>ENA-ORNG01000087-ORNG01000087.1-human-gut-metagenome-genome-assembly--contig:-NODE-87-length-89957-cov-6.245389_pt1 | contig 89957 bp, 99 predicted proteins | sample MGYA00242113_ERZ509018 | MGnify/ENA primary metagenome ERZ509018 (study PRJEB26280, sample SAMEA2338711) | human gut metagenome | biome: human gut; feature: human-associated habitat; material: faeces... | reverse complement strand
ATCTCACTCATCATATTATTATAAAAATATAAAAATATTATATTAAAGACTCAAAAAATAAAAATTCCAAACACGTAAGTTTAATAAATTCGCAGGTTTATAAAAAATGGAGGATGCAGCAATGAAAAAGAACGATAACGAGTATCAGGAAAATCTGCAAATGAGTTTAGACCTGCTTCCCCGTAAAGCAATTATCATTCCTGATAAAAATGTAAAAATTGCAAACGAATTTATAACAGCAAAGTATAAACTTACTTTACTTGAATTTAAAGCGTTCCTTGCAATAACAACAGCGTATGACCAGCGGAACACAAAAGATTTTTATAATATTTTAAAATTTGAATTTCAAGACCTTGCAAATTCAATCGGTTTAAACCGTGAAACTGGATATACAAAAAAATTAGAAAAAATTTTAACCCAACTTTCTGATGCCAAAATGCGAATACAAAAACGTTTTGACGAAAATGAGGAAAAAGAACAATGGATAGTTGGACACTTTCTTTCTTCGATTGAAGCAATGGGTGATGGTACGATAGAATTAATTTTTGACCCAAAACTCATAAAATATTTTACCGGACTGACAGAAAGATATACTTATCTTGAAATACAAACTCTACTTTCTTTTTCATCAATTTACTCAATCAGAATTTTCAATTTGCTGAAACAGTATAAACAAAAAAAGAAAACTTACAATGTTGAAAAATTAAAAGAAATGCTGCTCATTACCGATAAGTATAAAAACTTTTCTGATTTCAAAAGATATGTAATTGAACCAGCAATAAAAGACATCAATGAACATTCAACAATGAAGGTTAGTTATGAAACTGATGGAGCAAAAGGAAAGAAAGTTACTGAGATAACATTTATTTGTGTTGATAATATTTTATTACCAAATGCAGATGATAAAGTTAAAAAGGCCTTGGAAGAATTACTCTATTACAAAGTAAATAAAAATGTAGCTCTGGATATTGTAAAAAAGTTTTCGTTTGAAAGAATTGAAAACAATATACAATACATCATAACCACGTATCCTAAAAAAGATAAAAAGAAAGAATATCCAAAACTTATTGTAACTGCAATAAAAGAAAATTTTGCTGGTGAGTCTTGGGGATTACAAAGTATTGATGATGATAAAGTTGAAAAAGATAAAGAAGAATTAGAAAAGAGTTCAAAAGAATATGATGACTTCATTAAAAAAATTAAAACTGATGAAGAAGCAGAAAAAATAATTAAATACGTTTTAGAAAATACTGAATCAACATTGCTCTTAAATCAACTTAATACATTGCAAATTAATTACAAACCAATGGAAATTGTAAATAACAAACTATTCAAATCGATTGCAATGTTGCTGATGAAAAATGGAAACATCTTTTAATACGGTCAAATATTTTGACCGTATTTTTTTAATTTCACAAGAACAATTTCTCGCAAGTTCTTCAAAAAATTATTAATATTTCAGAGAAGTTTTTCTCGCAAGTTGTATGAAAAGTTAAAAGCGGTAAATTATAAAATGAAATTTAACAGAACAATTTCTCGTAACTTACGCAGATTAAACTAAAAAAAATTCTTGGAAAAACTTTTTAGTTTAAACAGAACATGATATAATATATCCGGGACGGAATTTAAAACCTATCTGCAAAACAATTATAGAAGTATGAGGAACTTCTATGGTGGTTTTGTAGATAGGTTTATTCTTTTTAAAGGGTAAAATAGGGTAAACCGAAATTAAAACATAAACCAGGCAGTATCATTACACAAGTGTAATGATACTTATGAGTTTCTCATTTTACAAATGCAGAAACTCGCGCGCCCTGCGGGGCCGATTTTAAAACGCTGTTTTAAAATCTCCCGGCGATAGTCATCGCCTGCCAAGCTGCGCTTGTATAAATTGTAAAAATTTTCCGCGAAAATTTTTTAAAACATAATTGCAAGGCTGGATAAAATTACCGGCTCTGCAATTAAACTCACTCGGAGGAATTGGCCATGGCAACCTATCACTGCAAATTAAATAAAGGTAAAGGCAGCTATTGTTTATCTCATGCCAATTACATCCTTCGTGAAGGAAGATACAGCAAAGAAGCAAGCGGCCGCGAAGATTTAGTTTATAAAGAGTCAGGCAATTTACCTGCCTGGGCAAATAGTCCGCAAGAATTTTGGAAGGCAGCAGGCACCTATGAAAGAGTAAATGGTGTTGCATATTTTGAATTGGAAATTGCACTTCCTAACGAACTGTCTGATGAAGAAAATAAAAAAATTGTCCAGGAATATGTTAAACAGGTTATTGGAAACAAGCCTTATACTTTTGCAATTCACAATAAACCAGCTTCGTTGAATGAAGATATAAAACAACCTCATGCGCATATAATGTTTAGTGAAAGAGTAGCAGAAAAAACTGTCGATTACACTAAAGAACAATTTTTCAAAAGATATAATCCACGTCATCCTGAACGTGGTGGCGCAAAAAAAGATACGCGATTTACTGCCATGTGTGGTAAAGAAAATATAAAGATAGTTCGACAAAATTTAGAAAAAATTATTAACAAAAGTTATGAAAATAATGGTTTAAATATTCGCGTTTCGTCAGCTACTTTGCAGGAACTTTACAATGAAGCAGTTGCTAAAAATGATACTGACCTTGCAAATTATTATAACCGCGCACCGGAAAAACATCTCGGTCCTGAAGAAGTACAGAAAATAAAAAGCGAAACTAAAAATTTAAAAACAAAAGAAGAAAAAAAGGAATACTTCATAAATTTTGCCAGCGATGCTGCACTTGATATGTTTTACGCACGTCAATGTAAAGAGGCCGCAGCTGAACTTATGCAGTTAAATAAAGAACGGGAAGAACTGCATAAAAAAATTGAAGAACTTGAAAAAATCCAGGAGCAAATTAATAAAACCAAAGAACTTGCTGAAAAGCCGGTTGTTAAATTTGTTGCATCTGATGCAGTAGAAATTTTGAATAACTATATTAAAAAACTTACTGATGAAGAACGAAATGCACATAAACAATCTGTTGACATCAGCAAATTTGTGCTGTCTGAAAAACGGATGCTTATGTATGCACAAGCAGTTTATACACATGGAGCAACAAAGAAACTTATAAAAGAATTTAATAATATTAAGCGCATTGAGAAAAAATATAATGATGCGTATACAGCCTGGGTAAATACAAAACCGACTGGGTTTAATCCTGTTGCCAGATATAAATATGCAGAAGAACAAACGCGCCTCGAAAAATGGAAAGCAGATATTGATTATAAAAAAGCAGCCAACCAGGCAAAAATTGATTATATGAATAAAGAGCTGCACAAGCCTGAAGCAAAAACTAAAATACAAAAAATGGTTAATACGCTGCGAAAGAAAAATGATATACGAGCAGAACGCGCAAGCAATTTCAGAGATTACAGTAAGCAGCTAAATAACCAGATTGCTCTATGTATGGCCGTCCGTAACAAAATGAAAGGCTATGTTTATGATAAAGAACATAACCTTACACTACCGGATAAAATATACCAGAGTATCAAAACAGGGGATATTACAGGAGCTCAAAATGTAATTAATGAGTTGCGCAGCGCAGTTAATAAACTTGAAAATAACCGTGCCCAGGGCACTAATACCGGTCACTTCTTATCACGTAATTATGATGATGAAAAAGAAAAAGGTGGAATGGAAAGATAAAAAACCTTTAACAGCGGCTTTTATTGCAGCTTTTTGGATAATACAGGGGACGGTTTTCGTTTCGGGCTCCCAGACTGTGAATGGTGGGCAGACCGTTACGGGCGGTCAAACTGTAAATGGTGGTTAGAAAACAAAAAGAACAAATAAAAAAAGAGCCATACTTTTTAAAAGTGTGGCTCTTTAAATTTATAACTATCTTTCTAAAAACCAGCGCTGCTCGTCACAGAACAGATAATAAACGGTGCTGCCGGTACGGCAGGTATAGCGCATACCCTGCCCGCCTTGTTTTAGTGACGCTGCCGGGCGCATATCAGATACTTTATCTATATTTATCTTCCGGCCAGCCCAAATAAAGGAAAGGGGAATTATGCGGCCGGTATTATCAAACTTTGCGGTAACTTCGAGATAATCCATTTATTTGCCCCCTTTAGCGGAAATAAGAATAAGGATGTATAACATGGTCATCTTTTGGATTGATGCGCAACTTATCATCTAATAATGTTGCGGCGCGCAGCACTGCATCATGGCCGAACCTGCGGCGCAGCTGGTCAACTGCTTTGGCCAGTTTATCTTTTTTGTCGGTTTTATCCGGCGCAAACATATCCAGCTGATACCCTTTTTCTGCCGTTACCAGGTTAATGCCGCGCACGCCTATGCTGCGCAGGTGCTTATTTGTATAAAAATCGTAATTTCTATTAAGCAGCTGCATGGCTGCGTTAAGAATATCTTCGTCATAACAAGTGGGGTAGGGGAGCTTCATCTGCCTGGTCACGGTGTAAAGGCTGCTGTCGCGCAGTGTTATTTCAACGCCGGTGCATTTTAAGGCGTTTTCACGCAAGCGAGCTGCCACGGACTCTGCCAGGCAGATATATACAAGTTTTGCTTCATCCGCGCTTGTTATATCGCGTGGAGTGGTGACACCATTGCCAATGCTTTTTATTGCGCTGCGCTCGTCGATTGTACGGACAGGAGCAGTATCCATGCCGCGGGCAAAGTCGGACAAAATCAGTCCCCATTTGCCAAGCGATAATTTTAATAACGCCGGGTCACGCCGGGCAAGGTCGCCTATCGTTAAAATAGCAATGCCTTTTAATTTACGTTCAGTCGCATGGCCAACGTACAGCAAATCCGATACAGGTTTTTTCCAGATTATAACCTGGTAATTTTCCGGCGTGATACAGGTAACTGCATCCGGCTTTTTGTAGTCGCTCCCAAATTTTGCGAAAATTTTATTCCAAGATACACCAATACTTACCGTAAGCCCCAGCTCATTTTTCATGGTTTGTCGGATTTTTTCAGCAATTTCCGGCCCGGTGCCGAAAAGATTTACCGAACCGGAAACATCAAGCCACGCTTCATCAATACCAAAACTTTCAACCTGGTTGGTGAAACGGTAATAAATTTTACGCGCAGCCCGGCTGAACCGCAGGTATTTATCGTATTGAGGCGGCACGCAAATAAGGTCAGGCACTTTTTCTTTGGCCTGCCAGATGGCTTCGCCGGTTTTTACGCCCAACTTTTTCGCCGGCATGTTTTTGGCCAGAATTATGCCGTGCCGGTTGGCCGGGTCGCCTGCGACTGCCACGGGTTTACCGCGCAGCGCCGGATTATATAAACATTCTACCGATGCATAAAAATTATTCAAGTCAACGTGTAATATGGTACGCATGGCTGCTTTCCTCACAATATTATAACAAACGTGAGTTTGTTATAAATCATTATAAAACGAACAAAAGGAAAAAGCAAGCATAAAAAAACAAAACCTGCTTTTACAGCCAACAAAAAGCAGGTTTTGTGTATGGGGAATGTGCCAAATTATGAAGAATTTGATGATATAGGAATAATCTAAAAATGGCACGGAGCATATTTTACAAAATAATACAGGTAATGTCAAGAAAAATGTAAGCAGTTTGCCTTCGCGGAAAGCAAGGCTTGGCGAACTGCTTTTTTATTCATACGCGGCACAATGCCGGGTGCCGTGTATGATGCTTTGGAGGCGCCCTGGTTGGTGCGGCTTTTTTATTTTATATTTTTTTCCGCTTTTCACGGCTTCGATTTTAACGCCTGGCTTTATGCCGGGCGGCAAGGATAAACTACGCGGCAATACGCCGTCCTTGCCTGCGGCTGCCAGCCGTTTTTTAATCGACGCCGAAAGCGGCAAAAAACAATCGCTGGGGGAGCGAGGGGGACGGCGCAAGGAGCAATGCCCCTTCCAATACCACGGCAAAGTATACCTGCGCCATACAGGGCTTGGTATATATTGCCTAATTATAAGAATGGAGTGTGTATGTATGAACAGAATTGAAATCACCGCAAGACTTACGAAAGACCCGGAAATTACCTTTGGCAAGAACGGCAGAGCCGTTGCGAAATTCAGCGTTGCCGAAAACGTATATGATAAACGGGAAAAGGCAAGCAAAGCACAGTTTTTCAATGTAATCGCCTTTGGTAAGACTGCCGAACTTATTGGAGATACCTTATCCAAAGGTAATAAAATCCATATCGGCGGTAATGTTGAGGTACGGCAATATGAAAAAGAGGACGGCAGTAAAGGAATTTGGGTGCAAATCCTTTTGAGAGAATTTGAATACTGCGAGAAAAAAGAGCAGCCTCAGCAGTCTAAACAGCAGGCAAAGAAAGAGCAGGTGGCATAAATGGATAACCCCTTGATTTTAGATAACGGCAAGGATATTGTCTTTTACTGCGCAAAACTTGAAGGTAAAACAACGCTTACAGCCTGTGAGGAATTTTGCCAACGGTACAGCAGCTGCGATAACGCAGGTGCAGCCAACGATGAACTGGCACTTTATGAAAAAGCCGAGCAAACAGGTTATGGGCTTGAAGAACTTATCAAAAAAGCCAACTGCAAAGACTATGCCGAATTTGTAATCCTGCTTTACGATATAGGCGCTTTAGCCTGCAAAGAGGGCGAAATGGAACGGATAGTTGAAGCACTGGATGATATAGACAGCAGTCCGGATTATTAAAAACAGCATAAGGATATGGGGCTTTGCCCCCAATCCTTAATTTTAATTCAGCGAGGTAACGGCAATGATTAAAATTAACTGGACAGAACAGTTTATAAAACAGCAGACAGAGTGCCTTGATATGCTGACGGAACTTATCGAATACGATAAACAGCACGGCAACCCACCGGAAAAGGCAAGGGTACTGGAAGGATTTATTGATACGCAGCGCAGGGCACTGGATATGGCAGCAACGCTTTTGCAAAAGCATAAGCCAGCATTGGAAGAAGCCGAAAAAGCAGAACGTGAGAAACGGCAGGCGCAGGAAAAAATCGAAGCAGCAAAGCGCAAGGAAGAAAGTAAAAAAACGCAGGTTAAAGAGGACTTAAAAAAAGCCACAAGCGAGGAAGGCAGCCTGTTCTGCGCTTTTGGTGATGAAGCGGATAAATCTGATGAAGAAGCCGAAGCGCAGGAACAGGAAATTTATGAGGACAGCGAAGCCGATGACGGCTACGGCTTTGAAGAAAATGACGATGACGAGGATTAAGGACGGTGTAGCAAAATGAAAAAACTTGCAGAACTTGCGATAGGCAATCAGATAATTGCAAACGATATGTATGTTAGGTATGGTTCGCCAACTATGTTTATTACCTACAAAGAAGATAAGCGTGAAAAAAGTTATTACAGGCAGGGATATTATCAGGCGCGCTGCATAAACTGCGGCGCACTGTTTACCGTAAAGCCTTACAGCGTATGGCGCAGCCACGCAGGTGTTACCTGCCCTGCCTGCGGCAGGCTGCATACCGATAATGCCGTAATGTACGGTGACAGCCCTGAAAGCCTGCTTCCGGATAACACCGTGATGAAGGTTATAGACTTTAAAGACAAAGTGGAACTCCGCATTAAATATACGGCAGTTTATTTCGGCAGATATGCCTACAAAACTTACAAATATTTAAAAAATATCACGGAAACCTACGTATTTGACGTTAAAAACAGCAGGTGCCTTTGGAGTAAGCAACAGGACGGCAAAGAAATTGCAAAAACGGAAATCGGCTATTTCAATGATTTTTTCAAGCTGCGTGAAAAAACAGCGCTTTGGTTTTACAGAAGCGACCATAAAATAAATAAAGGCAGCAGCTTTGCCGAACTTTTAAAAATCCTGCGCACGGCAGTAAATAAAAAAATAAAGGCAAACGGCAAAACGGCGAAACAACTTTATATAGGCGGTAATTTTGATAACAGGCTGTACGGTAATGTCCTTAACCTTGCTCACAGGGTAAGGTTTTGGGACAGCCAGAACGTAGAAGAAATGGCTTACGGCGAATGGTCAATGGCAAAATGGACTAATGAGGTTTTAGGAGAAAAGTACCTTCCTGAACGCTTTGAAGAACAGGTATACCTTGCAATGCAGAAAAGCGATTTTACAGCAGCCGTATGTAAAGTGCTGAAAATACCGAACATTCCACATACACGGCGCAACCTGCAATATGAAAATTTTGCAATCCTGCATGAGTGCTACAAGATTAAAAATTACGATGTAGCGCAGTCTATGTTTGAATATGCTGAAATCATAGGCGTAAAGGCTATCCCTCAAATCCGTGGTATGACAGCGTTTTACAATAAATTCATCAGCCTTTATCCCAAAATGCAAATGCAGTATATTATAGCGAAATGGAATGAGGAATACTACGATATTTTAAGGCTTTGGCGTGCAGCGGATAAAATAACGAAAGAGGAGTTTTATAAAAAGCCGCCTGCCTTATCCAAACTTCACGATTGGCTGTCTGTTGCAGTTGCAAAACAGAATGACAGAGAAATCATTTTTGATGTGCCTGTTGAAATAATAAACCGATACACAATGCTGATGAAAGCCTTCGGCGCAAAGTGTATTGAAAAAAACAGTGAGTTAAAATTTTGGGCAACAAGTTTAAAAAACTGCGCAGCAGGTTACAAAAACACAATTGGTGAAAAACGGCAGCTTGTAGGTATCAGCGATGATAGAGGTAAGCCGGTGGCACTTTTGGAGATTAACGGCACGAGTATTACGCAGGCAAAACTCTTTGACAATGACCCGGTTTATTACAGGAAAGAAATAAACAGCGTAGTTTTGGAGTTTGCCGATAAATGTGGGCTCAAAATACGCACAAGGGATGTATTAAAACAGGGTGACGAAAGGCAGCTGCCAGTAACGGCGATAGCATAAAGCAGGCAGGAGCGATGCTCCTGCCGCCCTAATAAGGTGAGCAGCGAGCAAAATAAATGCTGAACTGGCCGAAGCACGCTGCTTTTTATACCTGGCAGAGGTTGCAAAAATACAGTTTTGCCGGAGCGCGGATTGTTAAAGCGCATCGGCGCGCAGCTTGCCTTTTGGCAGAGCCCTGCTTCTCTTTGCTTTATGCCCGCGCATAACGCAGGCGGCAGACTTTTACCGCCTGCCGCCATGTCTGCGGAAAAAGGTTGCGACAAACAGACAGTTTACTGCGCTCACTTGCTGCTCGCTGCGTAAACAGACTGTTTAACCGTGTCGCTTCCGGGCACATTTGCAGGCTGCTCTCCGTGCCGCCAGCTTGCGCACGGCCTGCGTTTATCCTGCAAAAGTGCCTGATTATGTTGCGCCTTTGATTTATAAGCAGAGGTAGGCGCAAGTTTAATACAGCATGGCTGCATTGATAAGAAACCGCTGGGAATGATATAATTAAAATAAATCTAAGAAAGTAGGGACAAGAATGTATAGACGAGTAACTGATGAGGAAATCAGATTAATAAAAATTATTGCACCTTATGATGCAAAACAATTCCGTTTAAACTTGTTGATGATGCACCACAGGAAGCTGTTGAGGCATTAAAAAGATTGCGGGAACTTGGCCGTGAATATGATGATGTATATTAAGAAAAAGGTGAAAATGATATGCATGCAATATTTCCAAAGGAAATGCAGGAACTGAAAAAAGTCTTCATGCCGTATATTGATAAAAAAACTTTGAAGCTTGTAGATAACGCTCCTGAAGAAGCGGTCAAAGCATTAGAAAAATTTAAAGAAATTGGCCGGGAACTTTTTGATTATTAAGCCGCACCAGGCAAATTTTTGAGAAAGGGGGCAAGTGAAATGTACTTAAAGGTAACAAAAGAAGAATCCAGGTTAATGGATATATTCCTGCCATATATGACTAAAACCCTTGTCCCTAAGTTGGTAGAAGATGCTCCGCCTGAAGCAGTTGAAGCATATAAGAAATTTATGGAGATTACAAAAGGACAATTTGATTATTAATTTGTGTGGAGTAACGAATTTATGCGTAAAAAAGAATGGATGGAAGATGATACCTGGGTACTTCCACAGAAATACCTTGATATGTCATTAGAAGAATTAGAATATCGGATAGAAAAACTGTAAAGACGACTAAAAAAATATACTCGTCGCGGAAAACAAGATGCGGATTTAAAATCAGAAAAAATTACGGACGTAAAGGACTTCCTAAAATAATATGTATTACAGAGTTACGGATGAACACCAAAAATTAGTAGATATATTCAAATCCCATATTATAGGGTTTTCGCCAAGATTAAGCGATGATGCTCCCCCGGAAGTTGTTGAAGCTTATAACAAATTTTTAAAGATCAGCAAAGAATATGATGAAAAAATTGAAAAAAGCATAGAAGATTTAGAGAAAAAATACCCTGATTTCTTTGATTATTTGAAAAAAACCGCAAACAGGAATTATGATAATAACAGATAAACAGCTTAACCATAAAAAGTTAAGCTGTTTTTTATTGCGTTGCTGCGGCAGTTTCTGCGCAGCGTGCGGTAAGCGGTATTGGATTATATGTTTTTCTCCGCTTTTCACGGCTCCAATTATAACGTCAGGCTTATGCCTGCAGGCAAGGATGAACTTTGCGGCTATATGCCGTCCTTGCCTGCGGCTGCCCGGCGTTTTTTAATTTGCGCCGAAAGCGGCAAAAAACAGTCGCGGCAGGCGAGGGGGAACGCTGCAAGGGCTATCACCCTTCCGAACCCACGGCAAATAATACCTGCGCCGTAAGGGGCTTGGTATTTTGCCTATAATCAATTTTTGAAAGCGAGGAATGTTGTATGAAAGTAAACATTAAAATTACGGAGAAGCTGGTGAGGGTTGTTTCTGTTAATGCTGAAAGCGTAGAAGAAGCAAAACAGAAAGTTGAAGATGAATACAGCGCAGGCAATATAGTGCTTACGGCAGATGATTTCGTTTCTTATACAATCACCAAGGGCTAAAGATAACTTTAAACGGAGGTTTTGATGATGAGTAAATATGTATTATTAAAAAATGACGGCAATGTAGAGGTTAAGGAATTGGAAGAAAAGCTGGAACTTGAAACAATGTATGACTGGATAGGATGTGATTTTATCGAAATAGGGCAAAGTATTATAAATGATAAAATGGATTGCAGTGTGAAACTGGTTTTTGATGAGGAATTTTTATTAAAGAATGAACCGCAAGTTAATAAAATAGCAAGCCTGCTTTTTGGGTACGGTATTTTGCATGATGAGGTTTTATGCGGCAATGTTTTGATTGCCAAAGATGTTTTAAATGAGGAAGGTGAGCCGGAACTCAGTGGCTTTAATGACGGCGAGATTAAGAAACTGGAAAGCATTATAGAGATAGTCAGAAATATTGCTTCAATAATGATATTTAAAGTACATGAGCCTAAAGTAGAGGTTTATGCGTGGTAAAAAGGAGCAGCAGGCAGTTTATACTGCCTGCTGAAATTAAGAAAAGAGGTGTAATTATGTGGCAGGAACGATTTGAAGAAATGCAGGCAATGGTAGATGCGTTTCTTATTGGTTATAAAGAAGATTTCGAGGTCGATAAAAAAACCATTATGGAAGCGCCTGATGACACTTATTTATGGATGCTGCGCGAAACAGGTACGCAGCTTGTTAATTTAACGCAAGTAGAAAAAGGTGAATATAAAATTACCGATACAGCATTATATTTCTTTTACCGGCATGGCAGGCCTTGTCAGATGTATATTGTAAATGCCGGTAAATTAAAACGGCTGACGAAAAGAGGCATTGAAAAAATCTTGCATTAAATGGGGTAAGGATTTTATGAGAACTTTGAGTTTTACTTACGATGTGTACGTTTATGAAGGCAACCAAAAAGTCTACGGTGAAAGCTGCATAGACATTACCATGGCAGATGATTTTGCGGAAAGATTTTTGTATGATACCGCATTCCGTGGTGAAATAGTACTCGTTGAAAACATTATTAAAGCTAACGAATTTTTAAAGGACAGGAACTATGTTGACGGCAGCGTCAAATGCGTTAAGGAATATAAGTAATAAAAGCTGTCCTGCGCAGATTGAAAAATCAAGCTGCGCAGGATATAATTAAATTATCTACCGGAAAGGAGACATAACTATGAATGTTATAAAAAATTTTTTACCGGAAAATACCGATAGAAAAATTTATGCGGTAATGTCACTTGATTATTTTAAGCAAGTGAGCCTTGATGAATATATAAAACCTGTAAATTACAGTGTTGATGATTACACGGCTAAAATTCTGCTTGATAAGGTGGAATTAACCGCTGATAAAAAAGTAAATTTTACTTTTAAATGTGCAGCTAAAACCAATGAGCAAAAAGCAGGTGAGTATACATTAACGTATACTTATCCGGAGATTAAAGAAATGGACTGTATAAAATTTATCGGTTATTCTGACGAAGAACCGGATGGTTTTATGAAAGACCTGGAAGAAGCTTTGAATGGATTGAAAAATTAACAGCATAAATAAAAAAAAGACCGGCTGCAAAGCCGGTTTTTGTGCGCATAAAGGTAAGTAGGGTACTCTGATTATATATCGGAAGTACCCTGCTTTTTTATTTAAGGCAGGAGTAGCAAAAGTCTGTACATTTGCTTTTAGGAAATGGCAGAAAAAAGGTAGCGACAAACAGACAGTTTACTGCGCTTGCTGCGTAAACAGACTGTTTAACCGTGTCGCTTTGAAGCACCTTTACCGCTAACCTCAAAACTGCATAAAGCCTTGGCTGTATGCGCTGTTTTTCAGTTAGCAGCAAACGTGCAAAACGCGCAATGCGCTTGAAATAAAGTTACATCTTCTCATGCGCCGTAAGCATGGCTTGGCAAAGATGTTTTTTATCGCCCATCTGCGGCTGCCGAAACGCAGTGTGCGGACAGAGGGTTTTAAAAATAAAGCTGTTTACGCCGCTTTTCATCGCAGCATTTTAGCAGTTAGCCTTTTGCTCCGGCAAGGATAGTAGCAAGCGGCTATGCCGTCCCTGCCTGCGCAGGCTGCACTGCTTTTAAAATGCCTGCGAAAAGCGGCAAAAAACAAGCTCTGACAGGGAAGGACGGTGAATGAAAGTCGGTGCTTAATTCGTCAGGTAATGCCTGCAAAAAGGCAACAAAAAAGCCCTGATACCTTTAAGAACAGGAAAACGGTATCAGAGCCTAACCCTAAATGGATTATACAGCACAAAGTTAATGCAGTCAAGTTTATTGCTACAATCGCAATTTTATATAACGGAGTGATAAAAATGGATATGTTAATTTTACTGTTATGCTTTGTGTGGGTAATGATTGCAGCAATGGAAATTGCAGATTTTGTTACCGGCAAAATTGAGGAAGTAAAAGGCGTAGCGCAGCGTAAGGCAGTCTTTAATTCCTTTTACACAGCAGACAAAACCTTGAAATATTTAAAATAACACTTGATTGAATGAATACAGCGCCTGCTTTTGCGGGCGTTGTTAAAAATAAATGTGAGGTACAAAGATGAAAACATACTATTTTAACATTAAGCATGAACATTGGCGTAACGGCACAACCGTTGCCATGACCGCAGGTATGGTTAGAGCCGAAAGCAGGGAAGACGCCGAAGAAATTATTTTTCAAAACGTATCATCAACCAATACGTTTGATTTAACGCTTATAAAAATAGAAGATGATGAAAACTGCTTTACCGATTATATACCGGCATCGGTTTTCAGATAAGGGGTGAAACGGTTAGGTCCTGCCTATCAATTTAAAGCGGTTTGATTTGGAAGCACTGGAAGATTATACGGGTGAACTCATTGAAGCATACAAAATACCGGTAGATGAAGCGGACGAAATAGAGGAACGGGTGCAGGCGCGCTTTACATTTCCTCTTAATGATGAGGATGCTACCAATAAAATAATTTATATTGTATTTTCCGAATATGCTGACTGGATATGTAAAAAGTATCATCTGAACCGTGAGCGGATAAGATATTGCATTAACGGCATGGCGAGCAGCATAAGCTATAACGGTATAAACCTTATCGAAAAAGCAGAAGTTATCGAAAGCAGCTGCGCCTGATGGCGCAGTTGCAATTTGAAAGGAGCAACACAATGTTTTACGAAAATGCAGATTTTTACCCAACGCCTTAAACACTTGCAGTACGGCATAAATTTAAATAGTTCAGGCGTACTGTGCTGCCAGATATTTCTACGGAAAAGAAGATAAGGCTTTGACATAATTAAAATAGTAAAGAAAAATGTTTTTATATTTTAATGATTTTGCCATAGTAGAAAACCCTTATAGTCCAAAATAATATACATGTTGGAGCATAGATTTAAATAATGGATACCTTTTATATGTTCATTCATATAAAAAATAAAATATTAACAGAGCTTAATGTGTAGGTCTATCTATCGGACAAGTATTAAAACATAATTTTATTATAGAAAAATAGATAATTATATTTGGATAAAATATAGCAATACAATATGCTTTTATGCTTTAATTTTTATTTGAAAAGGATTATAATATAATAAATGTATCAATAAGTCATCATGTCTTAAAGATTATAATAATGGAGGTAGTATATGGTTTTTATAAAAAGACGATCATCATTCAAATTAATTATTCTGTTAAGTCTACTAATATTTTTTTCATTAATATCTCTTAGCTTTGGACAAATTGATGTGTCTTTTAATCATATATTAAATATTATTATGTATAATCTTGGATTGTCTTCTATTGACAGTAATTGGTTTACTCAGGAAGAATTGGCTATTATTTGGTATATTCGCTTGCCGCGGCTCATTATTGGGATTTTGGTTGGTGCGGCTCTAGGTATAGCTGGGGCAACAATGCAAGGGATTTTTGGTAATCCTTTGGCTGACCCAGGCATTGTTGGTGTATCTGCAGGTGCAGCTGTTGGTGCTGTTATATCAATGGCATTAGGATTATCTGTTTATAATATATTTGTAATGCCCGCTTTTGCGTTTTTGGGCAGCATTATTGCTGTTTTTATTACTGTGTTTTTGGCTATGCGAAATGGTAAAATACCTGTAATGACATTACTTTTGGCTGGTGTCGCCGTTGGTATGCTGTTTGGCGCTGTAACAAGTGGGTTGCTGACAATTATGAATCAGCAGCAGCTGCAGCAATATCTGTTTTGGATGGTAGGTGGGTTGGATTTCCGGCGTTGGGAACACGTTTATATGTCTTTGCCTATAATAGTAATTGGCATTGCCATTTTACTGATTTTAGCGCGGCATTTAAATATTCTTGCACTTGGTGAAAGTGATGCAAAGGCTGTAGGAATGTCTGTAATGCCTTTCAGAATAACTTTTTTAGCTATTGCTTCAATGATTACCGCAAGCGCAGTTTGCGTAAGTGGCAACATTGGATTTGTTGGGCTTGTAATACCACATATGATGCGTATTATTTTTGGACCTGATCATCGGATTTTGCTTCCGGCAAGTGCGCTTGGCGGAGCATTGTTCCTGGCATTGAGTGATTTTATTGGGCGTACTCTGTTTACTCCCATAGAAATTCGTGTTGGGATTATTACCGCTTTACTGGGAACACCGTACTTTTTATATTTACTGCGCAAGGCTCGCAAATCTGTTATTGGATGAGATACGGTAATTTTTATGAAGATACTGGTGTTAGTACGGTGGTATCAGTAGTTGCTGAATTGTTTTTTAGGCAAACGGTATGTAATAAATGTTGATGGAGGAATATTGTGGCAGAATCTATCATTGAACCTGTTATTGAAATTGAACATCTTACTCTTGGTTATAAGAATTGCCGAATAATAAACGATATTAATGCCCAAATTAACGCAGGTGAAATTATAGGCATTATAGGTCCTAATGGAGCCGGAAAAAGCACTTTTTTAAAAACTTTGCGTAATTTAATGCCGTGTCTTACCGGGAAAGTAAAATTTTTTGGTAAAGATAATACTGAGTTGAGTGCAAAAGATTTTGCCCGTATAGTTGCTTATTTGCAGCAAAATACAGCGCCATCTTTTGGATATACTGCGCGTGAAATTGTTTTAACAGGCCGTTATCCCTATATGAAATGGTGGCAGGAAGAAAGTGACTTTGATAAACAAATTGCGGATGAATGTATGAAATATACAGGGACTCTGGAACTTGCGGAACGCTCTGTGAATGAGGTATCTGGCGGGCAGAGGCAACGTATATTATTAGCTAAAGTTTTGGTCCAGCAAACACCGATCTTATTTTTAGATGAACCGACAACCGGATTGGATGTAATATATCAAGAAGAAATTTTTCGTTTTGCAGCAGAACTTTCTAAATTTGGGAAAACTGTTTTAATGGTTGTTCATGAATTAAACTTTGCTGCTAAATATTGCAGCAGAATTTTTTTAATTGCCAATGGGGAATTGTTGGCGGATGGTAAGCCGAAAGAAGTATTTACAGAGGAACTTTTAAGCAGAGCTTATAAAACAAATGTACAGGTAAGTTATAATCCATTAAATGGAAATATGGAAATTACAACAGTGCAGGACGACAATAAAACTTTTGCAAGAAATGAATTATTGAAAAGGATATGTAATTACAATTTATATTAACGTTTAACAGATGTTGAAATATGAACACTTGACTATATTCGTAGAATATAGTGTATAGTAAAATCGCGGCTATATTCATTTAAGAAAGAGATGATGAAAATGACAGAGTGTAAAAAACATCCGGAATTTCAAATTCCTACTGATGCACATGGGAAAAGACGCTATGAAAGTGCTATGAAACATGTGCAGGCAGCCAAAAAAGCAGGTAAATCAAGCGAAGAAATACATGCTATTTTTAAAAAAGTAATGGAATTTGACCCTAAGAATATTGATTCTATACCTGACGATGAGGCTCATGCAAAATATAAAAGTGCTCTTTTGCATGCTCATAAAGCAAAAGAAAATGGTAAATCCAATGAAGAAGTACATGCAATTTTTAAAAAAATTATGAGCGGGGAAACCACGGGGCATTGCAGTCATAAAAAATAAAAATTGTAACAATTAATAATTTTAAATAATTTGGGCCGCAAAAAGACTTACAGTAATAATGTGTTACCGTAAGTCTTTTTTATTTTATTGATATTGAACTTGTAAAAATATTTTTGTTATATAGTTCTTGGAGTTATTTGTAAGCCAGTGATTTTCAATTGGTAAAATAAAAATATCGCTAACAGGAATTAATTTGTTCATTTTTAAAAAATCTGATAGCTGTTTTGATAAATTTTCTGAGTTTTGGTAAAAAGTGCCGGAAAAATAAATTGTGATATAAAAACCGGCAGGCAGAATAAATTTTGGTGTTTTTGTATGCCCCTCAACATCAGGGCAATTTGAAAAATAGGCTTTTGCTGCATAATTTTGAGGTAAGTTAAAAAAATTTTCTTTTGAAACTATCCAGCCTAATTTTTCTTCAACAACGCCTTTTAAATGAAATCTTTTATGTGAATATTGGATATAACTTATAATTCGTTCTTTACCCGAAGAAGATGCTTTTAGAGTGCTCATTCTGAATTTGCACGATGGCTGGTAAGACAGCGTGATTTTGTTAAGTTGTTCTTTGTAATCTAGAGTAATGCTGGATTTGATTTTGGCAATTGAGTTTCGAATGCGTTCGTTTTCTGTAATTATATATCCACATTCCCTTTCTTTTTCTTCTAAAATTTTTATCAACATATTTTTATTGCGGGCATTTATGTATTCTTTAATATTGGAAATGGATATATTGAGATTTCGCAAATTTACAATTATCTCTAAAATTAAGTACTGACTGATTGAATAATGGCGATAACCATTTTCGCTGACAAATTCTGGTGATAATAAACCAATTTTATCATAATATAATAAAGTTTGCTTTGAAATACTAAATATAGCAGCAAGTTCTCCGGCTGTAAAATAGTTTGCTTCTTTGGATTGCATAAAATACTCCTGTTTCTTGACCGTATATCAGGTATATAGTTTAGAATTACAATATAATACATTTTATCATATTTGCAATAAAACTGATAGCATAAAATACTAATTAAATTTAATGGGTGATGAAATGAAAAAAATTGCTATTTACGGAAAAGGCGGAATTGGAAAATCAACAACGACGGCGAATATCTCAGCGGCATTTAGCGAAGCTGGCTTACAGGTATGCCAGATAGGTTGTGACCCAAAAAATGATTCAACACGGTTATTGCTTGGGCATATCTGCAGGCATACAGTTCTTGATACTGTACGCGATAATGATTCTGTATCTTATGACGATATTGTTCATATTGGCTATAACGGTATAAAATGTGTCGAAGCTGGTGGGCCGGAACCAGGCGTTGGCTGTGCTGGGCGCGGCATAATAGTTGCGCTTGAAAAGCTGCGTTCACTAAATGTTCTCGAAGATGCTGATGTAGTTTTATATGATGTTTTGGGTGATGTTGTCTGCGGAGGTTTTGCAGTACCTATACGTGAGGGATATGCGAGTGATATTTATATAGTATCTTCAGGTGAACTAATGAGCCTTTATGCAGCCAATAATATCGTTAAAGGAATAAAAAGATTTGCTGAAAGAGGATCTGTTCGGCTGGGCGGAATAATTGGCAACAGTCGTAATACACCTAATGAGATGAAATTACTGGAAGCTTTTGCCGAACGTATTAACAGCATGCTTATAGCATTTATACCCAGGGATGTCATTGTAAATAAAGCCGAAAATAAGCGTAAAACTGTTTTGGAATATTCACCGCATTGTACGCAGGCCGGGATATACCGTAAATTAGCCGGGGATATGCTTAATAATAATAATTTATGCATTCCCAAACCGATGACATTTGAAGAACTTGAAGCTTTGGTGGAAGAATATGGCAGTCAGGACTAAAAGATTTATTGGAAAAAATAAAAGCTGCAGCTGCAGTATGCCCGGCGTATGGCGTGCCGCAGCATTTTGCGATGGGTTTGCTGTAATATTTCATAGTCCGCGCGCTTGTGCGCATGTAGCCAGAAGTATGGATATTAATGCTCATTATCGCTCAATTGCCGCAGGTTATGGCGAATATTTAGCAGCCGTTCCATTGGTATCAAGCCAACTTGAAGAAAAACATTCTATTTTTGGTGGTGCTGAAAGGCTGAAGCAATGCATAAGATGGGTAGTCGAAAAATACAATCCGCAGTGTATTGTAATTGCAAATTCATGTGTAGCAGGTGTTATAGGGGATGATGTTGAGTCTGTTGGCATAGAAGCTGAAATGGAATTTAATTTGCCTGTAATTACCGTGAATACTTACGGCTTTTTAGATGGTGAATATTATGAAGGCTATTTTGAAGTAGCTAAAAAGATGATGCTTCGTTTTTGCAAACCCCAGAAATTTGAAAAAGGTACAGCTTTACTTTTAGGTGATAATGGTGGACCGTGGGGAAGTTATGCCAGAGAGGTAACGCGCCTGCTTAATGAACTGAATATTAAAGTGATAGGGCAATTCCCGGGTTATACTGCTTTTAACGATTTACCTTATATAACCAGAGCCCAGGCGTGCATCGTTTTGGGAGGCAGGGGGCAGACACATATTGGGCTTACAAAACTGGCTCAGATTTTTAAAGATAAATATAATATGGACTATTTACCGGGAAAATACCCCGTCGGTTGGACAGAAACGAAGGACTGGATTAAGGGAATTGGCGATTTATTTAATTGCAGGGAGGAAGCTGCAGCACTTATTTTAAAAGAAAATTTACGTTTAAATAAAACTGTAGAAAAATTTTTACCTGTTACCGAAGGTATTAAGACGGTTATATGCATAGGAAGATGGCTAATGTATTTTAATCCTGCATGGATTATACAGATTGCTGAAAGAATCAAACTTTCAGTAATAGGTATAGTTTTGCTGCCGGGCTACAATGAACAAGAAAAAAACTTGATGTTGGAAGCTGTACAAAAATGTTGCAATATACCGGTTTATGAAAATTTATCTGACGAAGGCCTGATGGAGCAGGTTCAGCTGATATTAACAACCCATGAATTGCAGGGAACGAATGTAAAACAAATTTTTTTGCCAATGCTGCCAACGGTAGGTACAACAGGTGAAATGGAATTTATACAGTTAATTTACAGAACATTATGCAGTAAAAACAGATATGGAGGCATAGTTTATGGTTAATGGCAAATGGGAAAATATTTGTTCCCGTGCAGATACATGTGCTTTGACCGGTGCGGCAGCTTTTTTCGCGGGTATACCTAAGAGTGAAGTTTTGGTTAACGGCCCGTTGTGGTGTTATTTTTACGCTTTACGGCATTTGGAACATACAGAGTATAATATGGCCGAACGTTTTCATGGCTCTCAGCCGGATAATAATGCTATTGTTTATGGAACGGAAAAATTCTTACTAGAAGCATTGGAAAGCATAAAAAAAGAAAAACAAAACCCTGATGTCATGCTGATTGAAAACAGCTGTTCATTGAGCTTGATAGGGGATGATATTGCAGGAATTGCTAAAAAAGCAGATTTAAAATGCCCGGTGATTACGATGGACAGCGGCGGGTTAAACGGAGGTTTTGCTGAAGGGTATAGTAAGGCCGCAATAAAGCTGCTTGAAAGCCTGCAATTAGATAAAAGTAAAAATCCATCTCTTAAAGTAAATTTAATAGGCCTGACTCCATTTTATTTTAACGGTAAAAATGATGCAGAAGAAATTATCAGGCTTTTAAAATTATGCTGTTGCGATATAAATGTAATTTTAGGCTGCGGTAGCCCTTATGATAAAATAAAAACTTTGACCGATGCATCCTTAAACATAGTTATACATGAAGAATTGGGGCTGGGCATTGCCAGATATTTAAAAGAAAATTACGATATGCCGTATATTTGTGCCGGAGTTCCTTATGGTACTGATGGTACGCAAGAATGGATATCAAAAATTGCAGAATGTTTACCGCTATCTGATGAACAAGTATTGTATGAGGCTAAAGAAGTACAGAAGAAGCTTATGTATTGGAATAATGATATGCGTTGCCAGTGGGGTAATTTGTGGTTTGATGAAGTTATAACTGCGGCTCCGCCTACAACTGCTATGTGTTTTGCAGACACACTTGTAAGGGAATGGATTGACACAGGAAGCCTGAACCTTATATGCCAGCATAAAACGGATAATAATTGTGGGGCTGGGAAATATGCCGATAAAATTTTCTTTGCCGGTGAAGACGGAGAAAATATAGAATATCTCTTAAATAATTTTAGTGACGGTCTGCTTACGGGCAGCAGCAGTGAAAAAGCTGTTTTAGACCGCAGCGGAAACTATAATACGGCTACTGTAAACATTGCTTTTCCGGTAAATGATGAAATGCTTATAACAGATCTTCCGTTTTGTGGATTAAGGGGTAGCGCTCATATTTTGCAACGTTTGTGGAATGCATTTATTCAGAAAAAGCAGAGAAGGTAAAGTTATGAAAAAATTTTGTTTTATTATAACGCTAATAAGTTTGTTTTTTTTAGTGGCTGGCTGTGGTTATAACGGCCAAGATAAAGCGCAAACACAGCAAATTTTAAAAGGATATGAAGTAACGGATGCAATTGGCAGAAATGTTTTTCTTAACGCTCCGCCGGAACGGATAGTTTCATTGACATATGGGACGGATGAAATTGCTGCTGAAATTGTTGACCTGGACAGAATTGTAGCATTTAGTAAATGGGCAACTGATCCGGAAATAAGTTTTATTACTAATGAACAAGCAGCCAAAGTTGGCCGAAAAATTGATGTTAATCTTGAAACTGTTTTAAGTTTGCATCCTGACCTTGTACTTGTTTCTGTTGCAACTCCGGCGGAATTTATAAAAACACTTGAAGATATGAAAGTGCCAGTATATGTGGCAGAAAGCCCTCAGAATTACGAACAGATGCGAAAGAAAGTACTGGGGGTTGCTGCTGCTCTTGGTGAAAAAGAAAAAGGTGCTGCATTAGTGAAAAAAATGGATGACAAAATGCAAAAATTGCAGAGCCGGCTGAGCGTTTTGAGACCGGAAGATGAAAAAACAGTGCTTGCTTTTACATTTACAGGTTTAATGGGGAAAAAAGACGGGCTTTTTGATAATATGCTGGGATTGGCGCATATTAAAAACGGACTTGCTGAAATAAATTTAAACGGTGAAAATCAAATAATAAACAAAGAACAGGTAATTGCAGTAAATCCGGATATAATTTTTGTACCCACATGGAATTACAATAATGAAAATGATATAAATGGCTACGCGCAAAGCATTTTAAATGACCCGGCGTACCAAAATATCAAAGCTGTCAAAAATAAAAGGCTGGAGTTTGTATCTGACAGATACAGATATGTAGCATCGCAGCATATAACCGAGGCTGTTGAAGCAATGGCTAAAGCAGTTTATCCTGAAATCTTTAAATAATGAGCAAAGGTGTGGTTTGAAATGAAAAAAGTGTTATTTTTAACAAATGTTATACGTCGTATGGGTATGATGCAGCAAATGCTGCAGAAATTGCAGAAAGAAAATAAATTAAACAGCAATTGTGCCTGCCATTGGATAACCGAACAAACTGTATGGGATAAAAGTTGGGAGGAAAAACTTAAAAATACAGATTTTTTACTTTTAAAATGGATGGGAGCGGGTATTGACACGCCCTTTCTGCAACGCTGCATCAGCTATTTAAAACAAAATAAAATTAAATATTTTATTGACGCTGAAGGTGCCGAAAAACCGCAGTTAACATACGGAATAACTGATTTACAAGCGGAAACCATAAAAAAATATACAATGTTTGGCGGCAGCCGCAATTATTATAATTTATGGCTGTATGCGGCAGCAGCTGAAGAAAAAAATGAAAATATACCGGGACCCGATCCGATATATTGGTGCGGCATATATCATCCTGATGCTGATAAAGTTTATACTGATTTGGAAAAATACAGAAAAGATTTCTGTAAGGAAGGAAAACCTTATATTGGCATTTTGTTTTACCGTGAAGAATGGGTATGGGAAGATTTAACTTATCAAACAGCCCTGATTCGAGAAATTGAAGCACAGGGTATGAATGCTGTTTGTGTATTCAGCAATGGTATGCCTAATGAAGAAATGGGGATGCCAAGCTTAAAAAAAGTATTCGGACAATTTTTCAGCAGTAATGGGTTTCCTGTAATAGATGTGCTGCTTAATACTTTAAAATTCTCATTAACAAGCAGTGGTTCTATGGATATTGAATTTTTAAAAAAATGGAATGTTCCGGTATTGCAGGCCTACACATTAATAGCACCGTATGAAGAATGGAAAAACAGTTTTGAAGGCATGAACGCAATGGAAATATCTATAAGTGTTTCCTTACCGGAGTTTGACGGTATTATTCATGGAGTACCGGTAGCAACGAAAAAAATAATGGAAAACGGCGATGTACGTTATTTACCAATAGATGAAAGGGTAAAACGTATTGTAAAAAAAGCCGGAAAATGGGCTGTGCTGCGCCGAAAAGAAAATTCTGCTAAAAAAATAGCAATAATCTTCCATAACTATCCTCCTAAAAATTCAAATATCGGCAGTGCTCTGGGGCTTGATACTATAGAAAGCATCAGGCGCCTGCTTATGCTTATGAAAGAACATGGTTACAAGATTAATTTTATTCCGCAGGATGGCAAAGAATTTATCGGGATTCTTACTGCTAATGCTACAAATGACCGAAGTATGCTGACTGAAAAGCAAATTGATGAGTCTAATAAAATTAAGGGCAGTAAATATCAAAATTATTATGATGAAATGGAAGAACCGGTGCGCATTCAGCTCGAAAAGGATTGGGGAAAAGCTCCGGGAAGTGTTATGGAATATGCTGGCAGTTTGCTGGTCCCAGGTACAATGAACGGTAATGTTTTCATTACAGTGCAGCCGCCGCGTGGTTTTGGTGAAGATCCGTCAAAAATTTATCATTCTCCGTTTACTGCTCCAACTCATCATTATATCGCTTTTTATCAATGGCTGCGTGATGAATGGCAGGCTGATGCAGTTGCGCATATTGGTACACATGGCTCTCTTGAATGGCTACCAGGTAAAAATGCAGGTTTAAGTGCAGCTTGTTATCCAGATTTGGCATTGGGTGATTTACCTGATATCTATCCTTATAACATTACAATTACCGGTGAAGGCATACAGGCAAAACGCCGTGGCGCAGCCTGCCTGATTGAGCATTTGCCTGCACCGCAGACAAGAGCCGGAGTTTATGATGAACTTGAAGAGCTTGAAAAATTGCTTGATGAATATGCTCATTTTGAACACAATCAACCTGAAAATTTACAGCAAATAGAAAGCCTGATAAATGAAAAAGTGCAGCAGGCAGATCTGAGCGGGGAAGTACCTTATGATGAAACTAAAAGTTTTGGCGAATATGCCATGGCGCTGCACAATTACATCAGTGATTTAAAAAATATGCAGGTGCATAATGGACTGCACATTTTAGGGCAGCCGCCGGAAAATGAAGATTTAACAGAGTATTTGTGCCTTTTAACAAGGCTTGATAATGGTAATATCCCAAGCCTTAATCAAACAGTGGCTTCGTACTACGGCTTTGATTATTACTATCTTTTAGAAAACAGTAGTTTAATTTATGAACCTTTGCAAATTACTTATGGGGCATTAATTGATAAAATAGCTTTACAGTGCAGCGAAGTTATAAGTATTTTACAGGAGAATTACTTTAAACCGGAAGGCTGTGAGCTTGTTCAAAAATTAGACTGGGTAAGAAAAGGCAATGATGATTTTAAAGAAAAACTGTCTGAAATATGTAAATATATATGCAATGTAATCTATCCCAATCTTCTTTTAACGAGTAATGAGATTACTAATATGTTGCGAGGATTTGAAGGTCAGTATATAGAACCGGGTCCTTCCGGTGCCCCGAGCAGCGGCGGCGCAGATTTATTGCCTACAGGACGCAATTTTTATGGTGTAGATCCCCGCACTCTTCCTACGCCTGCTGCATGGGAAATTGGCAAAACACTTGCTGACCAGGTTATTACGCGCTTTATAGCGGAAGAAGGTCGTTATCCTGAAAACATAGGCATTGTACTCTGGTCTGGGTCGAATATGAGAAGCCATGGACAATGTATTGCTGAATTTTTGTATCTTATGGGTATTAAACCAAAATATCAAAGCGGAAGTATGCGCGTCAATGGCTTGGAGGTAATCCCTCTTGCAGAATTAAAACGCCCGCGCATAGACGTTACAGCTCGTATTAGCGGATTATTCAGAGATTCTATGCCTTCAGTTGCAGAACTGTTAGATAAAGCCGTTTTGCTTGCGGCAAGCCTGGATGAAAAAGATGAGGATAACTATGTAAAGAAACATATTACAGCTGAAAGTGCGGAACTTGAAGAAAGTGAAGGGATGACTAAAGAAGAGGCCTGGCGTCAGGCAGCTTTCAGAATATTTGGCGACCAGCAGGGTGTATACGGTGCAGGTGTAGCAGCATTGCTGGAAGCTAAAAACTGGGATACAATTGACGATATAGCTGATGTTTATGTCCGCTGGGGCGGACATGCTTATGGCGGCAAAACCCGAGGAAAATTTTTGCCGCAGCAATTCCGCAAACGTATGGGCAGCCTTGATGTAACAATTAAAAATGAAGATAATCACGAAACAAATATGTTAAGCAGCGATGATTATAATGCTTATCATGGCGGAATGATTGCAGCTGTACGCAGTATTAAAGGCAGCGCACCGCGCTCTTACTGCGGTGATAGTACTGACCGCAGCCGTATAACCATGCACAGTGTTCAGGAAGAAGCAAAACGTGTCTTCCGCAGTGAAGCCATTAATCCTAAATTTATAAACGGTATGATGAAACATGGTTATAAGGGTGCAGCCGATATGGCAAACTATATTGCGCATAGTTACCAGTGGGATGCAACAAGCGATGTAATAGAAGACTGGATGTATGAAAAATATGCCGAAAAATATGCGTTTGACCCTGAGGTTCAAAAGTGGATGCGCGATGTTAACCCATGGGCCTTGCAGCGTTTAACGGAAATTTTACTGGAAGCAAGCCAGCGCGGCTTATGGAATGCTAAAGAAGAAACTCTTAATGAATTGCGAAAATTATATCTTGACATGGAAGGCGAACTGGAGGACAGAGCTGATGCCAACAACTAAAATAAAAATGTTGGCATTAGCAGTAACCGGCAGGTGTAATTTTGCCTGCCGGTATTGTTATGCTGCACCTTTAGATGCACAGGATATGAGTATTGATACAGCTTTTAAAGCATTAAAACTGGCAGCACAGAGCGGAGAAAATTTTGTCCTGCAATTTACCGGAGGAGAACCGCTTTTAAATTTTCCTGTTATTAAAAAAATTGCAATGCAAGTTATAGCTCAAAAGCTGCCTGCCAAAATGCAGATTCAAACTAATTGTTCACTTATGACAGATGAAATAGCTGATTTTCTGTATGAACACAAAATCGCTATTGGAGTTAGCCTCGATGGGCGCCCCGGTGTAAATGATTTGCAGCGCATTTATAAAGATGGTACTGGGACTTCTCAAGATATAGTAAAAGGGCTGGAAATTTTAAAGCGCCGTAATATTGCAGTTGGTATTACCTGTGTTGTTACTGATGAAAATGTTAAGCAACTGGAAAGTATTATAGAGTTCGCTCATTTTTTAGGAAATGTAAGACGCATAGGTTTTGATGTTTTGCGGTATCAGGGACGCGGGTGTAGTTTAAAAATGCCTTGTGGAGATGACGTAAAGAACGCCATGCAGCGCGTTATTAACAAAAATGATTATTTGCAGAAGCTTACGGGCATTAAAATTAAATTATCCCAACAGGAACGTGCTATTGTACAAAAATCAATCAGTTATGCTTATGATTTTGGTCATTGCTATGCCATGAATGGGCAGGCGGCTTTTGTCGCAGCCGATGGCAGCATTTATGCATGTTCTTCGTTCATGGGAGAGCCTGATTTTTATATTGGTAATGTAGAAAAAGGAATAGACTCTTTGGCAGTAAATGACTTAAAAAATAAAATTAAACAATCAATGCGTTTTTGTATTGATTGCCGAGAGTTTAAGGCTTGTGGAGGCGGATGCTATGCGAGATGGTATGGCAGCGGTCAAGCAACTAATTGTAGTGCAGAGTGTGCTTTAAAACTTAGCTTTATTTAAAATAAAACCACAATTAAAAAATATTACTAAAATATTTGACTATATACTTAGTATATAGTGTAAGATTGATTTCATAATAATATACTATATCAATTGTATAAATTTCGGAGGATGAAATAATGAAAAGAATGTCCGTATACCCTTTTAGCGCCATTGTCGGTCAGGACAACATGAAACTGTCTTTAATTTTAAATGTAATAAATCCTTCGCTGGGCGGTGTTCTTATTAAAGGTGAAAAAGGAACGGCAAAATCTACTGCAGTACGTGCACTGGCAGAACTGTTGCCGCCGATGAAGGCTGTATGCGGGTGTAAATTTCATTGCGATCCTGAGGATAAATCTGCATTGTGTGATGAGTGCCGTAATTTGTATAGACAAAATGGTAATTTGCCAGAAGAATTTATCAAAATGAAAGTGGTGGAATTGCCTGTTAGCGCAACCGAAGACAGGGTAGTTGGTACTCTTGACATAGAACATGCTATAAAGCACGGCGAGAAAAAATTTGAGCCGGGAATTTTGGCAGCAGCTAACCGTAATATTTTATATGTTGATGAAATTAATCTTTTAGATGACCATGTAGTGGATGTGTTGCTGGACGCTGCTGCTATGGGTGTAAATACTGTAGAGCGTGAAGGCGTATCATATTCCCATCCTGCACGCTTTGTACTTGTTGGCACCATGAACCCAGAAGAAGGAGATATCAGGCCGCAGCTTCTTGACCGTTTTGGTTTATCTGTAGTTGTTAAAGGTGAAAATGACCCTCAACAGAGAGTTGAAGTTATTAAACGCCGATTAGAATATGAAAAAGACCCTGAAAATTTTAATAATGCTTATGCCGATGAACAGCAGCAACTTGCGGAAAAGATTATAAAAGCACGCGAATTTTTGCCAAAAGTAGAAATTGACGACAAATTGCTTGGATTAGTTGCCGGAATTTCGGTTGAATTAGGTGTAGATGGACATAGGGCTGACATTACATTGATAAAAACAGCTTTAACAGTGGCTGCTTTTAACGGGCATGGCTTTGTAGACACCGAAGATATAAAAACTGCGGCTAAATTGGTATTGCCGCACCGTATGCGCCGCCGTCCGTTTGAAGAAGGCGAACTTGACTGGGGCAGGGTAGATGAATTGATAAGTACAGGCGTTTAAGGAGGGCGAGGGTATTGCTGGAATACAGTTATCCTTTAGCTGCCGTTGTAGGGCAGGAAAAAATAAAAAAAGCCCTTTTAATAGCACTTGTAAACCATAATACTGGCGGGTTAGTAATTACCGGTGTTAAAGGTACAGGTAAAACAATTATGGCACGTGCCTGTAAAGCTTTAGCAGGCAGTCGTATATTTATTAACCTGCCGCTTAATGTTACAGAAGATATGCTTTTTGGAAGCATTGATATAGAGTATGCTGTGCAGCAAGGCAAAAAACGCTTTGCGCCGGGTTTATTAAGCCGGGCTGATAAAAATATTTTATATATAGATGGCGCTAATCTTTTAAGACAGGATTTGCTGAATGCGGTACTTTCTGTTAATGAAACCGGACAGAACATTGTTGAACGCGATGGTATATCCTATATCCACAGTGCCAGGTTTACACTGCTTGCTAGTATGAATCCTGAAGAAGGTGTATTACCTTCACATATTCTTGATAAATTTGGAATGTATGTTAGCGCAGAACCTGTTTCTGATATCGAAGCCAGGGCTGAGGTTATCCACAGAAATTTGAAGTATGCCGCAAATCCTGAAAAATTTTGTTCCGCATACGCTGATGAGACATCAAAGCTGTTAGAAACGCTTGAAAACGCACGCCGGTTGCTTCCAACGGTTGAGATAAGCGATGCAATGCTGCAGTTAGCCGCACAGTTATGTTCACAGGCATTTTGCAGCGGGCATAGGGCTGAAATTTATATGCTGGAAGCGGCAAAAGCAATAGCCGCCCTGGCAACAAGGGCATATGTATTGCCTAAAGATATAGAAGAAGCAGCTGAATTTGTGCTGCCGCACCGCAAGCGTCCGCCAATAACGCAGGATAACAGTGACGGCGGACAGGATGAGCAGGAAGATACACCTGATAATGAAAATGAACCGGAAGAAAATAATGGTGACAAAGATAATGACAGCAGCGGGGAAAATAATTTGCCGTTACCTGATGATATAAACTCTGACGATTCAAATCAGCAAAATGATGTTGACCCGCAGAACGATACACAGCAGGATAATAACAATTTAGCGCCTGATGAAAAAATTTCAGATATTGATAAAAACTTTGTTATGCCCAAAATAATTGTTGATATGGGCGAAAAAAGCCGCATCAGGCACGGCAGCGGCAAACGAAGCATAACAAAAACTGATTTGAAACAGGGCCGTTATGTGCGGGCAGAACTGCCAAAAGAGAAAACTACAGATATGGCTTTTGATGCAACAATCCGCGCTGCGGCTCCATATCAAAAATTGCGTACTAAAAATGGCTGTGCAATTGTAATAAAAGATGAGGATTTACGCCAAAAAGTAAGGGAAAAACGTATTGGAAACACTTTTTTATTTGCAGTTGATGCAAGCGGCTCTATGGGAGCACGCGAAAGAATGCGTGCCGTAAAAGGCGCAATTTTTTACATGTTGCAGGAAGCTTACCAGAAACGCGACAGAGTTGGCATGATAGCTTTCAGGCGTGATAAAGCAGAAGTTTTACTGCCGGTAACACGCAGTGTTGATTTAGCACAAAAATGCCTGCAAAAATTGCCGACCGGTGGTAAAACACCGCTTGCAGACGGGCTTGCCAAAGCGTTTTTAACTCTTACAATGCAAAATAAAAAAGAGCACGATATGGAACCGGTACTTGTAGTAGTAACGGACGGACGTGCCAATGCAGTGGAAGGAGAAAGCGACCCGGTTGGCAGCGCATTAAAAATTGCAAAAAAAATAAAAAAAGAAAAAATAACCTCTGTGGTTATAGATACCGAAAATGATTTTATCAAACTTGGTATAGCGCGCGATTTGGCTGGTGCTATGGGCGCAGCGTATTATACGCTTAACAGGCTTAGCAAAGAGAATATTATAAAAATAATACGTAATTTAGGAGATAACTGATGAAAAAATTGTTTATGGCAATTATGTTGATATTAATTTGCACAACATCTGCTGCAGTTTATGCGGCAGAAAATGAACAGCCGCAAAACCCAATGTCCTGGGAAATTAGCATGATGCCCAAACCTACTGCAGAAGAAATCGAAGCTGCGCGATGGTCAATAATAACAGAAAACGATATAGGTATTTATGCTTACGACATTGATTCGCTGCAATTTGCAGTAAATACAGACGGCAGCAGTGATAAAAATATAGTAACGGCAGAAGTAAAAACTATTTTTACCAATAAGGATATTTTAAAAAAGTTAAAAAAAGATTATTCTAAAAATCTTGAGAAAAAAGAACGTGTTTTATACTGCAAAATGAAAATGCATTATAATTTGCAGAATTCAACTTACTGTGTAAAAAATATGACTGTCTATACTGATAAAGACAGGGTTATTGAAGAAAAGATAAGTAATACTTTTGCACCGGTGCCGGAAGGCAGCTTTGCTGAGGCGTTATATGAAATTTGCCTTAAATTTGCAGCAGATTCAACCGGAAAAAGTGCTGAAACTGGATTGCAATAAAATTTAATAATATAACAGGCGATTAATTTTAATAGCTAAATGGGTGCAAATCCCATACGATCACGTCACTGTTATAGGGAGTTCATTAATACTCATGGTATTGTTGAACGATGAACTTTAGTCAGAAAGCTGCCTGTTATTATTGCTTACAACTGCGAGTGACAGTAGATGGGCTAAACTATAATTTATTTATAGTTTTATACACCTTTGGCCATGCCGCAAAGGGTGTTTTTAATTTAAGTTTGTTTGTTAAAGTATGCGGCCATGCGAGACTGGGCATACTGAGACTTGCAATAAAAAATTATTAAGAGGTGTGAATGATGGACAAAAGTTTTAGTAAGAGTCTTTTGATGGCAGCGTTGATTACTGGCACTGTGTTGTGGGGGAGCAATTCAGTCTTTGCACAGGAGAATGAGCAGGAGTTTACTCTTGACCCGATGGTTATTACTGCGCAAAGAATGGAAACTAGAGAGTTAGATACACCAGCTGCGGTTGATGTTATTACTGCGGAAGATATTGAAAAGACTGGTTCAAAAACTGTGTTTGATGCAATATCTTTTACAACAGGTATTACTAATTTTTCATATGGCCCTGGTGGCTTAGATTATGGTGCAATGGATAGCCGTGTTAATATTCGTGGCTTTGAACGTGGTGCATTAATTCTTGTTAATGGTGCTCCAATAAATCTAAATGGCAAAAATAGTCTTGATGGCATTATGACGGATAATGTAGAAAGAATTGAAGTAGTAAAGGGTGCTAGTTCCGTTTTATATGGTGCTGAAGCTTTTGGTGGTGTTATTAATATTATAACCAAAAAAGGTGGCCCGGAAAAATTAAAAGCCAGTGTATCAGCAGGTAATATTGGATATAGAAAATATGCTGGTTCGTATACAAGCGACAAAGTTTCAGTTTCATATAGTAAGCAATATTTTGGCGCTGATGACAGAACTTCACCTAATAGAGAAGATCGAGGATATTACAATGATAGAAGTAAAGGAAATAAGGCAAATTATGCTGTCAGCTTGAATTTAACTGATGAATTAAATGCTAGTTTTATAAGATCTGAAGCAGATTCAACATATGGACAAACAGCTTATAATAAGGCTACAGCCGCTGCAAATAATGCAGCTTCTAAAGATTATCATTATGAAGATATTAAAAATAGTTTTAATATGACATATGATAATAAAGATTATGGGTTCAAATCCATCTTTTTCTATAATGACAGGGATTTATATGGTGAAACTAGAAATAGGGGTGATTACATATATTCTCCTAATGCCAGTAATTATAAAGCATATAATATAGGGCTTGATACACAAAAAACATGGAATTTACGTGATAATAAAGACACATTAATTGCCGGATTATTAGTAAGTAGAGATAAATATAAAGGCATGTCTGAAGCTAATAAAAATGTAATTGCTGATAGAGAAAATTATGCTTTGTATGCACAATATACGTATCAAATAACTCCTAAATTTAGTGCAACATTAGGCGCGCGTGAACAGTTTATAGAAGATCAAGTTAAAGATCAAAAAGTTTTCCTTCCGCAAATTCAAACCCTATATAAAGTTAATGACAATAGCTCTTGGTATATTAATATAGGTAAAGCTTTCCAGATGCCTAATTTATCAGATACTTTTAAAAGTGTAAAAGATGTTGGATATTTACCTGTTAGTGGTAAGAATTTAAAACCTCAGGAAGGTTGGAACTATGAAACTGGTTATAAAATTATAAATAAGGCTAATGCTTGGAAATTTGCTCTCTATCATATGGATTTTAAAAATGCTTTTGGTTGGGCTAAAGATGTTGATGGAACTGATATCAGAATCAATCAAGGTAAGTTCAAAAATACCGGCTTTGAAGCAGAGTATAAGTCAATTTTGAGTGATAAATTTTCTGCAAGCTTAGGATTTACTTGGTCTAATCCGAAGAACCAGGAAACTTCTAATTCCGCTTGGGAACAAACTTATCCGAAGTTCCAACTTAATTCCGGTGTCGAATATACGGTTGGGAAATGGGATGCAAGCTTAGCATTTAACTGGTTAACTAAACGATTGAAAAATAGAGACGGTGGAACGAATCCGGATTTACTCAACCTCAATGCTGTTGTTAACTACCAAATGGATGAAGAGAATTACTTTACTTTGAACTTGAACAATATTTTGGATAGAAATAATGTTATTACAAACGGTGATTGGGAATATTGGGATAATCCGTTTAATTGGAGCATAACTTATAACCATACCTTCTGATTTTTAACTTAATTATAGAGTATGAGGTGGCTTATGCCGCCTTATACTCTATATATTTGATAGCGCATAAGTTATCGTATTATTTACTGTATTTATATTAAAGGATTATTTTTACTATGATTTTGAAAATTTTAAGCATTTTATTATTGTGCTTTTTAAATATAAATGTTGCATTGGCTGGTGTGCAAATAGACGCTGTTTACCCCTACAGCCTTGATAAAAAAGTTAACAAAACTGTTGCTGCGGGCAGTACTATGCCGTTATATTTAAACATTACAGCATTTGATGTGCCGGAAAAGCAGCCAATAAAAGTAACTGTTAATTTGCCAGAAGGTTTTAAGGTATTACCGGGCGGTAAATGGCAGATTGGTGATGACGGCAGCAGCGCATATACTAACTGGCTATTGCCTGCTGATTACGGCAATACATTTGACTTGCTTTATATTAAACCGATTGAAGATGCTGTAAGCGGAACGAAACAAATTAATATTAATATTACTGCTGAAAACTGGCAGCAAGAAAAAGTTATTAATTTTGTATATGATGCAAACTCCAAAGCCGAAAACGAAAAATCATCCTATGGCAAAAAATACAAAAATAAAGATTACAACTGGTATATACAAGATGTAGATTTACCGGTAGATAACCTTGGTCATAAGGATGAGCGTTCTGCAGATAACGTTGTTTATATTCGCGATACTGCATTTGAATCTTTCCGCAGCCGTTTAACAGGTGATGGCGTTGAAAGCTGGTCATCTATGTTTAACCACCCGGCTGCGTTTATGTTGGTTGATATGCGTAATCCGCAACAGGATGTAAGAGTGCTGCGTTTAAAAGCAGAGCTTTTGGATAAAGCAACTGGTAAAGTCATGCCTGGCTTGTGCCAGGCAAGTAACTCTACCGAAGAGCATGAGCAGGGATGGGCGGGTAAAACCGATAACAGCAACGCAACAAAAGCTATGATTTCACTGGACGGTAAACAGACACAGGCTTTTATTATACCGCTGTATGTTGATTATTTTAAAATTATTGAAGGCGATTATACATTAAGAGTCACAATTGAAGGCAATGGTCAACAGAAAATACAGGAGCTTCCGGTAAAAATAGAACAAAAACATAGCATTGGCATTGCTGCAGTGGCTTTTGCATTTATTTGCTTTGCAGCAGTTTTGTTGTTTTTACCGCACCTGCGCCGTGTAATATTTAATATAGGTGCTCAGGGGGCTATAACGGTAGCGTTATTTGCTGCGGTCGGGTTCGGTGCAATAACTGTGCCCACAACTTTGGCAGGGGAGTTCCTGCATGTATTTTTAGGACCCTTTTCCGGGTTTATTACTGGTATTTTAAGCGGCGTACTGCAATATTTACTGATAGTTTCGCTTTTAATGTTATATCGTCGGCAAGGCGTGTTGGCGCTGATGTTTTTAACAAGGTATATGTTATCCGGGTTGCTTTTCGGTAATTTTACCCCTCTTGGCTTTTTAAGCTGTTGCGTATATATAGGCGTACTTGAAGTTATGCTAAAGTTGTGCGGATTTTTTGATAAAAAGAATATTAGCGTCAAATATATGCTGTTTATAGCGGCTATATTTGGTGTTGGTGATGCTGTTGTTACGTTTATAAATCTTGAACAAATGATGTTTTTTTACAGGCTTTACTATGCCGATTGGTATATAGGTTTGTATATGCTTATTAACGGTTTTTTATACAGCAGCATTGGCGCTTGGATTGGTTATAAATTGGGTTTAAAACTTCAGCTGGTTACGGGGGAATAACGAATGCTTAAAATAGAAAATTTATCTTACCGTTATCCAAACAGAAGTGAAAATACATTAAAAAATATTAATTTAAGTATAGCGCCAGGCGAATTTGTACTTATGGCAGGCAAAAGCGGCTGCGGCAAATCAACTTTAATTAAAGCGATAACCGGTATTTTTGAGACAGAACGGCGCGGCTGTTTGTCGGGCAAAATTTTTTTGGATGGAAGGGAATCTCAAGATTTGCCTCCTGAAGAAATCGCTTTACTGGCAGGTACTGTATATCAGACACCGGATGACCAGCTGTTTGCTATGACTGTCTATGATGAAGTTGCTTTTGCACTTGAAAACCGCGGCTTTCCGGATGAATATATAAAAACCAAAGTTTATGAAACTTTGGAAATGGTAGGGCTTGGTGACAGGGTAGATTATAGTATTCAGGCACTTTCGGGCGGTCAGCGGCAAAGGTTGGCACTTGCATCTGTACTTGTTACCGGCCCGAGGCTGTTGGTACTGGACGAACCTATAAGCCAGCTTAACCCTCAGGGAGCGCATGATTTTTTACACCTTTTACAGAAGCTGAACAAAAAACAAAATTTAACAATTCTTTTAATAGAACACAGGGTTAATGAAATTGCCGGTTATTTTTCTCGTATTATTGTTATGAACGAAGGCAGTATTGCATATGACGGCGATATAAATAAAGTATGGTCTGCGGTAAGCAGGTTAAAAAATATTGGTTTGCGTGAGCCGCAGAATATTGTTTTATGCCGTTTGCTAAAATTGCCTGTATTGGTAAACGATGCTGATACTGTTGCTGCCATGGTAACGGATGTTTATGGCAATTTGAAAATTGTAAATAAATATCAATCTGCCGTTGCAGTAACAGGGCAAACTATTTTAGATATAAAAAATGTCTATTATAAATATGATAATGCTTTGGAAGATACGCTGAAAAATATCAGCTTTACGCTGCAAAAAGGTAAAATTACTGCACTGATGGGCGTAAATGGCACCGGTAAAAGCACATTGATGAACCTTTTGGGCGGAATTGCTGCCATGGACAGAGGAACGATTTGTTTAGATGGCCAGGATTTGCAGAATGAACGCTTTAACGTTGGTTACCTGCGGCAGGAAGCAGATTTAATGCTGCTGGCCGACAGCGTGCGTGAAGAACTTTGCTGGAATAATAAAAAAATTAGCGAAGCAGAACTGCAAATTATGCTTAAAAGAATTGGCCTTGAAAATTATGCCGGTGATTTTCCGTTAGCTTTAAGTAAAGGGCAGCGCCTGAGGGTTATTTTAAGTGCTGTATTAATGCAGAAACCTAAATTGCTGCTTCTTGACGAGCCTACTACCGGCCAGGACCAGCAAAGCCTGGAAGAGATAAAAAAACTTTTATGTGCTTACGCCGAAGATGGCGGCAGTATTTTCTTTTGCACGCATGATGTTGAATTAGCTTCTGAAATAGCTGACAGCGTAATTTTAATGAATGATGGCCAGATTATTGCTGATGATATAACAAGCAAAGTGCTTACTGACAGAAGTTATTTAAAACTTTGTGGGTTAAAGGCACCAGCCATGCTTGATGTTACGGATTTATTGCATATCAGGCCTTTACTTACGGCTAAGGAGGTGGCGGATTATGTACTTGCGGCAGCTGTGGGAAGGTAATGATTCACGGGAGTGGATTAGAGAAGTTTCCGGAAAAACCAAACTTGTTATGTTGTTTTTGTTTTCAATATTGACGATAACGGTTGATAATCCGCGTACTTTATTTATTGTATTTTTGATTTCGCTGTTGCTGCATGCGTTGGCAGGTACTTCTGCCGCCAAATGGCAGGTTATGATGGTCTTGCTGATGCTTAGTTTATGGGGGTCAATGTTCAGCCAGGCTTTGTTTTTTACGCAAACGCCCAGAACGCCTTTATTTGTTTTGATTGAACCGAATACGCCTATACTTGGTGTTATTACAAATGGGCTTTACGTTTACCGCGAAGGTATTATATATGGTGCTGTGCAGGGGCTGCGTTCGGCTACCATGCTTTCGCTGGGCCTCTTGGTTTGCTGGAATTCTGATCCCAGGCAGCTTTTGCAGGCAATGCTTACATGGCATTTGCCTGCGCAGATTGCCTTTATGCTTGTTACCGCAATCAGGTTTTTACCGGTATTAGCAGCGGAAACAGGTGATGTTTTAATTGCACTCAGGCTCCGTAGCGGCAGTGCTGCCGGACGCACTGCTGTTATAAGGCATTTGCCGTATATTGCCAAGCCTTTACTGGTACGTTGCCTGCGCAGGTCGCAGACACTTGCTTTATCGGTTATAAGCCGCGGATTTTTTTTGGCAGATAACAAAAAGCGTGCTTATTTATGGCCTTTAAGGGAACGGCTTGTATGTTTGTTGCTTTTTGCTTTCGTAAGCAGTGCTGCTTTAAGTAAGATTTTGTATTTGCTTTCTGAACAGGGTTTTTATTATGGTGTATTCAGATTTGTGTATGATTTGGCAAAGGTTTACTTATGAAAAATTTTAAAAGCAAAATAATAACTATTATATTTTTATTGTCATTAGCGGCTTTGTTTTGGATTACCGGAAGCCGTACTCCATGGAATGATATAGGTTTAACTGCTTCAGAAGAAGGGATTGCTGTACATTTGGGAGATATCCCCAGTGAAAATTATGACCGCATGGGCTTTACCAAAGCTGTTGTCAGACATGTAGAATCTGAAAATGGATGGCTTGTAGGTACAGAACGCGGTGAACTGTTTTTATTTTCTTCAAAAGGTGAACAGATTTGGAAACGTTCGCTTGGCATAGGTAAGTTTATTTCTGTCTGCTTAAGCAATGATTCACAGGTTGCTTTTGTAGGTGAACAAAGTCCTGCCGGAAATTTATATGCAATTGATGTTCACACGGGTGATATTTTATGGCAATACGCTGCTGCGAACTTTGTCGGTGCTGATCCGAGCAAGCGTTCTTACCCTTCAATAGTACATATCGTTGTTGATAAAAATGATAACGTATATGCCAATGCGTATAGATTTTTGATGAATAAAGACGGCAGCCGCGGATATAACGGAAGGATGCTTGCGATAAACCGCAGTGGTGAACTTTTATGGAAATATCCGGCAGAAGAATCTATAGACAGTTGGATAAACTGGTGTGATGTTAATGATAACAACGGCGAAGTTGTAATATCCACTTCTGCATATGACTTCAGGGAAGACATGGTATATAAAGATACGATGTATTTTCTTGATAAAAACACTGGCGAAAAGATAAATTCTGTTTTTATAAAGCCAGTTGAACCTTTTGACAATACCGTTATGCGCGGCAGCCCTAATTTTAGTAAAGATGGTAAATATTTAGCGGCAGCTTGCAGTGACGGCCGAGGCTTTTTATTTGATGCTTTGGGAAATATGTTATGGGAACGTACATTATCTAAACCAACTCAGGTTGATAATGTCTGGATAAATGCTTCCGGAAGAGATGGCTATGCTGTTAAAGAAGGTGTTGTTTTTTCAACGATCAATACTTTTAACCGTGAGAACTGGCAAATTCCAACGCCAATAGAGCATCCAAGCAATAACAGTTTATTTATGTTTGGTTATGATGGCACATTTAAGTATCAGTATATGGCTGATGGTACGATGGAAGAGCTATCTTTTGCCAAAGATAAGGTTGCCTGTGCAGTTGGGCGTAATGTACGTACACATAATTACGGTGCTCACGGGGGGCTTATATTAAACATTGCAGATGGCAGAAAATTAAATTTCTTCCATACAGAAGGGCCATTACAGGCGATAAATATAAGCAGTGATGGTCTGACTGCGGCCGGCGTTGAAGCACCGGCAGTTACCCCGGATGGGAAAATTATAGGAGCTTACAGGTTACATATATGGAAATTAAATTGATGAAAGGCAAAATGTTAGTTGCTTTTTTACAGTATTACAAACCTTATAAAAAAACTGCTGCATTTATTATTGCCGGGTCATTTGCCGTTGCTTTTCTGGATTTGATATTTCCGGTATTTGTAAGGCATATTTTAAATGTTGAACTGCCGCAGCGAAATCTTCAAAGTATTTTGCTTTATGCCTTGTTTTTACTGATTTTATATATTCTAAATACAGTTTTACTGTATTGGATAAGCTATAGCGGGCATGTTATGAGTATCAATATTGAACGTGATATGCGGCGTGACCTTTTCAGGCATATTGAAAGTATGTCATTTAAATTTTTTGATAACAACAGAACCGGACAGCTTTTGGCGCGCCTTACCGGTGATTTAACGGAAATAGGTGAATTGACTTTCCGTGGGCCTAACGATATTATCATCTGCTTAGTGGTTATGCTGGGTACTATCAGTATAATGTTTTGGATGAATATCTATTTAGGTATTCTTATAGCTTTGCTTTTAATTCTGAAAACAGTGCATACCGTTATTATAAATCATAAGATGAAGGCTGCCTTTAGAAAAAACCGTGCTAAAAATGGTGAGGTTTCTGCAAAAGCCGAAGAAGCATTAAGCGGAATACGGCTTGTAAAAGCATTTGCTGCTGAAGAACTGGAATGTTCTCTATTAATGAAGAAAAATGAAGAAAGTATGGCGGTTCGCAAAACTTCTTTTAAAATATTAGGCTATTTCTCCAGCAGCGTTAATTTTTTTACTAATTTTACAAATTTGTTTGTACTTGTGGCCGGTGGTGTATTAATAGCAGCTAATAAAATTCAACTAAGTGATTTTATTGCTTTTTTGCTTTACGTTAATTTATTTATGAAGCCACTATTAAGGTTAACCGTTTTTACGGAAATGTATCAGCGCGGCATGGCGGGATTTGCACGTTTTTATGAAATTATGCAGATTAAACCGGAAATAATTGATGCCAAAGATGCAATTGAATGTAAAAATATTAACGGCAGTATTTGTTTTAAAAACGTAACCTTTAGTTATGGAAAAAATAAGGTGCTTGACAATGTAAGTTTTAATATTGCTGCCGGTGAAACTGTTGCTTTTGTCGGTGAAACAGGTGTTGGGAAAACCACATTAGCAAATTTGCTGCTGCGTTTTTATGAACCTGATTCGGGTGATATTTTAATAGATGGTATTAACATAAAAAAATATGGGCAAAGGTCATTACGTAAAAATATAGGACTTGTACAACAGGAGGTTTTTCTTTTTTCTGATTCTGTGCGGCATAACATAACTTACGGTTTATCTGAAGTAAAAGATGAAGAGATGGTATTTGCGGCCAGGGCAGCGTCAGCAGATGAATTTATAGAAAAACTGCCGCAAAAGTATGATACAGAAATCGGCGAGCGTGGAATAAAACTTTCCGGCGGACAGCGTCAACGCCTCGCAATAGCCAGAGTAATTTTGAAAAAACCGGGAATAGTAGTGTTAGATGAGGCGACATCTGCTTTAGATAACAAAACAGAAGATAAAATTCAAAAGGCATTAGATAAACTTACTAAAGGGCGTACAACTTTAATTATTGCTCACAGATTATCTACAATACAAAAAGCCAACAGAATTTTTGTATTGAATAATGGCAAAATTTCCGAAGAAGGTACGCATGAAGAATTATTAAAACTAAAAGGCTTATATTACAGGCAGTACAAAACTACGCTTGATAAAAATAAATTATTGGATACTTAGCAAAAATTTAACGGAAGGAGAATTATAAAATTTTTGTTTGTTAAATATCCGGATAATTTATTTTAAGAAATTTTGTTTTCTGAATTTGGGTATCGTATATTTTCAGGAGGATGGTCATGGAATTTATCAGTCAAACTATTATGTATTTTCACAAAGGCGGTTTAGTTATGTATCCGCTGTTGTTCTGTTCTTTCGCTGTTTTTGCTATCGCCATTGAGCGCTTTTTGTTTTACCGTGCAGCTGACAGCGGCGAAAAATTTGCCGATGATTACTGCACTTTATTAAAAAACAATGATTTACAGGCTGCAGCCGATTTAGCACAAACAACTTCCGGTGAAACTTCTGCCCTTGTTTTTGGCGCTGTACAAAATGCACATACACAGGATGATTTGACGGATTACCTTGAAAACGGGCTAGCTTTTTTTACTGCCCAGCTTAAAAACAAACTGGATTATTTAAGCATTATTGTTACTCTTTCGCCACTTTTAGGCCTTTTGGGCACTATTGTCGGCATGATTGGTGCGTTCAGTATTTTTAATATCCAGGCAGGCGCACCTATGGCTATCACCGGTGGTATCGGTGAAGCGCTGATTGCTACGGCTACCGGCTTATGCGTAGCTATTATGGCACTGTGCTGCCATTCGTATTTTGCCCATCGCATGGACGGCATACTTACAACGGCTGAACGCTGTGCGGCTGCACTTGCGCAGGCTAACAGAAGGGCCGGTGTAAAATGAAATTCCGCAGAAGCCAGAACAGAAAAGTACCGGAACTTAATATTATACCGATGATTGATATTATGTTCTTTTTACTGGTGTTTTTTATGCTGAGCACCATGTATATGATTGATTTAAAGACTATTCCTGTTAAGCTGCCACAGGCGGCCAATGCAGCAAGCGATACATCTACAACTTTTGCCGTAACGCTTAAAAACGATGGTACAATTTACCTTGGTGATAAAGAAACAGATTTGCAGTCGCTTTTAATGCAGGCTTCTTTAGAACAGAAAAACAACAGCAATTTTGCTGTTGTTATACGTGCGGAAAAAGATATTGAATACGGTGAGGTTATTGGGCTTGTAGATAAATTTAAGGGAGCAGGCATTAACAGGTTTGGGCTTGCAACTGACGGGGCAGCAAAATGATGGATGAAAAGAGAAGGCGGAACTGGGGTTTTGCCGGTTCAGCGATTATACATGTTTTAATATTTTTGATTGTATCATTTACAGGTCTGTTTCAATTTACGCACGCACAGGAAAACATTGTTGAAGTTACGTTTTTCGGTGGTGGTGGAGGCGGAGGCAGCGATAATGCCGGTGTTATAGAGAAAACAGAACCTGAAGCAGCAGCTGCTGTTGAAGAAACTTCTGACAGTGATGCAATTTTTGAAGCAAATAAAGAAGAAAAACCTGCTGTTGTAAAAAAGCAGCAGGTTAAGCCGGTTGTCAAAAGCAGCGGCAAAGGTAAAGGAACCGGACAGGGAAGCGGTACCGGAAGTGGTATAGGGCCTGGTTCCGGCTCCGGCAGCGGTGGCGGCCATGGTAGTGGACATGGTACCGGTACAGGTAGTGGGTCAGGTCCGGGCAGCGGCATAACATCATCACCTGCCGTACCGCCTCGTATTATTAAAAGTTATCAGCCGCCTTATCCCAGTGCTGAACGCAACGCCGGCGTAGAAGGCACTGTTTCTATAAGATTTTTAATCGGCACCGATGGCAGCGTTGAAGATGTAACCGTTACGTCCTCCTCAGGCAATGCAAATCTTGATAACGCTGCCGTTGCTGCATGCCGCAAATGGCGTTTTACAGCGGCTAAAAACAGTTCAGGTTTACCGGTACGCTGCTATGCAAGTATTCCGATAATTTTTAAAATTGGTAACTAAAAAATCCCCATCTCTATATACCCTCTTTACTGTTTCTTTGGCAAAGAGGGTATATATTAAATTAATTATGTTAGCTTTATAATTGTTGCGTAAGATAATGTTTCAAAAATTTTACAGGAGTATGCCGAGATAATGAACGAGAAATTACGGAACCTCTTAAAAAATAAATATATTAAATTGATGCTGATTGTTGTATTGGGAATAATTTTAATCTTAATATATCAGCTGATGTTTAAAAGTGAACCTGCGTCAAGAGAAATATTAAAACCTATCGTTCATGTAGAGGAAGTTTATAAAAAACCAATGTATAAAGAAATTTCTCTATTTGGCAAAACGGAAGCCAATGCTCAAATAGATATTATAAATAAACATGCCGGTAAGATTGCAAATATCAATGTTGATTTAGGCTCGTTTGTACATAAAGGCGATATTTTAATTGAACAGGATTTGCAGGATGCAGAAGCCGAACTTCAAAAAGCATATGCAAGGTATAGAGAAAATGACGCCAAAGCTGCTGAAAATAATGCCGAATTCAATAGTGATTATTATAAATATAAAGCTGATTATGAATTAGCAAAACTCAATTACGAACGTTACAAAAAGCTGTATGAAATGGGTGCAGTAGCAGAAGCAGAGTATGACAGCAAAAAACAAATAATGGTTAACGCCCAGGCTGCATACGAAGCCTTATCAAAACAAAAAAATTATGGTGATGCTGCAGCATCTGTTTATGCCAGAGAACAGGTTGCTGAAAGGCGCTATCAAGAATATATTTTAGCGCAGAATAAAAAGACAGATATGATTTTAAAAGCACCTGGAAATGGAATTATTAGTTATCGAAATGCAGAAATCGGTGAATATATACCGGCAGGAACAAAGCTGTTGACTATTACAGATAATAGCAAATTACATATAGATTGTAATATTTCGGAAGCTAATGCAGCTGTTGTAAAAGCTGATACAAAAATAACTATGAACATCGAAGCGTTAGGTAAATCTTTTGACGGAATTATATCATATGTAAGCCCTGATAAAAATGAAGATAGCAATAGTTACCTTGCCAGAATAAAATTGCTCGAACAGAATGAAGAAGTAAAATCGGGCATGTTTGCCAGGGGATATTTAAAGATACTGATAAAAGAAGATGCTCTTTACGTAAATAAGGATATTATTAAAGATAAAAACGGAAAGAAATATGTTTTTATTGTAAATAAAAATAATCAATTGGAACAACGTGAAGTAACGTTGGGCATTAATAATGATACAGAAGTTGAAATTATTGATGGTATTAATGAAGGGGAAGTAGTTGTTCTTGATAATTTATCACGCTTACGTGATGGAATTAAAGTTCAAATAGATGAAACCGAAGAGGATTAAAGATGAATATAACAAGGTTTTCTGTAAAAAGACCGATAGGCATTACAATGTTATATGCAATAATTGCTGTGCTGGGCATTTTTAGCTTTTTTAAGATTGGTGTTGAATTATTGCCGGAAGTCGATTCTCCATATGTAAGTGTAATAGTTAATTATCCTGGCGCAAGTACTGAATCAGTTGAACAGCAGGTAACAAAGCCTATAGAAGATGTATTGTCAACCATTTCACATTTTAAGCAGGTAAGGTCAGCAACAAGACCGGGCAGAGCCGAAATATTTGTAGAGTTAGATAGCAGTGCTGATGCGGATCTGGTAGCTATAGAAGCAACAAAAAAAGTAAGTACTATCAGAAAGAATTTGCCGGATGATATTGATGAGCCTGTTGTTATTAAACGTTCTTCTGACGAATATCCAATAATGCAGATTGCCGTCACAGCTCCTTATGAGATGGCAGATATATATTCTATAACTGAAAAAATTTTTGCGGAAAGGTTTCAACAGGCCGGCGGTGTTGCAGATATTGAATTGAGCGGTGGCCGAGTTAAAGAAATCAGTATAGATGTTGATAAAGAAAAATTAAATTATTATGGGTTAAACCTGCAGGATATTATACAAAATGTAAAAAACGAAAATGTCTTTCTATCATCCGGCTCTGTTTATACGGACGTAAAACAAACTACTGTGAGATTAACGGCTCAATACGAAAAACCGGAAGATATTGAAAATGTACAGATAAAGACAGCGAATGGGCAAAATATTATACTAAAAGATATTGCTGAAATTAAGGCAAAAGAAAAACGCGCAGTAACTTATAGCCGTGTTGATGGAAACGATGCTGTTGCCATAGATATATATAAAGCAAGCGGATCAAATATTGTTGATACATCTGAAAATGTATTAATGCAACTTGAAAAATTAAAATCAGAATATCCTGATTATACTTTTACACTTGTTTATGATCAGTCTTCATTTGTAAAAAATTCATTAAAAAATACTTTTTATACATTACTTGAAGGACTTTTTACAACTGGTATAGTTTTATATTTATTCCTCAGGGGTTGGCAATCATCACTTGCAGTAATGATAGCTATACCGGTATCGTTAATAGCCACATTCTTTTTAATGTATCTTGCCGGATTTACTTTTAATATGATGTCATTAATGGGCATGGCATTATGTATAGGTATTCTGGTTGATGATTCCATTGTAGTACTTGAAAATATTCAGCGTTATATTAATAATGGCTATTCAGCAGATAATGCTGCTGAGCTTGGAAGAAATGAAATAGGCATGGCAGCTGTAGCTATGACGCTTTGTGATGTAGTGGTTTTCTTGCCAATAGCTTTTATGCAAAGTTCAACAGGGCAGTTTTTTAAACAATTCGGATTGACAATAACTTTTGCAACATTGATGTCATTACTTGTTTCGTTTACATTAACGCCTATGCTTGCTTCAAAGTTTTATTCGCATGGAATAAAGCTACCCAAAGGCAGAATCTGGGCATTTTTAGATAAAATTGAGAAAAATACAATAAATAAATACGAAAAAATACTTAAAAAATGTCTGCTTTATCCCCGTAAGGTTATATTTACCATAGCAGCACTGTTTGTTGGGGCTGTATTGCTTATACCTTTTGGATTTGTAGGGGCAGAATATATGCCGAGGACGGACGAAAGCGCCATTCAGGTAAATATAGAATTACCCGTAGGTTACAGTGCGGAACAAACCAACGAAGTACTATTATTATTTGACAAATATCTGCTGCAAATTCCAGAAATTGAACATCATTTATCAAATGTTACGAGCACGGAAAGTAATGGTAAAATATCAATCAGCCTTTATAACCGAGGCAAACGTTCCAAAGATGTATGGGAGATTGCTGATGAGATAAGAAAATTTGCTAAAAATAATTTTGGGGATATTAAAGTAAGGGTAAGTGAAATACAATCCTCCGTTACAGGCGTTTCTGGAGGCAAAACATTAGTACGTTCGCCATTGCAGCTGGAATTAAGGGGCAGCGATATGGATGTACTAATTGAAGAATCAAATAAAGTATTAAATATTTTTAAAGAAACAGAAGGTGTTAAAGATATAAAAAGTTCATATACAGAAGGTATGCCTGAAATTAAAGTAAGTGCTGACCGTGAAAAATTGCAATTTTACGGAGTATCTATCGATGACATAAACAAATCTTTTGCAGCAGCCATCGGCGGGAAAAATGCCGGTGTGTTAGCTAATGACCCTGACAATAGAGGACTAGATACGGATATTACGGTTAAATTTAATGGAAGCGACAATTTTTTTATTGAAGATATTAAAAACATCCCGGTAGTTGCCAAAAAGGGTACTGCAAACTTAGGAGATGTAGCTAAAGTTGAAGAAAGTATCGGACCGATAACCATCAGAAGAGTTGATAAAGAACGTATAATTAATATTCAAAGTAATTTGAGTGACAGACCTCTAAATGAAGTAGTGCTGGAAATACAGAAAAAATTAGAGGATAGCAATATTAAATGTTCTTATATGTTTACTGGTCAGGCAACTAGCATGAATGATTCTTTTAAAGAAATGGCAATAGCACTCAGTATGTCACTGTTGCTTATTTATTTCTTGCTGGCTGTGCTATATGAATCAGTTTTTACACCTTTAATCAGGATGTTTTCTTTGCCGCTGGGATTAATAGGAGCAATTATATGTCTTTTTGTAACTAATAATACGCTTAATCTATATTCATTAATTGGCATTTTGATAATGGATGGCCTGGTAGCGAAAAACGGGACTTTGTTATTAGATTATACACTGACTTTAATGAAGGAAGGAAAAAGCGCTGCTGAGGCAATAATAGAAGCTGGTAAGACCAGGCTTAAACCTATTTTTATGACTGCAGTAACTATGGTTGTTGGTATGTTGCCAACAGCCCTTGCCATGACTGAAGGATCAGAAACAAGAGAGAGCATGGCATGGGTTATCATTGGCGGTATGGTAACTTCAACAGTTTTTACACTGATAGTCATACCGATAATATTTTTATGGATACAAAAACATTATCCTAACAGGATTTAATTAGTTTTTTTTGTTTTATTTACAAACTTAACAATAACTATGTTAAGTTGTAATAAAAAATAATTAATTAAAAGGAGAAGGTAAGAAAATGCAACATAATCAAAGAGGATTTTCAAAAAGTTTATTAATGACAGCGCTAGTAACTGGCACCGTATTATGGGGAAGTAATAGTGTCCTAGCTTCAGAAACAGCTCCTGAATTTTCACTTGATCCATTAGTAATAACTGCACAAAAAAGAGAAAAGAAAGATTTGGAGACACCGGCAGCAGTAGATGTCATTACAACTGAAGATGTTGAAAAAAATGGCGGAGCCAGTGCGTTTGAAGTATTAAGACATTCTTTAGGTTTATCTGCTACATCAATGGGACCAAATGGTGCTTCATTGGGTACGATGACAAGTGAAATTACCATCAGAGGTGTAGAAAGAGGAACGCTTATTTTATTGGATGGTGTACCTTTGAATCAGGATGGTAAATATAATTTAGAAGATATTCCTTCGGACATTATAGACAGAATAGAAATTGTGCGCGGAGGCGGCTCTGTTCTATATGGTAGTGAAGCAAGCGGTGGTGTAATCAATATTATTACTAAGAAAAACGTAGGCAACAATATTAAAGTATCGGCAGGTAATTATGGAAGAGAACAGTACAGCGTTAGTGTCGGTGCTGATGGCTTTGATGCAACGGCTTATTATGAAGATAGAGGAAAAGTTGACAGAATTACTACAGATGCAAAATCTGGAATGGGGAAAAATAAGTTAAATAAGCATATTGAATACAATAATGGCGAACGGAAAGGTATTAGATGGAGCTATGATTTAAATGACAATTTAACATTCTATCATATGTATTCACAAAACGAAAATAAAATGTCCCATATTAGTAACGAGGGCGGTTATAATAATAGTATTGCACAAACAAATAATTATAAAGACGTTGATAATAATTTTACTTTAAATTTCGATGATAAATATGGATTTAAAGCCAGTGCTTCTTATGGAACACAAGAAAAAGAATATTATCAGACGGCATATAATAAAAATGGCAGTATTTCAAGCGATGGTTTAAATAGCTGGCGTAAAGGGCATAATACTAATATAGATATAAACAAGTCTTTTAATATTGGGGAAAACAAACTTTTGATCGGCGCCAATTACAAAAAAGAAGATATGGACATATACGGAAATAAAATTGGTGTAACTTCTGGTAAAGGACGAGCTACATATGATAGGGATACTTATTCATTGTATGCTTCTTATGATTGGAAAATGAGTAACTCTGATAATTTAATAGTCAATATGCGTGAAACGTTTGCCAAAAATTGCGGAGCACAATATTCTACATTTGATTCTAAGCAAGAGGATATGTCCGAATTTACACCTGAAGTACAGTATATTAAAAAATTAAATGAAAACAGTTCAATTTATGCTAAAGCTGGTAAATCTTTCCGTCTGCCGGAATTAACACGAGTATTTGGATCGGGCAATATACGTCCTGAGTTAGATTTGTATCCTGAAAAAGGTACACACTATGAAATAGGATATAAATTAAATGAAGGTAAAGCTGCATGGAGATTAGCATTATTTAATTATAAAATTAAAGACAGTATTACAAATGTTGATGGTACAAGTGCCGCCGAAGGTAATTTGCAATATACTAACGTTGATACCAAAAATACAGGTATTGAATTAAGTTGTGATATTGAACATAATGAAAATTTAAGCAGCTCTTTTGGAATTGCATGGAGCAATCCGGAAAAAGCACGTGAATCTGACGGAGCTTACGAAAAATATGGTAGCAGGTTACAGTTGATGGCATCTGTAGATTATCATAAAGATAAATTTGGTGCATCTTTATTAGCTAATTATATGGGAAAAAGATATGACAGTGATGTAGATAAATATGGCGGAGAAAAAGTTAAGCCGGCATTATTTACAGATTTTCATATTAGCTATAAGCCGGAAAAAAATCATAAATTCTTTTTACATGTAAATAATATATTTGACCGTGAAGACTATACAACTGATGCCGGACCGAGAGAAGACCGTTTAGCTTACATGTCTATGGGGCGCAACTTTATGTTAGGTTATGAACTTTCTATGTAAGTTTTATCACAGGGTAGCATACTAGCTGCCCTGTTTAGTTTATCCAAAAAGTTGCTGAAAGGCACCTATTTTCATATATAGAAAAATAGTGGCCGAATTATTCAGCCACCTAAAAAAATTACACTCTTTACTAAACAAACCCTTAAATATTGATAAAATATCACAGATATTTTATCAATATTTTTAAAAACGCCTCTGAATTTCGTTTTATAGGCGTTTTTTTAAATTACGCAAGATTTTCTAAGCATTGCAAAAAAAACCTTTAAAACTTAAAAATGGCGCTATACGTCGGATTTATCTATACAGATTATAAATTACTTGTCATTTTTAAGGTTTTTGAAACATTTTATGACAACTTAGCACTTTTCATAATTGCTACTCTAATTCCACCGGTATGCTATTAGTATACCGGTTTTCCTGCCTGTCAGTTAAGTGGGCATATTTACTGCTCATATTGATATTGCTATGCCTAAGTGTTTCCTGGATCTGTTTTAAATCCTTTGTTTCCTTATATAATAGTGTTGCGCAGGTATGCCGCAGCATATGCCCGGCTTTTCCTTTTTCCTTAAGCCCTGCTGTTATCAACCATTTATTGACTGCATCGCGTACGGCCTGCCTTATCATACGGTGTCCGTACATATTATTGGAAGTAGAAGTAAATACCGGAGTCACTTTCTCCATTATATAATGTCTGTTCTTATTCATTTTAAACCGGTCTTTACTATCCAGATAGCGCAGCAGCAAACCGAAGGTATCCGGCCTAGGATAAATCATAGCATTTTTCCCTTTACCGTGTATGAGAATAGTCTGTTGGTCCACATTTATATCTTCCTCATTCATGCGATGGATTTCCACAGTACGCAGCCCTTCAATCGCCATAAAAGCTATTATCACCTTATCACGCAGCTCTTTTTCAGTTTCATTGGGAATGGACCGGAAAAGATATTCCAACTTGCCAGCAGATAAATAGGGTATATTAATAAGTGCTGCATCAGGATCTCGCGGCGCCTTAACATCTTCAGCAGGATTTTCCTGAATGATATGGAATTTCTGAGCAGCACGTTTACGTTTTCAGAAATTGAATTTGATAGTTTTGGCGATATGCCGTTTTCAAAATTTATATCAGCCTGCCAGGCAGGCGAATATAATTGTGCCAAAGGCTCAAAAAATGGTGCAGAGGTTTTCAGCCCATTTAAAAGAGCGGTTGAGCAAAACTTATTTATAGGTGAGCCAGGCAGCAGAGTGTTCGCAAAAGCTATCCTTGCCGGTCAAGTCGAAGCGATTATACGCAAAGGTAAACGGCGCAGCAGAGAAAACCTGCTTGAAATAGCGTGTGACTGCTGGCAATCAGAACCCGGCTTCTGGTGTTATGGCACTGGTGGCAACGGCAAAAATTTGCGTATTGGCTGGTATGATTGGGCTGTATATGATGTGATTTTAAAATAAATATGAAAGGTGTTAAGATAAAAAAGACAAAAGGTAAGCAGTTTGATTACTCCTAAATGGAGTTATCAAACTGCTTTTTAATAATGCTTATATAACTATAAATATTGTTAAAGCCGGGTATTACCCGGCTTTAACAAGTGTAAAAAAGCTATTTATTAAATATATTTTATATCTAAATTATTCTTAGATGATATATATTTATTTTGGTCAAGTTGTATATCTAAAATAGTTTCTTCAACTGTTTTAACGCACATATCAGTATTTTTTAAAATATCATTTCCCCAAAAGCGGAGTACAGTCCATCCCATTGATATTAATTTTTTATCGGTTTCAGCATCACGATTAATGTTTCGTTCTATTTTATTAACCCAAAATTCAGAGTTTTTACCATTTTTGAGTTTTTCTTTTAAAACACACCAATTTTTACCATGCCAAAATTCAGCATCACAAAAAATAGCTAATTTGTATTTTGTAAAAACTATATCAGGTTTACCTGGTAATTTATTATAATTTTTTCTATAACGTAAACCATTTTTCCATAAAGCTTTACGTAAAGTTAATTCGATATTGGTATCTTTAGAATGAACACTACTCATAATTTTATGAGTCTGCTCGTCAGTATATCTACCCATAAAATCACCCGGTATATTTACCACATTAAAATATAGCTTTTAATACGTTTATAGCGGTTGAATAGCTAACAGATGGTGAAGCGGCGGCGCTTGCGGCAAGCTCTATCCATTGAGATAATCTGTCATTATTAATATTTGTAGTATTCCAATATTCTTTTAACAATTCTACATCGGCGTCATATATCGTGTTTTTGATTAAATCATGGTAACGGTGTATGCGTCCGAAAGCGGCTGGCATTCTGTAATTGACACCTTCTTTGGTTCGTAAATTTACTTGCCCGCCGGCAGAAAAAATATCTCGTATATTCGTGCAAACAATACCTTGTTTAATTACAAGCCATAAAGCAAAACGATTATATTTTTTGCTGCTGCCAGGACCCAAAATTTCAGGGCAAAGAGCGTATGCCAACGCCCTAAATTCATTTTGTTTGTCCATAGGCAAAACTGACCATAATTTAACTGTCGGGGGAATTGTACTTTCCGTTTCATTTTGTGCCCACCATAATGTTTCACCTGGTTTTAATTGATTTTTATAATATTTTGAAACGGGAGCCACAGGATTATCCATTATCCTTAACTCGTCATAGGATATTCCCATTTTATCGAAAATTGTATCACCTTTTTTTAAGCGCATATCTATAAGATAACGAGGATAATGTGTTACGGCAATTCCAGACAAACATTCTTCATAGGGCCTTGATAAAAACTTTACCGGTTTTCCTAACTTACCAAAAGTTAAGTATATTCTTGATACGTCAGCGTTTCTTGTAGACTCTAAAATGCTGCTTCCTGTCGAAGTCCAATGATTTTTTTCTGTACTTTTTACTTCAATACCATAATATTTATGAGCAATTATGTCCGGGAAAGAAGCACCTGATACTAACTGAATACTACCCTCAAAAGGTGTTCCTTTAGCAGCTTCGCAAGCCGCCCAATAAACGTCATTTTCAAGAGGTTTACCACTTCTTTTTTCATAATAATTCTCGCGTTTTGCCGTATCATCATTAAGTAAAAAATCAGTTTTTGCCATCATTGTTTGAAAAATTGTAAGTTCAGGTTTGCCGTTTTCAGATATAATCATAATTATCAAACCTCTTTAAAATATAATGACCATTTACTTTCAATATTTTTAGCTATATTATACGCCAATACGCATGGAACGGCATTACCGATAATTTTATAAGCGTCACTTGAAGATACTCCGGCAGTAGTTGCTGTTTTAGGAATAATAAATTGATAATCATCAGGAAAAGTCTGAATACGCGCGCATTCTCTTACTGATAAACGACGTTCTTTTAGACCGGAATTTAATTCATCTATATGTTTACCACCGTGTTCGACACTTAATCGACGAAATTCTATATTACCATGATGTTCTGAACGAATAGTGGGGCCAACGGAATTTAATTTTATTTCCGTTTGTCCTTGGCAATGTGCTCCCATAAATTTAGCTTTTGAATATTTTTGCTGCGATAAGTCTTTAGAAAACTCCGGTTCTGGCAAATCATTTAAAGCGTCTTGACAAGTTACGATAGGTAATAATCCTTCGCCGTGCGTTTTGTCAGGATAAGGATTAAATTTATCCGGTATATTTTGCATTGAAAGAGCATTTAACGCTTCCGGCGTTAAAGCGTTTTTTCTAAAACCGAAAAATATAATGCGCTCGCGTGATTGTGGCACTCCGTAATCCGGTGCGGATAAAACTTGAGCTGGAACAACAAGATAACCACCATTACCAGCCGTTGAGAAATCATGTTCTATTACTTCTTTGACATCATTAAGATTAGTTAAGCCTTTAACGTTTTCAGCGATAAAAAGTTTTGGCATGGTCAAAGAAATTACATCACGCATCCACATATATAATTGTCCGCGATTTTCAATCGAAGGTTCGTCATCAGAAAGAGCTTTACCTAAATGACTCTTTTGAGAATTAAATCCTAACCTTTTTCCTGCTATTGAAAAGTCTTGACACGGAAAACCACCCGTAACTATATCAATATTTTTTGGAAAAATATCAAATCCTTCTCGTGCTTTCTTAACTAAATCAACGATACTATCTAAATGATAAATTTTATCAGCATTTGGGTTGTTGGTTTTAAAATACGATACCCAAGCAGACTTTGCATCGGGACGTATATCGTTAGCAAAAACAATATTGAATTTCGTAGGAGCGACTCTAACCCAATTATCCAAATCGTTTATTACCCAATCCGGATGAATGTTAGTATTAATTGATTTTTTTAAGCAAGTAAAATTACCTTCAAAACCAATATCCATTCCACCGCAACCAGAAAATAACGAAATTAAATTCATTTTTAAACTCCTTTATTTTTAATACAATAATAATAGTTTCGTTTTGAATAAACCTATTATATCAAAATCTTCTATAAAAAAATATCTGAAAAAGCAAGAAAAGTAAAATTAATAATAATTTAAAATGAAATATAAAAACGAAAATGGTAAACAGCTTTACCTGCGCGGAACAGATGCGCTTGGTAAAGCTGTTTTTTTATTGCCCTGCCGCGGTTGCCAATGCGCGGCGTGCAGTAAGCGGAATTGAATTAAAGTTTTTGACCGCTTTTCTTCGTGCCATTTTAGCAGCTCGCCTTTTGCTGACAGCAAGGATAAACTTTGCGGCCAGGCCGTCCTTGCTTTTGCTGGCTCGCTGCTTTAAAAGGCCTGCGAAAAGCGGTTGAAAAACAATCGCTGGTGAAGGGGGACGGCGCAAGGGTTTAGAACCCTTACCAACCCACGGCATATAATATCAGCGCCATACAGGGCTTGATATTAAAGCCTATTTCTGAAAGCGAGGTAATTAAAATGACTATGGTAGTAAACACTTTAAAAGAATTTGCAGGCGTACAGCATGAATACGCCGTTTATATTAAGGACGCTAATGCGCTGTTAAGAATTTACCGTGAAAGCGTTGCCGTTGTAGATTTAACCAATGCAATGCAGGCAGGCAAGACCTGCAAAAAATACAGCTTTATATTTGCTAATGCTGATAATGGCATAAGCGGCCTTGTAAACTTTTTAGATGACCTGGCTTTTGCTGATTTTGTAAATTATTGCCGTGCCGGTAATTATGCTGAAAACAGTGAACGTCTTGAAATTATCGGCGTGAAATATCACGAAAGCGAATTAAAAGCCTGCCGCGTGGCAAGCCCGTTTGCAAAGGTTAAAAAACAGACCTTTACCGGTAAAGTGACCGCCGTCAAAATTGCAAAGGCTATCCTTGCCGGGCAGATTATAGAAATAACCTGCACCGGGCGTTATACAGATGATTATTATGATGACGCAAAAAGAAATTTCTGCAAAGGCAAAAAGGTTACGGACCTTTTAAAATTTGCGGGCGAGCTTTTGGAAGATAAAAGCTGTTTCGGTGCTGAACTTACGGCAGACCCGAAAATTATCAGCTTGGGCTGGGGCACTTTTGCAAGCTATGAAGCAGTAATTGCTTAAAAAATGAATACCCGGCAGGGCAAAACCTGCCGGGAAAGAAAGGAGATATTTAAAATGGGCTGGACTTATACGTGCTATACTAACAAACCGAAAACAATGAAAGAAAAAAGGAATATTATCGCTGATGAAGTGAACCGGTGGTATAAAAACGGTAATGCAATATTACATGACTGCCTTGTAAAAGATGATACGGACGGTGAAGCAAGCCGTTACGTATATTATGCCAGTATCGAAACAAAACAGCAGGAACGTGTTATTTTAGTAATACTTCTTGATTTTGACGAATACAGATGGGGTTATAAAGATATGTGCGAGGATATGTGCCCCGGTTACTTCGATTGCCCGTTGATTATCTTAAAAGACGTTCCCTGCCCTGACCATGAATGGGCAATCGAATGGCGTAAAACCGTAATGGAACGCCATTACAAGAAAAACGCCAAAAAGGCACTGATAAAATCTTTGAAAGTTGGTGATGAAATAGAGTTTACAGAAGTTAATTACGGCGGCTATAATAGATTTAAAGTATCCGTTATTGATGGCAAAAACATTTATTTTGCGGCCGGCAAAGGCAATAATATACGAGGCTATACTCTTACCTTGAATAACTGGAAAAATCAAGAATTTAAAGTTTATAAGGCAGAATAAAAAAATATCCGGACTGCTGTTTTTGCGGCAGTCCGGAAAAACAGAAAGAGGAATATAAAATGTATGCTGTAACGTTTAAACGCAAAGACGAACAACCGGACGAAATTTATTATTATCAGAATTATGCAGATGCTGCCTATCATTTTAATCTGTTTAAAGATGATGATTCCGGCCTGTACAGTAGAATTGAATTAAGTAAAATTCAAGAACCCATGGAATTGATTATGGAAGTTATACATTTTGCGTAATAATAAGAATAGAGGGATATTATGAAAATATTAGTAACAAGTGTTGAAAAGCCACAATTTGGTAACGTTGTAAATGGAATAATAATTAAAAACGATATAGAGATTGCTAAATTTACCATCAAGAAATTTGATGAAGGTAGCCAATACGGTATTAATGGTGGAAAAATAAGCAAGCTCTTTATTCAAGAAAGCAATAAAAATATATTAGCCTGCTATGACCGTGGCTGGGATATTAAACCTCATGCGGAAGCAAAAGAAATTTTAGAAAAAATCTTGGAAGTATATAACTGAATTTTTACAAGAAAAATAACCGGCAATGAACCGGTTATTTTTTATTATTATCGTAAATAAAAGTGCTTTTTTCTGCTTTGACATTCAACCATTTATAACGTAAAATATAAATGGTTGAAACGTATAAAAAACGCAGTTTTGTAAAAGCTAAATTTTAATATCTATGGAGTAAATGCTATGCTGCCAGATTTTATTACTGACAAATCAAAAATTGCAAAATATTCTTATGAAGATGTTGAAGAAAAATTTTTGGATAACTACGAGGATGTTTTAAATAAATATATTGCCGGTGGCAATCCGTCTGAAGATACCTTAAAAAATTATTTCGGCCAGATTCGCGAATTTCTTTCCTGGTGCAAGGATAACAATTTTAAACCGCTGCGTATACAAGAACCCCATATTATTTTGTATCGTGATTTTCTTATCGAAAAAAAACAAAAGGTTAATACAGTAGCGGCAAAATTAAATGCCATACGCAAGTTTTACCACCTGGCTCTTAAATTCCATGTTATAACCGAAAATCCGGCCGAAGATGTTAAAGCTCCGCGTGACCCGGATGCGGCACTTGTAAATATTCCCTACCTGACTGCCGGAAAGCTGGAATACCTTTTCCATTCAATACCAGGTGAAACGGAAAAGGAGCTGCGCGACAAAGTTATAATTGCCTTTATGGCCATTGAAGGTTTGAGAACGGTAGAAATTCACCGTTTGAATGAAGAAGATATAAATGCCGAACAGCAGACTATTCTTATACACGGCAAAGGTAAGAACGCTATGATTTACCCACGCAAGGATACTTTTGCTTTGCTGATGCGTTACCTTGAAAGCAAAGACCGCTTCCGGATAAAAGCTGTTAAGCAAAATTATGAGGACGGGCTGACGCCAGTATTTACGTCTACTTCTAATAATATGTACGGGCACCGTATAAACAGAACTTGCGTGCGTGATGCTGTAAATAAATGGCTTACAGTTGCCGGATTAAAAGAAAAAGGTAAAGCCGGGCACATGCTCCGGCATACCTGCGCGACGCTTCTTTATAAGGAAACAAAAGATTTAAAACAAATCCAGGAAACGCTGCGCCATTCAAATATCAATATGAGCAGTAAATATGCTCATTTAACCGATAGACAGGAAAACCGGTATACTAACAGCATACCGGTAGAATTAGAATAATAAAAGCCAGGCAAAGCCTGGCTTATTTTTTATAAGATTTCGTCAATATCGTATCCGCCTTTTGAAATTATTTTATCAGTTGCTTTCATAATATTATCAAGTTCATCATCATCTAAATTTTTATCAAGAGTAACAATTTTAAATAAACGGGTCTGTCCGCGATTTTCTAAAATATCTTCAAAACTTTGACTGTTATTTACATTAAATTCTTTATCTGTGTTCACTTTAACCATTTAACTCCTGTTTTATTAAAATTTTCAACAGTTTATATATTATAGCAAAGGCATTAAAAAAAGTCTATGTACTTTTTTTAGACGTTTAAAATTTCAATAATATATTTATTTTACGGCGACCTTTTAAAGCAGCTTTTTGGTATTACAGGGGACGGTTTTTGTTTCGGGCTCTCAGACTGTGAATGGTGGGCAGAGCGTCACGGGCGGCTTTTACTTTTTTTAAAATCTAATAAAAAATGGGCGGCAAGTGCCGCCCAAACAGAGATAAATAATGATGAAAGGGGTATTTAATTAAAAGGTAAATACTACTTCAGACCAGAGTACCTGTTCATCAGTATTACCTTCACGGCTTTCAAAATCTGCATATTTAACGCCTGCTACGATATTTTTAGCAAGAGTTACGTTTGCGCCAATATCAAAGCCTTCATAGCCGTCACCGCTGGTAACTTCACCATTTTTATCAACGAGCCAGTTAGCGTCAGCCGGATAAGCTGCATAACCGCCGGAGAAAATGGTCGGGTTCAGATAAGTTGCAAGCGGACGGTCGCTGTAATTAGCGTATACGCCCCAGCTACCTACTTTAGATGCTTTGGCGCCACGATAGGACAGGCCAACGAGATAACCGCTGTCATCACCGTCAATAACGTCGCTGTCACCATAGAAATAGCTGCCTTTTAAGGTCAAGTCTTTGGAGATTTCACCGGAAATGGTTGCTTCCCAAATATCATTGTCGCGCCAGTTATCGGTATTGTAATAACGGATTGCTGCGTCAATCAATTCCCAATTAGCTTCAACGCCGGCTACATATACGCGGTCGCCGTCATCAAGCATATCATGTTCGGTCCAGGCGTAGCTGCCGTCTTTTTGCTGGTCCCAGCTTTCATAAACGCCGTTTACATAATCATCGTTGGAGGCTTTCATTGCCCAACCAAAAACTTTAATGTTATCGCCATAGGACAGTTTTACGCCATCGCCGCGGTTATCCAATACATCACCTTTGGTGAAGTCCATGCGGCCTGCGTCAACTTTAACGCCACCAATCGGGCCGGAAACAAATGCCCAGTTCAGGGTAACGTCATCATCACCGGTAGCGCCTTTTTCACCGGCATAATACTGGCTGTTCTCCAGACGGCCGGTGTAAGACCAATCTTCATTAACCTGACCGTTCAGGAACAGACGGGTACGCAGACGGCCTTCGCTGCCGCCTTTATCAGCGTCAAGATAAGAAGCACGAATCTGACCGGTAATTTTTACATTATCGGTTTTCTTTTCGAGGTTGGCAACGCGAACACCAAGGCTGTCCAGTTCATCAGCAAATTCAGCAGCCAGTTTATCAACGTTAGCACCTTTTGCCATTGCTTTAGCTACAATCTGAGCCATTTCATAACGGGTCATCAATTTATCGCCACCATAGGTGCCGTCAGGATAACCGTCTACTACACCAGCCGCAGCAAGTTTATTTACTGCGTCATAAGCCCAATGTCCGGCAGGAACATCGCTGAACGGGTTAGCTGCATAAGCAGATGCAGTTACGCCGAGTGCCATAGCCATTGCCAATACTAAAGATTTTTTCATTTTGATTTCCTCCTTTGGAAACTCAATATATTTTATAAAGTGCGGAGGAAAATATTATTATTTCAAATAAAACTTTTGGTGCGAGTCTCCTGGTTTCCTCTACCTGTTTTACAATCCGTATTAATATATACACCGCACAATATAAGCATAGTTGAGGCTTTGCTCTGAGGTAGCAAAGCCTCCGGAGAAGGTAAACCTGCAAAACAAAAAAACTCCAAATATTACGGGATAGGTGATAAGCGTAATATTAAAAGGGACGGAGTAAAAAATCTTTTTTACCTTCTTTAAAATTAATTATATAAACCATTGAAAAAGGGAGCAATTCAAATACCTAATAGCTATGCTTATAGGCAAATAGCAACTATTAGTAAAACTAATAGTTGCTATTATACAGGTCATTTTGAATTTACTATAAGAAATATAGTAGGCTGGCTCATTTTAAAAATATTTGCAAGAAATAGCTGTGATAACCCATGTTCTTTATAGAGCCGGATTATCTCAGCATCTCTGCCCTGGCGTGTGCTAAATTCATGGATTGAAATTTCTTCAAATTTCATACAAAATCCATAATCATACAAAATAAAAATCCTGCGGCGCATATCATTTGTAATAATACTTATCTCTGCTGCTTTGCATACGTTATTACATTTATAAGTACGATTATAAAATTCAATCTTATTTTCAGATATTATTTTATAAAGTTCTTCCGGAATAATCGCAACATCAAAAGTATTAATGAAATCTTCCATGTAAGAATTATACTTATCCATAAAAGCCTGCCTTAAAACGGGATATTATCCATATCCGGCATAGGAACGCCCTCGAAAGGATTTTCAAATTCTTCATCAAATTTTTGCTGCGGGGAAGGATTGCTGTACATATATTCAAAATGCCTGCCTACAAGTTCAGTAACCCAGCGTGTAACATTTTGCTTATCAACATAAGAACGGGTTTGCAAACGTCCTTCTACAAGTATTTTTTTACCTTTAGAAAGATTGTTGCCTGCGACCTCGGCAGAATTGCTCCATAAAACAACTGGAATAAAATCAGCTTCATATTGCCCGTCAGCATTTTTAAATTCTCTTTGTACAGCAAGAGTAAACTGGCAAACTACTTTACCTGAAGGCGTATAACGTACTGTCGGGTCCTTGGAAAGTCGTCCGGTAACTGCTATTTTATTCATAATTATTTACCACCCTTCTTTTTTAATACCGGCAAACCATTTTTGCCGCTTTCAAATGTCGCTTTACAATCAGGATAATTATTGCATCCGTAAAAATCACCATTTTTACCGCTGCGTTTAATAAGATAGCCTTTTTTACAATCCGGGCATAGAACAATAACGGGTTTACCTTTAACATCCGAAAAAGCAGCTTTACATCCGGAGTTTCGATATTCACTACATGACCAAAAATCTCCGTTCTTACCGTGCCGTTTTTGCAGCAGGCCTTTACCACAAACCGGGCATTTTTCAATTACAGGTGCGCCTTTATAATCTTTGAACGTTGCATTACAGCCATTTTTATAATTGCCGCAGCTCCAAAATTTACCATATTTTCCTTCGCGCGGAAAGAGTTTACCAACACCGCAAACCGGGCAGGTCAAGTAATCATTATTTTTAGGAACGGCCGTAAACCTGCTTTCAAGACTGATAATTTTTCGGATATATTCTTCCTGGCCGTGCATATAATCATCAAGCGACAACGAGCCGGCGTCGATTTTATCTAAATCCATTTCCATCAGAGCTGTCATATCCGGATAGGTAACTTCATCCGGCAAGCAGGCCAGGAGCTCTTTCACGCTATCAGAAACATACAGCTCCTGCTTTTTCTTTGATGGCTTTTCAATAAGCATGCCGCTGTCAAGCAGCTGCTTAATAATAGTGCTGCGTGTTGCTTCCGTACCAATGCCTTTAATGTTTTTTACAGTTTCACGAAGTTCCGGATTTTTTACATACTTATGAGCATTTGTTAATGCGGCAATCAATGTGCTTTGAGTAAAACGTACTGGCGGTACGGTATTTTTTTCAACAATGCTTGCCATAGTAAGCGAAACCGCATCACCTTCGTGCAATACAGGCAGCTGCTTGGCATCATCATCTTTTTTATCTGCGGTGCTTTCGGTAACGGCCGCTTTCCAGCCTTCTTTTATAATTACTTTGCCGCGGGCTGAAAAAGTTTCACCTTCGCACTCGATAACGGCCGTAGTCTGCTCAAATTCCTGCGCAGGATAAAACTGCAAAACATAACGTTCAGCAATCATGCTGTATAATTTACATTCATCTTCCGGCAAAGAATTTAAGTCAATTTTTTCCATGGTCGGGATTATAGCGTGGTGAGCCGAAACCTTACCTGTATTAAAGGCTTTGCTTTTAAGTGCCGCATCCGCACCGTCAACATATTTTTTTAAATTTTCGCTGCCGGTCAGCTTTAAATTTCCTAATATCACAGCAGCATCATTTAACTGGCTTTCGGGCAGATAATTACTGTCACTGCGAGGATAGGTGGTTAGCTTTTTTTCATAAAGAGTCTGAGCCAATTCTAATGTTTTGGATGGACTGAAACCATAAGCAGGCTCGGCTGCACGTTGAAGCGTGGAAAGACTGAACGGCAAAGGCGGAGCTGCTGTGCCTTTTTCTGTTTCAACGGATTTTACGATACCTGTTTTGCCGGTAATTTTCTGCACGCAGGCGCGGGCCGGGATAACATCAAGCAAACGTCCTTCTTCGTCCAAGCCCTCTGTGTTTTCAGGTATTTGCCACATTGCCTCAAAAGGTAATGACGTAGAGAGCCGGAACAGACCGCGCACGTTATAATACTTAACAGATTTGAAATTATCAATTTCATCATTCCTGCGTGCCACAAGTGCGAGCATTGGTACTTTAACACGGCCGACTTTAATTGTTGTGCCGGCGTCAAGCGTATATTTACGGCTTGCGTTTATGCCAAAAAGCCAATCGGTTCGCTCACGGCCTAAAGCAGCAAGATAAGTATTATGAGCTGTGCTGTTATCTATCATGTTATCAAAGGCACGTCTAATGGTAGTTTCATCCATAGCATTAATATAAAGCCGCTTTACCGGCAGGGTATTTCCGGCAAGTTCCAATACTTCATCTACTAAAAGCTGACCTTCACGGTCAGGGTCACCAACATTTACTACTTCGTCAACTTCCTTCAGAAGCTGTGTAACCGTTTTATAAATTCTGGGATAATTACCACTTGGCTTAACTTCTTTTTCCCAAATATCCGGAATTATAGGCAAAGTATCATAACTATATTTTTTTAAATCCGGATTATAGTCCTCCGGCATTTTCTGCGCAAGGATGTGTCCTTGAAGCCAGACAACATAATCATTACCTGCATCAAAATAACCGTCTTTTTTGTCAGGATTGCCTAAAAATCCGGCAACAGCTTCAGCAAGTGACGGTTTTTCACAAATAAAAAGACGTTTCATAGGCAAAATCCTTTCAGGCCTTCAAATTTGCGTTTTAAGCGGTTTTTTAACAGTTTATATCCAAATATAAGCACTGCTAAAATTAAAACGCCTGAAGGGGCAAAATTTTTAAGAAAAATAAGCAGCTGTAATTAAAACAGCTGCTTATTTCAGTTTAAAAGATATTATTTGCTTAAGCAGCCTTTTCTGCTTTTAATTCCTTAACCATGGCTTTAAGTTCTTCAAGTTCTGTCTGCATTTTTGCATTGTTTTCAGCCATTACTGCGTTTGCTGCCGTCAACTGTACAATCTGTTCCTGCATTTTTTTCTTACTGCTGCGGCTTACTGCATTCGGGCCGTCAAGCGCGAAGCTGATACCGAGGGTTGCCATGTTTTCACGGTTGCCGAAAGTTCCGCCGAGGTTAAACATTGTACGGTCATCCGGACGGTAGAACATACCGAGAGCCATAGCGCTGGCACCCTGGTAGCTGCCTACTGCTGCCGCGAAATTAAGTTTCTGGTCCTCGTCAAAATCAAGCGGATGCAGGCCTGCAAGTGCTGCGGCATTAGCGCCGGCCGTATCAATGCGGCCATCCAAACGGTTGATTTCACCGGTTAAGGATTTGCCACCATTGAAGATTAAATCCGGAGCATACAGGTTGCCGTCAAAGTGGCCTTCGCCACCAACGTAAAGGTCATGGTCAATAGTTGTATTGCCGGTTACATGCAGATTAGATTCAGCACCCGGAACGCCAGGCACGCCAATTACGGTATCGCCGGCAATATACATATTGCCAGGGCGGCCAGGAGTACCATCTCCATTATCATCAGCACCATCAAAACCAACAAAGGTGTCACCACCTAAATTAGCATTGCCTGTTACATCCAAATCTGAACGGTCTACAACTGCACCATTATCATCACGGCTGCCAACCTGGGTGTCGCCTGTAAGGTGAGAATCTCCGGCTACATCAAGATTACCGGGGCGGTCAGGAGTTCCATCTCCGTTTTCATCTACACCATCATGGCCGATATTAACATCTCCACCAAAATTACCGTTACCGGTAACGTCTAAATCAGAACTATCAGTAGCATTACCGTTATCATCACGATTACCTATGGATACATTGCCATCAAAATGACCGTCACCCCATACATCAGAGTCGCCTTTAACGGTTTCATTGCCATCTACGGTTTCGTTACCCATGATATGGCTATCGCCACCAACATTTTGGTCGCCCCAAACGTCAGAGTCACCTTTAACGGTTTCGTTACCATCTACGGTTTCGTTACCTAAAATATGGTTGTTGCCACCAACTTCCTGGTCGCCCCAAACAGAAGAATCACCTTTGACAGTTTCATCACCGTCTACGGTTTCATTACCCATGATATGGCTATCTCCACCTACTTGCTGGTCACCCCATACATCAGAATCGCCTTTAACGGTTTCGCTGCCATCTACTGTTAAATCGCCACCGAAATGACCATCACCTGCTACGTCCTGATTGCCTCCGACATTGGAGTCACCTTTAACGGTTTCATTACCATCTACGGTTTCATTGCCCATGATATGGCTATCGCCACCAACATTTTGGTCGCCCCAAACGTCAGAGTCGCCCTTAACAGTTTCGCTACCATCTACGGTTTCATTGCCACCGATATGAGAATCACCAGCTACATCCTGGTCGCCCCAAACATCAGAGTCACCTTTAACGGTTTCATCACCGTCTACGGTTTCGTTGCCCATGATATGGCTATCGCCACCAATATTTTGGTCGCCCCAAACGTCAGAGTCGCCTTTAACGGTTTCATCACCATCTACGGTTTCATTGCCATTAATATTGCTATCTCCTGCAACATTAAGGTCGCCAGGGCGGTCAGGAGTACCATCTCCATTATCATCAGCGCCATCAAAGCCGACATTCATATCGCCATCTACATTACCATCTCCACCAACATTCAAATCACCTTCAATATTACCATCACCTTTTGTGGTGCTATCGCCGGTAGTGGTAGAGTCACCATTAGTAATAGAACCACCATTTACAGTTTGGCCGCCCGTAACGGTCTGCCCACCATTCACAGTCTGCTCGCCCTCAACGGTTTGGTCCCCTGTAACGGTTTGGTCGCCCTGGACGTTATGGATGGCATCATCAATTAAATCTTTAATTTCGTCATCAGACAAGCCACCACCAAAAATATCTTGAGCATTGCCTAAAACTGTAGTCCACCTATCTTCACTTTCTGTTCTATCATCATCATAATCCGCTTCATATATTAAAGATAACAAACCTGTTGAAGCACTATATGATAAATAGGAATTATATGTAGATGAGTTTACACCATCATTACCACAATTAGATAATGATATTGTCCAATCTTTATCCCATGAATAATTACCTGTACCAATTTGTCCCCAATAGTTATGGTCAGCTGCTAATCCTGTATTATTAATGGTTAAAGCCAGTACAGTTGTTAAAACAATAGTTTTGAATTTTTTACAGTATTTGATTTTCATACCAGGTTTCCTTTCAAATAATCAATATCATAATTTTATATTGATTAAGCATTATTTACAGACTGCGCGCCGTCACTGTTGGGCCTCCGTAACAATGGTCGCCATCTCCAAAGGTCGCCTTTTGCCTTGCGTACCTTAACTTTAGCTTGCCTTCATACAACCGGAAACCAAACAGGTATTACAGCTTTCCAACAGCACGTACACCAATCTATTAATAAGTTCTCCTTTAATTATTTTTCTGCGTAGACCTGCTCCATCAAATCAGCAGTATTTCTTAACGCGGCAACCAGTTTTTGTGCAGGCGTTTGCTCTTTCTCCGGGTCAGTAAGCAGCTCGTGGGGGCTGCATTTTAAGACCTTTGCCGCGGTGCGCATAAAATCCCTGTTTACAATACGTTCACCGCGCTCAATTTTGGAAATCGCATCTATCGTGCATTTAATACCGGCGGCAGTCATTTTATCGGCAAACTGCTTTTGCGTCAGCTGCTGACGGACACGGGCTACTTTCATGTTTAAACCAAATTTAATATCTTCGTACATCTAAATTACCTCCAGAGATATAACGGGTCTTCGTATTCCCCGTTATCCCACAATTCAAGATGCAAATGCGGGCCGGTGGAAAAACCGGTAGACCCGACATAACCAATTACATCACCTACCTCTACCTGGGTATCATATACAGCTGTAATACTGTCAAGATGGGCGTAAAGCGTGTTATATCCGCCTTCGTGGGCAAGAATAACGCAGTTACCGTACCCACCGTATTCAGCTGCATACACTACCCTGCCCGGCAGCATAGCTCCGACCGGCGTCCCATATTCATAAGCAATATCGATGCCTGGATGAAATTCATCTTCCCCGGAAATCGGGTTTACACGCCAACCGAAGGGGGACGTTATCTCGGCTGCTGCTGCGGGCAATGTTATTGTTGTAAACAGGAATATATTAAAAGCAAGAAATGCTTTTAAAACATTTTTAAGAGTCATCTGCCCTTTTCAGCGTCCTTTGCTTTTGCCATGGCTTTGGCAACAGCAGGCGTTTTAGCCGCGGCTTCAACAGTTTTATCAGCACGGGCATAATCTCTGCCAACAGGAGAGTGTTCTGTAATAGCATCAACAACAGATTGTTTCTCAAAGCCCTGCTTCAACATTTCTCTGGCAATTTTATTATCATCAATTTTGCTGAAATCACCTGTTTTCGCATACTGCTTATTAGCAAGTTCCAGGTATTTATCGTAAGCATCAGGGTTTGCTTCTTTGGGAACAAATTCCGCAATTTTATTTTCACGGACTTTTAATTCAATCTGCTGGGCAGCTTCGGCGCGCGTGGCATTTTTTGGTAACTCTATACCAAGTTCTTCAGCTTTTTTGACCTGCTTTTCAGTAACAGCGTTTTCTATCTGCTTCTGCTTTTTGATAATGTCATAGGCTTCACCCTTTGTAATTTCTTTGCCATATTTAATTTGCATTTTATCCAGCATATCAAGCTGGTATTCAGTAGCAGGTTGTGAACGTAATTCTGTAAGCTGCAAAGTATGTTTTCCAATTAAATATCCAGCACGGCCATAACAGATTTTATCTTTATCGTATTCAATTTTATTTGCGTTAAGGTATTTAATCTGTTTTTCGGTTGCAGGGCTCAAATAAATCTGGGCCCTTGCTTCAGCGCGAGTAATATTTTCAGCTGGCTGTATACCATGAGCCTTTAACGCGGCAATCTGCTTATCCGTAGCAGGCGAATTATCCCTTGCTTCAAATTCACGCATTTTTTGCTCTATCAGTTTAGATGCTCCATTTATCGTAATTTCTGCCGGGTAACTTATTTTCAGCTTATCCATGTAATCCATCTGCTCAACAGTTGCATGCAGCTGCCCGATTATTTTAGACGCCTCGCCTACTGTGATATTGTCTGCAAATTTACAGTTATTAGCAGCAAGCGTTTCTTTCTGCTCACTTGTTGCAGGAGCGTTGATTTTTTCAAAATATGCACTGCGTTTAGCAACACGCTCTTTGATAATACGGTCAGCTTCGCCTTTGGTAATGTCATCTTCAAATTTTGCGCCAAGACTTACAAGAAAGCCTTTTTGCGCATCACTTGCCGGCATTAAAGCTGATTTTTCATCTTTAGCCATATTTTCCAACTCCTTATTTTCAGGTTTTAAAATGACTTCTGAATATACTGCATTAAAAGTTTTGCCTTCAAAACTTACATCACCAAAACGGATATTTTCATATCTTGCAAGCACGCCGGTTTCTTTCAGTGCCTTATATTCCTCAAAATCTGCCCTGTCCAGTTCTTCCCTTTTAAGCATGGATTCTGCGCTGTACGCAAATTCACGGCCGGAAACAAAATGTAATAGGTGCGGGTTACTGCTTACGTATTCCAATGTATTATCGGAATTATCATATAAACCGTTATTGCCGTAATATTCCCTGTCACCTATATAGATTTTGTCATTAATGATGAAAACGTCTTTGCCGCGCAGCGGTATAGTTTCCGCGAGTTGCACCGTTACAATATCCTGCGGCAAGGTATTTTCTTTACTTCTCCGTTCTTCCGGAGTCATACGCATTAATACCTGTTCATCATTTATGCTTTCAGCCGCGGGCTGCTTAACCTGCGGTTCAATGCCCTGCTCTTTAAGTTGCAGGTATTCTTTTTCCCGCTCATACAGGTAATTACAGATTTTTTCAGCATCAGCAGCTGCCCTGAAAATTTCGTTATAATCATTTTTCAGTGCAGATACCCAGCTTTTAACATAAGCTGCGTGCTGTTCATCACTGCCTGTTGTAGCTATGCCAAGTTCACCGCATAAAAACGTTGATGCAAGTTCAGCACGTAATTCTTCCCTCGCGTAGCCTTCACTTCCAAACTGGCCGCCAAATTCACGGTTAAGCCTGGTTGGATGACCGGTGCTGTGACCAACTTCATGCAGGAGCGTAGAATAATAGGCATCCACTGTTGCAAAACTTTCACGAGGCGGCAGGCATATAAAGTCACCACCGGGACTGTAAAAGGCACTGCCGTCTGTATTATGTGTTACCGGAACGCCGTTTGCGGCTATAATATTTTCAGCACGCTCTACCGGCGTCCATTCCTGCGCTTGACGTCTCAGCTTCGGTAAACCGGTGCATTGGTCAGCGTTGAAAACGGCAGCCCTGTACACTTTAGGATGCTCCAAAGAAACTTTTTCTTTCTCGCCGGTTTCAGGATTTTCAACCTCTTTTTCCCATTGCCAATACTCAACAATTTGTGCTTTTTCACCTTTATTGACATGGCCGCCGAGTTTATTAACCTGTTTAAAAGTAAGCCAGCGCGGGTCCTCATAGCCTTTATCTATGGCAGTACACCAAAGCATTAACGCGTTTACACCATGATAAGGCCGTCCGTTAAAATTATGCGGCCGGTTCATTGCAGCGATACCGGCGTCCCATGGTTTTTGCCAGGGCGCAGTACCGCTTTCGAGCATCCCTATAAGGCGTTCCGTTACAGCTTTTCTGTACTCACTTGTCTGCATAGCCTGTAATATCTACTCCCATCTCTATAAGCTGCATAATTTCCTGGTCATCCAAAACATCTTCCAGTTCCAGCGCATCCTCGCGGAACGCTCCCATTGCCATTGCTTCCTCACGGGTAAATTCTTCACTCTGAATCATTTTTTAGACCTCCTTTTTTTAGGTTCTTGCGCTGCATGCGCGGCGTCAACCATTTCTTTAAAAGCCTTGCCGGCTTTAAAAGCAGGTACAGTAGCAGCCGGAATTTTTATTTCCTCGCCGGTTGCCGGGTTATGGCCGGTACGTTCACTGCGCTTACGGCTATCAAATGTACCGAAGCCGATAAGCTGGACTTTATCGGCGGCTGCCACGGTGCTTATTACCGTTTCCGTAAAAGCCTTGATAACATTGTTGGCGTCCTTTTGCGTCAGGCCGCATTTTTCACACATATTACGAACAAATTCTTCCTTAGTCATACAAATCAGCTCCTTTAAAATTTTTAAATACACCCGCCTAATCGGCAAAAGGTTTATAAAATAGTAATGCTGCTATTTGACTTAACAAATACATATACTTCTCATATGGTTCTACATACCTTCTCCGCTTTGTAAAAGGATGCTCAACCAAACCTTCAAGTAAACCTGCATCAACATGCTTTAACAATATCAACCACGTTTTTGCGTAAACAATTTTTAAATATTGTAAGTAAAAAATTAAAGCTGCTCTTATCTCCAATGTATAAATCTTTGACCTCAATTCAGCGTCAGCATATACATCAGGAACAATATCCTTAAATACAGCGTCAGCACTTAAACGGAAATTCATTATCTGATTTTCCAATTTAAAAATTATTTCTTCATCATACGGCTGTGACGAACGGCCAATAAGCCAGTCTACTTTTACTGCAAAGACATCTGCAATATTAATTAAAGTTTCATAAGACGGTGGATTTTTAGCATTTTCCAATGTACTTAAAGAACCTTTGCTCTTTAAATTAATTAACATTGCCATATCAGATAACGTTACATCATGATTTTTACGTAAAGCCTTAATTTTATCGCCAAAACGTTCCGCTTTTTCCATATCTTAATAACCGTCAGTTTTAATAACTCCAAGGCATTACCGCGTGCTCGTTTTTAATTACAACGCGGTCGCTGTTGCTGGTGGCCATAAAAATTTCATTGCAAACTCTGTCCAAAATAATGGTGTTATTGACAATTTTGTAATCAAGATTCAATAACAAACCTGCTCGTTTTTGGAACACTACCGGGGTATGCCTTGCTGCCGCGCCGTCAGGCAATATCAGATAAGTTTTTGCGCCGTCATCAAAAACCGTTTCCGGCGTCCAGCTTTCCTTTCCGGATACTGAATAATCAAAATTTATATCCTGCACGCTTTCCACTTCCATGGAAATGCCCTGCGGGTTATATTCTTCCCTGGCTTCGCCCGGGTAAGTCCAGCTTACTACCGGGGAATAATCGCTGTCTGCAATCAGACGCAGGCTGTAATAATGGCTGTCTGTATTAATAATCATGTTCGTTACCACGCCGAGCTGGAGAGGTTTAACATAAACGTGCCAGGTTTTGTCCGCCGCAAGCCTTGTTTCTACCGACCAGCTTATTGCATCACCAATAGTAATGCCGGTAATCTGTTCGCCAGGCTTTAACTGAACATCAGATATAAAGCCCGGAGCTGCGTAAACATCATAGCTTTCGCCGCGGGCATATTCATAAAGCGCGACATTTTCATTGGCTGCATTATCTTCAAACAAATCAAGCGTAGTATCTTCTTCTACAACAATTTCCGGCTGATAAGCAGCCTGTTCCGCTTTAGGCGCAGGCTCCCAAAAATCCACATCTTCTGCCGGTACAGCAACATCAGTGCTGTTATGCGCAATAGAGCCGGACTTAACCGTAATATCCGCTGAACTAATATCTACCGGCGCGCTTGCCGTGCCGTCCCAATATACTGAAAACGGATTATCTTTTAACATTTCTATGACCCTTGCTTTAAAAGGGCCCGGCTCCGGCACGTTTTCTGCGGCTTCGCCCGTAACAGGCAAAGCCATGAGCACCGCAAGTGTTGCCGTTATGGTACTGCGTTTTTTTCTGCTTAACAAAATTACCAACCCCCTAATCGTTATCTTTTGGCAACGGCACGCTGAAGCCACCCTGCGGTGATGCTTCCGGCGGCACTGCCTGTTTGGTTTCATCTATTGCTTTTTGAAAAGCGGCTGATGCACTTGTATGAGAAGAAGTGCTGCCGCCTGAAGCCTCTCCTGCGGCAAATGAGGATGCGGTTTTAGCACTGCTTCCTCCGGCAGAGCTATTGCCTGCCGTGCTGAAAGCATTGGTACTTGTATTGCCTTGCGCGGCTGCTGATTTAGTGCTGCCCGAAGCATTTGAAGCAAAAGCAGAAGCTGTCTGCGCACTGCCTGATGCCCCACCTGTTGAACTGCCTGCACCTGCCGAGCTACCGGCACCCATACTTTGTGCCGCACCAGCGGTTGAACTGCTTGCGGCAGAACTGCCTGTACTACCACTTCCGGAAGCGGACGTTGACGCACCAGAACTGCCTGCGGCTGAACCACCTGCTCCACCACTGCCGGAAACAGACCCGCCCGCTGAACTTCCGGACGAACTGCCGCCTGATGCAGCAACGGATGCCTGGCCGCTTGCAAATGCTCCCCTTACGCCCTGTGTAGCATTGGAAGCCGCGGATTTAAAGGCAGACGCCGCAAAACCCGCGGCACCACTCATTGCACCTGCCGCGCCACCTGCGCCCGGTCCGCCTGCGGTTGAACCTGCCGTAGCTGCACCTGCAAGCGCGGCTCCTGCTCTGGCAGCACTGCTGCCCGTAGACATTGCCATACTGCCAATGCCTGCACCTGCCGAGCCACCGGCAGCAGCACCGGCAAAACCGGCAACCGCTGTTCCTGCGGCTGTACCTGCTGAAAGCGTAGGCGCTCCTGTCATCAGGCCGGCTGCCATGCCGGGTGCCTGCCAGCACAAGAGGCAAAGAGCGAAAGGCCCAAGCATGGATGATAAAACAGCACCAGGAGTTGGCTCACCATTTGTTAAAGAAACAGTCATAGAATTTATAATTCCAGAAGATAAACCATATACCGCGCCAAGCATCATCAGTTTTGTACCGTAGCTTATTACCGCACCGATTGCCTTTTCAGCAACAAAACTCGTATATTTGAAGCTGCCCCAGGGAATAAAGATTAAAAGCAGGGCACTGGCAATATAAAACTCAACGTAAGTTATGAATATCTGCAAAGCAAGAATACCAAAAGCCAACACAACACCGGCATAACCAATAACGGCCATAAGCCAATTTAAAGGTGAAGTTGTTATTTCAAGCCAGGACATTTCACTCGCATAATCCATATAAGGTTTTGCTATATATAAACCAGCGTCAATAAGCGTTGATGGATTTTTTAATACAGAAGCATCAACACCACCTATCGCCGTGCCTGTTATCATCAGGCTGTCGAGCAGCGCGTCACAAAGCGTTCCCCATTCACGGATTATCCAAATCCAAAAACCATAAAACAGCACCTTTCTTACAAGCTGCTTTATATGGTCGGTTTCACCGATATTTAAAAGAACAGCAAGAATAAAATCCAAAAGAATTAATATGCCGTAAAGGCTTGTTGCATAGCCGGTTATAGTTCCGGATGAACCGGTTGTATAACCCGCTATGGTGGCAAGCATTGTATCTAAAATACCTGTATCCATGCCCTGTTACCTCGTAAAATGGTGAATATCGCTGCCGTCACCGGTAATTGAAACGTCCGCCTTCAAATTAGCTTCGTAATTATCCATCATAATTTCCGTTCTGCGCCGGCCGGCTTCTTCGGCTTCAATCTGGCGCTTAAAATACATATTTTGCGTGCGCTGCGCATCAGAAGTTATCGCAAGCATTTTTTGCAGCTCGTTTATCTGAATGGCATTAAGCTGTGCTAATGCCTGTATGGCACCCGTTGTGCCTTCTGCGTTCTGCGCGGCTTCCACAAGTTGCGTAACGGTATCCGCTGTTTTCTGCTGTTCATCCGGGCTTGCTGCCGTGCCGGAAAGCATGCTCTGGTTGACAGCTTTATCCCAGGCTTCGCGCACCTTGTCCATCTGCCTTGCGTACTGTTCGGCACTTACGCCGTTCCAGTCCTCATAATCCGGGCTGATTTCATCAAAAGCCTGCATCATGGAATTAAAATCCGTACCTATGGCATCAATGGAATTACGGATGTCATTAATGCTGGAAATACTGGAACGTATCTGCATCAAAGTTTCATCCTGATAAGCAGGATTTAATTTTGCGAGCTGTTTCAGTTCGTTCTGCACCATTTCAGCCTGATGCGCCGTCTGTTTAATAGCTTCCAGTTTTGTTGCCAGGTTTTCAGTATGATTTGTAGGGTCATACACAGTAAACGCAAAAGCAGACTGCGCCACAGCCATTGTCCCGGCAAATGCTAAAATTAAAAGTGATTTTTTCATTTTCTTACCTCCGCGTAAATGTATTTTACAACGCATATTTACCATACATATTTTGTATGTTATAATATATACATAAGATAACGTAAAGGAGTAATAACCATGCCAAATGCTTTACGAAAAACCATTAATATCGAATTAACACCGGCTTTATATGCTCAGTTAAAAAAACTCGCTGATGATAAAAGCATTTCCAGTATGCGCAGTTTTTGTGCTGATGCAATAACTGAAAAAATAGTTGCTTTTGAAAAATTACAAAAGGAAAACCTAATGAAACAGGCTGCCAATGACCCTGGGTTTAAAGAAAGATGCGAAGAAATCAGCAGGGATTTTGCTGCCATAGATTATCCAGGAGGTAACAATGAATGGTAAAACAATGGCAACTTTATTTTCTTAACCTAAACCCTGTTATCGGCTCTGAACAAGCTGGTGTAAGACCCTGCATTGTTATTTCTGCTGACTACACCAATAATTTGAATCAGGTTACGGTTTTACCAATAACCAGCATGAAAGAGTCTTACACAACCATCTATCCAAACGAGGTATTTCTACCAAAGGAAATTTCAAAATTACCTAAAGATTCTATTGCTCTGGCGCACCAGATACGCGCCGTTGATAAACAACGTCTCACAAACTTTGTAAGCACTTTGACTGATGAAGAATACATTCAAAAAATTAAAGAAGCAGTTAAATTTCAGTTAGATTTGTCTTGATTTATGAAACAAAGAAAACGATTAAAACAAATTAAAAAACTTAAAATAAGAAAATCCAAAATTACTTTAAATGGTATATTTGCCGGTTATACTGGCAATTACAAACCAGTTGAAATTAACTGGAGCAAACCCGTTGGTAAAGAAATTGTGTAATAATTAAAATACTTATAGAAAAGAGGACTTTACTATGAAAAAATTACTTGTACTTGCTACCCTGCTTGCCGCTTTTGCATCCTTTGGCTGCGGCAGTGATGAACCTGCTGCTGATGCACCTGCTAAAGCTCCTACTGCTACCACTAAAACGGAAACTACTATTACTGAAAAACAATCAAAAACTAAAACAGCAGCTGATAAAGAAATGGAAAAAATTGAAGAAAAATACGGTGGTCGCCCTATGGTCGGACAACCTAAAGCTGGCGATACTATTCATCACTTCTCTAAATAAACCTAACAACTTTTATAGGTGTTAAAATGAACGAATTAAAGAAGAAATACATACTTTTAATTGACTGGTGGCAATCACTGAATATTTCAGATGATGCCGCGCTGGCCGAAGCCTTTAACGGCCACATTATTTCTTTTGCCTATAATTCCGGCAATATTGAAAACCCTAATGTTACCTATCACGATACCCGTGAAGTGTTCGAGCATGACGGTGTTACTTCGTACACCGGCGACCTGCGCACGCTATATGAAATCCGCAATGCAAAAGTAGCCATGGAATACTTTTTTAAAGCCTTCCGTGATAAGCTGCCTTTTGATGAAAACTTCATCAAAGAGTTGCAACGGCGCTTAACGCTTAATACTTATGACGAGCGCCGCTGGCAGCGCGGTGAGCGTCCCGGTGAATACAAAAAGGGCGATTATGTTACCGGCCGTAATGAAACCGGTGCAGCTGCCGAAGATGTTCCTGATGAAATGCAGGAACTTTTGGAAGATTTGCAGCAACTTCCGGCAGAGCCGGAAAAAGTTTTAACGGCTGCGGCATTTTTCCACGCGAAATTTGAAAATATCCATCCATTTGCTGACGGCAATGGCAGGACTGGCCGCCTTGCCATGAACTACCTGCTCACTTTAAATAACCACCCACCGCTTATCATCCACCAGGAAGATAGGAAAACCTATTTTGAAGCCCTCGAAGCGTGGGATACAGAGCAGAACCTTGCGCCGCTGAAAGCATTCCTTATGGAGCAGCTTTTAAAAACATGGGCAAAACGTATCACAAAATTAGAAAATCTATAACGCTTAAAGAAGTTTGTGCCATTCAGTGCATGAACTTCTTATTTTTTTACGTTTATGCAACTATACGTTAGCTTCCAATTCTTTTAAACAATCAGGGTCATCAACAACCTTTTTAGCAATGGCAATAGCTTCTGTTGCAATGTTATGCGCCTTGGCATAACTATCAACACTACGCTCAGAAAGGTTTATGAGCTTGTCAATTATTAACTGCTGGTCAGCAACCTGTTTTTCAAGCTCCGCAATCCTGCGTTTCTCACTTAACCCAAAAAGCGACACGATTTTTCACTTCCTTTCAAAAATTTTTATATTTAAAAATTTCATAATATGATGAAGATTAATAAATATCAGGCTGTAAATACAGTACAGAACATTAAAAATAAATACGTAATATATGCCACCCGCATCAAAGAGCTCCCTTTCAATTGCAGCATAAACAGCTAAATTGCCAACCAGCATAATTACAATGCCAAAGCCATCATACACACGCAAATTTGATGCTGTTAAAACAAGAAAATAGATAATTCCCAAACTCACTGGATTTTCCATCAGGTTTGTCTGATGACTTTGGACAAGAAACAAAGTAAATAAAGAACAGCAAAGGGTTGCGGTTAGAAAAAATTTGCTGTATTTTTTATTCAGGTAGTCAATAAGATTGCAAAAATCTTCATTTTCAGATAATTTTGCTAATCTGAAAATAAAAAATGCAGGAAAAACTGAAAAAAGCATAATACTTGAAGGAGAATCAAACATAAAACAAAATCCTTTCTGCCGGTTTTGAGCATTTCATTTTAACGGCCTGCTTTGCCTGTACTGCAAGGATATACTATGCGGCTCCGCCGTCCTTGCCGTGCAGCAGCAGTCCGTTTTTAAATTCATGCCAAAACCGGCGAAAAAAAAGCTGTGAAGGGGGTATTTAATATTGACAAGCAACGGCTTATGTATTACACTTGAAATACAGAGAGGTGGTGGGTTCAATGTCTATTTCTATCAGACTTAATGAACAGGAAAACGAAATGATTAAAACTTTTGCTAAAATCAACAATATGAGCGTTTCCGAATTTATCAGAAAAGCTGTCATGGAGCGAATTGAAGATGAAATTGATTTGCAGGATTATCAGAAAGCAATGGCTGATTTTAAGAAAAACCCTGTAACCTACTCCATGGAAGAAGTGGCAAAAGAACTCGGATTATGAACACTTATACAGTAAAATTTTCTGAAGAAGCATTAAAACAACTCAAAAAACTTGATAAACCGGTTTCGGCATATATTTATAACTGGATTAACAAACATCTTGAAGGTTGTTTAAACCCTCGACAGCACGGCAAGCCTTTAACAGCAAATCATGCAGGTAAATGGCGTTATCGTGTTGGTGATTACCGTATTCTTGCTGATATTCAAGACAGTGAACTTATCATTTTAATCATCAAGACGGGTCACAGAAGAAACGTTTATATAAAATAATTGCCAACTTTACGCAGGCGCTTATGCGCCTGCTTTTTTATTTTTTATGCGCTTTGTAATAAGCCAGTGCATCTTCCTGCCCTTTATATTTCAGCCAGTAAAGGTTAAAATCTTCATCCGGATGCTCGCGCTGGATGCGTTTTATTTCTGCCTGGTCCTCTTTGCTTGCCGCGCCAACATATGAGAGCATGAACGGGCTCAGTGCCAGTTCAAATACGCGGCAGCCAAGCACGGATTTAAAATAATACTGCCTTTTAGGCGTTGACGTGGCAATGATGCTGCGTTCCGTATCATTTAAGCTGAACTTACTGTAAACGGCTTCTGCATCCGGCGTTAAAGCGTTAGGGTTCGGCAGGAATATCCTTGTATAACAGCTTTCCAAAATCGCGCTTGCAATATTGCTTTCGGTTACGTCTGTAAGGCTCTGCGTTGCGAAAATTATGGATACGTTATTCTTACGCATGGTTTTAAACCATTCTTTAATTTTCGCGGCAAAGAGCGGATTACTGAGGAACGTCCAGCACTCGTCAAGAAAAATAAATGTCGGCTCGCCGTGGCAACGCTTTTCTATAACGTGGAACAGGTATTGGAGTACCGGCATGATTCCCGCTTTTTTCTCCATTAATACGCCCATTTCAAATGCCTGCCACGGATTATCGGATAATTTATCTTCCGTTGCACCAAACAGTTCCCCATAAGGGCCGGCGTCAACCATTCCTTCAACTTTGTCAACAAACGGGCTTATGGCTTCGCGCAGTTTCAGGCTCTGCACCACCATGTAATAACCGCTCATTGTACGCTGCTCCGCCGGTAAACTTGCAAGCGACTGCAACGCGCTCCATATTTCGGCCTTATCTTCCGGGAACAGGCTAACGTTTTCCTGTTCATATATCATTTGCAGCCATTCAGACGCCCACACACGCTCGTCCTCGCGGTCAATATAGCGGAGCGGCTGAAAAGCTATGCCACCTTCGGCTTCACCAAGGTCATAGAAAATGCCCCCAACGCCTGCTGTCGGCGCGCGGCAGCTGCCGCCTTTATCAAAGATATAAACTTTGGCGTCCTTATAACCGCGGCAGTGCATTTCAAGCGTGTTCAAAAGCACTGATTTGCCGCTGCCAATCGGGCCAATTATCATGCAGTTGCCAAAATCGTTATAATGCAGGTTAAACCTAAACGGCGTGCTACCCGAGGTTTCCGTCTGCATCAGCGCGGGCGCGTTAAGATGCTTATTCCAGGCATCACCTGCCCAAACGGCAGAAAGCGGGAACATATAAGATAATTCCAAAGAGGTAATAAACGGCCAGCGGATATTGGCGCGAACAAGACCGGGCAGAGTTCCCATCCACGCGCCGCAGGCATTAAAATCCTCGTACTTCGTAACGTAGCCGCGGCTGTTTAAAACACGCTCAATCTCGCGTACCGCATCATCACGGCTGCGCTCGTCTTTCCCCATAACAACAAAGGTATTACAGTAATAACCGAGCGAGCAGATGTCATCACGGACTTCCGTGATTGCCGCCTGCGTATCGTTATAGCGTTCCACGGCGGCAATCTCTACAATGGCGCTTTCCGCGCGGAAAATGGCTTCCTTGATGAAAGCCCAAAAGCCTTTACGGCTGCTGAACCAGTTACGGCGCGTAACGTCCAGCTTTTCCAGTGCGTTTACCTTATCAAGCGCAATGTAACGGGTACACCAGCGGTACTCCAAAGGCAGGCGGTTTAATTCGTCCAAAATGCCAGGATAATACCTGTCCGGAGGGGAAGTTATGGAAACTATGCCCAGGTAACGTTTATCGCGCTCCTGGCCAAGCGTCATGGTTGTGCCACCTACAAACGGGCTGTCCGCAAGAACCTTATCCAGGAAAATCGGCACGTCCGGTGTCTTAACCTTATGATGCTTGACGCTGATGCAGTCATGCAGATAAGTCAGCGTTTCATCATCAGTAAGCTCATGGCATTCATACATAACGTCATTAAACAGGTCATATATCCTGCGGTAAGTTATTAAGAAGTTACGGAGATGCTCTTTTACGCGCTCATTTTCGCGCAGTTCCGCGCTTCGCTCCGTTTCCATAAAATGACCAACGAGTTTATTAAAGCTGTCTGAAGGCGGCAGGTAAACAATGGTTGCAAAATAACGGCTTTCAAAATGGTCGCCTCTTGCAAAAAGCTGCTGCCTTTCCCAATCCATCATCTCAGTAACGGTATCAGGATAATCTTTTTTAGGGTAAGATGTGCTGCGGGTGCGGCGAGCCTCTGAAAAGAAAGCCCAACCGTCACCAAGGCGTTTTAAAATGTTATTTACCTTGCTTGCAACAATTGTCGTTTCTGTTTTCGTGGAACTCGTTAAATCATGCCCACGGAACTCAAATATTCTCTGAAAAGAACCGTCTTTATTTAAAATTACTCCCTGTGCCACAAACAGCAGCCACGGAAGGTGGTCGCATAACTCATCATCTACGCTGCGGCGTTTTTTATGAAAATACTTCAAATCGTACATTAGCTATTCTCCTAAACGTCAAAATACCGCTTTTCATTCAAGTGCCTTACCATTGCCTTAAAAAACTGCGGGTCATTTTTAGTCATCCTTTTAGCCGCAAAATGCAGCAGCAGGCTGATAATGAAAAATGGGTAAATGCGCAGCATAATGGCAATGGAAATGCACATAGTAAAATTTAAAATCATAAATTCACGCGGCACACCTGCCCAAAGGATTTCTTCCTGAAGGCTTTTATGCGCGGGTATATAATACCCGTCGGGAATTTTTTCTTCCAAAACACTCACCTCTCAATATATTCCAGCTGATAAACACCGTCTTTATATCCGTTTACAAAAGCCATTTCTTTAACCCGGCGCGAAAAATGCGCGCGCTCAATGTAAATTACTATATCCACGGCCTCCGCGATAAGCTGCGGCTGCGGGGACGGTATGGCTTCCTGTATCAGACTTTCAAGCCTTAAAAGCCCGGCATAAGCGTTATCCGCGTGTATTGTAGATATACCGCCGGGATGGCCGGTATTCCAGGCCTTTAAAAGTGCCAGCGCGGCTCCGTCACGAACCTCACCTACCACAATGCGGTCCGGGCGCAGGCGCATGGTGGATTTTAAAAGCCTGGTCATGTCGATATTATCCTGCGTGCGCAGGAACACAACGTTTGGCGCGCTGCATTGCAGCTCTTTGGTATCTTCGAGGATTACAAGCCTGTCGCCGGTTTTGGCAATCTCGTCCAGCACGGCATTGGTTGCCGTGGTCTTGCCGGTGCCTGTACCGCCAACAAACAGGATATTTTTCTTATCCCGCACGCCCTGCTTAATTATTTCAACCTGCCGCGGGCTCATAATGCCTTTATCAATGTAGTCTTGTAAATCAAACAATTTTCTGGCCGGCTGCCTTATTGAAAAAACCGGTGCCGTGGTTACAGGCGGCAAAACCGCTTCAAAACGGCTGCCGAAATTCGGCAGTTCCGCTGAAAGGATAGGGTTATTTTCCGTAACAACCGTATGGCAATAGCTGGCAACAAGTTTTATTACGCGCGCGCTTTCTTCCGGGCTGATTATAATTCCGGTATCCATACATGGCTGGCCGATACGCTCTACCCATAAATGCCGGTCAGGATTAAGCATAATTTCCACTACTTCCGGGTCATCAAAAAACGGACGAATCGGGCCAAGTGAAATTTTAAGGACTTTAGCGCCCTGGTCAGTTGCTTCGGCGCGCAGGATTTTTTCGTTATTCGTCTGCATCAGCGTTCACTTCCGGCACGGCCGCACGGCGTTTCCTTGATAATTTTTCGGCAGCTTTTTCTGCTTCCCAGCGGCTTATTAAAGTATCACCGGCAATCTTAATTTCCATGGCCGCACCGCTGCCGTCAAAATAGCCTTTATATTTATCCAAAAGCCCGGCAAGAATACCTTTATCCACGCTTTCGCCAAGGATTTTTTCAACGAGCGCACCGGTTTCAATTAAACGGTGATTGCGTACCTTACGTTCAAGCGCGGCAATTTCAATGCCCAATTCCTTGCGTTCATCACGCATTTTTTTCAGCTTTTCGGCCGCGGCCGCCGAGCGCGCATCCTGTTCCGCGGCCTGCGCTTTCATTCTTTGCAGCTGCGCTGCCAGTTTATCCTGTGCCATTTAACACACCACCTTACATTGCCTGCTCCGCACTCTGCGGCGCAAACCCTAAATCTATCAGCGTATCAATAAAAGCGCGTACATACTTTCCAAAATTATCCGTATACAAATAATAACTTTTTGAAAGCGGCCTGCCTCCGGCATAAAACGGAACTTTTTTCAATCCTGCCGGTAAGTTTTGGTTATCCGTAAGATAAAAACCGCTTCCTGCCGCTGCCATAAGTGCCGCTTCTTCGCAGCTTGCGGCAAACAGGCTGTAATTATCAATCCCGGTAAGCTCACGCAGGTAACGCTGCTCGGTATCACGCTCTTTATCGTTTGATACAATAATGCAGGCCAGGTCTTTTAAATCAGCGGCAGTTACAAATTCGCGCTTGCTTATTTCCAGTGCCGGACAAACCCAGGCATAATAATCGCTCTTTGTGATAAGAAAACTTTCATATCCGCTTTCCCGCGGCGCGCTGCGGCCTGCCAGCACAATATCAGTGCGTCCGGTTTCCAAATCATAAAAAGCCTCATAATACCCTGTTCCGTATACATCAACAAGTAAATCCGGAAACCTGTTTTTAAACGCGCAAAGTGCATTTTCAAGAAAATCCGGTACGCTGCCGTTAATCCAGCTTATAACAAGCCGCTCGCTGCCTTTATTGGCTGCGGCCTGAACGCCAATTTTCAGCTTTTCGGCCGCGGCAACAAGCTGCCTGCCGTTTTCATATAAATAACGCCCGGCATCTGTCAAGATAACCCTGCGGGGAGTACGCTCTAATAGCGTTACCCCAAGTTCATCTTCCAGTGCCTTTATCTGCTGTGATACGGATGACTGCGAAATAAAGCAGCGGGCGGCAGCTTCTGAAAAACTGCCCGTCTCGGCTATTGCTAAAAAATAACGAATCTGACGCAATAACATTTCTTTCACCTTTCCTTGTTTTTGTGTAACCACGTTTTTTTCCATAGCTGCCGTTCACTCCCCAGCCGGCAGCAAAATTATTTTATTTATCCGGCACGCAGGCTGTGCCGGGGAATTTTTCTGCACTTTATTCATCATCTTCAGAGGGCATAACCATGTCATTTGTAACCTCGTTTTCTTCTGAAAGTGCTAAACTTTCCATTTCTTGCTCCAATTTACGCTTTTCTTTTAGCCTGAATTTATCCTCAGCCTGCGCGTACCAGCCTTTTTCGCCGTGCGGTATAACATCCGGCTCTTTAGGCATTTCTTCCGGCAGGTTCATAAAATCCGGGTTATCATACCAGGTAATTTTATTGGCCATAATCGGGCGCATACCGCGCTTAAACACAAGTTCCTTTTTGGGGTCAAGCGCACGTACTTCATCAGCCATTAACAAGTCACGGCCGGTTTCGTTATATGTCCTGGATTTATCCAGGCTGATAAGCGCCGTGCCGGTACTGCGGCTTTTGGTCTCCACGGTTTTTTTACCAAGCATCCTTGCAAGCTGCTCTGCCGTTTCCTGGTCATTCGGCGCGTAATAAACCTGCACTTCGCAGTTTGATATAATGCCGTTATCTTTGCCGTAGAGCTTATTAATCTGCATTACGGACTGGCATATTACAAAAGCCTTGATACCGTAACCGGCAATTACGCCCATTGCCGTTTCAAATGTTTCCAGCTTGCCAAGCTGCGGAAATTCATCCAGAAGCATCAGTAGCCGGTGCTTATTGGCTTTGGTATTTTTATCTTTCAGGTCAAACTCCATTTTTTCCACGTTTCTGCGGTACAGAAGTTCAACAATGATGCGGAAGGCTGGCATCATACGGTCAATGTCTGAAGGCGGCACAATTAAATACAGTGAAACGGGCTTATCATGATTCATCAGGTCATGGATTTTAAAATCGCTGTGCGACATATTTTCCGCAACTACCGGGTCACGGTAAACGGAAAGAGCGGTTTCCAGCGTGGACTGGATGCTGCCGAACTCTTTTTCCGGCGTGCTTGCCATTTTTGAGAAAATCTGAAACACGCGCGGATGAAAGTAAACCTTTTCGGCTGCATTATTGCTGTACTGCAATATTTCACCGCTTTCATCATGCTTAACGCTGCCGCTTAATACGCCCTCTTTAATTTCTTTAATCAGCTTTTGCAGGCCGCCTGTGCCGGAAGCAAGAAACTCCAAAACAGTTGTAATGTTTACCGGCTCGTCTTTAAGCGTCCATTTAAGATGCAGAACTATGGCAAAAAGCAAATCGGAAGCATTATTAGTCCAGTGCGCATTATTGCCTTCATAGCCTTTACCTGTCGGGTCGGCCAGGATGCGGCAGATATTCTGGCAATCCTTAACTTCGTCCGGCGTGCCCATACGTATTTCATCAAACGGATTAAACTTCGCGCTGCCGGAAAGTGCCGTAGGCTCGAACTTCAGCACCAGCTGCCCCATTTTTTTCCTGCGACCTGCGGTAAAAGCGTAGTTTTCGCCTTTAACGTCCACTACAACTACTGAATGAGGCCAGGCTAAAAGCGTTGGTATAATAATACCCACGCCTTTACCGGAGCGGCTCGGCGCGCACAAAAAGGTATGCGTTTTGGCATCATCACGAAGATAATAGCCGTCCTCACTGATACCCAGAAAAATACCTTTGCCATCTAACAAGTCAGATTTTTTTAACTCCTGATGCGTTGCAAAACGCGCGGAACCATAATTATCTGATGTGTTCTTATGGAACATCAGGCGGATAAATACAAGTATCATGGTGGCTACTACCGTTGATATACCGAAAATGCTGTACGCATTAACAAAAAGTACCGGAGCTTCCTTACGGTAGTCGCCGTTCCAGGCAAATACCGCAAAGGGGTTGTATAACTTCCAATCCCCGAAATCCCAAAGGCTCCAATATAATGCTTCCTGGTAATTTAATTTAGCTGCCGCATACTGCGTTGCTGCGGATGCGGCGCCAATAACGGCAGCCAAAAACAGCACAATGGAAATATTTCTTAACTTTTTCTCGTCAACGTCATGTTTAGTCCACATAAGGCTCCAGTATTAAATCACGCGAAACAATAATGTTATATTGATAGCCCGGCTCAATGATAATGGTTGGCTGAATATTAAGGTTTTTATTAACTATACTGTTTGTTGCCGAAGATATGTTGCTGGCCGCCTGGCTGCCGGCTTCGCCGCGCAGGCTGCTGTTATCATCAACATCAGCGGCAACCGCGACGCCGCCTGTAATAAGGCCGCCCAAAAGCGCTGACCATAACACGCGCCCGTAATGGCTGCGCACAATATCCTTAAACCCGGAATAACCGGCCTGGTCGGTGCCTTGTAAATTTTCAAGTATCAGCGACTTGCCATTCGGGAAAATAAGGCGCTGCCATACAACAAGCCCGCGTTCCTGGGCAAAGGTAGTGCGGCTGTCATACTTGCCTATAACCCTTGTGCCCTGCGGAATTAATAGATATTTACCTTCGGTGCTGTCATAGACGTTTTCACTTACCTGGCCAATTACAGTACCCGGAAGGTCACTGTTCATGCCGGTAATTAAAACGCCGGGAATTACCGTGCCGGATTTAACCTCATACGGTGTAACCTGCTTTACAAGCATATATGAAGAATACATATCTTCATTGACGGCCTGGTTTACAAAACCGATTTTATCTGCCTGCCCATTCTGGTCATACCTCGTATAAGGCTGCTGTTGCTGTTCGGTGGCCATAGCCGGCTGTTCGGCAATAGCTTCACCTGCTGCCTGCGCCGCACCAATGGACGCGAGCAGCAGGCCTGCGGCTGCGGCTGGGGTTTAAATCAAATTTTTCACGGACTGCTCACTCCTTTAATTCAAATTTGATTGGGCTTTGATAAGCCTTTTTCATTGCCTCGTATTCTTCCATACGTTCCTGCTGTTCCAAAGTCATCCGCGGCTTTTCCTGCCTTGCAGGCTGACGCGGCAGAGTAGGCCGCGGCTGCACCGCTTTTTCTTTAACAGGCTTTTCTTCTTTTACAGCAGCTTTGGCATTTTTATCTTTTTCCAATTTCCCTTCTTCGGTATAATCACCAGGCACGTTTTTTAAGTGATTGCCGCTCCCAACGGGCTGCGCCGTTTCAGTTTTTGTTTCTCCGGCACTGCTTAAATGGCTGCCTTCCCTGCCCGCGCCTGCCAGCATACTGTACAGGGCAAGGCCAATAACAACGCAAACAAGCCCAATAACATATTTACGGTTCAGGCCGCTGCCGCTTGCTTTTGTTCGTGCCTGCGCAACGCCTTCCAGGCTTTTAGCCTGCCCGTCATTCTGCTCACCTTCATGTGCCTGTTCCGGCATGGCAGCCTTTTTTTTACCTAAACCAAGGTTAGCCGCCAAAGTTTTAAATAATTCCTTGATTTTATCCATCAGTCTTGCCTCTTAATCGTTACCTGCTCCTTGCCTACAACAAGCTGCGCTTTATCAAAAATGCGGTCAACAATGTATGTGCCCTTAATTACTCTGTAATTGGTAAGCACAACATCATTGTTTTCATTCATAATAAAAAACGCAGGCATCACATTGGAAAAAACTTCCGGCTTCATTTTAATATACGTTTTTATACCGTCATCAAATACTTTTGCCGGTGCCCAGGGCAGGTCTTTTTTATTATATTTGTAATTAAAATTAAGTTTCATCGGGTCAATGGCAGCGTAATTTTTCGCGGGCTTAAAGCCGCTGTCACCACTTATGCCCTTTTCAACTTGCCATGTAACTACCGGGTTATAAAAATTGCCGGAAACAAGGTTCAGCTGATAGGTACGGGCGGTAGTATTAATTACCATATTTGTGCGTATGCCGGTATAAACCGGTTTAACATAAAGATGCTCTACTTTGGTAAACCCCTGCCCTACGGCAGCTTTGTCTATTACCCAGCGTTCAGTATCACCGGCCGAAACAGATGTTATATTTTCACCCGGCTGCATACGTATATCGGTAATAAACCCTTTTTGTGAATACACTGTATATATTTTGTTGGACTGATATGGAAATACAACTTCAGCACCGCTTATAGCGGCGTCAAAGCTGTCTGTTATGTAGTTCGGTTCCGGCTCGTTACCTACTACCGGTGCTGCGGCTGCCACATTTGCAGTTAAAAGCACTGCAATGGCTGCGCCTTTAATGAAGCTATTAAAATTCATATAATCACCAAATCCTTGCTATTAAGGTATTAATCATGTGCAGCAAATATAGGAGAAAGAGAAAATCAAAAAACAGTATATGCGATGCAGGTGCTCTGTTTTCTTTTCTGTTACTTTGCCTTGCCTTTAAAACAAGAACAATATCGCGCAGAATATATATAAGAAAAGCCACGCTGCAAACAAGTAAAAATTCATTATCATAATTACTAAAAAACATATTTATCTGCTGGTTCATTTTTTATTACTCCAAATACCTTTTATTTTTTTGCTGCATTATTTTTAATACCGTTTTAACACGTTATTTTAAAACTTCACTGGAAACCAGAATAATGCCAATTACGAAAAGCACTAATAATACTTTTTTCAATATCCGGCATATTTTTTTATTTTCAGTAGCATCAGCCATAAAGATTGAAGCAGTCAATATTATCATTAGTGCTGCCAGTATCTCTGCTAAAGAACCAGAAGTCATATTATTTTTCACCTTTACTTTTGTTTAAAATGCTATAAGTATCAGCAGGCAAATAATTAAGCAGACCGAACTTTGCAGTAATTTTCTGGTTGTCAGCATACTTTCTGACGCAACTGTTACAGCAAGCACGTTAAAGCAAATAACCAGAATACATATAAATATCAGCTGATGAAATATTAACCGCATATCGAATTTAACTGCTCCTTATCTTTCCTGTGATACTGAAAAATCTTTAATCTGAATACCCAATGGGTTTAAATGGATGCTTTCTTTTGTTACCTGTACAAAATCAATGGTATAAAATGCTTCCATGCTGTAATTGGAAATAATCTTGCCGGAATTATCATAAAGGGTTTCATCCCAACGAATTTGATAGGTATTATCCTGTCCGCTGTATTTGTTAAAGCCTTTAAGTTTCAGCATAGTAGTATTACCATTGCTGATTTTTGTCTGATAATCCTCAGAAATGGCCATGTTATTCATTTTATTCGCGCAGGCCTGGTCGAGATAAGAATATACTTCTTCCCAATTCTGCTTATAAATAACAAGGTCTTTAGGCAGCGTGCGAGCCTTGCGCGTAACGTTCCAAAGGAAATATTCAACTTCTGTTTCGTTGGCTCTGCTGCGCACATCCACTCTGTCAACAGACAATATGGCACCGGATTTATCGTCCACCTGCACAATATATGGAATTATGCTGCTGCGGCTGCCGATAAAACAAATTCCAAGTACCAGCACCAGGTTTAAAATCATTGATATGCAGGCTACCATTCTCCAAGTTTTAAACCTTACAATAGCTGCGCCCATCAGCTTGTCCCATACTTCGTTTGCCTTACTGTATGGTGTTTCAGGCAGTTCTTTTTCCATTTTGTAATCCTGCGGTTTGCTGTTAAATGCCATTTGTTATCAACCACCAATCGCAGTTATAAAGTTCGTAGCAAAAAGTGCCATTGCAATACCAAAAAGTATCATAATGCCGCGCTTCGCGACCGCACCCAGCTCACCAAAAGCAAGCAGGCCGCCCATTACAACACACGCAATTACCGAAACGCCTTGCGCAACCGGGCCGGTAAGGCTTTCAACAACTGTATCAAGCGGGTCTTCCCATGGTAGTGCCGCATAAGCGTTATTGACTACAAACATTTGCAACGCAATATTCCCGGCTACGATTTTTTTCATAATGTTTTTTCTGATTTTTTTTAACATTTTTTTACCTCCACTTTTTATTGAAGGTAAAAAAGATTTTTTACTTCGTCCCTTTTAAAATCTTTTATTCTTCTATATCACTTAATAGTTCACTGGTGTGCACATTTAATTTGTCTGCAATTATCATTAACGTTGATAAAGATACACTATTAGGATAACTACCTGTTTCTACTCGTGATAAATATTTAGCAGTTATCCCTACTTTTTCTGCTAGTTGCTCTTGCGTTAAACCTCTTATTTTTCTAAAATATAGAATTTTCGCACCTATTTTTTTATATCTTTTTTCATACATAATAACCACCTATCCTTTCTTATAAAAATCATTTCATTTTCAGAATTTTTCGTGTCCTATTTATAAGTTGGATATTCTACCTTTTAGGTAGATAAAAAAAGAACGCAGATATATTTTCTGCGTTCTTAAGATTTTTATTGTTTGCACACTGCTTGATTTTTTGATTAAAAAAGGGGCTCTATCGCTACCTTTCATAACTTCATTTGCTATTCTTTTAACTTATTTCATTCTTTATTAATTTTAATGTTTTCTTTTACAAACTTAACTCATTTTCAAATTTATCAATAGCTGATTCAATCATTTCAGCATAGAACTGTTTTTTAGTATATTTACCTTTATATTTCAAGGCATTGACACTATTATTAATTTTATAAGCATCTATTAAAATCATTTCAATTGGCACTTTAGTCATTGGTTCTTTTCTTTAATTTCATTATTTTCAGATTCAACTTCAACTTCTTTTTCATTACTTACAATATTTTATTTAATAGTTTCTTTAATAGAACTATTCTCTTTCTGCTTTTTGAAGGTAAAAAGGATTTTTTGCTCCGTCACTTATAACTAAATAATGAGCATTATTTTGAAAAAATAAAAACAGGCTTACCGGGCATACCTATTTGGAGCATACCTGATAAGCCTGTTTAATAAAGGCAGGTTGTGTTTATTTCTTAGGTTTGTAATTTGTGCCAACTTGTTTCGGGGGCATGATTGCAAAATTTTTATAAAATTTCATTTTTTAATCCACCTTTACAATTATTGTTTATATAACGCGGATATGATAACCTTAAAGAAAAATTATGTCAACACAAATAATAGTTATTTTGCTGATATAATTAAAATACTAAGGCAGCCAACGGCTGCCTTTAAATATAATATTTATTATTCCGAATATTTCATTTACAAAATATTTTCATTTTCCAGTTCTTTTTTTATACAGTCAATAATAAACCCTCGGATTGTTACTTTTTTCTCTTTTCTTTTTTTAAAAATATATTCTTCGATACCGTCAAAAACATCTTCAGGTATAGGTAAATTATAATATTTTATGCTTGCGGCTTCAGTATTGCTTTTCCTGCCTCTCTTGCTTTCCGCTTTTTTATCGGGTTCTGGTTTATTTATTACTTCTTCTGTAACGTTGGTTGTTTCAGTTTCACTATTTTTTTCAGCGGCTGTACCAATCACACCACTATTTATAAAATTCTGCACTTCCGGACTATCAAGATTAATTTCTTTAACTTTATTCAATGACGGTTTTTTTCCAATAGCCATTTTCTTTACTCCATTTCTTTAATTAATATTATTCTTCATTCAATTTTTCAATCAATTCGCTGTACAGATTTTCAAATTCCGTGGCTGCTTTCTTATTGGGTGCATATTCAAATACACACTTACCAAGGCCTACGGAATTTTTAAAATCAATGTAATCAGTTAACCAGTTATTAAAAATACCTACTTTATACACATCTTTAATTTCTTCGCATTCAACTTTAGCCTCTTTAAGTAAAATTGCCTTTTTATTCGGCAAAACTCTGTTTAATAACAAATAAGTCTTAATATCACCAATTATTCTTGCTTCATTCAGTATTTTTAATGTATCTTCTGCACCCCAAATATCAAATGTAGAAGGTTGTACTGGTATTACAAGTAAACCATATATAGCAGCAAGTATTGCTGAACGAACAATGCCGCTATCGCCGGCACCTGCATCTATAACTATTAAATCAAATAAATCATTATATTTATTAATTTCAAGATGAATAGCAGTTGTAGGCATCCCTACAACCGGAAACTGTACAAGTGAAGTATCTCCTGCCCTTACGCCACTAAAATTTAATGAAGAACATTGCCGCGCATCAGCATCTATTAAAAGAACCCTGTACCCATCAATAGCAGCTCTGCAAGCAATATTAGTCGCAATTGTAGTTTTACCTGCACCGCCTTTTGTATTTACCACTGATACTACTTTACCATTAAAGCCTTTTGTAAATTCTGCCATTTCTTTCAACTCCTATACTATAAAATCATAATATTAATATCTTCATAACCTTCATAATTAAAATATCTTCATTATTAAGATATTTTAATTATGTTCAATATCTACATTATTTTGATATTTTCATTATTACAATAATGTTCATTATCTTCGTAATGTTCATAATCATAATATTTTCATTATTTTCATAATGTAGATATTGAAATATTTAGATATTTAGGTTATTATCATAATGTAGATATCTTCATAATCTAAATATCTTTTTTATAATTCTCTGAACACTAAATTCAATTTTTTACAAATTCGGGTAACGCTGTTATAAAAAACGCACCGAAATTTCGCCATATTTTAGTTTACAGCGTTTTTTATGTGGTCAACCTACTGTTATATACCCCTTGGGTGTAAAAAATTGTCAGAACTAATTTATGTAAAAATTTATGAGTTATCAACAGTTGCCAAATAATTTCTCGCAACAAGTTATCCACAGGTTCAGAACTTTTTCTCGCAGGTTTTTAAAGGAAACTCAGTATTTATGCGGGTTTAGAGTACTTTTTTCTGATACCGAACAATTTCTCGCAGGACAGAACAATTTCTCGCAAGTTGCGATTTTCGATATAAAACCTGCGAATGCCCGATAAACACTGGACAAACGGGCAAAAATTTAATAAAATTTAACAGAACAATTTCTCGTAGGTTCAGAATAATTTCTCGCAGGTTGAAGTTATCCACAGGTGAGCCTCAAAACCTGCATAAATAAAGGGATTGCGACACTTTTCCACAGCAAAATCGTCCGAACAATTTCTCGCAAGTACCCCATTCAAACCCGCTACCAGAGCGGACTTTCAGACGCCTAAAAATATAAAATATATTATTATAAAA
>ENA-ORNG01000057-ORNG01000057.1-human-gut-metagenome-genome-assembly--contig:-NODE-57-length-112965-cov-5.750775_pt1 | contig 112965 bp, 113 predicted proteins | sample MGYA00242113_ERZ509018 | MGnify/ENA primary metagenome ERZ509018 (study PRJEB26280, sample SAMEA2338711) | human gut metagenome | biome: human gut; feature: human-associated habitat; material: faeces... | reverse complement strand
GCGGCAGCTTCAGCCATAACAGGCAGGATCACCGATCCCAAGGAGGTAATGTAGATGAAAGCTAAAGGATATGTTTTCAAATACGGAGATAATATAGACACTGATATCATCATACCGGCAAGATACCTGAACACTTCCGACAGCAAAGAACTGGCGGCTCACTGTATGGAACCGGTGGACGAGGACTTCTGCAAGAAGGTAAACGAAGGAGATATAATGATTGGCGGCTTCAACTTCGGATGCGGTTCATCCAGGGAGCATGCGCCCATCGCCATCAAAGAATGCGGCATTTCCTGTGTCATCGCCAAATCCTTTGCCAGGATATTTTACCGCAATGCCATCAACATCGGCCTTGCCATCATGGAATGTCCGGAGGCTGCCGAAGATATCCAGGCGGGAGATCAGGTGAGCGTCGATACGGAAACAGGCGTGATCACCAACGAGACCACCGGGAAACAGTATAAGGCCATGCCTTTCCCGGAATTTATCGACAATATAATCAAAAAAGGCGGACTGCTTAATTCACTTAAATAGAAAACAAGAGAAAGAGAGACAAAAACATGCTGACCCTAAAAGCCTTTGAAGAAGCCGTCGATGTGGTAAAAAAAGTTGCCATGGAGACAGAACTGATATACAGCGATTACCTTAGCGGGCAGACCGGAAACAAGGTCTATCTCAAACCGGAGAACCTTCAGGTCACCGGCGCTTACAAGATAAGAGGAGCTTACTACAAGATAAGCACTCTGACAGAGGAACAGAGAAGCAAAGGACTGGTGACCGCTTCTGCCGGGAACCATGCCCAGGGCGTAGCATATGCTGCCAAGGCATATGGCTGCAAGGCAGTGATCGTAATGCCTACGACGACGCCTCTGATGAAGGTTGACAGGACCAAGAGCTACGGTGCAGAAGTGGTGCTCTACGGCAATGTATATGATGAAGCCGCAGAGCATGCCGCAAAGCTTGCTGAAGAAAAAGGCTATACTTTTATACATCCTTTCGATGATCTGGCTGTAGCAACAGGTCAGGGGACCATCGCCATGGAGATAATCAAGGAGCTGCCGCTGGTGGACTATATCCTTGTTCCGGTGGGCGGAGGAGGACTTGCCACAGGTGTCTCAACCCTGGCAAAACTGCTGAATCCAAAGATCAAAGTCATAGGCGTAGAACCGGCAGGTGCCAACTGTCTCCAGGAATCCTTCAAAGCCGGAAAACCGGTGACTTTGCAAAAGATTTCAACCATTGCTGACGGTACGGCGGTCAAGACACCCGGGAAAAATATATTTCCTTATCTTCAAAAGGGACTGGACGATGTGATAACAGTTGAGGATGATGAACTCATCGTTGCTTTCCTTGATCTGGTGGAAAACCACAAGCTCATCGTCGAAAACTCAGGGCTTTTGTCGGTGGCAGCTCTCAGACATTTAAAAGTAAAAAACAAAAAAGTTGTTTCCATTCTCAGCGGCGGAAACATGGACATAATCACCATGTCTTCGGTGGTACAGCTGGGGCTCATCAAAAGAGACAGGATATTTACCGTTTCGGTGCTGCTGCCTGACAAGCCAGGCGAACTGGTACGGGTGGCCTCGATCATTGCAGGCGAACAGGGCAATGTAGTCAAACTGGAGCATAACCAGTTCGTTACAACCAACCGTTCAGCAGCAGTGGAACTGAAAATAACCATAGAAGCTTTTGGGACCGACCATAAGAAAAAGATCTGCACCGCTTTGGAAAACGGCGGTTACAAACCGCAGCTAATCAGCGTGCTCATGTAAGAAAGGAATCCTGATATGAAATATAACATAGCTGTTATACCGGGAGACGGTATAGGACCGGAAGTAGTTTCAGAGGCCATCAAGGTTCTGGACGCCGTCGCTGCCAAATCCGGTCATCAATTTGAATATAAATATCTCCTTGCAGGAGGGTGCGCCATAGATGAAACCGGCAGATGTTTACCTGATGAGACTGTAGAAGCTGCCAAAGCCAGCGATGCAGTGCTGCTTGGAGCTGTCGGCGGTCCAAAATGGGACGGTCTGCCAGGAGATGAAAGACCGGAAAAAGCGCTGCTGGGGCTGAGAAAGGCCCTGGGGCTTTTCGCCAACCTGAGACCGGCCATAATGTTCGATCAGCTCAAAGATGCATGCCCGTTAAAGCCGGAAAAAGTCAGCGGCGGACTTGACCTGCTGGTGGTAAGGGAACTGACCGGAGGCATCTATTTCGGCGAGAGAGGTGTCAAAGAGACCGACAACATGGGTAAAGCCGCCTACGATGTGGAACTTTATTCAGAAAAGGAAGTGGAAAGAGTTGCTGAAGTGGCATTTTCCATGGCGATGAAGCGGAACAGAAAAGTCACCAGCGTAGACAAGGCCAATGTGCTGGAAAGTTCCAGGCTCTGGAGAAAAACGGTGGCCAAGGTAGCCGAAAGATATCCGGAAGTGAAACTCGAAAACTTTTATGTGGACAACACGGCCATGCAGCTGGTATACAATCCTAAACAGTTCGATGTGATAGTGACCAGTAACATCTTCGGAGATATACTTTCCGACGAGGCCAGCATGATAACCGGATCCATCGGAATGCTGCCGTCGGCCAGCCTGGGAGAAGGCAACTTCGGCATGTATGAGCCGGTCCACGGCTCGGCGCCTGACATCGCAGGCACAGGAAAGGCCAACCCGATCGCTACGGTCCTTTCGGCCGCCATGATGTTAAAATATACCCTCGGCCTTGCCGAGGAATCGACAGCTATCGAAGACGCCGTAAAAGAAGTCCTTCAGGACGGATACAGGACGGCAGACATAATGACAGAAGGACAAAAATCGGCGACCACTTCTCAGATGGGAGATCTGATAGCCGCAAAACTGAGGTAAGATAATGTATGATTTGATGGATGATCTGGTGCTCTTTTCCGACAGAGAAGGAACATCAGTTATTTCAAAGATAAGCAGGATATACAAAAGAGCCCGCAGCGGAGATGCGGATATAAAAAAAGACGCTTACGGAGTTATAAGGGAAATGCTTCAGTTAGCAGCTATGTATGGCTTTTCCGGGAATCTGTGGCAGAGCATGGTGGCATCATATATAGCATTCAATGAAAATCCTTTCTCTCTTGCTGCAGAAATGACCGGAAGCGCTCATGACATAGATCTTGCCAAAAGAGACTGCCGGATCCTTAAAAAAATCTTTGAATATGATTTTTCCGGACTTGAAGAGACCATAGGGATAGACTGTATAGATGCCCTGACTGATTATAGGTCTGACACTGAGCCTTCGGATGCAGGAGCGCTTATTGAACACCTGAAAGAAAGACTTGCCCATGAAAAGGATTTTTACCGGGTCATCCGGGATTTCTACGCCGTCCATGGCGTAGGTACATTGGGGCTGAACAAGGCATTTACGGTCAGGACCGACCAGGGAAAAGCCCAGTTCATACCTGTAAGGAAAATGGCTGATATAAGGCTTTCTGACCTTGTGGGATATCAGGTCCAGAAAGAAAAGCTTGTGGGAAACACCGAAGCTTTTCTGAAATGTAAACCTGCCAACAATGTACTGCTTTTCGGAGACGGCGGTACTGGCAAGAGCACCAGCATAAGGGCTCTTGCCAACCAGTATTCTCCGGAGGGTCTGAGGATAATACAGGTATACAGACATCAGATGCAGTATCTGGGACAGATCATCACACAAGTTAAGAGCAGGAACTACAGGTTCATAATCTATATGGATGATCTTTCCTTTGAGGATTATGAGACAGAATACAAGTATCTGAAAGCTGTCATAGAAGGCGGTCTTGAACCGCGGCCTGAGAATGTCCTCATATACGCCACTTCAAACCGCAGGCATCTGATAAAAGAGACATGGAAAGACAGAGATGACATGGAGCATGTAGGCGATATGCACAGGAGTGATTCCATGGAGGAAAAACTCAGCCTTGCTGACAGGTTCGGCGTCCAGATATACTACGGAAAACCAACAAGAGAAGAATTTCATCATATTGTCGAAGTACTGGCGATAAAAGAAAAGATTGACATCGATTCAGATGTGCTCCACAGTGAAGCCAACAAGTGGGAAGTTCGCCACGGAGGCGTCTCCGGAAGGAGCGCAAGACAGTTCATCGACTACATCAAAGGAACGGAGGTAGATACCAGATGAAGATAACAGGCGCAGAGTTAGTCATGAAGATCCTGCTTGAACATGGCGTTGACACCGTTTTCGGTTATCCGGGCGGTACCGCATTGTTCCTGTATGACGAACTTTATAAATACAGCGATAAGATAAAACATATCCTCGTTGCACACGAGCAGGGAGGAGCCCATGCAGCCGACGGCTATGCAAGGGCAACAGGCAAGACCGGCGTGGCATTTTCCACCAGCGGACCTGGAGCAACAAACCTTGTGACTGGGATCGCCACAGCATATATGGACAGCATACCGACGGTATTTATAACAGCCAATGTAGGAAAGCACCTGATAGGCAGGGATGCATTTCAGGAAATATGTATCACCGGGGTGACCTTCCCGATAACCAAACATAATTATTTCATCAACAGCAAAGAAGATCTGGCGGATGCTCTCAGGAATGCTTTCCGGATAGCCAACGAAGGCAGGAAAGGTCCTGTACTGGTGGACATAACAAAAGATGTCACGGAAGCGCTGGTCGACTATGAGCCTGCTGCTCCTTATCCTCTGAGAAGGACAGAGATCGCCGATTGTGAAAATAAGACAGAAAAATTTGCAAAATATTTAAACGGAGCAAAAAAACCTGTTATAATAACAGGAGGCGGGGTGATCTCTTCGGACAGCTACAAAGAAGTGATGGAACTGGCCGACAAGGCAGACATTCCGATGGTGACCACTCTGATGGGTATGGGAGCCGTACCGTCATCTGAAAAGAAATATTTCGGAATGGTGGGGATGCACGGTTCATATGCAGCAAACAAGTGCGTCAGCGAAGCTGATGTGATCCTTGCCCTGGGCACCAGGTTCAGCGACAGAGTGGCTCTCAAGCCAGAACACTTTGCCCGCAAAGCCAGGATACTCCAGGTTGAGATCGACAAGAGCGAAGTCAACAAAAATGTGACCGTAGCAGATAGTATCATAGGAGATTGCAGGGAAGTGCTCAAAGAGCTCATTCCAAAAGTAGATAAAGCTGAGCACAGGGAATGGATCAAGCAGATAACACTGTGGAACATCGAACATCCTACGGTGGTAAGAGAAGCCAACGGGAAGATGAACCCGCAGGAGATAATCGAATATCTCTGCAGCCACACGGATAAGGAGACCATCTTTGTTACAGATGTAGGCCAGCACCAGATGTGGGCTGCCCAATATGTCAAGCAGACCGGGCCGAGGAACTTTATCTCCAGCGGCGGCCTTGGGACCATGGGATTCGGATACGGAGCAGCCATAGGAGCACAGCTTGGCAATCCAGACAAGAGGGTCATCCATCTGACCGGCGACGGTTCTTTCCACATGAACCTTAACGAAGCATGTACAGCCGTATCCAACAACCTGCCGATAATCACCGTAATATTTAACAACAGGGTTCTGGGCATGGTCTATCAGTGGCAGACAGCTTTCTATGAAAAGAGATATTCCAACACCACACCGGAAAGAAAGACTGACTTTGTCAAGCTCATCGAGGCTTTCGGCGGTCACGGTTTCAGGGCGGAAAACATGGAAGAACTGGCAGATGCCTATGAAAAGGCCCTTGACCTTGAAGGTCCTGTTTGGATAGACTGCAACATAGCTTATGAAGATAAGGTGCTGCCGATGATACCAAACGGCAAGACCATTGATGATATGCTGTTTGAATAGGAGGTGTGCGCCATGAAAAAAGAAGTAGTCAGCATTTATGTGGATAATAAAGCAAATGTCCTGACAAGGGTGGTGAGCCTTTACGGAAGAAGAGGCTTTAACATTGATTCCCTGACAGTCTCGGCTACCAACGATCCGGACATTTCCAGGATAACCATTACCTTTGAAGGAGATAACCTGACATTGCACCAGATAGTTTCCCAGACGGAAAAGCTGGAGGTGGTCAGGAGTGTCAAGACCCTTGACGGAAAGAGGAGTTTTTTCCGCGAACTCCTCATGGTAAAGGTGGCTGCCGGCAAGGAAACCCGCCGAGAGATCAAGGAGATCGTAGACATATACAGAGCTAAGATCATCAATCTCACCAAAGATCAGATGGTCCTGGAGCTCACAGGAAATCCAGACAAGCTTGACGCCTTCCTGGCCCTGCTTGAGGATTATGAAATAATCGATATTTGCAGAACCGGCGTTACCGGTATCGAAAAATAAATCTTATACTTATTAAAAGGAGACAGACAAATGGTAAACAAGTATTATGACTCAGACTGCAATTTTGCAATCCTTGACGGAAAGAAGATCGCTATCTTAGGCTTCGGAAGCCAGGGTCACGCCCATGCAATGAACCTCAAAGACAGCGGAGCCGATGTAGTAGTAGGTCTCAGACCGGGCTCAGCCCACGCCGCAAAAGCCGAAGCTGCCGGCATCCCTGTAATGGGCATAGAAGAAGCTGCCGAAGCCGGAGATATCGTTATGATGCTGGTTCCGGACGAACTGGCCGCCAGCATATATAAAAACCAGGTAGAAAAACACCTGAAAGAAGGCAATGTCCTGGCTTTTGCCCATGGATTCAATATCCACTACAATCAGATCCAGCCGCCTGCCGGAGTAGATGTCATAATGATCGCTCCTAAGGGTCCTGGACACACCGTAAGAAGCCAGTATGTAGAAGGCGCAGGCGTACCGAGCCTTATCGCCGTATATCAGGATGCTTCCGGAAAAGCCAAAGACTATGCCCTTGCTTATGCCAGCGGCATCGGAGCTGGAAGATCAGGTATCCTTGAGACCACTTTCAAAGAAGAAACTGAGACCGACCTGTTCGGTGAACAGGCAGTTCTCTGCGGCGGAGTTACCGAACTGATGAAAGCCGGATTTGAAACTCTCGTAGAAGCAGGATATGAACCTGAGATGGCATACTTTGAATGTATCCACGAAATGAAACTGATCGTTGACCTGATCTACACCGGCGGATTCGACAAGATGAGATACTCCATCTCCAACACCGCTGAATACGGCGATTACAGAACAGGCAAGAGGATCATCACCGACGAGACCAGAAAAGAAATGAAGAAAGTCCTCGGAGAGATCCAGGACGGCACTTTCGCCAGCGAATTCATCCAGGAATTCAACGCCGGCGGAAAGGCAAGATTCCTTGCTACCAGAAAGAAAGAATCCGAGCATCAGCTCTGCAAGACAGGAACCGAACTGAGAAAGCTGATGAGCTGGCTTCAGAAATAAGAGGCGTAAAATATGAACAAGACCAGAAGTAAATTAGTTACTGAGGGTGTAGAAAAGGCTCCTATGAGGAGTCTCTTCTACGCCATGGGATATACAGAAGAAGAACTGGCACGCCCGCTGGTGGCGGTGGTCTCCGCTCACAGCGAGATAGTGCCCGGTCATATGCACCTTGATAAGATCACAGAAGCCGTTAAGGCAGGAGTCAGGATGGCCGGAGGAACCCCGATCATGGTACCTTCCATCGGCGTCTGCGACGGTATAGTGATGGGACATGTAGGAATGAAATATTCTCTGGCAAGCCGTGAGCTCATTGCAGACAGCACTGAGACCATGGTCATTGCCCATGCCTTTGACGGAGCCGTTCTGGTACCAAACTGCGACAAGATCGTGCCGGGCATGGTGATGGCGGCGGCCAGGATGAACATCCCTGCCATCGTATGTTCCGGCGGACCTATGATGTCAGGACTGGTAAACGGCACAGAGACCAGCCTTTCCAAGATGTTCGAGGCTGTCGGCGCCAGAAAGGCCAATATCATCGACGATGATGGCCTCAAAGAATACGAACAGAATGTATGTCCGGGCTGCGGTTCGTGCTCCGGTATGTATACGGCCAACAGCATGAACTGCCTGTGCGAAGCCATAGGCATAGCTCTGCCGGGCAACGGGAGCATACCTGCCGTTTCCAGCAAGAGGATAATGCTGGCAAAACACGCCGGAATGGCCATCATGAACCTGATCGAAAAAGACATCAAGGTCAGAGACATAATCAACGAAAAGTCTGTCAGAAACGCCATCGCCTGCGATATGGCCCTGGGCTGCTCCTCCAACAGTGTGCTCCACCTGCTGGCCATAGCCCACGAAGCAGGGGTGGAACTTGACCTTGATACATTCAACCAGATCAGCGGAGTGACTCCTAACCTCTGTCATCTGGCTCCGGCTGGAGATACCCACATGCACGATCTGGACAACGCCGGCGGCGGACCTGCCGTAATGGCTCAGCTGGCTTCCAAAGGACTGATAGACACTTCTCTTCTGACCGTTACAGGCAAGACCGTAGGAGAAAACATCCAGGGAGCAGTCATAAGAAACGAAGGCGCCATCAGACCCATCGACGATCCGTACAGTGAAACAGGCGGTATCGCCATACTCTGGGGCAACATAGCCAAAGACGGCTGCGTAGTAAAGAGGAGCGCCGTAGCTCCTGAAATGCTGGTACATTCAGGTCCTGCCAGAGTATTTGACTGCGAAGACGACGCCATCGCCGCCATATATGACGGAAAGATAAAGGACGGAGAAGTAGTAGTTATAAGATACGAAGGCCCTAAGGGCGGACCGGGCATGAGAGAAATGCTCAATCCGACCAGCGCTCTTGCCGGCATGGGACTTGACAAGACGGTGGCCCTCATAACCGACGGAAGGTTCAGCGGAGCAAGCCGCGGCGCTTCCATAGGCCATGTGAGCCCTGAAGCTGCCGACGGAGGCGCCATAGGACTGCTCAAAGAGGGAGATATCATCGACATCAACATTCCTGAGCACTCCATCAACGCCCGTGTTTCCGATGAGGAGTTTGATGAACGCAGAAAATCCTATGTTAAACCTGAACCTAACATCAAGACCGGCTGGCTGGCCAGATATGCCCGCCTCGTATCATCGGCCAACACAGGAGCAGTCTTAAAATAGACGAGAAAGGACAATTACAATGAACAATAAATTCAGCGTGACTCTGACTAAAAATCCCAAGGCAAAACCAGATCCGGAACATCTGCCTTTCGGCAGGATCTTCACCGATCATATGTTCATGATGGACTATGATCCTGAACAGGGCTGGCATGACGGAAGGATAGTGCCATACGGACCCATCGAACTGGATCCGGCCAGCACAGTTTTCCACTATGGCCAGGAAATGTTCGAGGGACTGAAAGCCTACAGGACCAAAGAAGGAAAAGTACAGCTTTTCAGACCTGATATGAACGCCAAGAGGACCAACAACACCAACAAGAGGATGTGCATGCCTCAGATCGACGAAGACCTTTTCGTTGACGCCGTCAAGGCCATAGTAGAAGTGGATAAGGACTGGATCCCTGATAAGAAGGACACTTCCCTGTATATCAGACCGTTCATGTTCGCTACTGAACCGTTCCTGGGGGTTGCCGCTTCCAAGACATACAGGTTTATGATAATCCTCAGCCCTGTAGGGCCATATTATGAACACGGCCTTGCTCCGACCAGGATCTATGTAGAAAACGAATACATCAGATCTGCCATGGGCGGTACAGGTTATGCCAAGATCGGCGGAAACTACGCCGCAGCCATGATAGCCGAACAAAAAGCCCACGACATGGGCTTCGACCAGGTCCTCTGGCTGGACGCCAAAGAAAAGAAATATGTTGAGGAGATCGGAACTTCCAACGCTTTCTTCAAGATCGACGGCCAGATATACACCTCATCTCTTGTAGGCACCATCCTGCCGGGCATAACCAGAGCTTCGATGATAGAGGTTATGAAAGAGTGGGGATATAAGGTAAACGAGACCAGATTCACCATTGAAGATGTATTTAAGGCAGGCCAGGAAGGCAAACTGGAAGAAGTTTTTGCCACAGGCACCGCTGCCGTTATCTCACCGGTAGGAGAGCTTTTCTGGGACGGAAAGAGCCTTGTGATCAACGACAATAAGATAGGCGAACTTTCTCAGAAACTCTACGATGAGCTCTACGGCATACAGACCGGAGAGATCGAGGACAAGAGAGGCTGGACCGTACCTGTAGAATAAAATGATGCCAAAGCAGATCCCGTTTGAGACATGAGTCTCAAGCGGGATTTTTTTCTGTCATAAAACCTTGTCCCATTCATACAATGTAATAATCTAAAGAAAAGGGGACAGGTAATGGATACTTTCAGAGAAATATTCAGCAGACTGCCTACATCGGCAAGTCAGGAACTGGTGCTGCTGCCTCCCGCAGTGATCGGACAGATAGAGGAGATACGCCTCAGGTGCGGACAGCTGCCAAGGATACTGTACGGTAAAACTGAAAAAACTCTCACAAGGATAACGACCAGAGAGGATCTGCAAAAAACTCTCCATAATCTCATCAAATTTTCTTATTATGCATATGAGGACGACCTTGCCAAAGGATTTGTCACCATCGCAGGAGGACATAGGGTAGGCATATGCGGAAAAGCTGTCGTCAAAAACGATCAGCCATCGCTGATAAAAGAGATCAGCTCAATGAACATCAGATTCGCCAGAGAGATCAAAGGCTGCGCCAGCAGCCTCATTCCCATGATATTGCAAAGGGAAATGCCTGTGAATACTCTGATCGTCTCGCCGCCGGGCTGCGGCAAGACCACCTTGCTCAGAGATATTGCCCGTGCATTGAGCGTCAGGGGAGTCAAGGTGGCAATATGCGATGAAAGATCTGAGATAGCCGGAATGTACAACTCAGAGCCAAGCTTTGACCTTGGGCCAAGGACCGATGTTCTTGACGGCTGCGATAAAGTTTACGGCATGATCATGCTCATACGCTCCATGTCGCCCCAGGTCATAATCACAGATGAAATGGGCAAGCAGGAAGACATCAAGGCAGTCTGGCAGTGCAAGAATGCCGGAGTCAGTCTCATTACATCCATACACGGATCCAGCAGAAAAGATATAGAAGATTCGCCTTTGGGACAGCTCCTGGAAAAAAAGGTTTTTAAAAATATAATATATCTTTCCGGCGAAAAAGGACCCGGCACCGTAAAGGAGATACAAAATGCTTAAGATACTGGGTCTTTTGGGGATCGTTGCAGCATGCGGGATGGCAGGCATATTAAAAACAAAGGATCTGAAAAGAAGAGTCATCCTGCTTGAGGATTATCTGAGGATGATAATAGAAATAAAAGGGCAGATAAATTATTTCAGGGAACCTTTGCCTGACATTTTTGACAAACTCAGAAAAAACGGCGATTCTAAGGCTTTTTCCCTGTTGAACGGACTAAGAGACGAAATCGGGGAAAAAGGCGGTGATATGGTCAAAATCTGGCCTCTGAAGATAGAGGAAACATATAAAAATGAACCGCTGAAAGAGGATGACATGGATATATTCAGATATCCGGGTGAATTTATGGGACAGACAGACTATGATAATCACATATACCATTTTTCTTATGTGGAAGATAAGCTTCAAAAACAGATAGAAAATGCCCGTGAGGAACTCAGGCAAAAGGGACCCATGTACGGCAGGATAGGCTTCTTCCTCGGCGCAATGATCGCCATTATCTTTATCTAAGGAGGCAAACATGACATTCGATGTCAGCGTTTTATTCAGGATAGCAGCCATTGGCATTGCCATCGCTCTGCTGAACCAGATCCTGACAAAGGCAGGGCGCGAGGAACAGGCCATGATGACAACTCTTGCAGGAGTGATAATCGTCCTGGCAATAGTTATAAGGATGATAAGCGAATTCTTTGACACTGTCAGGGCATTTTTGGAATTTTAACATGATAACTCTATTAAAGATATGTGCCATCGGACTGATCGCTGTTATAGTGATCTCCATCATAAAGACATATAAGCCGGAACTGGCGGTAGCTGCAAGTTTATGCGCAGGGATCATACTTCTGTATTACATCATTGAAAGCCTCGGATATGGATTTGACTATATAACACGGCTATATGACGGGCTTTCCTACGGCAGGGAATATTTCCCCATAATCCTAAAAGTGCTTGGCATAGCATACATAACTGAATTTGCAGTCGCTCTATGCCAGGATGCAGGAGAAAGATCGGTTGCAGGCAAGATAGAACTGGCAGGCAAGATAGCTATTTTCTTTGCGGCAATACCTGTATTTACATCGCTTCTTGACCTGCTGGACAGCTTAATATAATGGAATACCAACAGATACTTGAAGAACAATTTAATAATGTAGTTGACCAGGAAAGCCTTTCATCGATAATGGAGCAGGCTGGAGATGTGACGGCAGGCATTGCTTCAAACTTTTCTGCTGAAAACATACTCGCCGCCATTGCAGACGGCCGCAGCATATTTGATGACCAGGCCATCATCGAAGATATAAGATCTCTGTTCTTCCTGGAGATGAAAAGTGCGCTGATACTGTGCGTACAGATCCTTACCATCTGTATCGTCATCGGTTTGCTGAAAGGGCTGTCCAGCTCTTTCAGCAGCAAATCAGTCTCAGAGATCAGCATGATGATATGCAGCATGGTCATGATCGGAATATGTATAACCAATTTCAAGACAACATATCAGCTTGCGGCTGATTCTGTGAATACCATGTCAAACACCATGGAAATACTCATGCCGGTCATGATCGGGATACTGATATCAACAGGTTCAGCGGCATCTGGCACGATACTGAGCCCGATGATAACAGGCAGCATAACCGGAGTCTCTTTTATCTTGAAGACCTTTGTCTTGCCGGCTCTTTTTGCGGCAACAATATTGACTTTAATAAACTGTTTAACAGAAAAAGATTATGTAAACAAACTTGCCAAGCTCATAAGAAATGCTGCAGTTACACTGACAGGGCTCCTGCTGGTGATCCTTGCCGGGATAATCAACCTGCAGGGGCTGCTCACCGATGCTTCTGATGGCCTCCTTCTAAGCACAGCCAGGTATTCTCTCAGCACATTCATACCAATTGTCGGCGGATTTACCTCAGACACGGTCGAACTTTTCCTAAGATGCATGAGTACCATAAAAAGCGTAGTGGGCGTCTTTGGCATAATCATCATACTTATACTTTTGCTTACTCCACTTATCAAGATAATGGTCATTGCCCTGATCTATAAGATCACAGGGGCCCTGGCCGAACCGATGACGGACTCAAAGATATCTGCCGGGTTAAATGAAATGGGCAGCTGTGTCATTTCGATCGGAGCGATAATGTTTTTTACGGCCCTGCTTTTTATCATGTTCATTTCCACGATAATCAAGATAGGAGGAAGCTGATGGATCAGGTGCTTCTATGGGTAAAGGATGTTTTTCTCATTATAATATCTCTGTCTTTTTTCCGCATACTGATACCTGAGTCATCTATGGAGAAATATCTAAGATTCATTTTTTCTCTTATCATCCTTGCTGTCATGACCCAGCCTGTCATTTCTTTGATAAACAGACAGTAATATTTAGGTATCATGTTCATATAAATAGGAGTGAGATCATGTTTGAAAAATTAACAGCAAAAGAAAACTTCATCAGACTGATAACCGTTCTCCTGATCGCGTCTGTGGTCATCCTCGCTCTGAGTATCTTAACAGAAACGGATGATGGCAGGAGACAGATAACAGACGGCGACGGAGGCTCGGAGGAACAGCTTTGTTCAGTCCTGTCGAGCATAAACGGAGCAGGGGATGTTGAAGTGATGGTACAGTACAATGAGGACCAGACCGTGGCAGGAGTTATCGTGATAGCCGAAGGAGGGTCTGACCCGGTCATAGCAAACAAACTCACCAACGGAGTTGCAACCCTTTACAGTATCCCCGTTTCAAGCGTGATAGTTTTTGAAAAAGAACAGGAGGAATGACTTTGAAAAAGAAGTTCAGCTATAAGGACATCTTATATAAGAGCAAAAGACTTATGGTCTTAGGTCTTGTTGTAGTTCTCGGCACAGGTGTCATAGTAACATCAGGTCTTTCAGGCAATGATGAGATACCGGTCCATGACGGCGAAGTGCTGGTCGACAGCCTGACGGCAGCAGAAGAAGATACGCCTGCCGCAGCGGAGACGGGCGATTTTGAGTCGATGCGCGCCCAGCTTGAACTGGACAGAAATAAGCTCCTTGCTTCTCTGGATTCGACTATCAATAACAGTACAAATGATGCAGAAAAAGACAACGCTTCTGCCGAAAAAGACAGGATCATGGAATATATGGAAAAAGAACTGGACATAGAAAGTATAATCCAATCAAAGGGACTTCCTGATTCTTTTGTGATGATAACAGAAAGCAGCGTTACCGTAACAGTAGATCAGCAGGAACTTGACACCAACACGGTGGCCAAGATATGTGATGTGGTCATGAGAGAGACAGGTAAGCCGGCTGATAAGATCATAATACAGAGCAAGTATTAAACAGCCATCTGTCTAAGGGGCATATGCCGGAAGCTTTCGTTTGCGGCATATGCCCCTTTTTGCTTTTATATCATATCTGTTTCCATTTTTATCTCATACAGGGGGCTTGCAGTCCATAAGATCATTTTTTTATATCCGGCGGTTCTTGCCATGCTCATCACAGTGTCCATCAGCGCCTTGCCGATCCCGTGGCGGCGGCAGCTTTTTTCAACGGCAAAGAGACAGAGCTGGCCGACATCATGGTCATCTGTCTGGCATAGCCGATAAAAGCCGGGCCCCAGGAATATTCCTCTGTATACAGTCTCCTGTGAAGTTCTGCAACATATTTTTCCCTCAAATTTTCTATCCTTCAGCTTTTTTTAAGAATTATATTGAGTTTTTCTTAACCAGCGGATAATATATTCTCTGTGAACAAATGATATGGAGGCTGAACATGACAGGTGAAACCATTCTTATTGTTGATGACAACAGGGAGATAGTAGACTCTCTGGGCAAACTCCTGAAACTGGAGGGATATGAAATAATCACAGCCTATGACGGGCTTGAGGCTCTGGACAGGCTTGAATCCAACAAGATAGATCTGATCATTCTTGATGTGATGATGCCGAAGCTCAACGGGCTGTCTACTTTGATGAAGATAAGGGAAAAACATAAGATACCGGCGATCATCCTTTCTGCCAAGACAGAAGAAAGCGATAAGGTGTCCGGCCTGGTGCTTGGAGCTGATGACTATATAAGCAAGCCTTATAATCCGGCCGAACTGATCGCCCGCGTAAAAGCACAGCTCAGGCGGTACAATACATGGGGAGGGAGCGCTCCCAAAGCTGACAAGGACACCATCGTAAACGGGGGACTTGTCCTGGACAAAAAACAGAAGATCGTAATCGTTGAAGGCAGGGAAGTAAAGCTTACAGCCACTGAGTACAACATCCTCGCCCTTCTAATGGAAAATGCCGGACAGGTTTTCCCTGCAGAACAGATATATGAGAGAGTGTGGAATGAAGAAGCGGTATTTGCTGTGGAAAACACTGTCATGGTACACATACGCCATATCAGAGAAAAGATAGAGATAGACACTAAAAATCCCAAATATGTAAAGGTGGTGTGGGGCATTGGATACAAGATGGAAAAGTATGATCAAATCTTTGCCTGAAAGGCTGAAAACTCATAGGTCGTCTCTTGCCGGACTGCCTTTTGTCATCGCAGGGATCGCAATGATAACATATCTTCTGTATACCCAGTACCTATACAGACCTACCAGAGAAGTCCTGCTGGCTGGACTTCTGATAAATGTGCTTATTGGTACAGGGCTGTCGCTGATATACACAGATGTCATACACAGCAGCTATATCCCTGTGGACGGAGCGGCCAGCGAACCTTTTGACCAGTGGAAATCACAATGGAAAAGAAATCAGAAGGTTTTGCTCATAACCGGAGGAGTTCTGCTGGCCATGGCGCTGTTTAACTTCAACTCCATGCTGACCGGATACAGATATTACTACAGCAATTATTCGATGGGGTATATGCTCATAGCCACCGTCGTTATACAGTTTGCTCTCTGCCAGTACCTGTGCGTCAGATTTTATCACGGCCGCCTCCACGAAGTCGTGGACAAGGCTTCGCAGATCAGCCGCCAGAGACTTAAAGAAGCTGTTGAACTTGAAAAAAAGAGCCTTGAAAAAGCTGCCAGGAGCGAACAGCTCAAGGTAGACCTTATCTCAAATGTATCCCATGACCTTAAAACTCCGCTGACATCAATGGTAGGTTATCTTGAACTGCTAAAAAAAGAACAGCTTTCTCCTGCCGCAAGGGACTACGCAGATGTTATATCCGACAAGGCTGAAAAGCTCAAGACCATGATCGAGAGCCTGTTTTCTCTGGCAAAGGCCAGCAGCGGAAACATATCTTTAACCATCGAGTCTGTGGAGCTGAACATGCTCATACAGCAGCTTTTTGCCGATATGGATGATAAGATACGCGGCAGCGGGCTTGAGATGGTGGTCTCCCTGACAGAAGAAGATACCCACTTTAAGACAGATAACTTGCACATGTACAGGATATGCCAGAACCTGCTGGAGAACGCTCTGAAATATTCAGCCAAAGGCACGAGGGTGTTTACAAAGACTTACATCAAACAGACACCCTCGGCAAGAAAGCTGTGCCTTGAGATGACCAACACAGCCGGCTATCATATGGATTTCGGCAAGGATGATATAGTAGAAAGATTCGCACGGGGCGATAAGGCCCGTACCACCGACGGTAACGGGCTTGGTCTTGCCATTGTCAGCACCTACACAGGAGCGCTGGGAGGCGCCTTTGATATAAAAATAGACTGCGATCAGTTTAAGGCGTCACTGGAGTTTCAGACAGATAAAAATGATTTGGCTTCCGGCTGCGGCACAGAGGCTCAAGATGTTCTGTGAGTTTTGCAATATACTGCTCAGGAAGGCTCCTGCTGCCATCTGGACATATCCTGATACAGCGCATACAGCCGATACAGACTTCTGTATCGGTTTTTTTGCCGTCAGCTGAGATCGCCTGTACAGGACACATGGATGAGCAGATACCGCAGCCTGTACATCTGTCTTTATCTGTTATTATTGGCGTATCTCCGGCTTTCCATTGCTTGTAAGGGCGGTTGCCCGGAATATATGGACTTTTCCTGCATCCTGAAATTATCTTGTCCAGGGAATCTGCAGCAAACTGTTTTATCTCTTTTATATCTGTTTCATCAGGCCTGCCGGCTCCGAATACCCGTATTATGTTATGTTCAGTGGAGGCGGCGCAGGCTGATATTAATCTGAAACCGTTTTCTGAAACAATATCTGACAGTTCAAGGAGAGAATCTTCAAAATCACGGTTCCCAAAAGTTACGCAGATGATGGCAGGAGTGCTTTGTCCGCAAATGCCGGCCAGTCTTTCTGCTGCCGTATGAGGCACTCTGCCTCCGTAACACGGAAGAGAGAAAACGCAAAGATCATCTCCATCTGCTGTCAGTTTCCTGTTTTTTTCCATACACAGATCAATGTCTATTTTTTCTCCGTCAAAGGCTGATGAAATGAGTCCGGCGACCATTTTGCTTGTCCCGGTCGGGCTGAATGTTACGGTATATATGTTTTTCATGGCTGTTCCTTTCTTTTTTTGATTATATCACACAAAACTGTGGCCGGTAAGGATTGACTTACAAAAAAATGGATCTGATCCCAGTTTACCTTGACAAAAATATGCCGGGGAGGGGGGTATATACTTCTTAGATGTATGATGATTTTCCCGGATCAGGGCATAATCCGTATATATGGAGTGTCCTGTTTAAGTTTTATTTAAGATTTTTTAAGATTAGGTTTATGGTTAATTTAAGTTTCATTGTATATGATCATCCTTGTCATATGACAGAGAGGAAAAGAGTTAATGAACACAAAAATAGCTTTACATCATTTTATCCTGACTCTTGCGGCTCTGGCGGTAATGTTCCTTCCTATGGGGCAGGGAGACTTTTTCGGTTCTGAAGGCGATTGGTACAGCCAGCATGTGGGCGCAGCCCAGGCATTGAGGCAGACGATCATAGACAGCGGCAATCCCTTTCCTCAGTTTATAAATATAGGCGGAGGGATAAACGCCTTCGACCTTGCTTATTATGGGATGTTCCGACCTGATGTGATGATCTCATGCCTTTTCCCTGATGTGGAAATAAAATATTTCATTGCAGGATATGCGGTCCTGGGAGTAGTGGCTTCTGTCAATATGATGTACCTGTGGCTCAGGAAAAAAGGTCTCAGACTTTCATCATGCCTTGCAGGAGGCGTGCTGATGGCAGGTGCCTCGTGTTTTTTCCATACTCATCATCAGATCATGTTCGTAAACTACATGCCTTTTCTTATATTGGCTCTGATGGGTATCGACAGGCTAATCAGGACCGGCAAACCGGCTTTCTCTGCTGCAGCCGTGTTCTTGATAATGATACACAGCTTCTATTATGGGCCGGTTTGTCTCGTTGTTTGTCTGATATATTTTTTCCATCAGCTTTCGGCAGAAGGACACAAGGACAGAGCAGTCATAGTGAGAAAAGCTTTCGGTGCAGTATTCCTGGGTATAGGTGCAAGCGCCGTGCTGCTGCTGCCTGCGGCGGCAGCCATATTTTCCACAGCAAAAGACAGCGGCAGCTTTTCAGCCCAGCCCATGGGTATAGCAGATCTTTCCATGGAAAGCCTTCTTTATGATCCATATGGGTGCGGTCTTACGGTCATATGCATGTTTTCACTCCTCAGAGCGCTTTTTACAAAGGAAAAGAGAGTGACTGCAGCCGTGATCCTTTCCATGATCGTCATACCTGCCATATGGTTTGTACTCAGCGGATTCCTTTATCCGAGAGCAAAGATATTAATGCCTCTCATCACGCTCATTATCTGGATATGCGCTGAAGAACTGGAAGATCTGACCAAGCCCGGATCTAAGAAAGATATCCTGATCCTGGCACTGTGCCTGATACCGGCAATTTTTTCAAAATGGAAGGTTTTGATGGCAGCAGACTGGCTGATACTGCTGGCGTGGATGGTCGCATCCCGTATCCGCAAGATACCTCCGGCGGCAAAAAAAGCTGTTTTTGCCGTGATGATGACCTTTCCTCTGTGGGTCAGCATCGGTGTAAGCTTCGCCGGTGAGGACTACATCAAAGCCGGCGACAGCAGACAGGGGGAATTTGAATTTACACAGGAGCAGTTAAAAGAAATATCAGGAGGGCTTTACAGGTTTGACTATATCAGCGACAGCCTGGCCAACTGCAATTATCTGCCTTCAGGCTCAGTAAAAAAGACAGCCATGTATTCGTCGGTTACCAATGACATTTATTCGGAATTTTTTTATGACATCATGGATAATCCCATAAGATACAGGAACCGTGTCATCCTCGTCCCCGATGGAAACATATATTTCAACTTTCTCATGGGGATAAGGTATATAGTTGTCGGAGAAGATGACCTGCCTTATGGTTACAGTGTGGCCGGCCGGCAGGATGACCTTGTCCTTGCGGAAAATAAGGATGTCCTGCCCGTATGTTACGGGATATACGGATCCGTGGACAGCTTGTCTGCCAAAGGCCTCCAGTCGATGGCAGAAGGGCAGGAGGCCGCCGGGCTTTTGCAGGAAGCGTTTCCTGCTCATATAAACTCGCCGGGAAAACAGACGGTTTCCATACCACTCACGCAGACGGTAAGAAATAAAGCCATAATACTGTCATTTTCGGTCAAAAGCAATGACGGGCAGCAGGTCGTCATAGATATCAACGGGACCAGGAACAAACTTTCAGACAAAAGCGCACCATATCCCAACGGAAACAATGTTTTCACCTATGTTCTGTCGTCAAATGACGGGATAGACAAACTGGACTGTGTTTTTTCGGCAGGTGATTATGATATTACCGGGCTCAGCGTCATGACGGCTGATCCTCCGTCAGTATCTGATATGGACATAGAATATGCAGAACTTTCAAAAGACTTTAGTTTTGACGGAAAAACAATTTTTGAGGGCTCCATAAAAATGGATTATGATGGATATTTTGTAACATCGTTTCCCTATGACGAAGGATATGAGATCCTTGCAGACGGCAGGGAGGTCAGAGCAGGATCGACAGGTCTGGGATTTGCCTGCTTCCCGCTAAAAGCAGGAGAACACATGATAAAGATCTCATATACTGCGCCGGGGTTCAGGGCAGGAGCAATCCTAAGCACCATATCTTTGGGTGCCGCAGCCTTTGGTGCAGTCAAAGGAACACTTGGAAAGAGAGGCAGAAAAAAATGAAGAAGTTAATAGGCTCGCAGATTTTCAGATATGTGATAACAGGTGGATTTACCACAGTTGTTGACTATATCATATACATCGGACTTACAGCACTGGAAGTCAACTACCTGGCAGCCAATACCGCAGCATGGGCAGGCGCCGTGATATTCGCTTTTTTCGCCAACAGGAATGTGGTGTTCCACTCTGACGGGAACAGAGCCGGAGAATTTTTCAAGTTTATTTCCCTCAGGCTTTGCACCCTTGCTGCGGAAAATCTGCTGCTGATGTTATTGATAGATCACCTGGGCGCCGGAAATCTCACTGCAAAGCTGACGGTGAGCGTCGTGACCGTCATTCTCAACTACTGCGCATGTAAATACGGTATATTCAAAAAGGAGGAAGCCTGAAATGGATAAGATAAGCGTGATCGTACCTTGTTATAACGAAGAAGAATCTCTGCCGCTGTATTACGGAGAAACTTCCGCAGTATTGGCTTCAATAGACGGAACAGACCATGAGTTCATATTCGTCGATGACGGGAGCAGTGACAATACTCTTAACATCATAAAAAAACTTGCTGCTTCAGACCCAACTGTAAAATATGTTGCTTTCTCAAGAAATTTCGGCAAAGAGGCCGCAATGTACGCCGGATTAAAGGAATCGGACGGGGATTACTGTGTGATAATGGACGCCGACTTGCAGCATCCTCCGGCCATGCTGCCAAAGATGTACAATGTGCTGAAAACCGAAAAATGCCACTGCTGCGGAGGCCTGAGGCTGGGGCGGGAAGGGGACAGCAGACTGAGGAGCTTCCTTTCAAGAGCATTCTATAAGATCGGGAAAAAACTGACCAATATGGATATGTCTGACGGCCATGGGGATTTTCGCATGATGAACAGGGCTGTTGCAGACGCCATCCTGGAAATGGGAGAATATAACAGGTACATGAAAGGGATCTTTTCTTTTGTAGGATTTGACACCAGATGGATAGAATACGAAAGTGTTGACAGGGTAAGAGGCAAATCCAAATGGAACATAAAAAGCCTGTTTTCCTATGGGTTTGAGGGAATATTGTCATTTTCCACCGCTCCTTTGAAAATGGCAGGGCTGATGGGTGTCTTGCTGCTTGGAGCAGCCGCAGCATATCTGGTGTTCAATATTGTCCAGGCTGCCGCAGGCGGAACACCGATGAACGGAACAGAGATACTGCTTTTTGTCATACTTTTGGTCAGCAGCCTGCAAATGCTTTTCATATATATCCTGGGCGCCTATCTCTCCCGCGATTATCTTGAAAATAAAAGAAGGCCCATCTATATAGTAAAAGAAAAAGGATAGGACTTTCCCAACAGTCCGGGACGATGAACAGTTCCGGGCTTTTATATTGAAACGGAAACATATTTCTGGTATAATCCTAATGAGGTAATATCATGTCAGAAAAACAGACCATAAACAGGATATCAGACGAAATAATCGGTATGGCAGCGATGAAAGCTGCAATGGGAGTTGCCGGGGTGAACCATCTTGCTGACAGCCTGGCCGACAATATAAGCCGGATGATCTCTGGCAAGGAAGAATGGTCCACAGGCGTAAAAGTTACAAGAGACAAAGAAAACAGCCCTGTCATCGATATATCCGTGGTCGCCGACTACGGCAGCAAGATACCGCAGCTTGCATGGGACATTCAGACTGCCGTAAAGGACAATGTCTTTAAGATATCCGGAGAGAGGGTATCGGCAGTAAATATTCATGTCCAGGGAGTGACCCTGGCAAAAAACAGCAGGGAGAAGAAATGAACAGAAGAGCCGCCAGAGAGCTTGCCATGAAGTGTGTCTTTCAGATGGAAGCTCAGAACGAATTTGAAAAGGAAAATGCCGAAAAACTCCTGAGATCAGCCGACATGGGAGAACAAAAGGAATACATTCTCAGAGTTATAGATAATATATGTAAAAACAGAGACGGCGTAGATGAGGCTATCAACGCCTGCAGCAAAGGCTGGCCCGTATCCCGCATGGCAAAGGCCGATCTGGCGATAATAAGGGTTGCCGCATGCGAGATCCTGTTTATGGATGACATACCGAAAGCTGTAGCCATCAATGAGGGAGTTGAACTGGCAAAACGCTACGGCAGTGATCAGTCACCGGCATTCATCAATGCCGTCCTGAAAAAAATAGGATAATATGAATGAACATATTCTTACTTTAGGTATAGATACCAGCAATTATAAGACATCTTTGGCTGTGACCGATGAAGATGGCCATATCATAGCAGATTCAAGGCGTTTTCTGGAAGTAAAAAAGGGGGAACGAGGGCTGAGGCAATCGGACGCTCTTTTTCAGCATGTTCATGTTCTTCCTCATCTGTTGGAAGATGTGATGAAAGATGAAAACATAAGGCGGCACATCCGGTGTGTGAGTGTTTCCTCAAGGCCAAGGCCATATGACGATTCATACATGCCTGTATTTATGGCAGGCGTTTCCGCCGGCAGGACCGTTGCCGCTTCATTGGGAGTCCCGTTATATATGTTCTCCCATCAGGAAGGTCATGTTGAGGCCGTAAGGAGATACTGCGCCGCAAGAGAAGCAGCCAGGCTCATATGTTTCCATTTCAGCGGAGGTACCACGGAAGCCATCCTTTTGCAGGACAGCAGCAAGACATTTGAGATAGTAGGCGGCTCTCGTGATATTTCCTACGGACAGCTTCTTGACAGGACCGGCGTTGCAATGGGCCTTGAGTTCCCATGCGGTCATATACTGGATCAGATGGCTGCAGATGCTGTTTCTGCCGGTCGTGTAAAAAAACCAAAGATTATCTCTGCCATAAAAGTAAAAGAAGGCCATGTGAACCTGTCCGGTACGGAAACGCAGGTCCTCAGATCTCTAGGGGAGTATGAAAGCCAGCAGATAATATGTGAACTTTTTCAAAGAATGGCGTTTTCAATATATGAGATGACCATGCAGCTTGCTGAAAAATACCATATAAACAGTTTCCTTTATGCCGGAGGTGTTTCGTCAAGCATGTTTTTGCGGGAGTTTTTACAGGAAAAAATTTCAAAAGACTTTGATATATTTTTTGGCAAACCCGAGCTTTCCTCAGACAATGCCGTAGGGACAGCTCTTTTGGGAGGTAAGGCATATGGCGCTGAAACCGGTAACGGTGACGCAACTTAATGAATATATAAGCAGAGTGCTGGGCACAGATCCTTTGCTGAGCAATATATCCGTGACCGGCGAAATATCCAACTTAAAATTTCACAGCTCCGGTCATGTGTATTTCTCGATGATCGATCAGAGCTCAAAGGTCAACTGCTTCCTGCCTGCATCCTGTTTCCGCAATCTGGCCTATACTCTTGGCGACGGGCTTAATGTGACGGTCAGAGGATACATAAATGTTTATAAAAAGGGCGGGGCTTATACCCTTTTTATAAGAGAGCTTGAGGTTGCAGGCGAAGGTGATCTTTCTACGGCTTTTGAGCTGCTCAAGAAAAAATTGCAAGAGGAAGGTCTGTTTGATCCTTCCTTTAAAAAAAAGATACCGGCTTTTCCTAAAAAGATAGGCATACTTACATCAAAGACCGGCGCTGCCGTACGAGATATGGTCAAGATCATACAGAGCCGTACAAAAGCTGTGGATGTCATCATCTTTCCCGTACCCGTACAAGGCACGGGTGCAGCAGCTCAGATGGCCGATATGCTGGATCATGTCAACGAAAACTTTTATGATATAGATACACTCATAATAGGGCGGGGAGGGGGAAGCGCCGAAGATCTCTGGCCTTTCAACGAAGAAGTTCTCGCAAGGGCCATATTCCGGTCAAGGATCCCTGTAATATCGGCGGTAGGCCACGAGATAGATTTTTCCATCAGCGACTTTGTTGCAGATCTCAGGGCGGAAACACCCACTGCTGCGGCCGAAAAAGCCGTTCCAGATGACAGTCAGATCATCAGGTCCCTTGATACATACAGATCTCAGCTCAACTCTGCTCTGAAGAACAAAGTAATGTATCACCGCATGTCCCTTAAGAGCTGCATTCAGGATATGCGTTCAGTTCTCATAAGGCGCATAGACAGATCTGAACATGAGATAAAGCAAAATCTTATCACCCTTGAGGAAAACAATCCGTCAAACATCCTTTCCAAAGGATATACTTTCATGGAAGGTCCTGACGGCAAGGTTGTTGCTTCGGCCTCCGATATGGAAGAAGGCGGAAGGTACAGGATATACTTCAGAGACGGAACGGTAGAAGTTACCGTATCTGAAATAAAGGAAGGTGGCATAATTGACTTTTGAAGAAGCGATGAACAAGCTGGAGGAGATGGCCGGCAAGATCAGACAGGAAGACATTACCTTGGAGGAAGCCATCAAATGTTATGAAGAAGGTTTGCGCTGCTACGAGATATGCGGCGACATCCTGAAAAATGCTAAACAGAAAATTGAAGTTTTCGATGCAAAGGAGAACAGTGAACAATGATCGACAGAACTTATGAAGAGTACAAGGAAATTGTTGAAAAGCATTTAATGGACTTCATCCCCAACATAGACAACAAGAGCATCTCTTTGTATGAAGCCATGAAGTACAGCCTTACTGCGGGCGGTAAAAGACTGAGACCTGTGCTGCTGCTTGCTTCCTGTGAATTTGCCGGAGGAAACATCAGGGAAGCAGTCCCTTATGCCTGTGCCATGGAATATATACACACATATTCCCTTATACATGACGACCTGCCGGCTATGGACAATGATGACCTGAGGCGCGGTCTGCCTACAAACCACAAAGTGTACGGAGAGGCTCTTGCGATCCTTGCAGGAGACGGTCTGCTGACCTGCGCCTTTGAAGCCATTTCCAAGGATATGATGATGGTATATGATTCCCCTGAAAAGATAAGGAAAAGGGTAAATGCAGCATACGAGATTGCCAAAGGTGCAGGATGCCAGGGCATGGTCGCAGGACAGGTATCCGACATTGAAGCCGAAAATGCCGTGGCCTCAAAAGAAATGCTTGAATATATCCATCTCAATAAGACCGGCGCCCTCATAAGGGCAGCAGTTAAAGCCGGCCTTTATCTGGGAAATCCGGATGATGACATGATCGACGATATGGAAAAATATGCAGAAAACCTGGGCCTTGCCTATCAGATAGCCGATGACATCCTCGATGTGGTGGGAGACCCGGAGGAAATGGGAAAGGCAATGGGTTCTGACCAGAAAAAAAATAAAAACACATATCCGTCTGTTAACGGACTGGATGCAGCTTACAAAAGGCTCCGGGAAGTTACCGACATGGCTGTGGAAGCAATAGCCGGCTACTATGATAATGCTGAATTTTTCAGGGATCTTGTCCTGCGTCTGGCTGTACGGAAAAAGTGATGATATGAATTGAAAGATAAAAGAAGGCAAAGTAATGAACAAAGATTTATCCCAATACAATTTTCCCTCAGATCTGAAAAAAATGTCTGACAGAGAACTGGATCTCCTTTCGGTGGCCATAAGGGATTTCCTCATAGAAAAGGTATCTGCCACAGGCGGTCATCTGGCATCAAACCTGGGGGTCGTAGAGCTGACCATTGCCCTGCACAAGGTCTTTAACAGCCCTGAGGATAAGATAATCTGGGATGTCGGTCATCAGGCATATGTACATAAGATACTTACAGGCAGAGCAGACCGTTTCGACAGCCTCAGACAGCTTGACGGTCTCAGCGGTTTTCCAAAGTCCAAGGAAAGCCCCCATGATGTCTATGATACAGGCCACAGCAGCGTGTCCATTTCTGCCGCTTTCGGCATGGCAGCTGCCAGGGATATAAAAGGCGGGAAAAACGAAGTGATCGCCGTGATCGGAGATGGTTCACTGACAGGGGGAATGGCCTATGAAGGGCTTAACAACATTGGAGATAAAAAGACAAAGGTCATAGTCGTTCTCAACGATAACGGCATGTCAATCTCTCCCAATATGGGCGGCATCTCCAGGCATCTGGGCAGTCTCAGGACATCAAAAGGTTATCTGGACGCCAAAAGGTTTGTAAAAGATAAGATAGGCACCATTCCAAACATAGGAAAAGCCCTTGTCAGCGGTCTGGCGGATTTTAAAAATGATATCAAGTATTCCATACTGACCAACGGCGGTGTCATGTTTGAAGAACTGGGATTTACATATTTCGGTCCCATAGACGGTCACAATATCACTGAACTGTGCGACGCCTTTGAAAAAGCCAGGTCACTGAACGAACCGGTCCTTATCCATGTGCTGACAAAGAAAGGAAAAGGTTATAAAAATGCCGAAAAAGATCCTGGCAAATTCCACGGGATAGGTCCCTTCGACCCGACGACCGGCGCTCTGCTCAATAAATCCGAAGGTTATTCATTTTCATCCCTCATGGGCAAACTGCTGTGCGAAAAAGCATCTGATGACCAAAAGATCGTGGCGATCACTGCGGCCATGTGTGAGGGTACAGGACTGGATGATTTTTCCACCATGTATCCAGACAGGTTTTTCGATGTGGGCATAGCGGAAGAACATGCGGTATCTTTTGCAGCCGGACTTGCAAAAGAAGGAATGAAACCGGTTGTCTGCATATATTCGTCTTTTCTGCAAAGAGCTTATGACCAGATCATGGAGGATGTATGCCTTCAAAAGCTGCCGGTGGTCTTTGCCATTGACAGGGCAGGATGTGTGGGCGCTGACGGAGAGACCCACCACGGTAATTATGATCTCTCATATCTTGCAACCATACCGGGTATGACCATATTAACACCAAAAGACGGAACACAGCTCTCTTCCATGCTGGATTACGCTCTAAATCTTGGCAGGCCTGCAGCCATCCGATACCCTAAAGGGGCAGCAGAATACAATAAAAAAATTATGTCAACATTTGACGGAAAGAATATCAGAATATGCAGCGGAAAGGGTGCATTTAACATAGATATATGGGCCTGCGGCAATATGTTTTCCTGCGGCCAGCAGGTGCGGAACATATTGGCGGACAAGGGCATAGAGGCCGGCCTGGTTGATGTGGCTACAGTAAAACCTCTGGACATTTCTCCTCTGTCAGAAAGCGAAAGCCAGCCTGATATGATCGTTACCATAGAAGATAATTCCGTCGCCGGAGGCTTCGGCGCTCAGCTGGCTTCCAAGCTGGCCGGTTCCAATATCAGGGTCATGGAACTGGGCTGGCCGGACGATTTCATACCCCAGGGGACATGCAGCCAGCTTTCTGAAAGATATGGTCTTACTCCGGAGAGTATAGCAGAAAGGATATGTGAGGAAGTTGAAAAACAGGCTTGATACCCTACTGGTAGAGAGAGGCATGTTCCCCTCAAGAGAAAAAGCCAAAGCGTCCATCATGGCCGGGCTCATATATGTAGACGGCCAGATCAGCGACAAGGCCGGCACCATGATAGACACGGACGCCCAGATCACCATAAAGGAAAACCTCTGTCCCTATGTGAGCAGGGGAGGACTGAAGCTGGAAAAAGCCATGGAACTTTGGGACTTTCACCTGGAACAGGCCGTTTGCATGGATATAGGCGCTTCTACAGGAGGGTTCACCGACTGTATGCTCCAGAAGGGCGCCCAAAAGGTATATGCCGTGGATGTGGGTTACGGCCAGCTGGATTATAAGCTTAGAAATGACTGCAGGGTGGTAAATATGGAAAAGCAGAACATAAGATATATAGACACTGCCGCCATTGACCCGCTGGACTTTATAAGCGTAGATGTGTCTTTCATTTCACTGAAGCATATTTTTCCGGTGGCCGCCAAAATGCTCAAAGACCGGGGCAAGATGGTGTGCCTCATAAAGCCTCAGTTTGAGGCAGGCCGGGAGCAGGTAGGAAAGAAAGGCATCGTAAGAGACAGAAAAGTCCATATACAAGTCATAGAAAATGTGATAAAATATTCACTAGATAACGGACTCGCTCCGGTGGGCCTGACATTCAGCCCTGTGACCGGAGCCAAGGGCAATATCGAATTTCTGCTCTATATCGACGGAAAAACATCCCAGACCGCTGAGGCGGCCATCAGCCACGAGCAGATCGAAAAAATCGTCGACGCCTCCCACGAGGAGTTGGAATAAAAGAAAGTATTAGTAAAACAAAGGAGACAGACATGAAACTATCAAAAAAAGTACAGGCTATGGAACTTTCGCCTATCAGAAAGTTTGTTCCATACGCAGATGCTGCCAGAGCAGCCGGCAAAAAAGTTTATGGACTGAACATCGGTCAGCCTGACATCAAGACTCCGCAGGCATTTTTCGATGCTGTAAAGAATTATGACGAAGAAGTTCTTGCTTACGCCAATTCCCACGGTGTTGCAGAACTGCTGGATGCTCTTGCAGGATATTACAAGAGGATAGGTCTTGACTTTGAGACTAAGGACCTGCTCGTCACCAACGGCGGTTCAGAAGCCATCAACATGCTGATGACAGCAATCCTCGACCCGGACGACGAGGTCATCATGGCAGAGCCTTTCTACACCAACTATAAGACCTTTGTAGGCCAGGCCGGCGGAAAGGTTGTAGCCATTCCGACTACAGCTGAAGACGGCTATCAGTATGCCGTAAGAGAAAAGATAGAAAAGGTCATCACCCCTAAGACCAAAGCCATGTGCATCATCAATCCGGGCAACCCTACAGGAAAAGTCCTGACCAGAGATGAGATGAAGCTCATCGTTGACATCGCCCTGGAGAACGACCTGTTCATCATCGCCGACGAAGTATACAGAGAATTCGTATACGACGGAAAAGAAATGACCACCTTCGGTTCCTTCAAAGAAGCAGAGCAGAATGTGATCATCGTTGACTCAGTTTCCAAAAGGTTCTCTGCATGCGGCGCAAGGATAGGCTCCATAGCCTCCAAGAACGAAGAACTGATGAACAATCTGATGAAACTGGCTCAGGCAAGACTCTGCTGCCCGACCATCGACCAGATCGGAGCTGCCGCTCTCTACAACCTTGATCCGTCATACTTCGACGACATCAAGAAAGAATACGAACACAGGAGAAATGTGTCCGTTGAAGCTCTCAACGAGATCGAAGGTATCAAATACGGCGTTCCTGAAGGCGCTTTCTACATCACAGCTCAACTGCCTGTAGACAACGCCGAAGATTTCCTCATGTTCCTGCTCACCGAATTTGATGTGAACGGAGAGACAGTCATGTTCGCTCCTGCAGGCGGATTCTTCGGAACTCCGGGAGTAGGCCAGTCCGATATGCGTATAGCCTATGTACTCAATGCCGAAGACATGAAAGCCGGTATCAACATCATAAAAGAAGGTATCAAGGCTTACAACAACAGATAGTTTTGCGTTTTACATACATTTAATCAAGGATACGATAAGGAAGACATACTATGAAATTATCCCCGATGATGGAACAATATCTAAAGATCAAAGAGAACTACAAAGACTGCATACTGTTTTTCAGGCTGGGGGATTTCTACGAGATGTTCTTCGACGACGCCAAATTAGGCGCCAGAGAATTAGAATTAACGCTGACAGGTAAAAACTGCGGTTTACAGGAAAGGGCTCCCATGTGCGGAGTCCCTTTCCATTCAGCGGAAAGCTATATAGCAAAGCTGGTGGATAAAGGCTACAAGGTCGCCATCTGTGAGCAGACAGAAGACCCGGCCAGTGCCAAAGGTATAGTCAACAGGGAAGTTATCCAGATAGTCACTCCCGGCACGGTGACAGCCCAGTCCATGCTGGCCGAAACAGAGAACAACTATCTGGCAGCCATCTATACGGAAAGGGAAGCCGAGGGCTTTTCCATAGCTTACTGCGATATCTCCACAGGAGAGCTGACTGCGGCTGAATACAAGGACGACAGGGACATATACGACTCTCTCATAAACGAGCTGGTACGGATAAATGCGCGGGAGATCATCATATCCCAGAGCTTTGCGGACAATTTTCCTTTAGATGATATCCGGCAGATCACGGGAGCCTATATCAATGTAGTCACGGATGAATTCTTTGCCCGAAAAGGAGCCATGGAAGCCCTCAGGGCACAGTTTAACTGCCTCTCTGTCACCGCTCTTGGTATTGAAGAAAGCGGTCTGCAGGTCCCGGCTCTGGGCGCTCTGCTGGGCTATCTTTTGGAGACCCAGAAGCACAGCCTCAAACAGATAACCAGGCTCAGGACCTTTGAAAACGGGTCCAGGATGGCCCTGGACAAGGCAACTCTGCGCAATCTGGAGCTTACAGAAACATTATACGAAAAAAAGACCGACGGTTCTCTGCTGGGAGTCCTTGACAAGACTCACACAGCCATGGGAAGCCGTAAGATGAAACAGTGGATACGGGAACCGCTCAACGATCCGGCTCTTATCAACGACAGGCTGGACGGGGTAGAGGAGCTCTACAGCCAGATCATAATAAGGAACAATATCAAAGAAGCCCTCAAAGGGATTTACGACTTTGAAAGACTGTCAGGCCGCATAGCCTCCGGAAACGCCAACGGAAAAGATATGATCGCCCTGAGGAATTCCATCAGCCTCCTTCCTGACATCAAAGATGCTCTCGGCTATGCCCGCAGCCATATCTTAAAAAATATCGACAGCGATATAGACCCTCTGACTGAGGTCTGCGACAGAATAAACGACGCCATAGTAGAAGAACCGCCTTTTTCCATCAAGGAGGGAGGACTCATCAGGACCGGTTTTTCCAAAGAGCTGGACGAGCTGAAAGATTCCATCAAGGACGGCAAAGCGTGGATCTCAGGCCTGGAAGCCGCCGAAAGGGAGCGGACCGGAATCAGGAATCTAAAAGTAGGATACAACAGGGTATTCGGATATTATCTGGAAGTGACCAGATCTTTTTATGACCAGATACCCGATAATTATATAAGAAAACAGACTCTGGCCAATGCGGAAAGGTTCATCACCCCCGAACTGAAGGACATGGAAAACCTGGTCCTCAATGCAGAAGCCAAGATAAATCAGAAAGAATACGAAATATTCACATCCCTCAGAGAATATATCCAGGGGTTCATCGGCAGGATACAGGAGACCTCTGACGCAGTGGCCCGGCTGGATGTGCTCTGTTCTTTTGCATATGTGAGCGAAAAAAACGGTTATGTGCGCCCGGACATCGACGATTCCATGGAGATCTCCATAGTAAAAGGCCGCCATCCGGTCATAGAACAGACCATAGACAATGGGCTTTTCATATCCAACGATACTTATCTGGACGACAGGGACGCGAGCCTGCTGCTCATCACGGGCCCCAATATGGCCGGCAAATCCACATATATGAGACAGACGGCCCTGCTGGTGCTCATGGCCCAGGCCGGATGTTTCATACCGTGTGAAAGAGCAAAGATAGGAGTGGTCGACAGGATATTTACCAGGATAGGCGCTTCTGACAACCTGGCACAAGGCCAGTCTACTTTCTATGTGGAAATGAGCGAGCTTTCCTACATACTCAACTCGGCAGGGCCTCGCAGCCTCATCATCCTGGACGAGATAGGCAGGGGGACAAGCACATACGACGGTCTTTCCATAGCCTGGGCCGTATGCGAATATCTCTGCAACAAAAACACCCATATCAGGACTTTGTTTGCCACCCACTACCACGAGCTGACAGTTCTTGAAGAACAGATAAGAGGGCTGAAAAACCTCAATGTAGATGTGGCCGAAGAATACGGCAATATCATCTTCCTGCACAAGATAGTGGAAGGCTCAGCCAGCCGCAGCTACGGGATCCATGTGGCTAAGCTGGCAGGCATACCTGAATCCCTGCTCGCACGGGCAAGAGAAAAACTGGCTGATCTGGAAAAAGGCCAGCTCACAGCTCCGTCTCAAAACCATGCGGACAAGGCGGCCGATGACGATCAGGGAACTCAGATCTCTCTGTTTTCCGGCGGGGAATACGATCCGATCCGTGAAAAGATACGGTCAATAGACATTATGGAGATCACACCGTCCCAGGCCATAAGAATACTTGAAGAATTAAAAGGAACCATAGATGATCAGGATATTAGATAAACAGACGGCAGACAAGATAGCGGCCGGAGAAGTCATCGAAAGGCCCGTATCCATAGTCAAAGAGCTGGTGGAAAACTCCATAGACGCAGGAGCCACCAGCATAGTAATAGAGATCAAAAAAGGCGGAAAATCCTATATCCGGGTCACCGACAATGGTATCGGCATACCGGCGGAGGATACAGAAAAGGCCTTTCTGCGCCATGCTACCAGCAAGATCCGGCAGGCCGCCGACCTGGATGCCATAGAAACCCTCGGGTTCAGAGGAGAGGCCCTTGCCTCCATATGCGCCGTCACCAGGACGGAGCTGCTGACCAAGACGAAAAATGAAAAGACAGGCACACGACTGATAATCCACGGCGGCCAGATCATCTCTGATAACCGTACCGGCTGTCCCGACGGAACTACTTTTATAGTCACCGACCTGTTCTACAATACGCCGGCCCGTCTCAAATTTATGAAAAACGACGGAGCTGAAAGTTCCATGATAATAGATCTGATCTCTCAGATGGCTCTCGCCTACAGCCATATCTCCTTCAGACTGATCAACAACGGAAACACCCTGTTTTCTACCACAGGGGACGGAAACCGGCTCAACATCATAGCCAGGATATTTCCCAGCATAAACATCAAAGATATGATACCGGTGGACATGAGGGAGGGAAATATGTCCCTGAAAGGTTATATTTCAACTCCGGCCATGTCCCGGACCAGCCGCAGCGGTCAGATATTCTTCGTAAACGGCAGAGTCATAAACAGCAGGGTCATGGACAGGGGCCTTGCGGAGGGGTACAGGGAAAGACTCTTCGAAGGCCGACATCCGGTGGCTTTTCTGTTTTTGGATGTAGACGCAGGGGACCTTGATGTGAACATACACCCAAATAAAAAAGAGGTCAGGTTCAACAGGGAAAAAGAAACGGAAAACTTTATTTCCGAGGCGGTAAAAAAGGCTCTTGGCACAAGGGGCGCTGTAGTCAGAGCTGCAAATATCTTCCGGGATAAGGGCAGCTTTGAAGGTCATATGGCAAAAGAAGAACAAATCGTCTATAAAAATATTATGTCAACAACCCAAAGGGCTGACGGTCAAACTGCCGTATCTGCCGAGCCTGCTGCTCGGCCGCCGGAAACGGTTATAGAAACGCCTCATATGGTATTTCCTCAGCAGGATGCTCCGGTAGAGACCCCCGTCATGGAACCGGAGCAGGATCTTTCCGTCATCATCGACCCGCCTGTGATAAGGCCCTTCGACTTCGATGACCTGACCCTGAGGGGCATAATATTCGATACTTATATCATGGCTGTAGATGAAGACAACTTTTACCTTATCGACCAGCACGCTGCCCATGAGCGGGTATTCTATGAAAAGCTGGTCAGCCAGTACGAAGCCGGGGAAAAGCTCAGACAACCGCTGCTCATGCCCATACTGATGAATGTTGATGTGTCAGCTGCGGAAAGCGAGGACAGATGGGCGCCTCTCCTTGATAACATGGGATTTACCATAGAAAACTTCGGCCAGACCAGCTACAGAGTATCTGAGATACCTACATTTATGGAGATTGGCGAGGCAGAAGATTTTCTCAAAGATTTCATCGACGGCGCCGGAGAAAAATTCGCCGGCCGCAACAAAGTTGTCATAGATAAACTGATAATGCGCTCCTGCAAATCTGCCGTAAAAGGGGGAGACAGGCTTTCGGAAGAAGAAGCAGCAGCCCTTATAAAAGACCTGAAAAGATGTATCAATCCTTTCAGCTGTCCTCACGGCAGGCCTACATTCATAAAACTGTCCAAATACGAAATTGAAAGGTTGTTTAAACGAGCCTGATGAACAGACAGATAGCAGTAATAGCCGGCCCGACGGCCGTGGGAAAAACCAAATTCGCCATAGAAGCTGCAAGAGCCCTGGACGGGGAGATAATTTCCTGTGATTCCATGCAGCTTTATAGGTACATGGACATCGGCAGCGCCAAGCCCACGCCTGAAGAAATGGCCCAGGCTGTACATCATCTTGTGGATGTGATCGACCCTTCTCAGCCGTTTTCTGCCGCCATGTATCAGAAGATGGCAAAGGAAGCTATCGAAGAGGTCTTTTCGCGTGGAAAACTTCCCATAATATCCGGTGGGACCGGGCTATATCTGAACACACTGATATATGACATGGATTTCAGCGGAGCAGACCGGGACGACCGGCTGCGATTGGAGCTGGAAGAAGAAGCCAGGGCCAATGGCCCTGAAGCCCTTCACCGCAGGCTGGAAGAACTTGACCAGGACGCAGCGGAAAGGATACATCAAAACAATGTAAAACGGGTGATAAGAGCGCTGGAAGGGGCTTTAACAGGCCATAACATAAGAGACTTCAGAGAATGTATATCAAAATGTAAGGATTACGACATAAATTTAATCATTTTATCACGCAACCGCGAAGAATTATATGATAGAATAAATAAAAGAGTGGACATACTTGTCCAGGAAGGTCTTTTTGAAGAAGTGGACTGTCTTATGTCAAAAGGCCTCACTGAAGATGATATTTCCATGAAAGGCATAGGATATAAGGAAATAATCGGCTATTTCCACGGAAATTATGACAAAGATGAAGCGATAGACCTTATCAAAAAAAATACCCGCCATTTTGCCAAGCGGCAGATCACATGGTTCAAAAGATATAAAGAGGCAAAATGGCTCAACATAAGCAGCTACACAAACGACGAACAGGCTGCAGAGGTAATGATACAATGGCTCAGAAACAGATAAAGATCCACAACAAGAGCGACAGGCCCGACAATGTGGTCAAAAAAGAAAACGACATATATATACAATGCGAATCCATTGAAAAAGAGCTTCCAAAATTCCTGAGGGGCTATTTTGCGTATTTAAAAGGAAATGTGCTGCCCATGACAAGGCTGGCTTATCTTCACGACATAAAGTTCTTTTTCAATTATCTGATGGAAGAGACAGATCTTACCAGGGCAAAAGATCTGACGCAGATCACAGCAGAGGATCTCAATGGCGTTCAGGCAGTGGATGTAAACATGTTCATCGACTACTGCCGGAAATATAAAGTTGAGACTAAAAACGCCGTATACATGTACGAAAACGCCAACAAGACCCTTGCCAGAAAGAAATCTTCCGTGTCGGTCCTGTTCAAATACCTTTATCGTGACGGCCTGATCGAAAAGAACATAACCGACGGTTTTGACCCTATCAGGGTTCCTAAGCCCGGAGAAAAGGAGATCAAGGCGCTCCAGGACGATGAAGTGATGATAATGCTTGATGCAGTCACTTCTGGAACAGGACTTACAGCCCACGAAAGGTCATACTGGGAGAAGACCAGGCTCAGAGACAAGGCCATACTGATCCTGTTCCTCACTTATGGCCTGCGGCTCTCTGAACTGCAGCAGCTGAATGTATCCTCGTTTAATTTCAGCAGAGGAGAATTTAAGATATACAGGAAAAGAGGGAAGGAATCAATAATGCCCCTTAACATTTCTGCCACCGAAGTGGTAAGAGATTATATAGACCGGGAAAGGCCTCATGAAGAAAAAATACAGGACGGACACACAGATGCGCTTTTCCTTTCTCTGCAGGGCAGACGAATGACCGAAAGACAGATAAGGGACCTGGTAAAAAAATATACTTCGATCGCCCTTAACACCTCCAGAAAAGCTGGATACAGCCCGCATAAACTCAGGGCAACAGCGGCCACAAGCCTGATAGGCCGTGGTAATTCAATATATGATGTGGCTGCACTCCTTGACCATGAACAGGTCACCACGACTCAGCTTTACGCAAGACAGAAAGCCAATGTAAAGCGTGACCTTGTAAAAGGCATGGAATGGGAAGAAGAGAGGAAAGAAAAATAAATGGATAGAACAGATAAGTTTTTAAAAGAAAAATTCAATATCGATCCGCGGGTACTTGAGCTTTCCGCTCAGGCAGAAGCTGCCATCAGCCCTATGTTTTCCCGGCTTGACGATATAATGACATACAACCAGTATAAAGTCCTGGACGCCATGCAGCGAAACGGACTGAAAGACATGCATTTCGGCTGGAACACAGGTTACGGCTATGACGATCCCGGCCGTGATGCCATAGAGCGGATATATTCTGATGTATTTCATACTGACAGCGCTCTTGTAAGACCCAACATAGTAAACGGCACCCATGCCCTCGCCATAACTCTCATGGGTATATTAAGGCCAGGCGATGAGCTCATCTACTGTACAGGCGGACCATACGATACCCTTGAAGAGGTCATAGGCATAAGAGGGGAGGGCAAGGGTTCTCTCAAGGATTACGGAGTGACATATAAGCAGGTTGATCTGTGCCCTGATGGAAGCATGGACCTTGACAGGATAAAGGAGGCCATTTCTCCAAAGACCAGGATGGTCTGCGCCCAGCGTGCTACAGGTTATGCATGGAGAAAGGCCATAACCATCGGCCAGATAAAACAATGGGCACAGTCAGTAAAAGAGATGGACCCTGATATAATCACCATGGCCGATAACTGTTATGGTGAGTTTCTCGACATATATGAACCAACAGATGCGGGAGTTGATGTGATAGCCGGTTCTCTTATAAAAAATCCAGGCGGCGGCCTTGCTTTGACAGGCGGATATGTGGCCGGGCGGGCGGATCTGATCGACAAGATCCAGTACAGGATGACATGTCCCGGCATAGGAGGGGAGTGTGGCCTGACATTCGGTCAGACACGGACCATGCTCCAGGGACTCTTTCAGGCGCCAAAAGTTGTCAACGGTGCAGTAAAAGGTGCGATACTGTGCGGCCAGGTATATAAAATGCTGGGATTTGATGTCTGCCCTGAACCTGATGATGAAAGGAGCGATATAATACAGGCGGTAAAGCTTGGGACTCCTCAGGCTTTGGAAACATTCTGCCAGGCCATTCAGGCAGCTGCTCCGGTGGATTCCCATGTAACTCCGCTGCCATGGGACATGCCCGGTTATGATTCACAGGTGATAATGGCTGCAGGAGCCTTTATACAGGGTTCATCAATAGAACTGAGCGCCGATGCTCCAATGAGGGAGCCTTTCAATGTATACTTTCAGGGGGGACTGACTTATGAACATTCAAAATTCGGCGTTATCAAATCGGTCGATTCACTTTTGAAAAAAGGTCATATTTCTTTATGATCTGAGGGGTGCTGGAAATGGGAATAGATAATCTCAAGCATGATAATAAGAGAAAAGTCATAATATCCGTATTAAAGATATTGCTGCTTATCGCCATCGTTGCAGGAATACCGCTTTATATTTACTTTTTTCAGGGTGACTGGCTCAAGCAGTTTGAAGGGTTCGACGATGTGGTAGCATATCTGCAGCGGTATAAGTGGGAGTCTGTACCTATATATATAGGACTTCAGGTCCTGCAGATAGTCATAAGTGTGATTCCGGGGCAGGTGTTTCAGTTTGCTGCCGGATACCTGTATTCTTTTTTCCCTGCGCTGCTGTTTTCCATCTGCGGAGCTTTCATAGGCACTACTCTGTCTTTTTATCTTGCAAAAATGCTGGGAAGAGATTTTGTACACCTTTTCTTCGGCAGAGAAAAGACCCACGAGTATGTGCAGAAGCTCAATTCCAAGCGGGCCTATATGATCGTATTTATCTTGTATCTGATACCGGGCCTGCCAAAAGATGTTGTCAGCTATGCTGCCGGGGTTTCTGAAATGAAGTTCAAACCGTTTATCCTTTTGTCTCTCACGGGAAGGCTTCCGGGAATGATGGGCAGCATCATGATAGGCAGCATGTGGAACAAAGGCGAATATTTCGGCATGATCGCCCTGGGCGTGATCGCTGTGGCTGCATTTGTCCTGTGTATCGTATTCAGAAAAAAAATCAACCAGTTCCTTGACAAGGCATATGATAAGATAAGCGAATAACCCCCTTTATTTATTTCCCAGCTACCAAAGCCGTGCTTGTGAAGCCATATGCATCAGCCAATACGGATAATAGTCTGAGGACACATGTATGCCATCTCCTGCATAAAGATCAGGATGTTCAATGAGTATATATGTATTATCAATATATTCTGCACCTATCCTGCCGCACATTTCTTCAATGGCCTGGTTAAAGTCCTGCCATTTGTAGAAGTATCCACCGGATCCTATCCTGCTTTCTGACGGTTTTGAGATGGAGTTGACATATATCTTTGTGGAAGGGGACAGTTCCATGAATTTTTCTATAAATTCCTGGTATCTTGAAGTGAACAGTTCTTCATCTCCGCTGAACATGCCCATTTCATTGGCACCGAACGAGAAAAATGCCGCCTCAGGAGCTGTAGCTGCCGCCTGCGGCAGTTCATCTTCACTGTTTAAAACAGAACCTCCGATCTTGCTGAATACTTTATCTTCATCCAAATGTCCGTATGCGCTCAGCCCCTCTGTGACTGAATCTCCTATGACTACACAGTTTTCAAAAGGACTGTTAAAATCTATATCAAAGATGGTAAACTGGCCTCCAGCTATCATCTGTTCAGTATCTGACATCTTTTCAAAGCCCCCATCAAGTTTGACCGCCATCTGCCCGCTTACGGTAAATGTCTGATCTTTTGAGGCAGACCCTCTGCTCAGTATGAAAATTGCTGCAAGAAGTACCGCAGCGGCTGCCATAAGTACGATGATCACAGTCATATTCACTTTTTTATTTCTTGTTTTGCTTCTCATTTAAAAAATCCCCCAAAAAGCCGCCTGGTAGATCAGGCGGCTCATAAATAATACTGAAGTTAAAATATGTATATAGAGAGTTTGAATAACACAACTTTTATGCTTCTTCCGGCACTTTATCATCAGCACCGAATATTTTCCTGAGCACGAGAAGGGTCAGGAACATCAGCGCAAAGGCGATGATGAGTGAGATGGCAGCATTCTTAACAAATCCTGCTATCACATAACATACAACACTGACAGCAGAAACTGTGAGCGCATATGGTATCTGAGTATTTACATGGTTTATATGGTAGCACTGTGCTCCCGCAGATGACATGATGGTCGTATCGGAAATAGGTGAGCAGTGGTCGCCCATTACAGCGCCAGCCATACAAGCTGAAATGGAGATGATCTCCATCTGAGGGTCATATCCTTCAAATACTGCCATAACGATAGGGATAAGTACTCCGAATGTACCCCATGATGTTCCGGTGGCAAAAGCCAGTCCGCAGCCTACAAGGAATACTACCGCCGGCAGGAAGTTCATGAAGCTTTCTGCTCCTGATTTTACAAGTTCGGCAACGAAGTCGGCTGCGCCGAGGCTGTCTGTCATAGTCTTGATCGTCCATGCCAGTGTCAGGATCAGGATTGCGGCTACCATTGCCTTAAAGCCTTCAGGAATGCAGTCCATCTGATCTTTAAAGCTTATGTTCTTTCTGATGAGATAATAGATAACTATCACGATCAGAGAGAGGGTGCTTCCAAGAGACAGTCCCTGTGCCGCGTCACTGTTGGCGAAGGAGTCAACAAATCCGTTTTCACCGTGGAAGAATCCGCCAGAATACATGATTCCTGCTATACAGAAAACAATGAGTATTATTACAGGAATAACAAGGTCTATTACTTTGCCTTTTCCCTCATCGTTGTTGGCTTCGGCTTCCGCTTCTGCATAAGGGCGTTCAGGGGTAGTATAGATATCGTTATAAAGAATGGCGTTTTCTTCATGCTTTCTCATCGGGCCGTAGTCTATCCTCATGAGGGTGATGCCCACCATGAAGAAGATCGTCAGCAATGCATAGTAGTTGTAAGGGATAGCGCTTATAAACACCTTGAATCCCTGACCTTCGCCTACGAATCCGCTGACTGCCGCTGCCCAGGATGAAATAGGAGCGATGATACATACCGGAGCGGCGGTAGCGTCGATCAGGTATGCCAGTTTTGCTTTAGACACTCTGTGACTTTCTGTTATAGGACGCATTACGCTTCCTACTGTCAGACAGTTAAAGTAGTCGTCAACAAAGATCAGGACACCGAGAACGATGGTGGCAAGCTGAGCGCCTATCCTCGAATGGATATGGTTCTTTGCCCATCTTCCGAAGGCCGCAGAACCGCCTGATCTGTTCATCAGATATGATACCCAGCATTACCAGGAACACCAGTATACCAACATTGTAACTGTCTGAAAGGTTAGCAATAATTCCGTCATAGAGAACATGTCTGAATGTACCCTCAAACATATTGTAGTCTGTCGAACCGTAGGAATAAAGTATACCACCTATCACGATACCGATAAAGAGGGAACTGTATACTTCCTTTGTGATCAGAGCCAATGCGATAGCTATGATCGGAGGTATCAGAGACCAGAAGGTACCGTAGAGGACCGGTTCGGCAGCTTCTTCTGCCGCAAATGCAAAGAGGGGACAACATGCCGCTATGAGTAAAGCCAATCCGATGATCCAAAAGGACCTGTGCTTTAAGCTCTTCATAAATAAATCCTCCTTCTTACAATATACGATATTTTAACCTCTGACATTATTATAACGATGTGCTTGATGAAATACAATCGTTTTTGAGTAAAATGTGATTGGTTTGTGACAGATATGTCAAAAGCTTATCGGAATCTTAACAAAAAACCGAACAAATGTTCAAAAAATCATTGACTCCGAACATTTATTCTGATATATTATAGAAAAGAACACTTGTTTGAACGGGTTGAAAAGGAGAGATGCGCCATGACAAAGACATACAGGATCAAAAGCAGGACAAGATTTACATGCTTTGTAACGCTGACCATAATACTTATCACCATACTAGCCAACTTTGCCCTTGGCTTCAGCACAGCCAGCAGCCTGACCGTACCGCAGTATGAAGAGATCAGGATACAATCCGGCGATACACTGTGGGACATTGCCGGCCGGTACACGGACAACAGCCAGGATATCCGCTCAGCCATACATGAAATATGTCAGATAAATGATATTTCAGCTTCAGAGCTGTATGCCGGCATGACTATCAAGGTTCCTGTTTATTAGTCCCATATGCCATACGCTGCCAGTAGGCCCGGTTTCTGGACCTGAATGCCGTTTGCCGGATTTTTTCGTATATATCATACAATCGCAGGAACTTCGCTCGATTTGAATATTTTCCATCACGCATACGCAAGGTATAGATGCCTGGGATATTCCCAAAAAATCGCTTAAAACGCAAAATAGAGCCTCATTTTTCTGGTTGGTTTCCGGTAAAAGATATGGTAAAATAAAAATATAAAAAAGAGAAAGGGATATGGCAAAAATGGATAAGATTCAATATGTATGCCCAAAATGCGGCAGCACCAGTTATGAAACAGATCAGTTCCAGGCTACCGGAGGAAACTTTGCAAAACTGTTTGACATACAGAATAAAAAGTTTTACACGGTGACTTGTACAAACTGCGGATACACCGAACTTTACAGGGGAAATAATGATGACGGCATGAATATCCTTGATTTTCTTATTGGCGGATGATATGAAGCTTACATCATCGGAGAAGGCTGCGCTGGGGCGGTCTTCTTTTTTTATGTATTAACTATTCCCAAAATTATGATTTTAGGAATAGTTATTTATCTTTCAAAAGAAGCGGAATCGTCTATGATTACCGCCCCTATCTTCCATCTCTTAAAAAAGATCACTGTGTGTACCTGTACGGATAAGCTTCAAAATAAGCATATCTTTTTCAGTTTTATATATCAATAACCAATCCGGTTCAATATGGCATTCTCGCATTCCTTCATATGCTTTTGAATTTTGTAATGCATGATCTCTATATCTCGCCGGAAGTTCTTTGTCCTGTAAATTCCGTTTTAGGCATTCAGAGCCTCCATCAGTTCATCCACCGATTCAAATGGGCCGTAGAGATCCTCCTCCTTTTCAGCAGCTTCCATGGCTGCATTTGCATTGCAAGCAAAATTGTTTTATTTTATCATACCATCAAGATAACTCTGCAATATGATCACGGCGGCCTGCTTGTCTATGACTTTTTTTCTCTTGGATCTGGAAACATCTGCTGCAATGAGCACCCGCTCAGCCATGACCGTCGTAAGCCTCTCATCCTGCCATACGATCTTTATGTCTTTCATCCCGGTGCTCCTCATCTTGTTTTCCAGCATAGTCCTGAATTCCCGCACCTTTTCGGTCTGTATACTGTCAGAACCGTTAAGATTCTTGGGCAGGCCTATAACAACGGTATCGCAGCCGTATTCCTTTACCATGTCTATTATCTTGCCGGTATCTTTTCTTATCCCTACCCTTTCAAGGGTCATTATGCCCTGGGCGGTATATCCCAGTTCATCGGATACGGCTATACCAACAGTCTTGTCACCTACATCAAGGCCCATTTTCCTCATTTTTTTGTCTCCTGTGCAAAAAAGTCTTTAAAAAGCCGGACGCATACACAGCATCCGGCAATACAGAGCAATATTATTCACATCAAATGTCCGGTAAGATCAGATTGCGGGCGCAGCAAAAAACCATCTCGCTGTTTCCCGGCCATGATCAAAGCCGCAGCAAGATCCTGCTGCGCTAAGGCATATGTTCAGTCCTCTGAAATATATGCCCGCAGCATCTCGGCCACCAGTTCATCCCTGTCAACGCTCTTTATGAGAGCCCTGGCATTGTTGTAGCTGGTGATGTATGACGGATCTCCCGATATGATATATCCGACCAGCTGGTCGATGGGATTATAGTCCTTTTCTTCAAGGCAGTTATAAACTTCTTTGATTATCTGCTTGTTGGTTTTTTGTGCCTTGAAAGAGTCAAACATTTTCGTACTTTTTTCCATATTATCCCTTTCTAAACATGTCAAAACTACAATCCTATTTATAAAACACCTAATGATTAGATTATACTACGATAAAAGTTTTTTAGCAACAGCAAAGGCGTCATTAATTTTTGAAGGGTCCTTTCCTCCGGCCTGGGCCATGTCAGCCTTTCCGCCGCCTCCTCCTCCGGTGGCCGCAGCGATCTCTTTTATCATCTTGCCTGCGTTATATCCTCTCTGTACCACATCATCGGTCAGTGAAACAAGGAAAGTGACCTTGTTGCCGCCGTTGGAAGCAAATACCATGCACACGCCCTTGTTTTCGGCTTTGATGTCGTCGGAAAGGCTGCGCAGCTCGTTGACTGAAATATTGTCGAACTCCTTGGTTATCAGCTTTATACCGTTGATCTCTTCGGCTGTATCAAGAAGCCTGCCTGCCTCATCGCCCATGGCTGCCTTTTTCAACTCTTCATTTTCTTTTTTCAGTGCCCTAACTTCATCGGAAATGCTCGCTGCCCTGTCAACTATGTTGGACCTGTTGGCTTTTAAGGTTTCCGCCGCTTTGTCGATCACATTAAGGGAATCCATAGCTGCCTTCAGCACACCGGTGCCTGTTACAGCTTCGATACGACGCACACCGGAGGCTATGCCGCTTTCAGAGATTATCATAAATGCGCCTATCTCGCCTGTATTTGACACATGGGTACCGCCGCACAGCTCCTTGGACCAGTCTCCGGCGCTGACGACCCTTACCTGCTCGCCATATTTTTCGCCGAACAGGGCCATCGCTCCTGCTTCCTGTGCCTGTGCCATGGACATCTGTTCTGTTTTAACAGGCAGGAATTCGTTTATTTTTTGATTTACGATATTTTGTATATTATCAAGTTCTTCGGCGGTAACACCCTCAAAATGGCTGAAATCAAACCTGAGCATATTCTCATTGACTGATGAGCCGGCCTGCTGGACATGGGTGCCCAGGACTTCCCTCAGAGCTTTCTGGAGAAGATGAGTTGCGGTATGGTTTCTGGCTGTGCAGTTCCTTTGAGCGACATCCACCGCCGTCCTTACACTGTCGCCCACGCTGAAAGCTCCTTCTTCCATGCGGCAGTTGTGGATGATGATGCCGTCGCTCTTTTCTACGGATAGCACCTGGGCCTTTGCTCCGGATGAAGTGATATATCCGGTGTCGGCAGCCTGACCACCTCCCTCAGCATAAAAAGGAGTCCTGTCAAGTACGATCTGGACATTCTGCCTGTCGTCATCGCCAGCGAATACAGCAAGAACAGTTCCCTGGTCTGAAAGCTTTTCATAACCGGTAAACTCGGTTTTTTGGATTCCTGCAAGGTTTCTGGCTTCTTTCCAGGCTTCAGACTCGGTGTTCTTCCGGAGCCTTCTTGCCTGTTCTTTCTGGCGGGACATGTTTTCCTCAAATCCCTTGTTGTCGGCTTTCATGCCGTTTTCTGCGAGGATCTCCATGGTCAGCTCAGGCGGGAATCCGTAAGTATCATATAGTTTAAAGAGTTTTTCGCCGTCAAGGGTGTCCCTGCCGTTTTTTTTCAGTTCATCGACATACTGTCCGATGATGGTCTCCCCCTGGTCGATGGTTGCGGCAAACTTGGCTTCCTCAACGCTGATTATCTTTTGTATATATTCTTTCTTTTCAACCAGTTCAGGATATGCTTCTCCGGAAACTTCTATTACCTTGTCGGAAAGCTCTGCGATGAAAGGCCCGTTTATGCCCAGCAGCCTTCCGTGTCTTGCAGCGCGGCGCAGGAGCCTTCTGAGCACATATCCTCTTCCTTCGTTGCTGGGCATTATGCCGTCAGCGATCATAAAGGTGATGGAGCGCAGATGATCTGTGATTATCCTGATGGAAATATCTGTCTTTGTGTGTCCGTCTGTATACTTTACTCCCGATTTTTCAACAACGCCGTCAAGAATATGGCGTATAGTATCGATATCAAATATGGAATCTACCCCCTGCATTATGCAGGCCATCCTTTCAAGTCCCATTCCCGTGTCTATGTTGGGATGTGCAAGGTTGCTGTAGCTGCCGTCCTCTTCTTTGGAAAACTGTGTGAAAACATGGTTCCAGAATTCAAGATACCTGTCGCAGTCGCAGCCCGGCTTGCAGTCAGGTTTTCCGCAGCCGTATTCCTCTCCCCTGTCAAAATACAGTTCAGAGCATGGTCCGCACGGTCCCAGGCCTATCTCCCAGAAATTATCGTCTTTGCCAAGCCGGACTATCCTTTCTTCAGGCATGCCCAGGCTTTTCCATATTTCCACGGTCTGGTCATCGTCCTCATATACTGTAGCCCATATCCTGTCAAATGGCATCTTGAGCCACTGAGTCATAAACTCCAGTCCCCAGGAAAGGGATTCTTTCTTGAAATAATCTCCGAAAGAGAAATTTCCCAGCATTTCAAAAAATGTGCCATGTCTTGCAGTTATTCCCACATTGTCTATATCCCCTGTCCTTATACACTTCTGACAGGTTACCATCCTCTTTGCAGGCGGTGTCTCAACTCCGGCAAAATATTTTTTAAGGGGCGCCATGCCCGAATTTATTATCAAAAGGCTCTTATCGTCTTTTGGGATAAGAGAAGCGCTTTTTTCTGCGTAATGCCCTTTGCTCTTGTAAAAGTCGATGAAAAGCTTTCTAATTTCGTTTAAGCCAAGTTTATCCATTTATTTAATCCTCCTAATCAACTATGATATTTTATCATATGGTCAGGAAAAAGTCTACCAGTCAGCGGTTTTCAAGCTGTTTTTTGTCTGCAACGGTCATCAATTTTATGTAATTTTCTTTGAATTTCTGCTGCCATGGGACATTTTTATATTCGCCGGATATCACATCCCCGATCAGGATTTTAAAATCTTTCCTGGTGCAGAGGTTCATGGTCAGCTGATATTCCTGAAATACCCTGTCGCTCATGTCGTCATAATAAATGTCTCCGTGTTCTGTTATCTTTTTGATGATGTCTATGCTGAGGTATACGCCTTTGTAGCTGTCCGCCAGCTCCTGTCTTGAAATCTTTCTGTTGATGTATTCTACGAATCTGTCATAATATTCAATGCCGCTGACCCGGAAATATATGTAGCACAGATAGTGGTAGACCGCCTGGGGAATCATCTCAAGGGCCTCGTAAAGTCTTGCCGTTTCAAGATGAAATTCCCTTACAGTTCTGAAATCGTCGGCTCCTCTACTCTCCTTTATCTTTCCCAGCAGCAGCGTTATCATTACGGCCTCAAATCGTCTGTCGCCCTTTATATTTTCTTTTGCCGTTTCAAATTCGCTTATATCAACATGATCTATCGCCAGGTCGAAAAACCTGAGATAGTCTTCATATGTATCTGCAAATTTTTCACCTTTTGATGTCAATACATACCGGCCGCTTTTTTTGCTCAGATATCCCTGTCGCAAAGCGCTGTTTTCCAATGCGGTCACATCAAAGATGCCCAGTTCCTCGTAGAAATACCTGGGCCATGAAAATGCGTGATCCGGCGCAAACCGCCGTATATAGTCGAGGAAAATGACCATTATGTATTTCTCCTCGATCTTTTTCCTGTCGCTATTGGGTATTGTGGTGTCTTGTCGTTTCTTTTTCATCTTCTTCGTCTAATTTGAGATATGGCATGAAATAGCGAGGGCTGTCCTGAGCAGGCTGTCTGTTAGATGACTTTTTGTTCCTTATCAGAAAAACGCAGGCCACAGCAAATATCGCTGCAATGCACGCAAAGACTATAGTCAATACCCGACTGTTCGTCCCTACTGTATCTTCATCGCCATCCTCCTGCGCATACAGTGGCAGGAAATCCTGCCCATCTCCTGTCACGATCAGAAAGCCGTTATCATCATGCGCAAGCTGTCCATCAAAAGAAATGATGATCATACTCTGGCCGTCTACGGTCATCAATTCGGCAGGATAACCAAGGCTGTTATCGGAATTAAGGGTGTACCAGACAGGATCTACCCCTTCTTCGTCCTCTGTGCTTAAACAAATAAGGCGCAGAATCCCGTCTGATGACACTGCGCACGGGAATGAAACATCGGAAAAATCAGTGTCTACAACAGAAAATCCCTCCGGAAATCCCGAAATATCGATCTGGGACATCGGCGAGTATAATGTGTTTCCCGTAAGCAGTTCATAATCCTCTACCACATGAACATCTATAACATATTCGCTCCTGCTGCCATCATCAGCGGATACGATAACCCTTTTTTCCACACTTTCGTCTCCATACTCAAGAGGTCCCTCTGCAGTGATATCAACATTTTGGCTGATAGCTTCGGCCATGGTTCCGCAGGACTTGTCCTCTGCGTCCCTGGACACATATACGGTATATTGGTAAATATCCGGGTCAAACTCAGGAATAAGCTGTCCGCAGCTTATGGTCAGTGTCCTGAGTCGTGTGTCTGTAGTCTGCTGAGTCCGGACAGATGAACTGCCGTTCTGGCCTGATGTTGCGGTTGAACCGGATGATGCGGAAACAGATGACTGGCCGGAACTCGTGCCTGACGATCCCTGGGAACTGCCTGTATTTGAATTACCCTGGTTTGAATTTCCGGAACCTGTCGTGTTTTCCCCTCCCGATGAGGGTTGCTGCGTCTGAGAACCGCTGCCCGGCTGCGTTTCCGAACCAGCATTACCTTCATCCGGAGGGGTTGTCGGCTCCTCCTGATCACCTGGGTCGGTGCCCGTTTCAGGAGTGTCCTGCGGGACATCAGGATCTGTACCAGAGGTGGCGAAAGCCGCATTGTTTGCCGCATATAGTATCAAGAAGATACAGGTTATGGCAATGAGTAAAAATATAACTGTCTTTTTTGTCTTGATATTTTTCACTGATTTGCCTCCGTAAAAGTCATAGGGACATTATCCATTGGTAGATGTCTTCTAAGAAAGCCGATTTAATGTTATTCTTTTGTATCGTCAGCATTATTTTATCTATATAGTTCTTTATCCCTTCTCCGGAATACGCCAACTTCTCTATACTTTCCTCATTCAGGTTGTTCCATTCTTCCCTTAAAAGTCTGTCTTTTATTTCCCTTGTATATGAGAAATATGGCGTATTCAGCATTAAATGCATAGGATGAATGTTAATCACTTTTAGTCCGGGAGATAAAAGCTGCTTTTTCATCAATTCAAAATCAAAGCTGTCTGAATAGTACAGAAAGGCACCGTCCTCCCAGAAAATAGGAAAGCTGATCGTCTTTGATCTATGCAAGAACGGTGGCACGATATCCATTAAAGTGCATACATTGGACTCATATTTTATCCCACGCTTTGTGAGCTTGTCCATAGTATCGTTGACATCGTAATACCTGTGCGCTCTGAAGCAGTCGGCTCCCGGAACAAGTTTAAGGCAATAATCAATTACCTCATCATAATTAGCGCCCTGGCTGCTGTCAGGCATAAAGTTCGGGTGTATGCCAAGTCTGATCTTACCTGTTTTGGCATATTCTTCTACAGCCTTGTTAGGGTTTGTAACAAAGGCTGTCACCTTTACTTTATTTTCATCGAAATATTCAAAAGTCTTTCTTGCTGCATACTCAGATGCCCAGTCAAGATCGGAAGTAATGCAGACTATATTATCGTTGCTGAGTGCTGCTCGTGCTATATTGAGCTTGTTCAATAGTTTGTTCATTGTTGTTTTTTCTCATTTTTTTATTTTTTTAGCAATAATTCTATACTTATTCGGCCGTCATCAACAAAACCAAATGACTCATATAGCTTTTTTGCAGAAATATTGTTTTCTCTGACCCAAAGAGTAAATAGGTTGCAATCATTCGACAAAGAATTAAGCCATAAGTTGCACATAGTTTTTGCTATCCCTCTATTTCGATACCCTTCTAATGTAACTATATGTTCCAGATTGCTTATGCCGTCTTTAACAGAAAAAACAAGCGTTCCCATTAAGACCCCCAAATCCGACATGGCTGTAATAATTTGGTTTTTGCTTATAAGTTCATAAAGCTCTTGTTGTGAAGGAATTGGTTCAGTATATGTATCAAAAGTGATCTGTAGCGCATGATATATATCTTTTACCAGAACTTCTTTTGCGAATTCACACTGAATATTATCATTAGATGATTGATGCTTGATTTTATCATTTGTAACTTTCCACTTTTCGTGTTTCATATATTCCTGAAACCCTATTGCTTTCATTATGTTGATAATTTTATCATTGTTTGATGTTTTTCTTGTAATAACAGATGAAATCACAGGTTTATCCAAAGTGGGAATGTATATTTCGTCACCATTTAGAACGAATGTACATTTATAACATTCATCATTTTTTTCAAAAAACATAACGGACAAATTCTGCCTGAAATAAAACAATTTTTGCTGTTTAATAAGTTGGTAATACTGCTTTAGTGTTGGAGATATATTGGTCATTGAGCTTCTTTTTCGTGTCAAAGATAATATCTGCTCAAATTCATCTTTGTTATTAATATATTCTAATTTGTTCATTATCTTTTCCTGTAAACATAAAGATTCCTCATATTATTATCTTTTATTTCGCTTTCTATGAGGTCATACAACTGTGCTAAGTCAATCAAAGAACATGGCCCAGCGATTGTTTCTTTTGTCACTGCGACGCCTTCCTTTTCTGCGATCTTTCCAAATTTTCTGAATCTGTTTATTTTTTTAACATCAAAATTATCATTATCAATGGCATACATGCTATATGTTTTATGAAGTTCTTCCCCGTGTTTGTCTACATATACTCCGGAATATTCCTTATCTTTTCTGAAAGGAACCCCTACCATTTTTTCAACATGATGTATAAAAGTCATTCCTTCCATGCAATTTAAGCCAAATGCAATGGCTTTGGCTTTTTGCCTATACATAAAGTCAAAAATTGTTCCATCGCCAAATGAATTCTTTGGATCAATATTTGTTAAATACTTTTGATACTTTCCACATACAGCAAAAGAATGTATTGGATGTAGTGTCCTCACAAAATCATTGCGCCTTTGAGCATATCGAGTCAATCCACCCATGCTTGACAAAGATTTTGTATAATCATATTTATATCCATCCCGGAAGTTCCAATTAAATGTCGGGAATAAAACAGTTCCACTTGGACCAATCTTTTCCAAAATAGAATTTATAAATTCTGTAGGATTAAATGAAATATGATTTTTTCGGCAGTAAATAAGCAACTTGCTGATATCTGAAATAATGTAAATAATATCATTCTTTTCTATCCCTGATACATATGTACTTATATTATTTACTTCGTTATTGTATTCACTCATTTTTTCCACCTTTATTTATTGTTCGTTCTACCATTTTTAGCAAGCAATCAACATTAGCAAAATTATCGGGAATTATTTCACTTGCGCTAATTTCAATATTAAATTCCTCTTCAAGAGATATCACAATATTGCTTATGTCAAAAGAATCAATTGATCCGCTTTTAACCCAGTTAATATTTTCATTTAACTCAATATCAGGATTTATTTCTAACAGTATGTTGATAATTTTTTCTCTCATTTCTACTCTCCTCGTATTATAAAAAATCATTTTTTAATTTGTTTCTATCAATTTTGCCATTAGAATTTAATGGTATTTTTTCTACTTTTATAATTCGTTCTGGAAACATATATTCAGGAATCAGCCGAGATAAATCTTTTAGTAGCGTTTCTCTCTCAATATTATTTTCAATAATGAGAATGATCTTGCTTCTTTTCTCATCATATAAGCAGCAACATAATGGCATATATTCAAGTGAATTCGCTGCGTTCTCAATTTCACCAAGTTCTATCCGGTAACCTTTGTGCTTAATCTGATAATCTTTCCGAGAGATATATATAATTTCCCCTCTTTCATTATATTTAACTAAATCTCCTGTTCGGTAAATCATCTCAGGATATAAGTTATTAAGCGGGTTTTGCACAAATGAGAGCTTTGTTTTTTCAGGATTGTTATAATATCCAGGAGATAAAGAAGATCCCCTTACGCAAAGTTCTCCTATCTCATTACATCCCACCAATTGATTATGTTCGTTTAATACAATTATGTCCGTATTATCACACGGACGACCAATTGGTAGCGGTTCCGCATCGTCAAAGTCTCTATCAACGATATAATATGCGCATACATCAGTTATCTCCGTTGGACCATACAAGTTCGCATAAAGCGCATTTGGATGATATTGTCTCCATATATTTAAGTGTTTGTTTGGCATTACTTCTCCTGCAAAGAGAATTTTTTGTACGGTCTCCAATTTAACTTCTTTAAGAGCCCTGAGATTTACTACTAACTTTAAAGCTGATGGTACCCAGAATATAAAAGTAATCCGCCTTTCATTTAGATGATTAAGTAAAAGCATCGGGAAAGAAAATAGCTCAGGTGGTATGATATCAAGCGTCGCACCATTTCGTATCATCCCATAAATATCTAAAATGGAATTATCAAAATAGAAGGGTGCCTGGTTTCCGATTACATCTTTATCTGATAACTCAAATGTATCGCCCACCCATTCTGTAAAATCGATAACCGAACGATGATTGATACATACACCCTTAGGCTCTCCTGTTGACCCAGATGTAAATAAAACATACAACAAATCTGTATCTATCATCTTTTTCATAGTAGATTTTAACAAGTCATCATCAATGCCAAAAGAGTTCAAATCATCAATAAAAATATATCCTTCGCCATAATTAGTCTTTGAAAATAATTCATAATATTTCCTGCTCGTAATCACCATTTTGGGCTTAAGCTTATTTAAAATAAGATTTATCCTATTAATTGGCATTTCTACATCGATAGGCACATAAAAATTGCCACTATACGCAACACCAAGAAAAGCAACAATACTTTCTTTACTTTTTTCCAAGAAAATTACAACAGGACTTCTGAAAATATCATTTTTAATAACTTCTGTTGCTATTTTTCTTGAGTATTGCCTAAATTCATTAAATGAAAGGTGTCCATTTGCATCGATAATGGCAGTTTTATTTGGAAACTCAGCTGCTCTCTCTTCTAAAAATTCTGTTACATTTTTTATTCTCATCAGATACTCCTTATATTTGCATTTGCATCAATGAACCTCGTAATTTTTCCCATAATTGCTTATTTTATTTCCCTTATTGTCAATAGCAAAACAAGCAAACTTATACATACCAGGTGTTTTAGCTGTATATTGAAGTGAATTGCTGTTATTATATCCTACTGTATGAACAAGTTTACCATCGCAAAAAACATAAAAAGCATATTTTTCTGCACAGTTTGCATCAGCTGAAATGCAAAACATATTTGCGTTTTGATTTATTTGAATTTTTTTAAAAAATAATGATTGTTTTAAACTCGGAAATATATAAATAATTTTTTCGCATAAATAACGAGGGAAATAAACTGCAACATCGTTGTGGGACCCATAGTTCTCGATTTTTAAATTCAAATTTTTATAATATTCTTTTTTCCTTATTACATCAATAAACGGTAAAATATGTTTATAATAATGATGATCATCTCCCACGCCTATCTGCAGAAAAATTTCCGGGAGATTTTTACTATCTTCAATTATATCCAACAAATGATTTTCCACTGTTGAAACATATTGTTTATCTCCCCCTGTCATGTTCTCTATTACATCTGTGTAATTAACAAAATTTAAATATGTCATTATTTTTATTTGAGGAGCGCCAATAATAGAATATCCAAAGTTATATTTTATCGCGTAATACAATGCAGCCCATCCGCCTTTACTACTCCCCGCACATATCACATCAGATCTTTTAATATTTTTTTCTTTGATAATCTTTTCTATTAATTCAATAGTGGCTGATTCAAAATTAAATTTAGGGGCTTGTCCTATATAATACCCTCCTCTATTTTTAAAGTCATCTAATATAAATAACTGGTTTATATCGAAGCCCCTTAGTGTAAGAGTATATCGGTATTTAGGCGGCGTATCAAACCCTGAAAATATCACAATAAGTTTTTTATTGTTAGATTCTCTCAATAGATATTTTATTGTCTCCCCCTTGCTTCTAAATTGATTTTCACTATATAGCAACATACTTACCACCTCATATTATATTTCTCTTCTAATGAACTCAACTGCATCATCATATTTTTTCTCTTTACACAAAGTAATAAACTTATTAATCACTTCATTATCGTTTAAATAATACGAACTATATATATCAAACATTTTCTCAACATCTTGAGCTGCGGAAATTAAATCTTCATTACATACTAAAGACAAATGTTTCAAATCCCAATTGAGGAAATAGCTTGAAAACCGATTTTTCATATATGTATCTATCAGATTATTTTCTTGTAACAATTCTTTTCTCGGCTCTTCTATGGCTAAATATCTTTTGAAGAATTTTTCATTTACTGAATTAACGACAGAATCGCTGCGGCCAGCATAGTAAATACTCATTGATTCATTCAATATCCCAAAATACTTTGCATTTAAAACCCATTGCCATCCAAATAAAGTATCTTCTCCAGCTGCTCGCTCAACCTGCTTTAAGTTATTTGCAACAAGAAAAGATTTTTTTACCATTGCAGCCTGCATTTGTATGCCCATGAAATTAGAATCAATTAAAATGTCTTTGTCACCATTTAAAATGGCGAATTTATTTTTTTCTACTATTCTGCAATAATCTCTTTTATTATTCGCTAAATATGAATAATAGTTCCAGTTTTGTTCATTTGTATCAACTATCGTCATATTTCCGCATACAAAGTCTAACTTATCATTTTTCATCATAACATCATACATTTTTTTATAAGCATTACTTTTAACCTCATTGTCAGGATCAATAAATGTTATTAAATTACATGTTGCAACTTCTACTCCCTTATTTCTAGGCCGTGAGGCGGAGCCGCTACCTCCATCATTGAAGAAGAAATATTTAATGTTAGCATATTTTGATGATAAGTATTTTATTAAATTTGGCGTATATCCGTCTGTTGATCCATCGTCAATAATAATTATTTCTAATTCATTAAATAACCCGCATCTTTTTAAACTTGCAAATGCTTTCCCATATAAATAATCTCCATTATTGTATGTCGGAATAATCACGCTGATTTTATAGTTATTTTCTTTTTTTGCTGCCTGTTCCATAGTCCTAATTGCATTATAATTAAATCTATCTATAGAATATCCGTTTGGCATCTTATATGACCCGGTCATATTCTTTAATTGTCCTGACGAAAACGAATCAGCCCAAAAGACTGTGCGATATTTATTATCAATTATACTAACAAAACTGTTTTCCTTGCCTTTTATATAATTGTCTTCCATATAATATGCATCTTTGGTGATATAATCGCAATTTGTAAATTTGAATCCATTAATCATATCCTCAAGATAGAACATATCGTATTGCATATTTTCATCGAAGAAAGATATTATGTCATATTCTTCATGAATGTTATCGTTATATTCGCTGATTTCGATAATATTTTTTTCTTTGTATGTTTGTATTTCAAACATTTTTTTAATTTTATCTGTTATCTTATCAGTAACGACACAAACTGATCTTTGTATTAGTTCACTGTTCATTCCAATTGAAGATAATATATATGCCATTCTATCGTAACAAGTTGCATCTTTTAAACAAAATCTTACTCCAAATGCTTTTCTTTCTGCTATTTCTTCAGGAGAAAATGATTTTAACAGCAATTCCACTTCTTCCTGAGAAAAAGGAATAAAAATATATGGCAACATGTTAAACATGCCTACGCTGTAATTAGAAATGAGTAAATTACCATTTGCTTGTAACTCAAATGCTCTACTGGCAAAACCAGTCATGCTATTTTTAGTACTATTGATATTAATAGACCAATCATACAATTTATGTACTTTTTGTAATACATTATGCTCGATATTAGGCACGACATATTTATGATATTTTTCTGGAAATACATATCTTGGATTATTCAAGCTGTAATTTCTGTCAACAATAATTAATTTTTTTCCACTATTAATTACACCGTCAAATATCTCCATTTGATCCGCACATCGTTCAGGAAATCTTTCCATCCAGCTGCCAGAAAAAATAACACCCGTTTGTTTGCTACCCGATCCAATCGGATTATTATGAAGCGGATTAATGCAAAACGGCAAGGAAAATACATTGTTATTTTCGCAAACTTCTTTATATCTGCCAATCGTTCCCTCTTCATCTGTAAAAATATATTTACATTTTTTTGCAAAATGTATAAATTCATCAAATGCGTCAGGATCATCTTTTGAATAGAAAATAGTAGTTTTATTTATACTATTTGCATAATCGATTATATTCATCAACAATTTACTTTTCGCTGATTCTTTGTTTGTTAAACCCTGCCATTCATTATGAACACCATGCCATGTACTTACAACAAATAAAAGTTTACAATCTGGAATTATATTTTCCCAATTATCAGGGGTGATATAAACAAAATCTGCTGAGCCTTCATAAGAATCAAGCAAGAATTGATCACAAATTATTCCAATGGTTACATTAAACTTCTTATAATATCTACAACCATTACTTTGAGGTATTTCATCGATAAGACATTCTATATCATTTAAATATTTTTCATTTAACAGTTTTTTATCATACTGGTAAAATGTTTTTTGTTCATTATTCATTAAGTTTAAAGTGTTATCATTAATATATTTTTTTTCATAAGGATGTCCAAATATTTTTTTTAAACTTAATATAAATTTAATGGACTTAGAATTAATCAATCTATCATATTCCATTTTGTATTGATAAGCTTGTTGATTAAAAATAACCATTTCTTTAGTAATTCTATCTAATTCTCTTTTCTTGTTTTTATTTTGTTCTTTAAGCATGAAGTTCTCATTCTTAAGTTCTGGAATAATCTTGGTTTTTTCCATTAAAAGTATATTATTTTCTTTCGCTTCAAAAATCAGCATACCATTTTTTTTGTCATGCCCTTCATATTCATTTTTCAACTTAATTTCGTCTGCTTTTAACTTTTCTATTTCCCTTTCTATGTTCTTTAATAATTCCATCATTTTTTTGTTTTCGGAATATAGTTCATTAATTTTCTTTTTTTCAATGTCTGAAATTTCTTGCAATGCATCTAATTGATTAATTAGACTTTTATTTTCATCTCTTAAACTTAGTATTTCTTCGCTTTTATTCAAAATTAATTCATTAAATGCATTTTCTTCATTATTATTGATTATGTATGTGGATGTCCCCTTGCTTATTTTATTATTTTGATCGTCTTGAGCGAAACACCGAAAACGATATAAACCAAGTTCATTGGTATGATAATTAAATAAAGTTCCAGAAGAATACGAGTATCTATCTCTAAGTTCATTATTATAATAAACATACCATGCACTACTCTGAATCATGTTCCCAGTTACTTGACATATAAAAGCATCATCTTTGTATTCTATAGTGATATCCTGTATATTAAGAGAGTTTTTCGCTCTTTCATCAAACATAAAAATTTCATTCAGTAGAAGTTTAGGGAAAAATTTTATCAGCTCGTTATGCTCCGCATAATTTTCTAAATCAAGTTTAACTTGCCCCTTTAAGTATTTCATAATAGGTAGAATATGATATTTATAATGATCTCCTTTTTTACCTGCATGTATAATAATTTCTGGTAAAGTGTTTGTATCCTTAATAAGGTTTAAAAGCATATTGTCTACATAATCAAAATAAATACTTGTTTCATTATTGCAAATCTCATCCAATACATCTGTGCCGACCAAATACTTTCCAATATATATTTGTGGTTCACCTACAACGATTTTTTGAACATTAAACTTTATTCCAAAATATAAAGCTGCCCATCCACCTTTACTACTGCCAATGCACATAACATTTGATTCTTCGATTTGATTCTCTGTTAAAATGTTCTCTATTAGCTTAATTGTTCCTTTTTCATAATCAAAGTCCGGAGCATTACCCAAATAATATGTTCCTCGTTTACCCCCATCTAAGATGAAAAGCTGATTGATGTCAATACCCTCTAATGTTCTAAGGTAGCTATATTGTGGAGGTGCACCATTCGTAGAAAATGCAGAAAAAACAATTACCAACTTATCAGATTGAGAAAAAGTAGCCTTTTTATATATATATTTAATTTCTTCATTTTTGTAATAAAAAATCTTTTCAGTACCTAATGCCATAAAACTTACAACTCCCTTTCCAATATCTCTCTTATCCTCTCGCTGGCTTTTCCGTCGCCGTAAGGATTCTTTGCTTTGCTCATCTTTTCGTATTCGCCCCTGTCGGTCAGCAGGAGCCTGAATTCGTCGTATATATGATCTTCTTCGGTGCCCACCAGCTTGAGGGTCCCGGCTTCTATGCCCTCAGGCCTTTCTGTGGTATCTCGCATTACGAGAACCGGTTTTCCCAAGGATGGGGCTTCCTCCTGTATGCCGCCGCTGTCAGTGAGGATCATATAAGACCTTGCCAGGAAATTATGAAAATCTATGACTTCCATAGGGTCCGTCAGCTTTACTCTTTCATGGTCTCCCAGAACTTCTTTTGCTGCTGAACGAACAGCAGGATTTAGATGCACCGGGTATATCACCTTGACATCATAGAATTCATCGACTATCCGCCTTATGGCTCTGAACATGCTGTGCAGATGTTCTCCGAGATTTTCCCGTCTGTGTGCCGTCAGCATGATGAGGCGGCCTCCATCTGCCCACTTCAGGAGCGGATGGTCATATGCAGGCCGGACAGTGGTCTTGAGAGCGTCTATGCCGGTGTTACCTGTCACATATATGTCCCTCGACGGTTTACCCTCTCTCAGCAGATTCTGCCTTGCTTTTTCCGTGGGTGCGAAGTGATATTTTGCGATTATCCCTGTAGCCTGTCTGTTAAATTCCTCAGGATATGGCGAATATATATCGTAGGTACGGAGGCCGGCTTCCACATGGCCCACCGGTATCTGTTCATAGAAACACGCCAGGGCTGCCGCAAATGTGGTCGTCGTATCTCCATGTACCAGGACTGCGTCCGGCCGTTCTTTCTCAAGAACTCCTCTGATCGACAGCATTATGTTTGAAGTGATGTCAAAAAGAGTCTGGCGTTCTTTCATTATAGAAAGGTCGTGATCAGGCTCCACTTCAAAGGTATCCAGCACCATGTCAAGCATCTGTCTGTGCTGACCTGTCACGCAGACTATGGTGCTCATCTTTTCGGATTTTTTCAGTTCTTTTATCACCGGGCACATCTTGATGGCCTCAGGCCTGGTCCCGAACACTGTCATTACTTTTTTCATCAGTTTTCTCCGTACATGAATCTGCTGTAGGCGTCGAGCACCTCTTTTGCATCACCGAACATCATCTGTCGGCTGTTGTTGAGCCAGAGGACTTTGCTGCACAGCTCTTTCAGCTGTCCGACGCTCTGGGATACGATTATCACGCTCCTGCCTGAGTCGTTGATCATGCCCTTTATCTTGGCCGAGCTCTTTTTCTGGAATCTTATGTCTCCTACGCTCAGCACTTCGTCTATGAGGAGCACATCCGTCGCCAGGATAGAACTTATGGAAAAGGCCAGTTTGGAATACATGCCGCTGGAATATGTCTTGACCGGCTTGTCTATAAAATCGCCGAGCTCGGAAAATTCAATTATCTCGTCCATCTTGGCTTCTATCTCTTCCTTGCTAAATCCCATCGCATAGCCGGAAAGATATATGTTGGTCCTGCCGGGCAGCCTGCTCTGAAAGCCTACGCCCAGAGCCAGCAGGGATGTCCTGTCGCAGTTTATCCTCATGTGACCTCCGTCTATGCCGTAGATCCCGGCTATGGCCCTCAGGAGGGTGCTCTTGCCCGATCCGTTGGCCCCCACTATGCCGATGGTCTCCCCTTTATACATGTTGAATGTGACTCCATCGACGGCTGTAAAATAGTTTGCTTTCTCCTCAGCCGGCTTTTTTAGTATCCTTTTCAGGAATGTCCTGTAACCTGTGGGCTTGGTGTTCCTGTAGTTTATCTTTACATTTTTAAGAGAAATAATGGGTCTTTCTTCGATCATCTATATTACCTTCATGTATTCGTTTTCTTTTCTGTATAACAGATTCGCCCCTATAACGATCAAGACGATGCCTATGCATATCCAGTAGCCCATCCGCATGTAGTCGGCGTTGAGGGACAGAATGAGGGCGTTCCTGAACTGCACTATCAGAAATCCCGTCGGACACACCATGTTATAAATGCTGAGGAGACCCTCCGAAAACCTGTCCAGCGTGTAGAATACTCCTGACATGTAGAACAGGAATCTGAGTATCACTGACATCACATTGCTGAAATCTGCGATATATACACCTATAAAGGCGCTTATCAGGGCGACTCCGTATGTGAAGATGACGAGGGTTACCAGCACCGGGATTATATTGAGTATATAGGGCCATACATCCAGTCCGAGCACCGCAACGCTTATGAGGCAGATGCCAAGGGAGATCAGCATCTTGACAAAGTTGACCATCTCCACCATGAATACCAGCATTATCTTTGGTATGTACGCTTTGATTATCACGGCAGCGTACGACCTTATCACTCCCACGGAACTTGCGACCGTTGCACTGAAAAAATTCCATACAGTGAGTCCTGCGAATACAAAGAGCCAGATGTTATCTACATTGCTGCCGAATATATAAGTGGTGATGAACGCATATACGAACATGAACAACAGCGGATCCAGGATCCACCACAGCCATCCCAGATACGAGTCGGCCACCTGTGTTTTTAACTCGGAAACGGCCGAAAAAGCCGCATAGTTGAAATATCTCTTAAAGTCTCTTATTGCTCTCATTTACTGTCTGTCCTGTCAATATATTCATTTACATCCTTTCCGTACAGCTCGGTGATCTGACCGATCATATCGAGGCATTCCCTCTGTTCCTCCCTGTAGACCAGGGAGAGTTTATCAAGATACCAGTTGATAACAAAATAGTCGAGCCGTCTGTTTATGTATTCCTCTAATATTCCGTATCTTTCAAAACGCCGCACCTGTTCCTTTTCAAGGATCAGGGACTTCTCAAAAAAAGAAGTATCGAGAGTATTGACGGATGACCCGCTCCTCTCGGCGTAATATATGTGGATAGGCAAATTGAGATAATACGCAGACTTCGCATTTATCATGAGTTCCTGAAAGAACAGAGAATCCTCTCCGTAGGCCCCTTCCACATTGGTGATATCATTATCTAAAATGAACTGTCTTTTTATTACACAGCCCTGAACGCTTTGCGGCCTTAGGTTTTCTTTTATCAGACATTCTCTCGGGTTTAAGATATATGTATCCTTGAAAAGAAGTCCAAGTTTTGAAATGGTCTTATCCGTCCTCGTATATATGCTGCCAAAGGCCATGTCACAGTCTTTTTCCTTGATCTTTTGAAGCAGCCTGGCATATCCGTCGCTTATGGCCTCATTGTCCGGATCCAAGTATGTGACATATTTTTCCGAGGCAAGCTGCACGCCCTTGTTCCTCGGTCTTGCTGCGCTTCCGCTTCCGCCATCGTTGAAATAAAACGGGATAACATTATCATATCTTCTGCTCAAGTCATCAACTATATCCAGCGTTGCCTGATCTGTTGATCCGTCGTCTACGAGATATATGTTCATCCTGTCAAATATGCTGCTGCGGAGCAGACTCCTGAAGCAGCGGCCATAAAGATATTCTCCGTTGTTATATACGGGCACGATGACAGCCAGTTCCTTCTTCTCATTCGAAATTTTTTTAACTTCGTTGATCTGGAACCGATCTATCTTTAACCCGTTACCCTGTAATGGGCCAAGTTCCGTCATGAAAGTATCGCAGGCCTCTCTTTGGACCATTGATTTTCCGGGATCCGCCGGGCCTGTCACCAGGTCGTATTCCTTGCCGGGACAGTCTGTGTCCTTTGTCACAAAAGCACAGTCTGAAAACTTGAACCCGTTGACCAGATCCGTTATATAATCCCTTTCATAAGTGTTTTTTTCATCCCAAAATGCTATATAGTCAAATTCAGCGTTTTCAAGCTCGTCAGCCGTGCAGAGGATCTTTTTCTCATAAGTCTGCTTGTTGAACATCTCAATGATCTCAGCTGACTTTCCGCAGCAGAGGACGGCTACCGTCTTTTGAGCAAATCTTTTTGGCAGGCCGCTTTTTTTGAAAATGAAGTTGAGCCTGTCATATACGGTGCAGTCTGACATGACATTTCTGAGATTGTCTGCCCTCATCCTGTCCAGTTCATCCTGCGCATATCCGGAAATTATATGACCCGCTTCTTCTTTGTTATTTATAATAAACAGACCAGGGAAATTTTCAGAAACCGCAAGGGCATAGTTAGACAGAATCATACATCCAAGGGCCTGCAGTTCATATACCCTCATGGCGCACATGGTGCTGCTGTCCTGTACGGTGTTGATATTTATGTTGAAATCAAACAGCTTGTGTACCTGTTGTAGCAGGCTGTGTTCAATAGGCGGTACAGTAAATCTCTGATATGCCCTCGGATATTTATAACCAGGCAGTTTGACTTCCACATTTCTGTCAGCAATCATCAGGTTGTGATCTGACTCTATAACACCGTCAAATACTGTCCTCATGTCTGCACAGCGGTTTTTGTATATGTCCATCCAGCTTCCGGCAAAGAAAACCGTATTATCGTTTCGATCCGTGTTTATCCCTATGGGATTGTGGAAAAGCGGATTGACGCCGTATTCCAGCACGAATACATTGTCATTGCGAGTGTCCTCTCTATACTTTTCCACCAGTTCACGGCACGATGTAAATATGAAGTTGCTGGCCTTGGCGATGGGAAGGAATCGCTGATAACTTATAGGATCTTCGATGGACTGGAAAAAGGTAACTATATCGTGATCATTGGCATAGCTGAAAACCCGGGGGATCATTCCGTGATTTATTTCGCCGTACCATTCGTCCCCTTCCATGCCATGCCAGCAACTTACATACAACAGGCAGTCGATCATCTTATTATCTATCAGCTCACGATAATTATCGGGAGTAACCGTTACAAGGCCGACTGCATCCTTGTAATAGTTGTACATGAATTCATCGGTGATTATACCGACGGTAAGATCGCATTTATCGTAATATGAAGACTCCGTCCTGCCGTTCATCTTGCCGGCAGCGACCAGGGTCTCCTCATACAGCTGTGTGTTTATCTTCTCTGTATTGCTCAACGATATGGTCACAGGTATCTCTCGTACGAGACTTATCAACTTGTTCACTGCTCTGCGAAAAGTGAGATGCCGCAGTTTGACCAGATATTTGTTCATTTCTATACGATTAAATGATTTTTCTCCTTTATCTTATCGAGCTGTTCCAGAAACTGACGGTGTTTGACCGTCAGGACAGCCAGGTTGGATCTTTCTAGGGCCTCGTCCAGACTGTAGATAGGAATACCGTCCTTTTCTTTCAATTCTGTGTTAGGTTCACAGCCGATGACTGTATATCCCCTTTCCATCAGCGCTTTGGCCAATACTACTGACGGCGATTCTCTCAGATCGTCGATATCGGCCTTGAAAGCAAGCCCAAGGATGGCTATGACGCAGTCTTTGCTGCCATGTATCTTTTCCTCGATCTTATCCACAACAAAATATGGCTTATGATCGTTGACATTCCTCGCGGCAGCTATTACTTTTGCTGAATCCTTGAACTGTTCGATGAGGAACCACGGATCCACGGAAATACAGTGACCTCCTACGCCCACACCCGGTGAGAGTATATTCACTCTCGGATGTTTATTCGCCAGGGATATAAGTTCGTTAACATCAATGTTCAGTTCATCACAAATGATAGAAAGCTCGTTGGCAAACGCAATGTTTACATCACGGAAAGAATTTTCCGTAAGCTTGCACATCTCGGCCGTCACATCATCTGTGACATACACCTTGCCGGTGGTCAGAAAGGATTCATAGATTGCTTTAGCTTTAAGAGCAGCTTCTTTTTGCTCTGCACCGATGATCCTGTCGTTGTGGAGAAGCTCGTGAAGTATCCTGCCGGGCAGTACCCTTTCCGGGCAATGTGCGGTGTAAAATTCGTTTCTCCCAAGACCGCTCAGCTCGCACAGCATATCTGTCATTTTCTTTGTCGTATAAGGAGGGACCGTCGATTCGAGTATGACCAGATCCCCTTTTTTCAGATTTTGAGCAACTTTCTCCGTCGCTGAAAAAACATAGGAAAGATCAGCCTTTTTCTCCCTTTCGATCTTCTGAAAAGGGGTGGGCACGCAGATTATGTAAACATCCGTCTCCTGAAGCTGATCAAAGGCCCTGAATGTGCCTGCCTCAGTCACCTGTGTGAGTTCTTCCTGCAGGCCCTTTTCTATGATATGGAGCTTGCCTCTGTTCAAAGTGTCCACTACATCCTTATTGGTATCGTAACCGCATACCTCATAGCCGTTGAGAGCAAAAGCTATGGCCGTCGGCAGACCTATATATCCCAATCCGAGCACACTGATCTTCATCCTGTTTTTCTTATCCTCCTTCGTTCGTCTAACACGATCTTTGCATATGTGATTATCGTTTTATTTTCTCTTATCCTTGTTGGTTTGCATATCATTCTGAAAAGCCATTCGAGGCCTATTTTTCTTATTATCACAGGCGCTCTCTTGGCGTGTCCGCTTATGACATCCACGCTGCCGCCGACGCCCATTATGAGCCTGACATTGTGCAGCTTGTCTGCGTTGTTGTATATGAAGATCTCCTGCTTCGGACTTCCCAGAGCTACAAAGAGTATCGTTGCTCCGCTCCTGTTTATGGCTCGTACAACTTCATCGTCTTCATGGTCATATCCGTCCCTCCCGCCGACAATATGGACATTTTCCTTTCGCAGTTTGTCTACTGCGTCTCTCAGGCTCTCAGGAGTTGCTCCGTATATGTATATCCCGTATTGCCTTTCGTCTGATTCCTTTGCCAGCGTATGACAGAGCAGAGACATGAGATCTGTTCCCGTTATGCGGTTTTGGATCCTGTTGCCGAGCAGTTTCGAGGCCAGGATGATCCCATATCCGTCCGGTATCAGGATGTCTGCCGACTTTAAGGCTTTGCCCGTGATCTCGCTTTCATGTGCCAGCGCCACTTTTTTGGGATTAAATGCGAGTATGATCTTTCTCTGTCCGGCGGCTATAGATCGCTCAATGTAATGCAAAATATAATCATATGTTGTATCACATACCTGAAAGTCAAAAAAAGAAACAGTTTCAAGATATCCGTCACTGTCCTTAACTTTTTCTAAAGCGCCATCCATTACCACCAGCTCCAAGGGAAATATCTTATATTTTCGTAAATATAATACCCCCCCATATCATTTTGTCAACAATAAAATATGCCTCCCCCGTTGTCAAATTCCGGGAAAGGCATATTCATATGATCTGGCTTTACATCTGGTTCTTCAGGTTGCGGGCCATTTCGGTCACATCCTGCCCAACATTGCTCATTTCCTGCCTGACTCCTTCAAGGTCTCTGGCAGTATTTTTTATATCATGCTTGAGCTGCTGTTTTGCGGCTGGTTTCATAAACCCGTAGGCTACCGCGGCCGCAGTTCCAAGAGCGGCCAATGTCACCATTGCGGTGGTCGTTGTTTTTTGCATTTGATCACTCCCTTTCAGTATTATTATCGCAAAAAAGAAAGGGAATATTACATGAATAAAATAGAAATCAGACTATGAAGCCGCCGCCGACCACTATGTCACCATTATAGTATACAATGGACTGGCCCGGCGCCGGCGCCCGCTGCGGATCGCAAAATGTTGTGATAATTTTTTTATCGTCAACTTTTTTGTTGTCTTTGCTGATATCTCCACTGTCTATGACCTTTATGGAACATTCTGCCGGCCGTGCAGTATACCTTATTTTTGCTTTCAGTTTTTTCCCTTCAAACCTATGAGCCGCAAGACCAGTAAAGAAAATATCACTGCATATCACTTCTTCTTTGAACAGTTCATCGTTGCTGCCCAGTACCACAGTGTTATTTTCCTTATCTATCCTTATCACATAAGCAGGCTTTCCGAGCGCTATCCCAAGGCCTTTTCTCTGGCCTACGGTGTAGCTGGTTATCCCCTTATGGCGGCCCAGGATGTTTCCGTTTTCATCGACAAAATTTCCGGCAGGAGATCTGAAGCCTTTTTCCCCGATAAACCGGGCGTGATCTTCTGATTCTCCCAGGAAGCATATCTCCTGGCTATCCTTCTTTTCGGCATTTTCCATGCCGTGAGATCTTGCTATCTCCCTGATCTGTTCCTTATCTTCAAAATCACCAAGAGGAAATATCAGCCTTCTGAGTACATCCTGTCCCAGTCTGTAAAGCATATAGGACTGATCTTTCTTTTTACTTGCACTCATCTTTGGATAAAACAACCCTGTATCTTTGTCAAAATATATCCTGCAATAATGGCCTGTGGCTATATGATATGCGCTTATCTCGTCGGCTTTTTCAATGAGCTTTCGGAATTTTACCTGAGGGTTGCAGATGACGCACGGGTTTGGTGTGCGGCCGCTCATGTATTCGTCGCAGAAATCATTTATTATCAATCGGTTGAATTCAGACGAAACATCTTCACATATGAGCTGGATTCCGAGTTTATGGGCCAGTTCCTGCGCCTCTTTGAGTCCCTGCCTGTTGCATCCGGTGACATCGAAATAATATCCGGTCACATCAAAGCCTTTTTCTGCCAACAACAAAGCGGCGGCAGTGCTGTCCACTCCGCCGCTCAGTCCGAGCAACACTTTGTTCTTATTCTTCTGTTTCTCCATGGTCGTCGTCCTCATCGGCTTCAGGATCGTAACCTTCAAGAGCGGCATAATATTTCCCATGTTTCTGGGCGTAATCATATATGGCGTTCTTTATTGCCTTGTCTGCCAGAACGGAACAGTGTACCTTTACAGGCGGCAATCCTCCCAGATTATCTATGATCTGCTTGTTTGTCACTTCAAGCGCCTCTTCAACAGTCTTTCCGATTATCATCGTGGTAGCCATGCTGGAGGAAGCGATGGCACTGCCGCAGCCGAAAGTCTTGAACTTGGCGTCTGTTATCACATCGTTTTCGTCTACATTTATCTGGATCTGCATCATATCGCCGCACACAGGGCTTCCGTATACGCCTGTTCCATCAGGATTTTCCAGTTCACCTACATTTTTCGGATTTAAAAAGTTGTCCATTACGATATCGTTATATAGAGCCATTTTTTTACCAGCCTTTCTTTGCGTTTACAGAGGATATTTCTCTGAGTCTTGCTACAACGGTCTTGAGATTATCTACCACATAATCTATGTCTTCTTTTGTTGTCATATCTCCAACGGTGAACCTTACAGTGCCGTGGATCATCTCGTCAGGGACCCCAAGCGCCGCCAGCACATGGGACGGTTCAAGGGATTTTGATGAACATGCTGACCCTGTTGATACGCTTATCCCAAACTGATTGAGAAGAAGCAGGATGGATTCACCCTCGATATATTCAAATGTCACATTGAGGTTTCCAGGGTGCCTTCCGTCCATGGTACCGTTTACAAATGTATCCGGGATCTCGCTGAGTATCCTGTCCTTAAGGTAATCTCTCATCTGAGAGCTGTGTTTTACATGGGCGTCAAAATTTTCTTTTGCAAGCTCAGCTGCTTTTCCAAACCCAACTATACCAGCCAGGTTTTCTGTTCCTGCACGCCTGTTGTTTTCCTGAGCTCCGCCATGCATATAGTTATCTATCCTAACGCCCTTCCTGATGAAAAGCGCTCCTATACCCTTGGGCCCATATATCTTATGCGACGACATTGACATCATGTCTATACCCATATCTTTCACATCTATAGGGACATTGCCAAGAGCCTGTACGGCATCGGTGTGGAAGAGTATCTTATGCTTCTTTGCGATGGCGGCAGCTTCTTTGACAGGCTCGATGGTTCCGATCTCATTGTTGACAAGCATGATACTTATGAGTATCGTCTTATCCGTTATGGCATCTTCAAGCTGTTTCAGGTCTACCCTGCCGTCTTTATCTATATCCAGGTAAGTAACATCATATCCTTCCTTTTCCAGATATGCGCAGGAATGGAGCATGGCATGATGCTCCACTTTTGTTGTTATTATGTGATTCCCCTTTGCTCTGAACTTTTCTGCTGTTCCGAACACGGCCCAGTTATCTGCTTCCGTTCCTCCGGCCGTAAAATAGATTTCAGACGGATCGGCATTTATGAGAGCGGCTACCTGCTGTCTGGCCTTGTCAACAGCTTCTTTTGACTCCAGGCCCATGTCATACAGACTTGACGGATTACCGAATTTTTCAGTGAAATAAGGGATCATTTCTTTTAATACTTCTTCCTTTACGGGAGTAGTTGCTGAATAGTCCAAATATACATTTCTCATTTTGTGTAAATGCTCCTTTGCTTTTGTCCTATTTATTTCATCAACTTATTATACCAAAAAATCCGCACATTTAAACACATCTTTAATAAAATTGAGCCAATTTATACCTGTTATCTTCTTTTACGCATATTACCTGATATGTATGGGAGAATTCTTCCCTGCCGTCCAATCCTTCTGCTTCCCACCGCATGGTCACATCTGCGCATATCATATCTTCATGGGAATCAGTTATGCGTATATGTTCAAATTGGTATTTCTTCACCTGTTCAATATCTGTCCTGAAATATCTGTCTATATTTTCAATGTCCGTCTGCATCAACAGGTCGGTCTCCATATATGCTATCGTTTCTATTGCCTCATCCCTTCCGATTTCCCCTGCATAAAAACCGGCCATTGTATCTGTCCTCTGACTTATGAGATCCCTGATTATGGCCTCCTGGCTGTCTCCTGCGGCCAGTGCAGTTGCCAGTCCAACAGTCCCGCAGACCGTCAGTATGATCACCCATATCCTTTTTTTCATTTCATCCCCCTTGTCTGTCATAAAAGACTTTCTTTTATGATAAAACAAGGGGAATGAAAAACTTGTCAGAATTTCTGTTCCCCTCTAACTTTTATTGGATTTTCTTTTCTTCTTCAGCTTCAGCCTCTTTTTGGCCTTTTATCATATCAAGCTGGAATCTGAGATTATCTTTAAAAGAATCTATGTATTCTCTGTATAACTTTTTTTGTTCTGCAAGCTCTTCTTCTGAAAGGCCTTCTGTTTTCTTCTTTTTAGCCAGCTGATTTATCCTGTCTATTTTTTCTTTTGTTATCATTGTTCTGCTCCTGTATCATTACTGATGATAATTATATTATCTTTCATGACATAAAGCAAGCAGATCCGTCTGCTTTTCTTTTTATCCTACTTTTCTTTCCAGTCTGAGCTTATCTGCTATTATGGCGATAAACTCGCTGTTGGTCGGTTTCCCTTTGTCGGTCTTGACCGTATAACCGAACAGGGAGTCCAATGTCTCCAGTTTGCCTCTGTTCCACGCTATCTCGATGGCATGTCGTATGGCCCTTTCTACTCTGCTTGGGGTTGTATTGTTCATGGATGCTATGGCAGGATAAAGCTCCTTGGTTACAGCGCTGAGGAAATCCATGTTGTTTACCACAAGTGTTATGGCATCTCTCAGATACTGATAACCTTTTATATGTGCAGGAACACCGACTTCATGTATGAGATTGGTTATATCTATCTCAAGATCGTTGTTCAATACAGATTCTTTCATCACAAGGGATCTTCTCAGATTGGTATTATTGTCATCTCCGCTTAGTGCCCCGTAAGTAGGATCATTCATCTGATTTATCCTCTTTATGAGGAGTCCCAGGTTGATCGGTTTGACGAGATAATATTGGGCTCCCATTTCCATTGCTTTCTGTATCATCGAATCCTGGCCTACTGCCGATGTCACTATGACTTTCGGATATTTTTTCAATTGGGTTGTGTTGAGTGCTTCCAGCACTCCGAAACCGTCCAGATGAGGCATGATCAGATCCAGTATCAGGATATCGGGACATTGGCTGTCATCCTTTAGGATCTCCATTGCTTTTATTCCATCGGATGCCGTAAAAATGATCTCCATGTTATCCTGTTTTCTTACATAATCCCTGACAACATCGCAGAAATCCTGATTATCGTCTGCTACACCAATTTTGATCTTTTTCATTTTTTCCTCCTGTGCACACAAATATTTTCCTGTTTTGTCATTTTTTTCATGTCGTATTTTTAGTTTAATATAACGGTCTTTGCCACGGAAAATTATTTTTAACCAATTTGTTACGCTTTTCGACGCAACACAATATTTTGTGCCTCATTCGGTCAAACTTCGGCTTTCTTCCACCATCCATTCAGCAAAAATTCCATAACCTTTTGTCGGGTCGTTGACAAAAACATGTGTGACTGCCCCTATGATACGGTCGTTTTGTATTATGGGGCTGCCGCTCATTCCCTGTACTATGCCTCCGCAGTATCCCAGAAGTTCTTTATCAGTTACGGTTATCTCAAGGCCGCGGCTTCCGGCTTCTTTCTGGCGGTTTACCTTTGTGATAAGCACATCAAAGCTTTCAACTTTATTGCCGTCTATGGTAGTAAGGATCTTGGCCGGACCTTCTTCGATCTGGTCCTGTGTTGCCATGACCATTGGCTCTGCCGCCGATCCTGCCTCATTGCCTGTTCCGATGCAGTAGATGCCGAACTGGCTGTTTTTTGCCACAGTACCCAAAGGAGCCTCATCTTCATAAAAGATCCCTCTTATTTCTCCCGGTATGCCGGCTTCCCCTTCTTTTACAGCTCTCACCTCTGTTTTCAGGAGCGTTCCCTCACCGGCCTGAAGTAAAGTATCAGTCTTGCTTTCATATATTCCATGTCCCAGGGCGGCATATACATTTGTTTCCGGATCGTAAAAAGACAGCGTGCCTATGCCTGCGATCTTTTCTTTCACCCAGATCCCTATCTTTTTAGTGCCTGTGTTACGGTCAGTCACCGGTTCAACCGAAAAATCCAGTATCTGGCCTTTTCTGGAAACCTGGATCTCCAATGAACCGGAAGCTTTTTCGACAATTTGTGTCACCTCGTCTGCATAATATACTTCCTGACCGTTTATGGAAAGTATCATATCTCCGACCTGTATGCCCGCATCAAGGCCAGGGTTCACTATCTCATTGTCTGTCTCTATCTCTTCAAGGCCTACAACCAGTACACCTTTTACATTCATCCTTATCCCCACCGACTGTCCGCCGGGAATAAGGATTTTTTCACTGACTACCCGGACAGCCTCCTGCGTGCTGTCCGTCTGTCCCAGTATCACACCTGCACCGCCTATGACAGCAATGGTCAGGATAAAGACCAGAAGCGATCTTCTGATATTTTTTTTCATCTGCAACAAGCCTCAACTCTCAAAATCTTGTAAAAGAGCGGCCAGCTCCTCCTGATCTGCCACCGTTATACCTTCGTCAAAAGATTTCTGGTCATCAGGAGTCAGGACATCGTACACTATATCCGTATCCTCTAACTTTACTTGGTTTCCCTTCTCATCCACAAAGAATACCGAAACATTGCTGCCGTCTTTCCTAACAACATAATATGAATGCAAGCCTGATGAGATGTCATCATTTTCCATTACATCTCCGTCTCCGCTGCCGCCGGTCTGTTCTGCGGCTGATCCTCCGTCATCTGATCCGCCATCTTGGATCTGTTCCTGCTGCTCCTGGCCCTCTTGTCCGGTTTCTGTCTGAGCGTTTACTTGAGCATCATCCTGAGGAGTACTGTCCTTTGGCCATAACAGCGCTGCGACCAGCAGGCATAATGTTATTACAAGTGCTGTATATACAAAGATCCTGTAGTTTTTCTTCTGTCTCGTAAACATATTATCACCTCGTGAATATTGTTTACATTTCAGGAAAATATTATACAGTGATATGATCTTTCATTTCGGCAAAAGTTTTTTCACCTATACCGCTTATTTCCATCAGTTCTTCAATGGATGAAAAATTCCCGCTGCTCTGTCTGTATTCAATGATCTTTTGCGCCGTTGCAGGCCCTACTCCCGGTATTTCCTGGAGCTGGTCCGAGTCAGCCCTGTTGATGTTTATCTTTCCATCCTGCTCTCTGCCGCCTGATATCTGCTTGTCAGATTCTGATCCTTCTGCATATATGATGATCTTTTGACCATCCTGCACTTCTTCTGCACGGTTTATCGTCTCCACATCTGCATCGTCCGTTATGCCGCCTGCCTTTTCAATTACCTGAAAGAGCCTGGTGCCTGCCTTGACCTTGTAGACACCCGGTGAATTGACACATCCGCTGATGTCAACATAGATCTCATCTTCATCTTTGCCGGTTTCTTCAGTCGTATCCATACTGTTTTCTTCCGTCAGGACTGTTTCTGTGTCCGCCTGTCCATTTTGCCGGACATCGCCGTCATCACCTCCCGATATCCAGAAAAAAACCAAAGCAGCCGCTACCACTATGGGCAGGGCTGCTTTTTTCAGCACATCTTTATTTAGCTTTATAAACTCTTTAAGATCGTCCAAAGATCTTATTTCTTTTAATTTGTCCATTCCCCTCGCCCCTTTTACATTATTTTACAGCAATCCGGGGTGAGTGTCAACATTATATTTGTAAATTATTGGAAAATTTTATTTTCTTCCTTTCCACAGAAATCTCGCTCCGCGGTGTGTTTATGCCGGCAAATGCACAAAAAGAGGCTATAACAAGCTCTGGACTGCAATTTGATGTACTTCCGCAGTCCAGACAAGTGTCGATGACGATCTTTCCGCAAAAATATCTTGCGGACAATTCCCTTATCATGGGTTTTATGTCAACGGACTGCATTTTTTTGTCTTTTTTGCGGCGTTTTAATGCCTCTATCTTTTGCTGGGCCATATATGCTTCTCCCTTGCGTTCCCAGTCATGTCCGGCCTCTGCAGGTATCTCTATGGCATATACGGCGCTCTCGGCAGCAGAAGCAAGGGAAGGCGTCTTATCTTCCAACCTGCGGCAGCTGATTATATCTATCCCGCAAGGAGCCTGATCCTTTAGGAGCTCTGTGATCTGTGCCTCATCATATGGTTTTGCCGTCTCAAAATCCAGCAGCTCGCCTGTTCCTGAATAACCGAGAGAAAGAGGCTGTGCAAATGTCAGTTTGGGATGAGGATTGAATCCCTGGGAGTATCTTATCTCTATACCTCCGGTGCGGAACATCCTTTTAAACAGCCTCAGGAGATCAAGATGAGAAATATATCTCATATATCCGGTCTTTGAAAATTTAAGAACATATCTTTCAGCCATAAATCCCCTCCAGCTTGCATTCTGTTATCTGATTGATCCCGCAGCCGTTGCAATGGATGCGGCAGTCCGGTGTTACCCTCTGGCCGTAGGCATTTGATTTTTCCCTAAGGAAAAATCCTTTTGCAACACCGCAGTCAATATGATCCCACGGCAGAGTCTCATCCTCATCTCTTCGCCTGTAGGCATAAAAATCCGGGCTGATATTTGATTCTTCAAAGGCACGCTTCCACCTTTCATCGGAGAAATATTCTCCCCAGCCGTCAAGCCTGCATCCCAGCCTGTGAGCAGCCAGCAGAGCCTGTCCGCACCTTCGGTCACCTCTTGCAAGGACCGCTTCGCATACGCTGGTAAAGCTGTCGTGGTAATTAAATGTGACACCTTTTATCTTTAACTTGTTTTCAAGGTAGTCGTGTTTTTCCATGAACTGCTCAGGCGTGTTCTGTCCTTCCCACTGGAAAGGCGTATCAGCCTTGGGGACAAAATTGGACACACTTACGGTAAGCCTGAAAGCTCCGCCCTTCGGACCATTGTATTTTTTATTTATCTCGATTATCTTTGAAGCAATATCTGCTATGCCGTCAAGGTCTGCTGTCGTTTCTGTCGGAAGGCCGATCATAAAATACAGCTTTATCCTCCGCCATCCGAGTACAATGGCCTGTTCAACAGATGTGAATATATCATCCTCGGTTACACCCTTGTTTATCACATTTCTCAGCCTCTGCGTCCCGGCTTCCGGAGCATATGTAAGACCGGACTTTTTATATTCCTGTATCTTATTAAGCACTTCAAAAGCAAAATTATCTATTCTGAGAGATGGAAGAGAAAGGGAAACATTGGCTTTTCTGCATTCTTCCATCAGATCAAGGGTAAGTTCCCTGAATTTGGAATGATCGCTGGTAGAAAGTGAAAGCAGGGAAAGTTCATCGTTTCCGGTATTCTTTATCTGTTTTTCTGCCAGCTCCATTATCTTTTCCTTTGATCTTTCCCTTACAGGCCTGTATATCATACCTGCCTGGCAGAAACGGCACCCTCTGGTACAGCCCCTGAAAGTCTCAACCACAGACCGGTCGTGGACTGCCTCTATGAGAGGGATTATCGGCTTTACAGGAAAATCAGCCTCTTCTATGTCCGGGATGATATGCCTCCTGACCACATCAGGCGCTTCCGGATTAAGTTTACATATTTTTTTTATCGTACCATCTTTGTTATATTCAGGCTCATAAAAGGCCGGGACATATACCCCTCCTATCTTACAGGCTTTTTCAAGGAACTGTGTCTTGTTCAGGCCGTCTTCCCTGCAGCGTTCATGGAGCTTGAGTATCTCCGGCAGCAGATCCTCTCCGTCACCTATCAGGAAAAGATCTATAAAATCTGCCAAAGGTTCCGGATTAAAAGCGCATGGCCCTCCGGCTGCTATTACCGGATCTTCATCTGTCCTGTCCTTTGACTGGACAGCTATCCCTGCCATTTGAAGCATGTCAAGCACCGTGGTATAAGACATTTCATACTGGAGAGTAAAACCTATCATGTCTGCATCTTTAAGAGGTTTTTTTGTCTCCAGGGTAAAAAGCGGTATGTCGTATTTCTCCATGAGTTCTTTCATATCTCCGGCCGGAGCAAAAACACGCTCGCAATACAGACCTTCCCTTTTATTGACCGCATCATAAAGTATCTGCATCCCCAGATATGACATGCCTATCTCATACATGTCAGGAAAAGCAAAGACAAACCTCTCCCGTACTTCATCATCTTTTTTTATCACGGAATTTATCTCGCCGCCGACATATCTGCCGGGCTTTTCCACCTGTCTGAGTATCCCGTCCAGCCTGTCTTTTATCTTTGCGGACACATCAAACATATGGTCTATGGATATGCCTGTGACAGCAGCGATCTCGTCCATCAGATGACCGGTCTTTTCCTTGCTTTCCAGTATCAGCTTTATATGCTCCTCCGCATTGGGGCCTGACTTGGCCTTTTGGATTATATATTCTATCCGCCTGTCAAGGCCCACATATCTGTCCTCTCTGACCAGTCTGTCTGCGAGACATACAATGTCACATTCGTTCAGTTTGTCCGTTGGGTTAAAGGATGGATATGTCATGTGTACTTTGACTATCTGTGCCTCATCCTCATACCCCATCTCATGGAGTATCTCATAGCCTTTCAGCGCATGATCCTCCCATGTCCTTGCCACATCATGGACAAGGGATGTACGCCTGACAAGATCCGTATCAAGATCATATCCATGTTTGTTGAGTTCTGCAGCGATCCCCTGGGCCACCTTGGCTACAGCCCTGCAATGAGCTGTCACCCTTTGGGGAGTCTGGTATTTTTTGTACAATTCTTGTATTTCTTTATCTGATATGCGTTTATTCAATATGTTCACCTTTTTCTGAAATATATGTATATTGTATCATGTTTCTTCTTGTTTTTCCAATGTATAATAGAATTCATCCTCGCCTGTGTTATCATATGTGCCGATAATATCTCCCTTATTCACCCTTTCTCCTGTTACTGCTGTAAGGGTGTGGAGATTTCCGTACACTGAAACCTGATCCTCGTGGCTTATCCTGATACAAACGCCCAGATCCCTGTCAATTCCGGCATAAGTGACCACACCTCCCGACACCGCATGGACTGCCTGTATCTCCTCGTCTGATTCTTCATCTATTGGAGCTGAAAACTGCCCTGAATCGCCGGATCTTGTCACAACAGACACCACAGCAGCAGGCGCTTCATATATTTTTGATGCCAGCTTATCTCCCTTTTCTTTTATGTCTTCTATTGTATAATTTGCACATGCCATCTCCCCTATGGCAGACCTGATATCTTCGATCCACCGGGCTCCAAACATTGAGCTTGCCCTTACCAGGGTAAAGATGCCAAGGCAGATGACCGTCTGTATCAGCAGTTTATCACGAAATCTCATAACTCTCCACCTTCCTCTTGTAATTATTATGAGGAAAGCAGCCATTTGATAACATGAATCTTCAGCTTAGCCTGTTGCCTCACCGGGATCCGCAGACAGACAAAATCCGGCGCAGATGGCAGCGCCGGACTGTTGATCCTGCTATTTTTTCTGTTTTTCTATAAGTCTGACCATGCTTTCTCCGGCCGAAACAAGTCCTGTGTTCAAAATTCCCATGATCCTCATAAATACATTGTTGATGAGCCACATGAATATCTTGTACAACCCGTCAACTGCAAAGTCATAGGCTTTTGACACCGGTTTTGACGAGAATATCACGACGCAGGCTGACGCCAGCACATATATGAGCAGATAATATACTATCGGGCTTTCAGGCATGGGGAAAAGTCCCATGGTAATGTCTGTTTTTTTAAGTATCTGCCTTATTATCAGGTGGAATATGTAAACCGGCATGGTATTCCTGCCCACATATGCCAGGTAATTGTCCCTGGACGGCAATATGTTGAACATGAATATTATCCAGCCTGCAGCCAGCAGGAAGATAAAGCCTCTTGCGATAATGTCCAGATACCAAGCTACTCCCAGATAAGAGCCGGGATTTCTCAGCAGGTACCATTCCTGAGAAATCTGCGGCACACAGTAGGCCAGCACAAAAGATACAGCCACCAGCGCTCCTCCCAGTATGGCAGTCTGGTATTTTTTAAGGGATCTTATCTTCTGTATGTGCTCCGGTCTGCAGTAATAGCCTATCATAAAAAACGGCAGATAGGAGACGATCCTTCCCAGAGCCATAAATTCGGTCAGGAAAGGGATACATCCTGCGATCATATAAAGGCACAGGCAAATGGCCATAAAACAAGGCACTTTCACCATGTCTTTCAGCAAAAACTTATACACGAAAAGGGCCAGCATGAACCACATGGCAAAAGGAGGCTGGTCCAGATAAAATGTAGCATTTCCGTATACCAGAAGCCTTATGGCATAAAAGAACGGTATGCTCAAAAGATACGGCCAGAGAGCCGTCTTAAATGATGTTTTGCGGCTCTTTTCCACATTCTTTGAAAAGTATCCTGACAGGAACATGAAGCTCTGCATTATAAACACATTGATGGTTATATAAACCACTCCGCCCCATGAATCCTGGCTGAAGCACCCTCCCATCCGCGTAAAATGGGAAATTGGGATTGCCCACATGCATATTCCTCTGAATATGTCAAAGGAATAATCTCTTTGCTTAACCTCTCCCATCAGATCTCCTTTGCTCTAATTCCGCTACTCGTCCCAGTATTCCATGTCATAGCCTTCGATGCGTATTATATCTCCTTCTTCAAGCCCCAGCTCCCTGAGCCTGTCTATGGCCCCGCTCTTTTCTATATACTTATACAGGTATCTGAGAGAGCCCATGTCGTTGAAGTTTGTGGACCTGAATATCTTGTTCAGCTGTTTGCCGGTGATGGTGAATACTCCTTTTTCTTCATCATATCCGGCTATGACTTTTCTGTAATCAGGGTCCTTTTCCTCCGTATCAAAATCGAAGTAAAGGACTGTATCTGCTTCCTCTGGCGGATTCTGCTCCGCTTTGCGGAGTTCTATAAGGGCAGCTTCCAGCAGCTCCCTGACGCCCAGGTGAAGGGGCGCCGAGATGGGAAATACCTTATATCCCTTATCTTCCACATATGTCTTGAAAGACCTGTATCCTTCGGAATCTTCATCGACCATATCCATCTTGTTGGCCGCCACGATCTGTGGTTTTTTCAATATCCTTGGGCTGTATGCCTCAAGTTCCCTGTTGATCTTGTCAAAATCCTCTTTGGGATCTCTCCCTTCGCTGCCCGAAACATCCACAACATGGATAAGCACCTTGGTGCGTTCTATGTGCTTGAGAAAGCGGAAACCAAGGCCCAGACCCTGGCTGGCGCCTTCTATGAGTCCGGCTATGTCGGCCATGACGAAGCTGTCCCCATCTATGTCCACCACTCCCAGATTAGGGTCGATGGTAGTAAAATGATAATCGGCTATCTTGGGCTTTGCACTGGTCGCCACCGCCAGAAGCGAAGATTTTCCCACATTTGGAAAACCCACAAGGCCCACATCAGCGATCAGCTTCATTTCAAGGATGATCTTTCTTTCCTTAGCTTCTCCTCCGGCTTCTGCAAAGTTGGGAGCTTGTCTTACTGAATTTTTAAAGTGTACATTGCCCCTGCCTCCCCGGCCGCCCTTGGCCGCTATGAAGCTCTCGCCGTCCTCTGTCAGGTCTTTCATCACAAGGCCCGTCTCCTCGTCAATGACCACGGTGCCCATGGGAACTTTTATCACCAGATCCTGGCCGGACTTGCCGTATTTCTTGCGTTTCATGCCATCCTGGCCGTTTTCCGCTTCATATTTTCTTTTATATCTGAAATCCATCAATGTCCTCAGGTTGCGGTCAGCCTTGAATATGACATCTCCGCCTTTTCCGCCGTCGCCTCCGTCAGGACCGCCTTCAGGCACATAAGGTTCTCTGCGGAAAGTTACTGCTCCGTTTCCGCCTTTGCCCGAAATGATGGTTATCTTTGCTCTGTCAACAAACATCTTGCCTCCGTTCACATGTAAAAAAGCCCTGTAACACAAGTTTACAGGGCAATTTCGTTTTATTAAGCTTCTTTTGGATAAACGCTCACTTGTTTTCTGGTCTTATCTTTTCTTTCAAACTTAACAGCGCCGTCTATCTTAGCGAAAAGAGTATCGTCTCCGCCGATGCCGACATTGTTCCCAGGGTGGAACTTGGTTCCTCTCTGTCTTACCAGAATGCTTCCTGCGCTTACGAACTGACCGTCTCCTGCTTTGAGTCCAAGGCGTTTGGACTCGGAGTCACGACCGTTTTTGGAGCTTCCTACACCTTTTTTACTTGCCATTACACTCGCCTCCTAACTCTATTGGCAGATTACTTTAATGCTGCTTCTATCGCTTCGATTATAACGGCCTTGGTAGCCTTAGGATCGATGGCGATATTATTTTCAGCAGCAAATGCAATCAGTTCATCTTTTTTCATTGAAGCTGATACCTTCTTTGCAGGCTTTGCTTCTTTAACTTCTTCTTTCTTGTCTTCAGCCTTCGGAGCCTCTTCTTTTGGAGCTGCTGCCTTAGGAGCTTTGCCAGCTTCTGTGCCTAAAGCGTCGATCTGCACCATTGTATATGGCTGTCTGTGACCCTGTTTCTTTCTGTAGTCTTTTTTAGCCTTATACTTGAAGATTATGACCTTCTGGCCTCTTCCATTCTCGACCACGCTTCCTGTTACTGCTGCATCCAGGTAAGGTGTTCCAACTTTAACTTCTTTTCCGTCGCTCATGAGCAGCACCTTGTCGAAGGTTACTTTGTCTCCGGCCTCAGCTTTGAGCTTTTCTACCGTGATGACATCGCCTTCCTGTACTCTGTACTGCTTGCCGCCGGTTTCGATTACTGCGTACATTATATTTTTTTCCTCCTCTATCCGGTCTCGCCATCGTAGGCGTGCCTCATACCATGGGTCTGGGCCTCTTACATGCCTATTCTGCGCGGCTCAACTAAGTTATAGTACCATTAAAACCGCTAAAAGTCAATATATTTTATGAAAATATCTGTCAATTCTGATCAAAAGCAGATCTGCCGTCCTATGAAAATACCACAGGCATTACATCCTTGGTCAGCGGTGCAAATTCATATCCCTGGGCTTTTAAACCTTCAATTATGCCTGGCAGCGCTTCGGCTGTGTTTTTATGGCCTGCACCGTCATGCATCAGCACTATCTTTTTATTCATGTTACTGCTTCCTGCCAGGGCGTATCGCTTTATATCTCCTGCCGATACCCCGGCCCTTACGGCATCCTCTGCCGAAACATTCCAGTCGTAATATACATAGCCTCTTCTTATCATCTCGCCTATGATCTGCCTGTATACTCCTGCGTTAAAATAATTTATGGAGCCTCCCGGAAATCTGAACAGCTCAGGTTTTACTCCTGTAACTTTCTCTATGTGATCCGAGATCTTGCTGAAATCTTCCAGAAAACTGTCAACAGACTGATATATCTTTTCATAATCATGGGTATAGCTGTGAGCTGCAATGGTATGTCCCTCATCTACTATACGCTTATACAGTTGGTCTGCTTTTTTTGAACCGTTATGTATGGTAAAAAAAGTACCCTTTATCCCGTATTTTTTCAGTATATCCAGGACCTGCGGCGTCACAGTCTCATCTGGTCCGTCATCGAAGGTCAGATATGCCGTCTTTTTCTGAGGATCTTTGAATTTAAAGTCATTATCCACATAAAGATTCTTATATTTGTCCTTATATTCAAATGACTGTTCTTTGCTCAGGCTGTCAAAAAACTTGACCATATTGCCGTACTCATCTTTATCAATTCCTCCGGTGTCTATGGCGCTTATCAGGTCATCAGCCATAGAACTTTTTTTCTCCGGTTTTTTTGAAAGGGCTGCAGTGCCGAAATACACGGCAGAAACTGCAGAAACTGCCATCGCTACTGCAAGCAGTATTGTCAAAGGTCTTGTTTTTTGTCTTTTTCTGTTGAATCTCATGGTTATCCCCTCCTGTTTCCTTAAAATTCCCCTTTGCCTAAGTGTACTACATCAAGTAGTACACCGTCAATCTTTTTTTGAGATGATCCGACATTTTTTTCGGTTCAAAAAGAAAACAGGCGGCAGCATGTCTGCTGCCGCAGGATATATCTTCCTATCCTCTGCAAACTTTTTTTACATCAAACTTCTGCAGGACCTCATTGGCACCTATCATTATCAATATGCAGCCTGCCGGGAGAGGCATCTGCGGATCTATGGTAACATCCACCTCGTTATCCGTTATCATTCCTACGACATTTATGCCGAACCGTTCTCTGATCTTCAGTTCTGCCAGGCATTTCCCCTGCCATGGCTGAGGGATCACCACCTCTACCATACTGTAGTCATCAGAAAGTTCTATCCAGTCTGAAAACTCTTTGGCAACGAGATTCATGGCAATACGGCTTCCCATCTCCACTTCGGGATAGACTACAGAATCTGCCCCGACCTTTTTAAGGATGGTTCCCTGAAGTTTGTCTTTAGCCTTTGCCAGTACCATCGGTATGCCCATTTCCTTACAAAGCATTGTCGCCATGATGCTGGCTTCAAAGTTTTCTGATACGGCCACAACGGCCCCGCCCAGGTTTCTGCCGCCAAGCATTTCGAGGGCTTCCGGCTCAGAAACATCTGCTCTTAAAGCATAGGATACCTGTTCGGAAATTTCCTGTATCTTTTCAAATGACTGGTCGATGACCAGGACTTCTGCGCCCATCTTCTCCAGCGTCAGAGCTACGCTCCATCCAAAGCTGCCAAGGCCTAAAACTGCAAATTGTTTACTCATTTTTCTTTCTCCTGATATCATTTATCTTATTAACCGAGCATTATCTTCTTTTCAGGAAGATCTCTAAATTTTTCTGATTTCTTCACTTTTCCGGCAAATACCAGAGCCATGGTAAGAGGTCCTATCCTTCCTATATACATGAGCATCATCAGCACTATATGGCTGGCGCGGCTTAAGGTCGGCGTCAGGTCAGCGGAAAGTCCGACGGTACCTATTGCCGACGATGCTTCATACATGAGGTTCAGGAATTCTGCCTCCGCTTCAAAGATCGACATGGCCGCCACAGCCACAAGCCAGCAGGTGAATGTGATGACGGTTATGGTTATCCCTGACCGTACGACACCCATTTCTATACATCTGCCGAAGCACTCCGTGTCACGCTTTCCTCTCAGGACGGACAAAACTGTCAATATGAGCATGGCCGCTGTTGTGGTCTTGATACCGCCGGCTGTACCGGCAGGTGAGCCTCCTATGAACATCAGTATACATCCAAGCAGACGGGAGCTTTCCGTAAGGCCGGATTGAGATACTGAAGCAAACCCTGCTGTACGAGTGGTAACAGATTGGAAAGCAGAAGCCATGACTTTTTCCGGAACTGTTAGGTTTCCCATTGTCTGCGGATTATTATATTCCAGAAAGAAAAATCCAAGTGTGCCAAAAAGTATCAGAAACGCAGTCATGGCAAGGACTATCTTGCTCTGCAGCCCAAGCCTGGTAAATATCCGTTTTTTTCCTCCCTTGTCGTTGATCCCCCGTTTTGCTGTAACAAAAATATCATGCCACACAGGAAAACCAAGACCGCCCATAACTATCAGGAACATTGTCGTAAAGCTTACGAGGGGCGAATCCACATATCTCAAAAAACTGTTGTTGCCGATTATGTCTATTCCTGCGTTGCAGAACCCGGATATGGAATGGAATACACCATACCATATACCCTTGGCGATGCCGAATTCAGGGATGAATTTTATCGAAAGGAGCACAGCTCCTATACCCTCAACGATAAATGTCCCTCTTATCACCCGTATTATGTATTTTACAAGGCCTGAGAGAGAATCCAGGCCATAAGCCTCCTGTATCAGGATCCTGCTTTTCATGGTTATTTTTTTCCTCAGCATCAGGAAAAACAGGGCCATACATGCGATGACTCCAAGACCGCCTATCTGGATGAGTATCATCATGACCACCTGGCCGAACAATGTGAATTGTTCAGCAGGCACTATCGTCACAAGCCCGGTAACGCATACGGATGTTACCGATGTAAAAAGAGCATCTATGAACTCAATGGGCTTTTGATTGCAGACCGGCAACCATAGTATTACGCCGCCCATAAAAATCACTCCCAGAAAACCAAGAGCGACAATATGCATCGTATTCAGTCTGACCCTTCTGGAGCTTTTTTCTCTCCTGTCCATTATCACCCTCCTGAAAAAAATAAGGATAACAGAACTTCTGTCATATCTCACGAATCCCTATGTTAACACATACATTGGCCATATTCAATCACAAAAAAGAATTCTAACAGATTCTTTGCATATGAATAAATTCCGCCAAAAAAGAGCTGTCTTTGGTATGGACAGCCCTTTTTGCATACATATTATTCTATTACGACGCCATCTTCATCTATTATCATATCCATGATCTCCGAAAACTCGTCATCGGTAACCTCCGGTTCAGGCTCCTTTACAGGTTCTCCTTCATTTTTCAGTGTGTCCAGGAGTTTCTTTTCGATCTCATCAGCAATCTGCGCATGTTCTTTCAGATACACCTTGATGTTTTCACGGCCCTGTCCTATGCGCTGGCCGTTATAGCTGTACCACGAACCGGCTTTGTCGATGATCTTGGCATCCACAGCACTGTCAAGGATATCACCTTCTTTGGATATGCCCTCACCGTACATTATATCAAACTCAGCCTGTTTAAAAGGCGGAGCCACCTTATTTTTGACTATCTTTACCCTCGTCCTGTTGCCCAGGATCTCATCGCCGGATTTGATGGTTTCTACCTTTCGCACATCAAATCTCATTGAAGCGTAGAATTTAAGGGCACGGCCACCTGTGGTGACTTCGGGGCTGCCGTACATTACCCCTACTTTTTCCCTCAGCTGATTGATGAAGATAACACAGGTGTTGGAACGGTTGATGCTGCCTGTGATCTTTCTGAGGGCCTGGGACATCAGCCTTGCCTGAAGTCCCACATGAGCATCGCCCATCTCCCCCTGTATCTCTGCCTTAGGCACAAGGGCTGCAACCGAGTCTATGACAACTATGTCGAGAGCTCCGCTTCTTACGAGCATATCACAGATCTCAAGGGCCTGTTCACCTGTATCAGGCTGGGATACCAGCAGGTTTTCAGTATCTACGCCAAGGTTTTTTGCATATACCGGGTCAAGGGCATGCTCAGCGTCTATAAAAGCTGCCTTTCCTCCGTTCTTCTGCGCCTCGGCTATTATGTGCAGAGTAAGTGTGGTTTTACCGGAAGATTCCGGTCCATATATCTCTACGATCCTTCCCTTAGGTACACCGCCTACACCCGTGGCCATGTCAAGGCTTATGGAGCCTGTGGAAATGGATTCCACATTCATCTGCGAGCCTTTGTCCCCAAGTTTCATTATGGAACCTTTGCCGAACTGCTTTTGTATCTGGTTCAGGGCTGCTTCCAGGGCCTTTTCCTTTTCACCTGCATCTGTTAAATTGGTGATCTTATCCTTTGCGTTCTTATCTGTCGCCATATCATTCTCCTTGGTCCGAACATCTGTTCTTTATTGTATGATACCCTATCTTTTCCCACAGGTCAAGTGTTTTTTCAATCCTGTATCATATCTGCGGTGTAATGTAAATATTTTACATTATTTTGCATCAGTTGTCAACGCTTATCCGTTTATAGATCTCATGGAGCATACTGAGCACTGCATAATGCCTGTTCCAGTTCCTGTTCACATTGCGTCTTTGGACTTTAACAGCCTGACATTTTCCTTTATACATTATACCTATGTATACAAGTCCCACCGGTTTCTCTTCGGTGCCCCCATCAGGGCCAGATATCCCGGTAACTGAAATACATATGTCGGAACCTGTTTTAGCAGAAAGCCCGGCGGCCATCTCCATGGCGGTCTGGCTGCTTACAGCTCCATATTTTTCAAGGGTTTCTTTGCTGACTCCCAGCTCTTCTTTTTTTGCTCTGTTGCTGTATGTTACGATCCCTCTTTCAAACACGGCGGAAATCCCAGGTATCCCGGCAAGAGCTCCGGCAAACAGACCGCCCGTGCAGGATTCTGCACAGGATATGGTCATATTCTTTTCCAAAAGCAGCTTTCCTACCACATCTATAAGATCCTCATTGTCATAGCTGTAGATATATTCGCCTATCATGTCCCTGACTTTTTCCGTCATTTCATCGACAGCTTTCTCTGCCTCTTCCAATGTCGGCCGCTTTGAAGCTATGCGAAGGCTGCATTCGCCTTCTTTTGCGTATGTTGCTATGGTAGGATCTGTCTGCCCGTCGATGAGGGGAAGGAGGACTGTCTCCATCTTGGATTCGCCCAGGCCAAATGTCCTGATGATCCTGTAATGGATGACACTGTCTCTCATCTTTTCCAGCTTTGGGCGGACTTCCTTTTCAAACATGTTTGTCATTTCCCTGGGAGGTCCGGGCATGGAGATAATGATCTTGTTATCTTTTTCCAGCCAAAATCCGGGAGCGGTTCCCTGGTCGTTAAATAAAAGCTCCGCTCCCTCCGGAATATACGCCTGTTTCAGATTATTTTCCGTCATCGGCCGTTTTGACTTTTCATAGTGGTTTCTCAATGCATCGAGGGCCGTTTCGCTCAGCACCAGTTTTGTCCCCACGGCGCCGGCTATGGTCTCTTTTGTCAGGTCGTCCTGAGTAGGTCCCAGTCCTCCTGTGGTGATTATCATATCGCAATCCTTAAATGCCATATGTATCATTTCAGCCAGACGGCCCGGATTATCGCCTACACTGTAATGGTACATCACATCAAATCCCAGGTCGTTTAACTGCCTTGAAAGATATGCTGCATTGGTGTTGACGATCTGTCCAAACAAGATTTCAGTCCCTACTGTCAGTATGGTTGTTTTCATGAAAAAACATCTCCTATTCCTGTGTTCCGTCCTTTTCTTCTTTTTTGTCCTGTTCCATGGAAAAGACCTGTTTATTCTGGAGAACATACTCAACGCCGGAATAAACTGTCATGACCAGCGAAGCCCAGAGGAAAGCCTGAGCCACATACCAGAGAGGCAGGAACAGAGGAAAAGCAGGTACGAGAAGGAGCAGGCATACGGCTACCATCTGTAAGACAGTCTTTATCTTTCCGCTCATTCCGGCAGCTATGACTATGCCCTCGGAAGCGGCCACCGTCCTCATGCCCGCCACGGTAAATTCTCTGGCAAGGATCACTATGAGCATCCATGCCGGGACATAAAACGGTATCATCAGGCACAATGCCGAGTATACCAGCACTTTATCAGCAAGAGGGTCCATGATCTTTCCAAAATTGGTGACCAGATTGTTTTTTCGTGCTATCTGTCCGTCAAGCATATCGGTAAGGGACGCTGCCACAAAAATTATGAAAGCCAGCACATACCAGCCAAAATAATAGGCCGCTATGAAGAACGGCACAGCTATAACCCTTGCAATAGTAAGTTTGTTTGGTAGATTCATCCTTATACCTCCATACCAGTTAAATCATAATCAAAAGCGTCCTGTATCAGAACATTGACCATATCTCCGGGAGCAAGGTCCCGTTCAGATGTAAATATGACCGAATCATCTATCTCCGGAGCATCATAGGCAGTCCTTCCAATATATGAACCATCATCATCCTTTTCTTCCACCAGGACCTCAAAAACTTTTCCGATCTTTTTGCGGTTGAGTCTGAGAGAAATATCCATCTGGGCTCTCATAACGGCGTCAGCCCTCTCTGCCCTGATCTCTTCAGGCACCTGTTCCTCCATCTGTCCGGCGGGGGTGTTTTCTTCCTGTGAATAGGCGAACACGCCAAGGCGTGCAAATTCCATCTCTTCTGCAAATTGCAGCAGTTGGTCGAAATCCTCTTCCGTTTCTCCCGGAAATCCTGTTATGAATGTCGTTCTTATATGAATGTCCGGTATGGCCTCTTTAAGACGGTTTATGGTCGACCTTATGGACCCGGAAGTGGATCTGCGCCTCATGGCTTTTAATATCCTGTCGCTTGCATGCTGGATAGGTATGTCTATGTAATCACATATCTTTTTCTCAGTCTTTATCACATCAATGAGCTGGTCCGTTATCCTGTCCTCGTAGCAGTACATAAGCCTTATCCATCTGATACCGTCTATGGCGCACAGCCTTTTCAGCAGGTCAGGCAACATCAGCTTACCATAGAGATCGTAGCCGTAATATGTGACATCCTGAGCAATAAGTATAAGTTCTTTGCAGCCGTTTTCTGCCAGCCAGCGTGCTTCTTCTGTCACATCTTCCATGCTTTTGCTCCTGAAAGGCCCTCTTATATCAGGTATGACGCAATAAGCGCATCTGTTGTTGCACCCTTCAGCTATCTTTAGTGTGGCTGAATACGGTGTGCCTTCAAGGATCCTCGGCAGTCTGCCCAGCCCTCCGGCACATCCGGACACATAATCGGCCCTGTCTGTTTTTTTGCTGATCTCAGTGATTATCTCCGGCAGCTGCTGGTATTCGTTGACGCCTATAAAAGCATCCGCCTCTGGCATTTCCTCCATCAGATCCCTGTGGTATCTTTCGGAAAGGCATCCTGATACGATCAGTTTCCTGCCATCCTCCTTATATTGGGCAAGCTCGAATATCCTCTCGATGGATTCTTTCTTTGCATCATTTATAAATCCGCAGGTGTTTATGACCATTATATCTGCTTCTTCAATTTCTTCAGTTATGTCAAAACCGTTTTCTGAAAGTATGCCCTTTGCTGTCTGTGTGTCGTAAAAATTCTTAGGACAGCCCATGGTTTCCATATATATCTTCATATCAAATTTCCTGTGTATCTTCTCTCATCTGTTCAAGTTCCTGCTCTGTGAGCAGTACCTGTCTCGGACGGCTTCCATCCTGAGGCGCCACTATGCCCCTTGCCTCCATCATGTCCATTATCCGGGCGGCTCTGTTATATCCTATGCGGAATCTCCTCTGGAGCATGGAAACCGACGCCTGTCCGCTCTTTACCACAAGGTCTATGGCATCGCTCAGCAGTTCATCCCCATCTTCGTCTGCCGCCGAATGTTCATTTTTTTCTATCCTTGTCAGGACATCTTCATTGTAATCCACATTTTCTACCTGTCCCTTGACATATTCTATCACCTTGTGGACTTCATTATCGGAAATGAAGGTGCCCTGTATCCTGACAGGCTTTCCTATCCCCATGGGATTAAAGAGCATATCTCCCTTTCCCACAAGTTTTTCGGCGCCCTGCATGTCCAGTATGGTCCTTGAATCCACCTGGGATGAAACGGCAAACGCTATCCTGGACGGTATGTTGGCTTTTATCACTCCTGTTATCACATCAACCGAAGGTCTCTGAGTGGCCACTATCAGGTGCATTCCGGCAGCTCTTGCCATCTGTGCAAGCCGGCATATGGATTCTTCTATCTGTGAAGGAGCTGCCATCATAAGGTCTGCCAGCTCGTCTATGATTATGACAACCTGCGGCATGACCTTGTCTTCTTCATCGTTTGCTCTTACATATTCATTATATGACTCAAGATCCCTGACGCCTTCTTCGGCAAATTTCTTATATCTGTCTGTCATCTCCGAAACGGCCCAGTTGAGAGCCGCCGCAGCCTTTGCAGGATCAGTCACAACAGGTATCATGAGATGAGGTATGCCGTTATAGTTTCCCAGCTCCACTACTTTTGGATCTATCAGGATGAGCTTGACCTCATCAGGATTGGCTTTATACAGCAGGCTTACGATGATGCTGTTGATACAGACAGATTTGCCTGATCCTGTCGCTCCGGCAATGAGAAGGTGCGGCATGGCTTTAAGGTCAGCCGCCACAGCTTTTCCGCCTATATTTTTGCCTACGGCAAAAGTGATCTTTGATCTGCTGCTTTTAAATTCCTGTGAATCGATGACCTCCCTTATATGTACCATGGTCACCTTGTCGTTTTCCACTTCTATGCCTACTGCCGCCTTACCCGGTATCGGCGCTTCTATCCTTATGCTCTTTGCTTCCAGGTTAAGGGCTATATCGTCAGCCAGCCTGACTATGCTGCTGACCTTGACGCCGACGGCCGGCTGTATCTCGTACCTGGTAACGGTCGGGCCCTGGGTAACCTGGATGACCCTTGCGTCCACATGGAAATTGCGCAGCGTTTCTTCCAGCTTACGGGCTTTTTCGGTTAAAAGGCTGCTGTTGGACCTGGCGGCCCCGGCCGGTTTATCCAGCAGGGTCACAGGGGGTTTTTTATATTTTCTTGGAGCTTTTTCTATATTGATCTCATCAGCAGAAAGCATGGCCTCCCTGGCCTCTTTATTGGACATTTTCTGTTCTTTTGCAGGTGTTTCATAAGATGTCATTCCCATACCCGCACTTGCCGGCACCGCATTATCACCGGTCAGTCCAAATCCGGAAACGGCGCCTTGTGAAACACCGTCTATGCCGTATCCGCTTCCGTAATTTTCTTTTTCTTCCAGGCCATAAGTTCCGGACGATTCATCTTTTCCAAAAAGGTCTTTGGTTTTCATATATCTTAGCACGCTGTTTTCTTCAGCGGGCCTGTCCGCAGTTTTCTTGTCCTCATCGGCCTTATCCGGCTCATCATTTTCCGGCATGCTGCTTCCGTCAACTATCTTGATCGGCCTTTTCTTGTCATTGAAAGCCGTATCATCTTTTCCTGTGCCGGCAGGATGAATAGTCCTGCTTTTGCCGCTTATGTCCCTTATGGTCACCTGTTCTCCCTCAGGCACCATATCGGGCTGGGTATCTAAATGCGCATTTTCCTTTATAAGCTTCCTCTCTTCTATCTTGTCACTTACCTTTGAAATGAACCTTGACACCGGCGTATTGATTATCAGCAGCAGGCATACGATGGTCACAGCTCCGGTAAAGATCCAGCATCCGGCCACGCCGAACCATCTTATCAGCAGTGTGGCCAGTATCATGCCGAAAAATCCTCCGCTTTCAAGGACAACTCCCGTTGAATAGAACCCCTTCATTATCTGCCATGAAAGGGTCAGATCCCCGTCATCAGCAAACCTTACCGAGTTCATGGCCGCAAACATGAAGAGGAGGAGTATGAGCAGCAGTGCAGTTTTTACAGAGATCGAAACAGCTTTTTTCGCAAACAAAAGTATGCCGAACACTATCAGATAGAACGGCAGTATGTATGCGACAAATCCGAAAAGGCCCTTGAGACAGTCTCCGACCGCTTTTCCAAACTGGCCTGCGCCGTTTGTCAAGGTGGCGACTACCAGGAAAACGCCCAGCGCTATGGCGATGATGGACCATATCTCGTCCATGACACGCCTGTCGGCTTTCCTCTTGTTCTGGATCTCCATGGCTTTTTCTTTTGCCTTTGGATTTGATCTTGAGTTTTTAGATCCGGCGGGACGGCCCCGCTTTTTCTTTGTCTGGGTCATGCTTTCATCCTTTCCGCTTTCCCCGTCAATTCCGTTTCGATCATGCGAAAAATACACCGTAACCTACGACTATGAGACCTAGGATCCATACATAATATGAAAAATAGCTTAATTTTTTATCTGAAACGATCTTTATCATGGTCTTAATGGCTATCAGACCTGAAATGGCTGCAACAGCCATGCCTACCAATATCGGCCCCAGCTGTCCTGGTTCCAGACCGCTCTGTATTGCAGCCGGAGCTTCCATTACAGCTGACCCCAATATGGATGGTATGGATATCAGGAAGACGAATTTTACAGCAAACTTTCTGTCCAGATTGCACATAAGGCTTCCAAACAGGGTGGAGCCGGAACGGGAAATTCCGGGGCATATTGCTATGCCCTGGACTGTACCTATGAACAATGCGTTCCTGTAGTTCATCTGCTGGATGCCGCGGCTGGCTGATCCCATCCGTTCTGCCAAAATGAGCAGAAATCCTGTTATGATGAGTCCTATGCCTATAGGTATGACTGAATTGTACAGGCTGTTAAAGAAATCATTGAACAATATGCCTATGATCCCTGTCGGTATGGTGGCAACGATTATCATAACTCCCAGTTTTCTCGTAGGCCTTTCCTGTATCCTCAGGCCTCTGCCGGTAAATATATCTCTGATGGTGAGACCAAGCTCCTTGATAAGTTCCCACACATCTTTCCAGTAAACTATAAATACAGATACGAGCGTTCCCACATGAAGCAGTACCGCAAACAGAAGGACTTTATCTTCTTCTATCCCGAACCACTGCTGCATCAGGGCAAGGTGCCCCGAACTGCTTATAGGTAAAAATTCTGCAAGCCCCTGTATCAGACCCAAAATTACCGCCTCAAAATATGACATTTTTCGCCTCCTTATTTCTTGTTGATATATCCCTTTGCTTTCAGTGTCTCTGCGCACAGGATAGCGCCTCCTGCTGCGCCTCTTATGGTATTGTGTGAAAGTCCTATGAATTTATAATCATAGACGCTGTCTTCTCTGATCCTGCCGATGGAAATCCCCATGCCTTTGTCTCTGTCCACATCAAGGCGTACCTGCGGCCTGTCGTCCTCTTCAAAATATTTTATGAACTGCTCAGGCGCCATTGGCAGATCCTGTTCCTGCGGAAATCCCCTGTAATTTTCAAGGCGCTCTATCAGCTGCTGTTTTGTAGGCTTCTTCCTGAATTTAACAAAGGCAGCCGCAGTATGTCCGTTGAGTACAGGCACTCTGACGCACTGGCATGTTATGACCGGCTCCTCTCCTTTGATGATCTCGCCTTTTTCCATATCCACATGTCCCCATATCTTAAGCGGCTCCTGTTCGCTTTTTTCTTCTTCGCCGCCTATGTAAGGGATAACATTGCCGACCATTTCCGGCCATGAACTAAAATCTTTACCTGCTCCGGAAATCGCCTGATATGTGGTTATCACGCACTCGTAAGGTTCAAATTCCTTCCATGCCTCCAGAGCCGGAACATAGCTCTGGATCGAACAGTTAGGCTTTACCGCTATGAAGCCTTTCTCTGTTCCGAGCCTCTTTTTCTGAGCACTTATTATGTCGAAATGATCGCAGTTGATCTCAGGTATGACCATCGGAACATCTTTTGTCCACCTGTGGGCGCTGTTATTGGATACCACAGGAGTCTCCGTCTTTGCGTAGGCTTCCTCGATGGCTCTTATCTCCTCTTTGGTCATGTCAACCGCACTGAAAACAAAGTCAACCGTTGAGGCTACTTTTTCAACTTCATTGATGTTCATAACGATCATATCCTTTACCCTTTCAGGTACAGGAGTTTCAAGCTTCCACCGCCCGGCTACGGCATCCTCGTACCTCTGCCCTGCGCTGCGGCTACTGGCCGCTATGGTAACAACCTCAAACCATGGATGGCCTTCAAGGAGAGTTATGAATCTCTGTCCTACCATTCCAGTTCCGCCAAGAATTCCGACTCTAAGTTTTTCGCTCATAAACATACCTCTCTATTTTTAAATATCTTTTAATCCATATTCATAACAATTTATTGTATCACTTTTTCTGTGGAGTTTCAACAAAATAGACCGTCTTGAATATAATAATTTAGCACTGTTTTTCTGATGAACATAACGAAAGGAAGTGATATCGTGTCATTGTTCAAAGGAACTGCAACAGCTTTGATAACTCCTTTCAAAGACGGAAAGATAGATTATGTGGCGATGGGAAAACTGGTAGAATGGCAGATCGGCCAGGGAATTGACGCTCTTGTGGTATGCGGCACTACCGGCGAGGCTTCTACCCTGTCAGCGGTGGAAAAGGTCCAGCTTGCCCGATTTGTCATAGACCTGACCGACGGGAGGGTCCCTGTCCTGGCCGGCACCGGTTCCAACAGCACCAAGCTGACCACGGAGCTTTCAAAGGAAATGGAAGACGCAGGGGCCGACGGGCTCCTGATAGTAACGCCTTATTATAACAAATGCAGTGAATACGGGCTGATCGCCCACTATGAAAATATCGCAGACAGCGTCGGCATCCCGATCATAATGTATTCGGTGCCGTCCCGCACCGGCGTGAACATAACGCCTTCGGCCGTAGCCGTGCTGTCTCAGCATCCGAACATCGCAGGTATCAAAGAGGCCTCCGGCGATATCTCCCAGATATGCCAGATGGCGTCCTACATCGGCGACGGGTTCGATATATATTCGGGCAACGATGACCAGACCATACCGATAATGTCTCTGGGCGGTATCGGCTGCATTTCTACGGTCTCCAATGTGATACCGGCCCGGTTTTCGGCCATGACAAGGATGTGGGCTGACGGCGACACGGCAGGAGCCGGCCGTGAGCAGGTGGCCATCAAGCCTCTGATCGACTGCCTGTTCAAGGAGGTAAATCCTATCCCTCTCAAGGCCGCTCTGAATATAATGGGCATGTGCAGCCTTGAATACAGGCTGCCACTCTGCCCTCCGAGCAACAAGACCCACTATCTTGTCTACGATACTTTACAAGAGTTCGGGCTAGCGTAGGCGCGGCAGCGAAGGGCGCGTGATGGGCAGCGTAGGATGGGCCAACCCTGCATTTTCAATAAAAATCGTGATATTTGTCGAGGTGCCCCTACAAATATCATAAATAACAAACAAATGTAGGGTTTATGTTAAGGTCGATCAACCTATCTATGCCAGCCCGGCCATGACATCTTCAAATGTCAGCAGATGGATATTTCCCGACTCTGCCGCATATTCGACGCATCCTTCGGCAAATCCTGAACGGGCGAATATGTATATCTTCTTATCTCTCTCGGGAAATATCCGGCTCTGCCACTTTATTATCTCAAGCTGCTCTGCGCCCACTTGCTCTCTGGTCCACAGGCATATGCCCAGCAAAAGTTCTTCCTCGCTGAGCCTTGTCATTATATCTATATCAGCCTGTGCGCCCATGCCCGGATCCGTCCCCCACCAGCGTCCAATTTCATCTCCGATGCTCCCGCTCAGTATGTTTGCCTCAACATACTGACCGCACATTTCACTGAAGATCTCACCGATGTAGCCGTCCGTTTCAGGCGATATTCTTTCCAATGCCTTGTCGGTCAGTCCCCGGACGATGAGCGAGCGGTTCACGGCCACAAACCGGTACCAGAAGCATGACATGGTGATGGATAAGCTGAGCGTGAAAGAATACGAAGACCCATTCAAATAGAGAAAAGCCCCTTCAGGGGCGGCCAAAAAGGCAGGAGCAATAAGGCTTGAACGAAAGAGAAAGCCCGCGTCTTTAGGCGTGGGCTAGTAGCGGGGGCTTATAGCCCCGGTTCGAACCACCTGTTTTACGAGTGGCACCGATTGCCTCCTCCTCAATCCTCCAGCAGATTTCCCATGCTCCTTACCGTAAACAGCAAAGTCGACATGTTGTGGAGCAAGGCCGATGTGGTTGGGGCGATAACGCCCGAAACGCCGAGGGCTATGAGCCCGGCGTTGAATCCCACGATGGACCTGTAGTTACCTTTAATGCGCTTCATCAGGGCTGTGGCCAGCCTTCTGAGCACGGCTATCTCGTTCAGGTCACGGGCGGCTATGGTGATGTCCGCCACTTCCCTGGCGATCTCAGCGCCGTCGCTGATGGCTATGCCAACATCAGCTGTGGAAAGGGCCAGGGAATCGTTTATGCCGTCTCCGACCATTATCACCTTTCTGCCCATCTGCTTCTGCTTTTCAATGTACCTCGCCTTGTCTTCAGGCAGGACCTCTGAATAATATTCGTCCAGTCCCAGCTTTGAAGCGATGGACCTTGCAGCTCTTTCGCCGTCCCCCGTCATCATGACTATCCTCTTGATGCCGGTCTGCCGGAGCTTTTCCACCACTTCCGCCGCCTCAGGCCTTAGAGGATCTTCTATGCAAATGACCGCCGCGAGGGTATTCTCTATGGCCATATAAAGCAGGGAATATTCCATGGAAGCTTCTTCAAGGATGTGTTTCTTGCCTTCGGGGATGATGCAGCCCTCGTCTTCCATGACAAAGTGATAGCTGCCGATGACGGTCCGCTTGTTTTCTATCGTCGTAGCTATGCCGTGAGCGACGATGTATTCCACTTTGGAATGCATTTCCTCGTGGACGAGATTTCGCTCTCTGGCGGCTGCGACCACGGCTTTTGCCATGGAATGCGGAAAGTGTTCCTCCATGCAGGCCGCTATCCTGAGCAGTTCGTTCTCGCTCATGCTGTCGGAAAACGATATGACTTTGACCACCGACGGATCGGCCTTGGTCAGTGTTCCGGTCTTGTCGAAGACTATGGTGTCGGCTTCTGCGACGGCTTCCAGATATTTTCCGCCTTTTACGGTCATGTTGCGCTCGCCTGCCTCTCTGATGGCAGAAAGGACCGATACAGGCGCCGTCAGCTGAAGCGCGCATGAAAAGTCCACCATGAGTATGGACAGAGCTTTGGTCGTATCCCGCGTCAGGACATAGGTCAGGGCCGTGCCTCCCAGGGACCATGGCACCAGCCTGTCCGCCAGATTCTCGGCCTTGTTTTCGAGGACGGACTTGAGTTTTTCCGTTTTCTCGATCATGGTAACGATCTTCTCGTATCTGCTGGAACCGGCGGTTTCTTTTACTCTTATCCTGATCTCTCCTTCTTCGAGGACAGTACCCGCATATACATAGGAGCCTTCTGCCTTTCTGACGGCTATGGCTTCGCCGGTCATCGAGGCCTGATTGACCATGCCTTCTCCTTCTTCAACGACTCCGTCAAATGGTATCACATTACCCATGTGGACGCAGACGAGATCGCCGATCTGTACCTGCCCGGAGCTGACGAGCATTTCAGCTCCGTCACGGATCAGCCATACGCTGCTCGTCTGCAGGGACATGCTCCTTGCCAGGTCGCCTACGGATTTGCGATGTGTCCATTCTTCCAGGATCTCGCTTATCTTTAAGAGGAACATTATAGAGCCGGCGGTCTTGATGTCGCTTCGTATGACCGATACTCCTATGGCAGTGGCATCAAGGACGGCGACCTCTATCTTTCCTCTTGTCAGGCACCGGAGTCCTTTTAATATGAATTTTGCCGCCTGAAAACAGGTAAGGACAAATCGGATCTGATAAGGCAGAAGTTTTTTCAGATAATGTCTTGCAGTTGTGGTTATGATCTTCTCTCTGTATGTACTGTCCAGTTCCCTGCCCGAATTGGTAAGCAGCTTTTCGGGAACGCCGGCATTTTCGTAGGAAAATCCGCATATGCAGTTTATCACCGTCTCCTTGCAGCCTTCATCGTAATATATAGCTGCATCCCGGGTGTTTTCAAATACCCTCACTTTGGATATATATGGCTGTCCTTCCATGTATATCTGGAATATGTCAGCTTCCCTAAAGGACATGGCGCCATGAAGCAGGTGGATCCTTATCCTGCCTGTCCCTTCATGTTTAACGGTGAATTTCATTATCTGCCGCCTTCTTCGGAGGCTGCTTCCTTGGCCGCCTTAACAGCCTCCTCCACACTGACGGCCTTATCTTCGTAAACTTTGTTTTCGCTTTCTTCTATATCCTTGTTGATCTGCACGGCGTCTTCATAAATGTCTTCTGCATTTTCCTGAATGGTAGTCGCCGTCTTTAACAGGCTGTTCTTGGCCCTGAGCACGGCGGCAGTCACCTTGGTATAGGCTTTTTTGGCGTCCCTGCTGGAAAGGAGCTTGATGCCCGCCGTTCCAAACAGCACTCCTGCTGCGAAAATACCTGTGTATAATCCCTTGTTGTCAGTTTTTTCTTTTAAGTCCATTGCTTTTACCTCCTACTGAGTCGTTCAATATATATTACATTATAAGTTAGTCTCCGCAAACTTGCAAGGGCAAAAAACAAAAAAATAGAGCCGCTGGTCGTCCAGCGGCTCCAAATATGCAAGAGGATGAGATCTTATACTATCTCTTTTCCGTCATAGTAATTGCAATTCGGGCAAACTCTATGAGGAAGTTTTGGCTGATGACACTGCGGGCAGATTGAAAGTCCCGGAGCCGTCATCTTCATGTTAGCTGATTTTCTCTTGTCTCTTCTCGCTTTTGAAGTTTTTCGTTTAGGTACTGCCATTTCTTACACCTCCTTATTCGCTCTTCTATGTGAAGTTCATCCTTTCTTCCAAGGTAACAGTGAATAAGGATGAAATGAATGTCAACTATCTAAGTATATACTCAAATATACTCTTTTGTCAACAAAAATTTTAATGCTTGTTATGATGTTTCTATAATCCAGTAACGATATTATAGGTATCCCTTGCTATCATCAGTTCCTCGTTGGTAGGGATCATTATCAATTTAACCCTGGCATCATCGGCAGAGATAATAGTTTCTTTTCCTCTGATCTTGTTCTTAACCGGGTCAAGCTTGATACCCAGGTTGCCCAGGTTATTGCAGATTATCTCTCTCATCATGGCGTCGTTTTCGCCTACACCTGCTGTAAAGATTATGGCGTCAACACCGTTCATTTCTGCAATATAAGCTCCGATGTAGAATCTTACCTTGTGGGCGAACACTTTGAGAGCCAGCGCAGCTCTTTCGTTGCCTTCTTCAACGGCTGCCTCGATGTCCCTGAAATCGCTGGATACGCCGGAAATGCCCAGCACTCCGGATTTCTTGTTGAGGATCTCGTTCACCTTACCCTGAGGAAGATTCTCTTTTTCTCTTATATAGGTCACGATGGCCGGGTCGATGTCTCCGGATCTGGTTCCCATTACAAGTCCTTCAAGAGGAGTAAATCCCATGGAAGTATCTATACATTTGCCTCTCTTTATGGCTGAAACAGATGCACCGTTTCCAAGATGGCATGTTATCAGCTTCAGGTCCCCAAGATCTGTATTGAGGATCTTTGCAGCTCTTTCTGCCACATATTTATGTGATGTTCCGTGGAATCCATATCTTCTGATGCGATATTTCTGATAATATTCATAAGGTATCGCGTAGATATATGATTCCGGCGGCATTGTCTGATGGAAAGCTGTATCAAATACGGCTACCATCGGTGTATCCGGCATCAGTTCCTGACATGCTGCGATTCCCAGCAGATTAGGCGGATTGTGGAGAGGAGCCAGCTCTACACATTCTTCCAGTGCTTTAATGACTTCTTCGGTAATGAGTACAGATGAGGCGTATTTTTCTCCGGCATGGACTACCCTATGGCCTACGGCGCCGATCTCGTCCATTGATGCAACTACTCCCGTTTCAGGGTCCTGAACCGCTTTGAGCACCTGTTCGATGGCATCTTTATGGTCTTTCATCGGAACTTCGGTCTTTACCTTGTCCATTCCGATCTTTTCATGAGTAATAACAGAACCATCCATTCCTATTCTTTCGACAAGACCTTTACACATAAGTGACTCGTGGGTCATGTCGAGGATCTGGTATTTCAAAGAAGAACTACCGCAGTTGATTACTAAAACTTTCATCTCTATCCTCCGTATGATCAAATTAGCTTTTAACCTTATATAGTATAAACAAAAAATCCCATGTTTGCAAGTGGTTTATGGATTTTGGCCTGCCGCTCTGTGTAGCTTTACAATAGATGTGAGACTTTAGTAGTAGAAAAAAGCGATTGAGTCCATTAGAATGGTTTTACCACAAATCATCTAAAGAAAGGACTATCAATCGCTATGAATAGTATAACACACTCACAACGATATTTGCCACATACTTTTAACACAAGATTCTATGCGGTATGGATTTTGGGCCACCGCTTTTGGAATGGCGGTTCAACCCAAAATGTGGATTTTGAAACCGTCAGACTTAATTGTTTGGCGGTTTCTCGTTATTTGCTCTTTTTACAGAGTGTGATCAGACCGCCAAGCGGTAGTCCTTTGGTATAAAGAGCCTTTCGGCTTTTTATCTGCTATATTTCCTCTTCTTCCTCTTTTCTTTTTCAGCTTTCTTTACATCTTTAACTTCGCTTTTCTCTAATTTCTACAATAATTTTTCTTTTCTGAAAAGGTATGTCTGACTATGTACCCTGCCTGCATCCTTGAAATTTCAACACATAAAAACAGGTCAGAAAAAAATTCCAACCTGATCGTAAAACTTATCAATTTGGCCTGTCAGCGTTTGATTTCAAGCTGCATGTTTCCACAATGCTATACACATTTTCGATCATTGGCAAAAAATGCAGCAATCCGGTCAGACGACACGGGACATCTCCAGACAACAGTCATAAGTCAGTCCGCATAAAACGGCTTCCTCACAAATTCCGAAAACCGGTACAGATCCCTTTCAGCGGCCATGTTATAAAGATCAGCGGCAAGGATGTCCCTGGAAAGGCTGTATGATATCTCCGGGTATCCGGTGGCTTCTTTATTGATGTTTGTAATGACCGGCAGGCCACAGACATCCGACTTCTTTATTTCCTTAAGATATTCTCTGCCTCTGTCATTAAATGCAAGGATCCTTATATAATTGGCGGCCTCTTCCCTTCGGTCCATGCCAAGAGCCGTCTGTACAAGAAATCTGTCTATCCTCGTCCTGGTATATCTCTTGGACTTGAGCATTTCCGCCAGCTGGACCAGATCTTTGCAAAGCCTTATGGAGTTTTTCAGCTTATTTCCCAGGCCCTCCCCTCCTGCCGGAGCGTTGTCCAGCAGCGGCCCTTCTGTCATCAGGACTCTCTGGCGTATCATGTCAAAAAATCTTCCTTCAGATGGTCTGTCTGCTCTAAGAAAAATATCATATGATTTTTCCGGCAAAAGTCTGGAAATATCCTTACCCTTTGCAATCATCTCCCTTATGGCAGTAGCTGATGCAAAACGGTCATCTGCGCCCCTATCATTATATCCTGGCCCCAGCCGTTTTACAGTCATGGGCCTGGCCCTTTTCACAGCATTGATATATTCTATCGCCAGAATGTTGTTGGGACTTTCAATGACATGGACACCGTTCTCGCCCATGAGGGATCTGACAGCTTCTCTGCGGGCTCTGGGATATGAAAGGCCCTCTTTTGTTCCCTTTTCCATGCGTTCCTGTATTTCCCCGGCATTTTCTTTTATTGTCCGGGCAATCCTTGAAAGTTCTTCTATATTGCCTGACTCACTTCCAAACGATATATACTCCGCACCAAGGTTTTCAAGTATCTCTACTCCAGCCTGTGCGAATGTCCCGGCCGAAGCGCACGCAAAAACCGCGGGGATCTCCACAACCAGGTCTGTCCCGCACATGACAGCCGCCTCAGCTCTCATCCATTTGTCAGCAAGGGCCATAGCCCCCCGCTGCAGAAAATTGCCGCTCATGGCTGCGATCACCACTTCTGCTCCGCTCCTGCGCCGTGATTCTTCCAAATGGTACATATGTCCGTTGTGGAAAGGATTATATTCTGCAATTATACCTATGCTCTTTGTCTTCATATTGTGATTATAACACAAACCATCCGGATATCATAGCTATAACTGCGCTTATCATCCCATGTGTCGCCTTTATCTTCAATATATCCCCAAGCCCTATGCCTGAACCTTCCGCTGCAGAGGCTGCCTGACCGGCCACAGACAACCCTCCGAAAGATACAAGAAATGCTGCTGTTACAGTCTTTGTCATTATCCCCGTATCACACAAGCCCACGAGATTTACACCGATCGTCATTTCCAATATGCCTTTGAGGGTTGCAGACGCCGTCTCACAGGCAAACAGGCTGAACACTCCTGACGAGTCGAGTATGTTTATCCCGATGGTAAATACCATTATATACGCCAGAATAACAGCCATAGCCTTGAAACCGCATATTATGGCAGCTGTAAAATTTTCCATGTAATGTCCTGATCTTATCTCCTGCCGGCTTTTTCTGACCATCACAGGTCCGGGGCAGGAGTACAAAAGCCCGTTAAGCAGGGCTCCTGCATAGTGGGAAACGGCTATGACTGCCGCCGCTTTCTGGCTTCCGATAAAAGCACCTGTGGTAAATATGATAAAAGCGGGACCTGTGACAAAAGAATAGCTGAGGATATGCCTGCCTTGCTCTGCCGATACGGCTCCGTCCATTACAAGGTCGCCTGTCACCTTGGCCGCCATGGGGTATCCTGACAGAAATGCCATGGCAAAAGGATATATGCGTACAGGCAGACGGTTAAGGTCTCCTGACCGTTTTATAAAATCCGAAAATATATAAAAAGGAAGCATGACCGGGACTATCGAATTGAGCCACAGCGATATGGCAGTCTTTGAACCGTTTTCTGTTGTCTGGGGAAATATGACCATAGCAGCCGCAAACAAGGCAGCCAAAAGGATGACTATCTGTTTTTTCCTGTTTCTTACCATCTTCATACGGTAATCTTATTCGCCCCGTTTCATTTTTAGAATCGGGCAGAGATCCAAACGAAAAATCAGGACAAAAAACCCCGCATAATGTTATGCGGGGCTAAACAATCATAAGAGATTTCTGTCATTTAAGCAGTTCGTCTTTATATTCAAGTATCTCGCTGACTTTAAGGCAGGCCGGACAATCGCAGTACTTTCCTCCCGAAGCCTTTATCTCCCGTCCGTGGGCCTCTATGCCCGCAGCAGTGTCAGGTCCGAAATATTTTTTCCCGGCTTCGGATCCTGCAAAGGCTATAAGCTGATCTACCGGCATTATATCTTCCTCAAGCTCTCTGATATAGTTTTCTGTCTCGCTTTTTTCAGAAGAAGTCCCTGCGGATTCCAGCCAGCGGCAGGCAGCTTCTCTTGTCTCGGCGCTGCAAGTTGGAGCCTCCATCAGCTCTTTTGTCTTAGCCACAATGATATCTTTTACCTTGGCATCCATCATTCTTCTTCCTCACCCGGTGCGAATGTACCTGATTCAACCTCGTTCTGGGTCTTATATGCAAGGTTCTTCATTTCTTCCCTGTTGGCCGCAAGAGTTTCATTGATAGCTGTAAAAGTCTGCTCCAGATTGGTGTACATCTCGCCGAAATATTTCATGTTCAGCTCGTCCATCTTTTCCTGCATATCATAAAGCATCTTATCAACATAATCATAAGTCCTCATGCGCATAACTCTGGCGTGGGTCTCGGCATCCTGCTTGATCTCTGCAGCCAGTTTGGTGGCCCTTAGTGTTATATCATCACTTTCCACAAGGTAATCAGCCTGTTTTTTTGCTTCTCTTATGATCCGCTCATATTCGGCCTTTGCTTCTCCCAGTATCCTGTCTCTTTCGTCTCTTATCCATTTTGCCTGCTGTACATCGTCCGGCAGAGCAAGCCTGATCTCTCTGACTATCTGGAAGATCTCTTCGGCATCGACCATGATCTTGTTAGACAAAGGAAGTCCTGTCGCATCATCAACTATATCTTCCAATTCCTCCAGCAGTTTTAAAACTTTCATCGTGTCTTCCATTACTTGTTCAATCTCCCTTTCATTCTTTTTAATACACAAGGCGGCACAAGATCTTCTCCGGGACCGCCTAGAGAAATCACCTGCTTTGCCATGGTGGAACTCACAAACGCATGCTTTGCGTCTGCCATGAGAAATACAGTTTCCGTCTTTTCATTATATAAATGCTTGTGGAGCTGAGCCATCTGCTGTTCCAGATCAAAATCGCCTGTCCCGCGCAAGCCTCTGACGACTACATTAAATCGGTTTTTGTTCACAAAATCTGCCAGCAGGCCGTCGCACATATCTACCTTGACATTGGGAATATCAGCTGTAGCTTCCGCTATCATTTCCATCCGTTCTTCAAATGTGAACATGGTCTTTTTTTCAAGATTAACGACTACTCCTATGACAAGCTGGTCGAATATATTGGCTGCCCTCTCGATAATATCAAGATGTCCGAGAGTAAGCGGATCGAAGGATCCGGCATACAGGGCTTTTATCTCCATAAACAAACCTCCGAATTCTACGCCATATATTTTAGCACATAAAAACCGCGTAAGCAATCACAAAATCCGCAGTTTTCAGCCATGGCGGTATATGGAAAGGATAATATGCCCATATTTTCTCTCTTTGACTTTTACAAATCCGCATATCTTATCGGCCATCTCCATTGTATGCCAGTGTTCGGCTATTATAAGCCCGTCATCCTTCAGCAGGCCTGTCTCTTCTACAGTTTCAAAGATCTTGTCATAAAGCCCGCTGTCGTATGGAGGGTCTGCAAAAATAAAATCAGCTTTTTCCTTTATCCTTCCTATACCCTTCCTGAAATCACCTGGCAGCACTGCTGATCTGTGTTCCGCTCCGCAGTGGGCGATATTTTTTCTTATGATGTTTAAAGCTTCTTTTGAGTTGTCGCAGAAATAGCACTTTCCGGCTCCCCTTGACAGGGCCTCAAGGCCCAGATTGCCTGTACCTGCAAACAGATCAACGCATACAGCTTCCTGAAGGTCAAAAGCGATCATACTGAAAAGCGCTTCTTTTACCTTGTCAGATGTTGGCCTTATATCATCATTATCAGGCGCATAAAGCCTCCTGCCTTTATATTCTCCTGTTATTATCCGCATGGTCATACCTCTGTCTTTTTTGTTTTGTGTAAATATATTAACCTATATCAGCAACAAAATCAATTTAATTAAACTTCCAGCACTGCCCTTTAAATCCATTTATTTCATAACATAATATCCGCTCGCCGAATCAAACTATTACTGTAATAGGAGGTGAACAAAATGTCATTACAGGATAAGATGAACATCAATGCAAAGCCTGCATTAAACAGTCTGAAAACTGAAGTTGCCAACGAGCTTGGTCTTTCTAACTACGAGATGACAGATAAGGGTAACCTGACTGCAAGACAGAACGGTTATGTTGGCGGCTATATGACTAAGAAATTAGTTGAAATGGCTGAAAGACAGCTTGCCGGCAAATAGCCTTTCGGCATATCACGGCAAATCTTTATTTATGGTTATATTTCTTAACAGAAAAAAGACAGGCATACCATCGCCTGTCTTTTTCTTTACTTAGACTGCCTGCTCATTATCTTCAGTCTCAGGATTAAGATCTTCAAGTTCATCGTCCAATATCCTGTCGAGTTTCTTTACGGCGCAGGCGGCGTATTCATATATGCTCCTGGCAAAGAGCGCAACTATCGCCAGCACGGACATGGCCTCCACATACTCGTCAGGCATCTTGAGGCCGACCGCTGACAAGAAAGGCGGAAAAGCGCTTATGGCCACTGTCAGGAGCGTCACCCCTGCACAGACGGCCAGGAACCTTATGACGCCGCTCAGGCAGTCGGCAACAGTTCCGCATTTTTTGATCACTATCCTGCTGTAGTACAGCTCCAGCAGAAAGTTTGCCAGCCATACCGTAGCAAGAAGAGCGGCAGCATACCCTATATATGTGAGGTTTTGCCATATCATCCGTATAATGTCATAATTTGGGATCATGTCAGTCCTCCTTGTATCCTGTCATGATCCATAATATGCGGTTTCTACAGATTAAGCTGTATGTTCTCTCCAAACATTTTTTTTACTTTTTCCCTTATCCCGGTATTTTCAGGATCAGAAAGCACCGGATCAGCTTCAATGATCTTTGCAGCCACTTTTTTCACATCTTCAAGGATATCTCCATGTCGGATGAGATCGCTTATGTTCAGCTCCGGCAGCCCGTGCTGCCTGGTCCCGAATATTTCTCCAGGGCCGCGGAGTTTCAGGTCCTCTTCTGCGATCTCAAAACCGTTTTGGCTCCTGCACATTATCTGGTTGCGCCTGTCAGCTATCTTGCTCTCGTGTCCGCAGATCAGCACGCAATATGACTGGTGCTGACCTCTGCCTACCCGGCCTCTTAACTGATGCAGCTGGGCCAGACCGAATCTTTCACAGTTTTCTATTATCATCACCGTGGCATTTTTTACATCTATTCCTACTTCTATGACAACAGTGGATACCAGTACATCTGTTTTGCCGGCTGCGAAGCTTTCCATGATCCGGTCTTTTTCCTCCTGTTTCATGGCGCCATGGACAAGTCCTATGTTCAGGTCATGGTATTTTGACGAAAGTTCCTCATAGATCTCCTGAGCCGAACGGCAGTCAACATTCTCGGACTCATCGATCAGCGGAGCCACAACATAGGCCTGGCGGCCTTCTTTTGCCTTCTGTCGTACGAAATCATAGATGGCGTCCCGTGAATCGGCATTCCGCAGGAATGTCCTTACAGGCTTTCTGCCCGGCGGCATAGTATCTATGACTGAAATATCAAGGTCTCCGTATAATATAACGGCTAAGGTCCTTGGTATCGGAGTGGCAGTCATTACCAGCACATTCGGATTCCTGCCTTTTTCTGCCAAAACAGTCCTCTGATTGACTCCGAACCTGTGCTGTTCATCTGTTACCACAAGGCCGAGCCCTTTAAATCCCACATTAGGCTGTATCAGCGCATGGGTGCCTATAAGTATATCTATATCGCCTGATGCCAGATCTTTCAGGACTTGCTCCTTTTCACCGGACTTCATTGTGCCGCATAGCAGTTCTGTCCTTATACCCAGCGGATCAAAGACTTTTTTCATGGACGCAAGATGCTGTTTTGCCAGCAGCTCTGTCGGCGCCATCATGACTGCCTGGTATCCTGCTTTCACCGTCTTGTACATGGCCATCTGCGCTACTGCTGTCTTTCCTGAGCCCACATCTCCCTGCACAAGCCTGTTCATCGGTCTGACTGCAGCCAGATCTTTTTCTATCTCTTTCCATACCTTCAGTTGTCCCGATGTAAGACGAAACGGCAATGTTTCCGTAAAAGGTGACATATCTATTGCCATGTCAATGACAGTACCGTCTTGTTCCCCTGTCATGCCTTTTTTGATGTAAAAAAGCCCGGTCTGCAGGGTTAAGAGTTCTTCAAATACCATTCTGTAACGGGCTTCTTTTATATTTCTTTCGTCTGCAGGAAAATGGATGTTTTTTATGGCATATGATGGGCTGCACAGGTTGTTTTCCTCTACTATCCAGTCGGGCAGCCATTCCTTCACATTGTCAGCCAGGCATATGGCCTCTTTCTGGATCTTGCGCATGTTTGCCTGGGTCATGCCCTCAGTGAGGGGATATATTGGAAGGATCCCCCTTACATCTTCTTCATCTCCAGCTTTATGAAATTCAGGATGCGCCATCTGCCTCCTGCCGTTGTTGAGGCTTACCTTACCGTAAAAAGTATATTCTGAGCCGATATTAAAATAATTGGCCAGGTATCTTCCGTTGAAAAACAATACTTCCAGGTCAGCCGAACTGTCCTGTACCAATATCCTGAGGGGTGTCCGCTTATTATATGGATTGCCTTTCATCTGCCGGGCGATAACCTTTGCCTTCACCAGCACTTCTTTGTCAAATGGGGCTTCCATTATATATGAAACATGACGCCTGTCCTCATATTTCCTGGGAAAATGCAGCAGCAGGTCTTCTACTGTTTCTATCTTCATATTTCTGAGGAGCCGGCTCTTTTTTTCGCCTATGCCCTTTATGGCTGAAACTTTATCTTGCAGGTCCATATTCTCTCTTAACCTCGATGTCTCTGGGGGCTATGTTTTTTGACTTTATGCCCACTATCTTCATTATAAGTTCACCGCCGTATTCAGGGAACATGGCGCTCATCTCCTTTTCCAGAGCGTCCAGTACGGTCTGCGTTACATTTTTTATGCTGGTTCCGAAGGAAAGGACGACATAAAAGGTGATACGATACTTTTCGTCTTTTTCCTCAATTATGTAATTGTCCAGCATGTCCCCGGAACTTACTCTGGAATGACTTCCCAGCAACCTGCCCTGCTGGTTTGATAAAAACACTTTATTTCTGGCTGTCTGTGCTGATCTTATTATCGCTTTTGCTATCCCGCTGTCGTTTACTGTTATGTCGCCCAGCGCAGTGGTCTTGGTGAGTGTCATGGCTGCCCCCTTTCTCCTTATGGTATTTTATCATATCTTTTCACATTTTCCTATGGGTTTTCATAATATAACTCAGGGGGCGCGTATGAACAATAATTTTCGCAAAAAGAAATGCTTTAATATGTATAAAGAGACCAAAGACATAGGTTTTGTGCTGCTGGTCCTTGGCATAGTCACCATCTGCGCATTTTTTCTGCCGCCAAAAGTATGGATAATCCTCCTGGGGATCTTGCTGATAATATGCGGTTTTACTCTCCTGAAAAAATAAATGATCCGGGGAAATAAAAAAGAGACCGAAAATCAGTCTCCTCTCGCTATATCTCATATATGACAAATTTAGATGGCACGGTTCACTTTGTTTGATTTAAGACATTTTGTGCAAACATTGGCTCTTCTCACTGTGCCTTTTTCGTCAGCTATCCTTACAGTCTGGATATTAGCGTTCCATTTTCTCTTTGTGTGTCTGTTGGAATGGGATACAGCATTTCCCGATACCTGTCCCTTACCGCAGATCTCGCACTTTCTTGACATCTACCGCACCTCCTCTTGGTATTTTAAGCTTATCAAGCATATGATCTTACTTCTGCTCAAACTCGAACGAATGTCATTATATCATACGGAGCTTATCGATTCAAGCATTTTTTATCTAAATCAGACATATTTTTGATCCAGTACCACTTGTCCTGTCTGTCTTGTCTGCTCCATGTCGATCACCCTCTGGTTGGCGCTGCCCCTGAACAGCAGCGTCAGATCCCTTTGGTCCTGGATAAATCTGCCGTCCACCAGCCAGTCGACCATCGAAAGGAGTTTATCCACTTCCGGATCTTTCATGGCAGTCAGCTCTTCATAAGTATACCCGCTGTAAGCCATGATATTGAGCCCTCTTTTTTTTATTTCCTCCGCCAGAGCGGAAAATGCTCCCGGCTGGCAGAAAGGTTCTCCGCCGCTGAATGTTACTCCGTCAAGAAGAGGGTCTTTGTCTACAGCATCTACGATCTTTGAGATATCGCAGTCGTACCCTCCGTTAAAATCATGGGTCTCCTGATTATGACAGCCCGGACATCCGTGGGGGCAGCCCTGACAGAAAACAGCAAAGCGAAGGCCGGGGCCGTCTACGATTGACTCGCGGACGATCCCGGCGATCCTTATGGAATCATATTTTTTCAAATCCTGTTGACACATCGTGTTTTACCCTGTCCTTTTCTTCGGCAGCTTTTGCACTGTTCCAGTGATCCATTGTGCCTACCAGATAGCCGGTAATGCGGCGTATCCTTTCAAATCCCACATCGCCGTCATCTTCTTTTCTGTGGCACAGAGGACATTCGTTGTCGATTATCCCGGTATAGCCACAGCATGGGTCTCTGTCCACCGGATGATTTATGGAACCGTAGCCTATGCCCGATTCTTTCATGAACCTTACTACCTTTTCAAATGCGTCAAGGTTTTTGAGAGGATCTCCATCCAGTTCTATATATGATATGTGTCCACCGTTGGTAAGCTCATGGTATGGGGCTTCTATCCTTATCTTGTCGAAGGCGTTGATATCGTAATATACAGGCACATGGAAGCTGTTGGTATAGTATTCCCTGTCAGTGACTCCTTCGATCACTCCGTATTTTTCCTTATCTATCCTGACAAACCTTCCGGAAAGTCCTTCGGCAGGAGTTGCGATGAGCGACCAGTTAAGGCCTGTCTTTCTGGACATCTCATCCATCCTCTTGCGCATATACCCGATTATCTCAAGTCCCAGTACCTGAGATTCCTTGGATTCGCCGTGGTGCTTGCCTGTAAGTGCTTTGAGGCACTCTGCGAGGCCTATGAATCCTACGGTGAGGGTCCCGTGCTTGATGACTTCGCCTACCGTATCGTCCGGGCCCAGTTTGTCAGAGTCCAGCCAAATGCCCTGTCCCATCAGGAACGGGAAATTCCTTACTTTTTTCTGAGACTGGATCTTGAACCTGTCATAAAGCTGGTCGCAGGCCAGATCTATCATCCTGTCCAGCCCCTCAAAAAAGATGTCCAGGTCTCCCTTTGCCTTTATGGCCAGTCTCGGCAGGTTTATGGATGTAAAGCTCAGGTTTCCTCTGCCGGTAACGATCTCCCTTGTCGGATCATAGGTATTGCCTATTACCCTTGTCCTGCAGCCCATGTATGCGCATTCGGTATTAGGATCTCCTTCTACCAGATATTTTTTGTTGAACGGCGCATCCAGGAATGAGAAATTAGGGAAAAGCCTCTTTGCAGATACGCGGCAGGCCAGCTTGAACAGGTCATAGTTAGGATCTCCCGGATTGTAGCTGACGCCTTCCTTTACTTTGAATATCTGTATAGGGAAGATCGGAGTCTCTCCGTTGCCCAGCCCGGCTTCCGTAGCCAGCATGACAGATTCCATGACAAGCCTTCCCTCAGGGCTCGTATCTGTACCATAGTTTATGGAGCTGAACGGTACCTGAGCACCTGCTCTTGAGTGCATGGTATTGAGGTTATGGATAAAGGCTTCCATAGCCTGGTATGTCTTGCGCCTGATCTCCTTGTCAGCAAATCTGGTGGCACGGTCCTGCATCTTTTTGGCTTCGTCCTCAGAAACGATCTTTTTCAGTTCTTCAAGTTCCAGTTCCTTGTAGTTGTTGTCCCATGCCATGCAAGGATATACGCCATGTTCATCCTCTATCTGCTTTTCGATGGCTTTCATCCTGTCCTCGCCATCATCCACATCTTCCAGAAAGTCCAGCATCTTGCCCAGATTTGAGATATACAGTTTCTTGTAAGTCTTTTTGACTCCCGGAGCCATGCCGTAATCAAAATTAGGCACTGACTGTCCGCCATGCTGGTCGTTCTGATTGGATTGTATAGCGATACATGCAAGAGCGGCATAGCTTTCTATATCATTAGGCTCTCTCAGATGACCGTGACCCGTAGAAAATCCGCCTTTGAGCAGCTTTACCAGGTCTATCTGGCAGCATGTCATCGTCAGTGTATAGAAATCCATGTCATGGATATGTATGTCCCCTTCTTCATGGGCTTTTACATGTTTAGGGTCGATGACATACATCTTGTAGAACTCTTTTGCTCCCTCGGAACCATACTTGAGCATTGTCCCCATGGCGGTATTGCCGTCTATGTTGGCGTTTTCACGCTTGATCTCATTTTCCTTTGCTTCTTTGAAAGTAAGGTCCTCATATATCTTCATGAGCTTGGTGTTCATGTCGCGGACCCTTGTCCTCTCCGCTCTGTAAAGGATGTATTCTTTGGCTGTGCGGGCATGTCCGTTCTCTATCAGGATCTTTTCAACCGCATCCTGTATCTGCTCTACGGTAGGGACCTGGTTGTGGCACACCTCCAGCAGATATAATTCCGTTTGTTTTGCCAGGTACATGGCCATTTCTTCGTCTTTGCCCCCCAGTACCTGAGCTGCTTTAAAAATTGCCTGAGCGATCTTGTTCACATCAAAATCGACCATGCGCCCATCTCTCTTGACGATCTTCTTAATACTGTCCATAAAGTTCCCCTACCTTCTGCATTTATAATATCAAGGCAATAAACACTATATATTGTGGTTGCATAAAGAATCTACCACTAATTAAGCCATGTGTCAAGAAGTAATTTGCCATGTCCGGAAATTATTTTACCGTCTGTCTCTCATGGAATTCTTCCCGCAGCATTGACATCAGCCAAAGGTCAACATATCTGCCGTTTTTCTTGCCTCCGCAGCGCATGATGCCTTCCCTCCTGAATCCGGTCTTTTCGTACAGGGACGCAGCGATACGGTTGTCGGCAAAATGATCCAGCGTGACTCTTTCCATATCCATTTCGTCAAACGCCCATTTGAGTATGAGTTCCAGGGCTTCCCTGCCGTAACCTCTGCCCCGGTCATTGGTATCGGCAATATATATCCTCGTTATGTCAAGGGAATCATAATGTTTGTTGATACTGCTCACATAGATCCGTCCTACCGGCCTGTCATCAGCAATGGCACATATGGTCCACTGGACGGCACAGGCGTCTTTTTCTCTTTCTATGTATTCCCGCACCGTCTGCTGATAATCCCTGCCGTCATCTATGGTAAAGAACCTGCTTACCTCAGGCCTTGCTTCCCACACGGCAAAATACAGGCAATCGTCAAAGCAGCTTTTCCTGAGATATAAATTGCTTCCTATTATAGGGTTTTCTTTCATTGTCTCATACTCCCTTCCGGCCATGCCATTCTTACAATTTTGTGAATTTTTTATGAAATCATCCCACGGAACGATTTTTTATGATATTATATTATAGATTTTTTGAGAAAAATATTAAATACTATATTTGATTAAAACTGAGGATTAACATGAACAAGAAAACAAAGATGATCATTATGATAACAGCGGCGATAATCGCTGTCGCAGCCATAGCCGGAGGGATAATCTATTTTATCAGTTCACGGAACGATAACCAGCCGCCTACACTGACAGAAGTCGTCGAAAGCCGTGTAGCAGCATACAGGACAGATCTGAGGGATTCATACGCATCAATGACGGACCAGGAAAGCGTCGCAGAATACCTTAACAACTGGGCAGAAAACAAAGGTATCAAAAGCAAGATAGATGACCATAACAATGTTATCTACTCCTTGCCTGCATCTGATGGATATGAAGATAAAGCGCCTGTGGTCCTTGTCACCGAATATGATCATACATGTATGGGTAATTACGAAAACAGCATCGTATCAGCCTTTACTGCCGCCAAGAACGATGAACCCCATGGAGAATATAAAGTTATATTCATATCAAGAGAAGAAGGCAGCCTTGACCCGGCTTCTGCCCTGTCATCAGAATATTTTCCTGATGGATGCCAGGTGATCTACCTGGGCAACTGCACATCTTCAAGGATCGCCACTGTTACAGGAGGATATGAGGAGTTCCTCCTTACGAAAGATGTGCAGTATACATCTCCTGCATATGACAACGCTTATACCATCACCATTTCCGGACTGCCTGCCCAGAGCTTTTCAAGCCTATCAGCCAGCGATCCAAACCCTATCAAGATCTTAGGCGATCTGCTGGCATACTTTAAGTCCCATTCCACCCTGTTTGAGGTGGCCTCATTTACAGGCGGCACAGACGCAGACATGCTCCCTGCATCTGCATCTGTTACCATAGTTGTAAACGAAAGCTCCCTCACCCGCTTTGAGAACAGGATGGAAAGCGAAATGGAGGATTTTTACAGTGAGTATCAGGATAAATATCCTGGAGTCCAATATACTGTAGAACCTGCCCAAATGCCTTCGAGAGTGCTGAGTTCACAGGATGCTGAGAGCCTTGTGAGCCTTATGTACACTTCTCCTTGCGGCGTACATTATAAAGATGACAACGGCAATGTAGCATCAATAGTCAACATGGGCTATATCAATTTAGACGGCAGCCAGCTGGTCCTGGAAGTGTCAGCTTCAAGCTGGGACGAAGCTCTCCTGTCAGAAATGGCAGAAATATATCAGACTACATCAGGTCTTTCAAACATAACCTTTGAACAGGTTTCTCAATATGCGCCTTTTGAAATAGACGAGTCCAGTCAGCCTTTTGAAGTGGCTTTCCGTGAATCATACGACCAATATCACAGCACAGATCTTGAAAGCGTAAATATGGCCGAAGTGACTCCGTGCGGCATAATCTACGAGAAAAACTCCAATATTGAAATCATGGCCGCAGGCGTTACAGAACGGACAACCGACAACTTTGCCGGCGCTGTCATAACATATATGAGAACTCTCGAAACTGCTGAATAACAGATCATCTGCTCAAATAAAGCAGATGACCTGCAGATAACCCCCTCCGATGGCACGCCTCGGAGGGGGTTCTTATCCGACCTGATGAAAGAACACCCGGAACACAGAACAGAAGCAAGACAGGATTTACAGCTATTGAACGCACAGAAGATGGGGGAGCATGAAGCGGAGATTGAGAAAATCAAGAGCTTGTTCCTTGCTATCCTGCGGGATATTAAGAAAGACATGGAAAACGGAGAACAGCCGGGGGAAGCTGTAACCGCCGCCATGTTTCAGACCATGCGGGACGCACTGGCGGAGCAGAAACAAAAACCGATTTCTGTTGATGATGTAACAGCAATGATTGCCGGACAAATCGGACAGCTTGCACCGATGGACGAGGAAACCTCCGACTTGTTTCAGAAGTTGGCGAAGAAGCTGATAGAGCAAATGGAGAAGAAGTAATAGACTATTCAACAATCAGAAAAGGTGTTACAAGTGAATTAGTTTTCACTAATCATTTGATAAATAGAAAGGAAGTCGTATTATGAGTATTCGATATAGTATAGCTAAAAGTGCATTACGGGTATTAGGATTCAAAAAAATGTTTCAGTTGCCATTGAACAGACTCATAATAAAAGCAGAACATCTTAATAAAAATCGAAATTTTCAAATACCGAAAAATCGCAAGTATATTTATAACGATATTCCTATAATGAATGGGAAGTATCATTGTCTGTCTATTCAGAAACACCAACAACGGACAGAAAAAGCAATATTATTTTTCTTTGGTGGCGGAATGATTATTGGTCCAGATGGGGGTGACGTAAAATGCGCCGGGGAATATGGGGCGGACTGTAATATGGATGTATGGTTTCCTTATTATCCTCTTTGTACTCGAAATAGTATTTTAGAAACTTATAAGATGGTGTTTGATACTTACCGAAAAATGGTTGCGGTTTATGGCGCAGAGAATATTACGCTACTCGGTTTTTCGTCTGGAGCAGCTTTAGCTATTGGTGTTTGCCTATACAACAACACTTTAGATCACCCCTTGCCTATGCCGCATAGAATTGTGGCGTGTTCACCGGGGTGCTGTCCTGATAGCAATGTGCAACTGAATAAAATGAAAGAATTAAATGCAAAGGATATTATGGTAGATGTTGCTTTTATGGAAAATGTAAGAACACTTATGCAACATGGCGAAAGTGTTCCAGATTATATGCTATCAGGTACACTCGGTAATTTTAAAGGCTTACCAGATATTCATTTTTGGTATGGTAGCGACGAAGTGCTATATGCTTGTGCTGAAAATTTCGTAAAAGCTTGTAAAGCGGAAAATGTAACCTATACATTAAATGTGGGAAAGGGAATGTGTCACTGCTACCCGATGGTATCTTTTTTTCCAGAAGGGAAATCAGCGCATAAAGAAATATGCCAGAAAATTTGTGAAAATAAAAATATTAAATTGTAAGTATTATAGGAGCATTAGCAAATGATTTTAGCAATCGAAACTATAATTTTATGTATTATCTTTTTTCTGCTTTGTTTTGGTGGAACAGGCACTGATGATAAAAATTTGAAAAGCTATTCATCTTATCCAGATAAGGTGCAAAATCAAATAAAGGAAATTATAGAGTATCAGGGACGCTTTAAAGAAAGCAATAAAATAATAGTATTTATATCGAATTTTCTGCTATTCCTGCCTCTATTTTTCATATTAGGATTGTTTATTAGAGAAAATAACTTTTATCATAATTTCATTTGCCTAAATATAATTGGACAAAGCCTGAATATATTTGATTTGCTAATCATTGACCTTTTATGGTGGAGGAATACGAAACGTATTCGCTTTACAAAAATACCTGAAAAAGAATTGTATCAAAATCCGCAGAAACATATACAGTCGTTTATTCGAGGATTTATCTTGTATCTGATAATCGCCATAATAGACGGATATATATTGACGCTATTTTAATGATAAAGATAGCAAAGCCAGCCGAGCCAGTCAACGGTCAAGATGAACGGCGCATAAATGC
>ENA-ORNG01000035-ORNG01000035.1-human-gut-metagenome-genome-assembly--contig:-NODE-35-length-131492-cov-15.742675_pt1 | contig 131492 bp, 189 predicted proteins | sample MGYA00242113_ERZ509018 | MGnify/ENA primary metagenome ERZ509018 (study PRJEB26280, sample SAMEA2338711) | human gut metagenome | biome: human gut; feature: human-associated habitat; material... | reverse complement strand
ACCAGGGATTGGTTTTAATAACCCGCCACGACCTACAACAACATCAATATCATTTAAGTCAACATTCTTCTCTTTAAGAACATCTAAAATAACTTCTTTACGGAAATCTTTCTGATCGTAAATAGTATCATATTTTGCAATTTCTTCTGTTGAATGTCTAAGAGTTTCTTCCATTAACTGAGTTTCATCTTCATATACACCAATCTTAGTAGAAGTAGAACCAGGATTGATAATTAAAATTTTGTATGACATTTTTATACCTCCAATAAATTAAATGTATTGTCATTTATCACAATGGGCAAAAGTTAAATAAACAACAATTGCCCGTTTTTATAAATCAAAAATTAGATTACTTAAGGTTTTCAGCAACGATTGCAGCAAGTGCAATTGAGTTAACCTTTACTTCGAATTCATCTGAACGTGATGTTAAGATAACAGGAGCTTTTGTACCTGTTAAAATATTTCCGTTAACACATTTAGCAGTATGAACTAAAGCTTTGTATGTGATGTTTCCTGCATGAATGTCAGGGAATAATAATACATCAGCATCACCAACAATCTTTCTATCAGTTGTACCTTTGTGGTAAGCTGCTTCAGGTTCTATTGCAAGGTCGAGTGAAAGAGGTCCGTCAACGATACAACCTGGAATCTTTCCTTCTTCGTTCATCTTTGTAAGTTCATCAGCTTCTACAGTACAAGGCATCTTTGGATTTACAACTTCAACAGCTGCAAGTGGAGCTACCTTTGGACATTCAATACCACAAGCATGTGCAATTTCAACTGTATTCTTAATAATCTGAGCCTTTGTATCAAGGTCAGGATAAGGAACAAAAGCAACGTCTGATAAGAATAAAAGACGATCAATACCTTTTTCACTGTATTTCTCCTGTCTTTTTACTGTTGAACCGTACGGACCCTTGCGGGATCCGCCTCAGGAAACGTGTTTTGAGGCGTGCTCTTCACATGTTTCTATTCCGTTGAGTAGCCGCATGGGAGTGAAAGCACCATGATAATATGGTTTATTCCCGTGTGAGTTGCGTTTTCGTTCCTCAAGGGCACGGAGGTTCCCCAATGCCTGCCCACAGGGTATGAGTCTAATGGTATTTCCTCATCTATAATGGAAAAGGAGGCGAGGGGCGGGTAGCGTCAACAGCATACGTCTGAGCCGATTTTTCGCTGGATTTGGGATACGAAAGGAACGACGCATGAGCAAAAAACGGATAGGCATTGCCGTCATGGCCCTTGGCATGTTTCTCTGGGCTGCGGCCGCTTACGCTTCGCCCGAGGCGCCGCGCCTGCTTTCTCCCCCGATGGCGTTGCCGGTACCGTCCGGGTTTTTAAAGGTGCTTTTGCTGCTGACATTTTTTGTGCATTTGGTGTTGGTCAACGTGCTCCTGGGTTCGGTGATCCTGTCGGTCATCGATCGGCGGGCTTCGGCTTCGGACAGAAAGGGCGGGGTGGCCTTCATGCCCAAGGTGTTGGCCCTTGCCGTGAACTTCGGCGTCGCTCCTTTTCTCTTTTTACAGGTGCTGTACGGGCATTTCCTGTACCCCAGCATCGTGCTTATGGCCGTGTGGTGGATGTTCGTCGCCTTGTTCGCCATGCTGGCGTATTACGGGCTTTACGTGAGCGACGGGGCGGTCAGGCCTGCGCGGCGGACCCCGATACTGTTCCTGTCTGCGCTGCTGCTTCTGATGACGGCGTTTCTGCTGAGCAACGCCAGTACCCTGATGCTGCGCCCGGACTTCTGGTTCCGGTGGTTCTCCGAGCCGCACGGGCATCTTTTGAACACAAGCGATCCCACCTTATTTCCGCGCTATCTGCATATTTTACTGGCTTCTCTGGCTGTGGGCGGCCTGACGATGGCCTGGCGCGCCCGGTGGAGCAAGCGTGATCCGGAAGTGGACAGGGAAGAGGCCGAGCGCCGTTTCCGCCGGGGGCTGGATTGGTTTTTCTACGTTTCCTTGGCGCAGGTTCCGGTGGGGCTGCTGTTCCTGTTCACATTGCCCCCGGATGTGCGCGGCCTTTTTCTGGGAGGAGACGCGCTGTCCACGGCGGCCCTGATTTTAGCCGTATCCGGGCTGTGCATCGCCCTCATACTTGTCCGGCAGGGCGGGCTCAAGCTTGCCAGCACCGCAGCCCTTGGCGTCATTCTGGTCATGGTCTGCGTGCGCGGCATGGTACGCGACGCCATGCTTCAGCCCTACAGCGGCGCGGCGTCCCCGGCTCCCACCGCTTTGGCGATGCCTCATGGCCAGACCGCCGCCTTGTCGCTCTTTCTGGTAGCCACCGTCTTGGTGGTTGCTGTCCTTGTCTGGCTGGGCCGCGTCCTTTTTCATGCCTTGAACCGCAGCGAAAGCTCGGAAATCCGGGAGGGATGACATGGAATTGCCCGTCTGGCATTTCGTCGGCATCGGTTCAGGGCTGATCATCGGGATTGTCTCCGTTTTACACGTCTTCGTGGCCCAGTTCGCCGTGGGCGGGGGGATCTATCTGGTATGGATGGAGCGGAAAGCCTACCGGGACGGCGCACCGGAGATCTTGCAATGGCTGGAGCGCCATACGCACTTTTTCCTGCTCCTGACCATGGTTTTCGGCGGGCTCAGCGGCGTAGGCATCTGGTTCACCATGAGCGTGGTGAACCCTGGGGCCACGTCCATGCTGATCCATAATTTCGTCTTTTTCTGGGCCGCGGAGTGGGGGCTTTTCCTGTTGGAAGTGGTTTCCCTGCTGGCCTATTACTATACCTATCCTTGGAGCCGCAGCGGCCGGATGAGCCCGGAAACCCACATGCGCATAGGCATTGTCTATGCCTGCTCGGGCTTCCTGTCGCTCGTGCTGATCAACGGCATCATCACGTTCATGCTGACTCCCGGACAGGGGCTGGCCACCGGAAACGTGTGGCTTGGCTTCTTCAACCCCACCTATTGGCCGAGTGTGGTTGTCCGCCTGGGAATCTGTCTGATCCTGGCGGGGATGTTCGCTTTGTTCACCGCCCCACGCATCGCCTCGGCGGAGGCCCGGCATATCGCGGTACGGGTGAGCGGCCTGTGGATCATCCTTCCCTTCTTTTTGCTGCTGGGCGGTTCCGTGTGGTATTTCATGGCGTCCGTCTTTCCGTTGTTTTCCCTGGAGCCGCTGGCCGAACAGCCCCGGCCGATGCGCTCGCCGTTCCAGTCCGCAAACTCTACCAGGAACAGCATATTTACATACCACATCTGAGCAAAGTCCATCTGCCAGATATGAGAGCCCAGATTGTGAATACTCGACCGAGCCTGGCTCCGGGTAATGTCTACCTGCTGGGCCTTGTTTGTCTCAGACTTGTAGGTTCCACTTGCGCAGTGGTAACGACCGATATAAGAGCAGTCCAGCTCCCCAAGGCCGTCCCCACGGTCCATGTTGACGGGATCTACATGGAATCCATCAACCTGCTGGTCCGCAATTTGCAGTTTCAGCTTCTTCCCCGTCTTGGTCCACTTGTACCAGTATTTGGGCTCTTTCACCATCACGCCCCCGATCCGGGTCGTTTTGGTCATGTCCTTCCACGGGTACAGGTTGTCAAATGGGGAAGAGCCGGAGCCGTTGTTGGCGGCGGGGGAGGGCTCGGCAAACTGTGCGGAACCATCAGTACGTTTGCCCTTGGTGGAGCCGTTGCTGGTCCAGTCCCACTCTACACCGTAGATTTTGGGAGGAGGAGGGAACGGTTTTGCAGGACAACTAAAAATCATGTCCTTACCTCCTGAATTACCACATAAACCTGCACATCTTCTGTCGGCACCGTCTGCGCCTTGAATGTCAATTTGTTGGCCGCCTGTCCCGTGCAGGATATCCCAGCGGCAGAATACACCGCTTGGTCCGCAATCGTCGGCATTGGCTGAATCAACTGTTTACTCTCATCCGCAAGTACGCCCGGAACTGTAACAGTCTGGGTGTTGTTGGACCAGGCGGAGAGGGGGAGGGTAACCAGGGTGGATTTTGGTCTGATTTCCGTTTTTACATCTTCCATCGTAGGTAGGTAAGCGTCATTTTCTACAAGGCCAGTTCTAAGCGCACCTCCGACGTTATAAAAAACCACACCTCCGCAGTTTACCCGTTGAATAACGCCAGATTCTCCGAATACCGCATCAAACTCCCCTGGGTTTGCAAACATATATGCCGTATTATGATTACTAGAAATCCCGATCAGCGGTAACTTCTCAAGACCCAAAAAATCTCCATTCACAACTAACTGCACTCTGTGATCTGTACCTTCGTCTACCGGATCAGGGGACTCAACAACCTCCAGCACCAACTCCCCCGTCATGGTCCCTCCGCTCAACTGGAGATACCTCTGGTCGGCCTGTTCCTGTGTCATGCCAGATTGTGGCGCATCCTGTGGCACGGCGTTACCCCCGCTGTCAAAGCCGACCACCTGGCCCTGTGTACCAGTGAGTTTATCCTGCTTCTCATTTGCCAGGGCAGCGGCGGCGACGGGGAGGGCATCACTACCAGCCCCAACTGTCACGCCGGTATCACTAATAGTTTTCAGCGTGTCATTCACATTCTTCTTGATGCGGTCAATCTCGCTCTGTACGCTCATGCCGCACCTCCTCAGATGGCCGCAAGGGCTTCCTCAATGTCACTGGTCAAGCTCACGCTGCCCCCGGAGGTGTACCCGGCAGGCACAGAATATGAGGTCGTGGTCAGGCCATCGATGGTACCGGAAACAGCGCCGTTATTCGCCATGGAGCCGGATACCAATGTGCCTTTCGCATCTACGATCTTCTTACCAGTCAGCACATCAGCCGCAGCAGCCGTTACTCCGCTTACGTCCTGATATGCGGCTGGAATGGCTCCAACGGTAACCTTAGACAGCACCTTTCCTGTGGTTGGCGCAATCGTCTGGGCGGACTTACTGGGGGTTGCGGTCTTTTCCTCCAGCGTGATAGATACTGTTCCAGCGCCGTCATGGTGTCCTGCCGGAATCGTATAGGATGGAGCCGCAACGGTCAGCGTTTGGGTAACTGCCCCATTATCTGGCATCGTACCTGTGACCTTGCTGCCGCCAACATAGGCAGTTTCCCCATCGAGGATTTGTCCAGCCTCTGCGGTGGCGTCTGTTGTGTCTACAAACTCCTCTGGGATAGCCCCTACGGTGACAGAGGAAAGCACCTTGCCCTCTGTTGCCTCCACAGTCTGCTCGGACTTTGTAGGCGTGACGGTTTTCGTCTCTGGGACAATCTGCACCTTACCAGTACCAGCATGGTACCCCTTTGGGATGGTGTATGATGGTTCCTCCGCTGTAAGGGTTTTATTTGCGGCCCCATTGTTTGGCATGGTGCCGGTAGAAACCTTACCCGTCTTATCTACAAATACCTTTCCAGTCAGCACGTCAGCCACAGTGGTGGTCACAGCAGACACATCCTGGTAACTATCGGGAATCGGAGCTACCGTCACATCAGACAGTCCGTAATAACCGGGGTCTGGAGTCACGTTCTGCTGAACCTTGGTAGGCGTAACACTCTTGCTCTGGAGGTTATAGTTTCCACCGCCAGCCACACCGGACACCGTGCCACTGCCGTTATGGTAGCCCTTCGGGATGGTGTATGTATCGCCCTCCTGGACTTGCGCCGATACAGCGCCCCGGTTTTCAATACCCTCGATCTCTGTCGCCAGCTTGTCCAATGTGTCAACGCTCGTGCCAATACCAAGCTCTACCGCTTTCGCACGGATCGTATTTCGTGCGGTTTGGATGCGGCTGATTTCAGTTGCTACGCTCATTTTTTACCACCTTTCAAATCGTCCCTAAAAGGATCTCGATATTTCCAACAGTATCCTGCACCGCCGCCGCAGTAATGGGAAGGGTGTTGTCCCCCTCGAAGTCGCTCACCGCATTTACAGAGAGCGTATTCGTTTCTCTGTCCAGCAGCAGGCCGTGGCCGATCCTATAGCCACCACCGCCGCCCTCTGGTAATGGTATATCTGATTCCTCATATTCCCCGGAATCCGGGTTAAAAATGAGCCATGTCCCGTTTGTGCCGGGTTTTGGCGGATTATTGTTAATGTCTGTCAGACGGTCCTCCATCTGCTCAAACTCGGAGGGCAGGGGCGGCGGGAATGCGTCTACCGCATTGATGCTATTAAACACCGTGGCATAAAACAGGTTGCTGTGCCGCACCTGGTCACCCAGAGTGCCCCGAACCTGCATGGCGTATGTACCGTCATCCGCCAGCATGGAGGCGGTAAGCAGAGCGCTGTACACTTCCCCATCTCGGGAAAGCTGGATGATGTTCTTCTGCCCATCCTTCTCCACGTCCACCTTCAGGTCCCACCCTTCCGGCAGGTCAGTGGATATTTCCAGAGACGTGACCTCATTATCACCCTCAAATCCAAGGGAAAAACCGGGCGGCGTACAGATATTCCAATCGGTCATGTAAATCATACGCCAACCTCCTGTGTCATAGCGGCCACCTTATCCAGAAGTGCGTCTATCTCTTCCCCACTATATTTACTGGTGTAATAGCTTGTAGGTGTTTTTTCTGCAAGCGCCTGTAACTCCATGGTAGAAATCCTCTGTTCCAGGGCGGACAGCCTCTCTTCTATTGTCATGGTATCTCACCTCACACAACGAATCTTCGGCCCAGCTTGTCCAGAATAAAGCGGCCAGTGCGGTCCATTACGGGGCCGGATGCGGTTAATTTAGGGGCGGAGTAATAAAGAATCACACAGCCTTGATATCCGTTGCCACCCTTTGAACCAATACCTCCAGAGCCTCCAGCACCTTCCCAAGTATATCTATCTTCCGCACCGGTACAGTTACCGCCACCGCCACCGCCGCCGCCACCATGACCTCCAGAGCCTCCGAAGCCATAGATGGTTGCATTTTCTCCGCTTACAGGTGTTCCACCATCTCCACCATCTCCACCAGTTGCGTATGGTTGTGTACTAACTCTTCCTATCGTTCCATCTTTTCCGTTTTCTCCAGCAGAGGCACCGCCACCGCCGCCACCAGATGCAACATATCCCTCATAGGTTTCTCCTCTTACCGTATCGCCAGGTGTATAGGTTACTCCCTTATATATTACATTCTCTGCTGTGGAATTGGCTCCGTCTCCATTTCCTCCGGGGATACCAGCCTCTCCTGGCTTTGCGTATGTAATGCCGCTGGTCTGTTCGTAAAATCCACTTTCACTACGACTTCCATTTAATGACGATAACTCGCCAAATGTTGTATCGCCACCATCCGAGCCATTCGCCGGTGCTTCTCCCCCGTTCCCGCCAGTTCCTCCATTCCCTATATGGACTTGAAATGCATTCCCTGGAGAAACTGTAATATTATTTTGATATATCTTTCCTCCTGCTCCCGCTTCTCCTTTTACTCCCCCGGAGCCACCTTTGCCTCTTCCCTTCGTTCCAAATATTCCTCGCCCGCCATCTTCTCCTGACGCTCCTCCACTGCCGCCGCTTCCGCCGCCAATTAAAACTACACGAAGCGAGGTCACGCCATCAGGAACGGTCCATGTAGTGTCCTCATCTATGAGTTCCATTGTATCGTAGTATTCGGCGCTTGCTTTCGGCGGCACAAATCCAACCAGCAACGTTTCGTCCGCTTTCAACGTGTTGGACAGGTTGATGTCAGCGGATTCCAGACAGGCGGTGACTCCCGTTTTGTCATAAGGATGCCATGTCGCAACACGGTTGCCCGGCACCTCTCCCTGGTATACGATGGGGGCCTGTATCGTTTCCGTCCACTGAAAATAGTTGGCCAGCCGCTCCGCCACCGCCGTGGAATTGACCAGACTGACCAGCGTTGCGTCCTTCACCGTTTTAATGTTAGGCTCTGCCGCCTCAGATACATCCCTTACCACCTCTCTGGTGTTATGGATATACGCTCTCCCTTTCAGCGTGCCAGAGCCGCCAGAAACCTTTGCGTAGTTGGCCCCGCTCTCCAAGATAGAGAAGCCATCAGCAACCAGCTCATACATCGGGCTATTAAATGTGATAATATCCCCTTGCTGGGCAGTTCCTTCAAACAGCTTGGTTTCCTCTCCGCCCTCCACATATTGGTGTTCTGTGACTACCACCTGGGTTATTTTTGCTGTTTCCGGGGCTTTCGCTCCCACCAGCATATAATCCTCATTGATATTTCCAGAGATGCCATCCCACAGGCTTTCAATGCGTAAAACGCCATCCAAATCCGTTTTGATCCATGCTCCAATCGCTATCAGGACTTGGACCAGGTTGTCCCGCTGTGTAGCAACAGGCAACCAACCATATAGCTTAACGTCTGCGTATTTGTTTTGGATTGAAAAAGGGACTGTACCACAGATGCTGGCAATAACTTCCTGCGCTGTTTGCCCGGTGTATATTCCTCCATAATGTTGTCCCTCAGTTAAAATACCAATGGCGGATGTAGCGTAAAGACTATATCTGCTAGGACCAACTCGCTCTACTTCTTGAAGGTAAAATATCCCTCGCTGGGCGCCATTGTAGATCCATTTTAAGGGTGTATTTCGAGCGAATCCAATAAACACTCCATCCGGGTCACGGGCCTCAGCGGATAGTGTATTGACCTCCAGAGAGGATGAGCGAAGAGACATAGCGATATGCACATTCCCCGAAAAGATATCCTTTTGGTAAAATGTCTTTCCGTTATAAACAAGCTGATTCATGTCGGCACCTTCTTTGGCTCCCTGGCGTAAAATGTGACGGTCAAACCGCCCCAGCATGTCCCATCATCCATATATTCCACCGTATCCTCAACGACCTCTATATAGGCCTCATAAGATAGTGTGGTTTGCCCGTAGGGTGCCACAACAGTGTGACTATCCACCGGGGATGTCAGTACCTCATAAAGAGAGTCATAGTCATCACGGCTCATCCCATCAGCAGAAAGTTGGAATGTGTAGTCAAAAAAAGTTCCCTGGAGGTCTCTCCAGTGATAACCAGAAAGAGCGTTGTCTGCGTTTGGCCCATCTGAGAGTCTGGCTTTACGGGCAATAGATTCTACGCCTACGTTGTATCCGACCCCGTCTATGGTGAAAATATTATCCATAGCCACCTCACTCCACCAAGTCTGTACCGCTTCTACGGTCCTCGTCCCTTAGATAAGGCCGCAAAAACATTGACGCCTCTCTCGGATAGAAGCCAATGTCCAGTTTGACTCGTTGTGAACTGTTCCCATAAACCTCACCGCTCTTGTTTGTATCAGCAGTTTCTCGGACGGTCGTAGCCGCCACCGAACCTGGAACCATTCCGTCGTTAACCAAGGTAACACGTCGCTCAATATTAGGCATAGCGCGCTCTAACTCGCTAAGTACATCTAGTCTGGATACAGCAGATTTGACAGAGGCTGCGTTTCCCTCCAGCCCGTTCGCTATCCCTTGGTCAATATTCTTGCCCAGGCGCTCCCCTCGCTTAGACGGAGAATGTACCTCTGCTTCTTTCTCGGCGGTTCCAAAAATCGCATCTATGACAGAACCTATGGCATCTACCACATTCCCGACCATGGACAAGAATCCATCTATCAGGCCCTGAATGATATTGGCTCCAATGTCAAACAGCATTTGTGGCAACTGGGCAAACCCATCCAAAATAGCTTTAACTACATCAGGAAGCGCAAGCACAATGCTTGGAATCGCACTTATGATGCCGTAAACTAGAGCAGTAAGAATTTCGACGCCGGTTCCAATTATTTCAGGAAGATTCTCTACGATAAAATCAATAATGGATGTAAGTATCTGCGGGAGATTTTCCATCAAAATTGGAATTGCAGAAACAATCCCATCTATCAGGCTTATAAGAATGTCGGCCCCTGTATCCAGAATGGAGGGCAAATTTTCGGTAAAATATTCTGAAATTGACGATATTATTTCTGGCAGCTTCTCTACAAGGGACGGAATGCCATTTTTGATTCCATCCGCTATGTATTTGAGAAGTTCAATCCCGGCATCCAACAAGGAGGGAGCCAGTTCTACAAGAGCAACGAATATTTCTTCGACCACCTGTGCCAGTCCGTCCAGCAGGGTCGGCAGATTATCGATGATCCCCTGCAAAATAGCTTGGAGAACATCCACGCCAAAGGAAAGAAAATCCGGGAGCTTCTCCACCAGCGCCGTGACCATATCGCCGATGGCCGTAGAAAGCGCCTCATCCGCTCCATCTACACCATTGACCAGGTCATTGAACGCCGTAACGACACTTGCGATTGAAGGGAGAAATTCAGATAGGAGATTATTTTTTACTTTTGATACGGTTTCCCCCAGTTGAGATAACGTATCATCGAGAAGGATCTGATTTTCTCTAGCCTGGATCAGTGTTTCGTTGTTTCGATAAAATGCCGCACTCGCTTGGTCATATGTCCTGGACAGGGTACTCATGATGAGCTGGTTGCGCTCACTCTCAGAGGTACATTTGGCCAGCTTTTCGTTGAACTTGTCCTCAGATATACCGGCCCAGTTCAAGGCGTCCGCCAAGGTGCCGGTTACCTGACCGACCTTCGCCGTCTCGTTTGCGCTTTCAATCAGCCCTTCGATTGGAAGGGAGTCGCCAAAAGTACCGAATACACCAGCGGCGATATCGGTCCATGTGGATACGTCCTCTTCATTCTCTGCCAGTTGTGCCAGTAGCTGGGATGCCTCGGTGGCCGTATCGGTGTCGCCAAGTATTTTGTAAAAGTCGCTGTAAGCTTTGGAGGCTGTTTCAGGTCCATATCCCGCCGCCTCAAAGGCGGTATTCAATTTACCTTGGGCGACTCGGTATTCTTCGGTAGCAGATTCCAGGGCTAGGAGTCCGGTCACCGCTCCAGTTGCGGCGGTAGCTACTCCTCCAATGGCCGCTACAGTTCCTTTCAGCGCCGTCTTGGCAACGCCACCCAACTTGGATAAGCCAGACTTAAAACCGCTTTCGTCGATATCTGTTCCGATTTTTACAGTGCCATCGTTCGCCAATCATGCCACCTCCTGTGGCTATGGCACTACGGCACTTTCAGCTCAAATATTTTTTTGCAGATCTTGCACTTTAACCATAAGTCATTTGCTCGTGCTTTCGGACCCAGCATCACCCGACTGTCCACTACTCCGCAGTACGGACAAACTGGCTTGCGCTTCTTCGTATCTTCGTTTGACATAATCTTTCATGTCCTGTTCTGTCTTATAGCCTGTGTTTCCAGTCCCAAGAGAGTAGCGTGATTTCATTTCCCGGTAGAACTGTTTTTGCTGCTTTGGGAGATCCTTCAAATCTACTGTCCGGTAGGTCATGATCCGGCAGATCTCACAGTCTTGGGGAAGGGATTTGAACAGCGCTTTGAACCGCCACCAATGCAATTTTGCTGTGCTTAAATCTATCCCATAGCACTCCCAAAAAGCGGAGAAAATAAACTCGCTGTCCTGCTCAAAGTCAAATGCCTGTGGATGTTTCTTTCCTGGAGCCGATTTCTCTTGCGAGGCTGCAGAATAGAACTCCAGCATGGACTCCAGTGTGTCATTGGAGGGCGGAAGGCCCAGAGAAGTCATGAACTCACAGAGCCGTTCTGCTTTCCTTCCGTCCTCTTCTTTTGCCAGCAAGATTCCTTGAAATTCGATCCAGCGCCGGAAATCTGTATCCACAGGGTATAAGACTCCGTCAATGGTGATTGTTTCCGGCGGTTCCCTGTACAGGCTCATTTTTTCAGATTCTGTAGGGTGAGCAGCTTCTGTACCTCCGGTCGGTTCAGCGCTTCCCTTGCTTCCGCCAGCTTCGCTTCCATTCTTGCTTTCCGTGCGGGTGCGTCATAAGCCGCAATGATGTCCTCACACGCCTTCATCAATTCGTTTGTATCTACCTCTTCCACGCCGGGCAAAGAGCCGGGAGCGAGATCCAAAACGAACATATGGAGCCGCTGGACTGCCTCCCGGCGGGTGATCTCCCCACTACGGTACTCCTGATCAATTTTTGCCACAGATTCGATCTTATCATCCACGGACAATGTTCTAGCGGGAAACTCATAGGTCTTTCCTTGGATGGTAACTTTGTAATTCATGTTGTTCTCTCCTTAGACAGCAGAATATGTATACTCTGTGGGGGCAGTTCCAACGCTCCGAAGGTCTACGGAAATAGCGGAGTTTTCGCCGGCATTTCCGCCGCCATCAGAATTAACGATGATGGAAACGGTGCCCTTCTCTCCCTTACCAGTCAGCAGAGAGAAATAAACATAGGGTACAACGACCTTCTGGCCTACTCCATGAGCGATATCCAGGCCAAAGCAGTAGTCCTGGAAAGCGTCGCCAATGTAGCGGTCGCCGGTGATGGCAAAGGTGCGCTGTGTGCCAGTCTTGGAGGTGGACAGTCCCGTTCGGATATACTGCTTGTCCTGGGTAACGGGGTTCATCTGTGGGTCCAAGCCAGCAATGCCCATCTGCACAACGGTATAGTCCTTCTCCGTGGTGGCCTCCTCTCCAATCCCGACTGCCAACACCCAATCATCGTTGGTAGCAAAGCCAGCAAATTCATCATTCGGAGTATATCCGTCCATTAATTCATATACTTTCATGCTTTCACTCCTTCTGTATAATACCTAACCCTGACCTGGAACATATAGCGGGCGACGGTGCCCGCCTCATTCACCCCGGCCAGATTCGGCATATTTTGTAGATTTTCAATACTTAGCACCTTACATCCCTGGAATTTAGGGAAGTTTCGCGATCTGTTCTGCTCATCGATCCAGTCCATAAAGTCCTGAACGCTCTGCGCCTGCTCTGCGTTGACATCGCTTGTGCCTTGATCCTGGGGCAGCATCTGTACAACGGCGAACTCATAGACCTTGATCCCCACGTCCCGAATGAACCGCTTCTCCCACACGTCGCTGTACACCGTTTCAATGCTGACACGCCCCGCCTTATCTGTGGCGCTGTTGAAATAGAGGAAGGACTTCACGGCGGGGCACTTCTCCAGAAATTCGAGAATTTCTTTATTTTTGTTCGCCATAAAATCACTTCCTCTTGATATAGGTTTCAATATCCTCCGCTAGTCTGTCGCCCTTTGCAGTCATGGCGGCCCGCTCCCAGTGGGAGCTAGCGAGCGGATGCTTGTCTATAGAGTATTTTAGATTTCTTTCTGTAGCGTGTTTACTGGTATTCCGCTTTGCGTATGTGCTCCCCCGGTCATCCACAAACACCTTGCCCTCCCATTGAAAATGTGCATAGGGTGATTTGTAGTGGACATAGTCAGGTGTGATATCCACAGTTTGGTCCAGAGCCCCGCTGTCCATAGGGACATAAGGAGAACAATAGGCATGCAGTCGAGTATGGGCATATTTCCTGACATTATCTGAAAATATCCGTTTGAACGTTTTCTTCGGGTTGAAAATCTCAACACTGATATTCATACGCCCTCCAGGTGGATGTGTCCCAATGGAAGCCTTGTGTTGTCCCGGACGGAACGGACGGTCATGAACTCGTATCGTCCCGCCACCGCCCGCACATTGTCCGGGGTCACATTCTCCGCTACCTTCCCATGTACCACGATGTCGCCAACAGAGGCTGTAAAGCCGGTCATGTCGCCTTTCCACTCCTGGTATGGGTGGTAATCCGGCGATTCCGGGATACGGACCGTAACCGTCTGCCCCAGCGACACATCAGCGCCCGACACGCTCCTCACGGTGGTTCGGACAAACACGCAACCGGTCAGAACGGTCTTTTTCCATGCGTCCAGGCCGTCCGGGCTGTCCTCTGCTGCTCTCCGGTTCAGAAGCGTGATCGTCTCACGAAACAGCGGCGTCATATCCCAACCTCCAGGCTGACCAGCTCAACGGGAAGTATCTCCACGATTTGGTCATATACGGAGCCCATCATTTGCTCCTCTGTTTTAGCAGAGGCATAGTTGACAGTCAGGCCGTCGTTGCTGGTACTGGCTACATTAACAAAGCCGCTCTTGATTCTTTCCATAGCGTCGATAATGAGCACCATACACAGGCGGATATCATCGTCTGGCCCTGTGATCCGTCCCCGCGTCCAGTAATCCAGCTTTTTTCTCGCCAGTTGCTCCAAGCGGGGGAAGGCCGACGAGCTGGCCGTCCCGCCAAGGGCTTTATACTGTTCGTATGTGATATAGCCACACATCAAGCCTTCCCCCTCCTTCTTTTAGGTCTTGGCCGTCACAGTAGCGTTACCGGCATTCTGGGCCTTATAGGTGCTGTCAGCTTCCACAACGGTGATCTTATGGCCGGTGGTGGCGGTAATGTCAGACACGCCGTCCCAAGTAGTCCAGTTCCGCACACTCTGACCGTAAGTAACTACCGGAGCCGTAGAGGGATCAGTTTTGTACTTATACACGTTGGTAGGGGACTCCTTTATGGGAGTAACTGTCAGCTTGGTATCGCCGGATGCGGTTCCCGCCGCACTCTGCACCGTCAGCGTCCCCAGGGTGGGAGTGCTGTCCACATCAATAACCGCAATACCATCCAAATACTCCGCAAACAGGGTCATGCCCATGATGGCAAAGCTCTCGGACACGGCAGTGTGGTAGTTGCCCTCCACATGGAAGCCGATTAGATTCGTCTCACCGTCCGTGGTATAGACCAGACCAGCCCTTGCAAAATCACTGGTAGACGGGTCCACATAATACAGAACAATATTTTCCACGGGGGTGGCAATCACTCGTCCGCGGGGGATCTCCTCGTCAGACAGCAGGAACACAGTGGAGAAGCCCATGAAGTTCTGCACATACTGGAAGCCGAAAGCTGTCTGGACGGTGATATTGGCGTCGCCCAGATAGTCGTAGAGGTCCAAGACATTGGCAAATCCCACTACATTGGTGACGGTCCGGTGGATCTGCTTAAACTTATTGATGACCAGGCCCTTGGACATGGCGAGGGCTCTTTGCCAGGTGGTTTCAGAGCTGGCAAGTTTGCCGGTGTTCAAGTAGGCGTAGAAGCGGCGGGTCACGTTGTCCTGCAATTCATACAGGAATGCGTCGTCCGTCATGCCAACGGCCACATCATAGCCATAGGTCTTAATGGCCTCGATAGAAACAGCCTTGGCATACTTCTCCACAGTCATCTCTTCGTAGGGGGTCTCAATGACTGTGGCCTTAGAGTAAGGAATTTCCTCGCCCTCTCCCACGGTTCCGCCCTGAAGGGTAACAGAAGCAGTCTTACTCTTTAGAATGGCGCCGGGCTCTTTGCGGATAGGGCGCATGATGCCCAGGATCTCCCGCAGGTGCTCCCAGTTGCGGGCAAAGCGGGTCACAAAGTCAATGACACGCGCGGTAGACTGGATGTCGGACGATTTGGTCAAATTATCTTTTGCTGCCATAATCTTTATCAATCCTTTCTAAATAGGTCTAAATGTTCGGCAATAGCGGCCTGACGCTCTGAGGCATCTTTAATACTCATGATCTGGTCCTTAGTCATATTGCCGCTGGTGTCGGTTTTGGTAACTCCGGCGATCTTCAACGGTTCATGCTGTGGGTTCTTGAAAATGCCGTCCACGTCTTTGGTCATGTCGGAAAACAGGTCAGCGGGCTTTTTGCCTTTGTTTGCTGGGTCTTGGATGGCCTTTTTCAACTCCCCCAAAAAATGGGTGCGTGTATACTCGTTGACAAACTCCCGACCCTCGAGGGCGCTCTCTGCGGTCTGTGTGAGGATGGCGTCCACCTGCGCTTCCTTCTCCGCCTTGGCTCGATCCGCTTCGGCCTGCTTGTACTTGTCAAGCTCCGCCTGGATAGCGGCGGCGTCGCCCTTGGCCTTTTCCAAGTTGGCGATGGTCTCGTCCTTTTCGGCAAGTTGTCTTCGGAGATTTTCCAATTCGGTCTTTTGGTCCTCCGTCTTTCCCTTCACTTTTCCAATGTCACGGCTGTTTAAGTCCAAAATGCTGTTTACCTGTTCGTCCGAAATGTCCTTCAAAATTGCTTTGATCTCTTCTCTGGTCATAATCTTCTCCTCTACCACTTCGCTTTTTTCTCGTGGGTCGCATCCACTGTGGCCCCGTAGTTTCTCGACTTCGGGTCGGTCAAATGTTGTATAAAATCCGCAGGTGCGGGTTTTACCAGAAGAAAAAGGGGCCAACCGCCTCCTATTTGTAAGCAGTTGACCCCAACGGTCCTTCCCCGGCTCCAATCAGCCGGAGGAGCTGTATTTGATTGTCTTTTTTACCTCCAGGACGATGCAGCCATCTCCTTTTCGCCTGACTTCCGCATCATTCCCACGCTTGATGATAGCCTTGATGGCCTCCAGCAGTTCTGTGTCTGTCATACTCTCTCAACCGTCGGTCCTGTCATAGACCTCGTCCTTTCCGGTCTGGGCGTCAACCCCGCCTGTTCGCAAAACCGCTTGTACTCCGCACTCAGCGCCGCTGACTTCTTACGGGCCTGTGTAGCCCCCAGCTTGTCACCTGCGGCTATCATGGCATCCCTCTCGTCCTTTGCATAGCGGATCGCAGTCTCCATCTGCCTTTGTCTCTGGCTTGCCTCGTAGCGGCTCATCTTCTGCCCCTTGTACTCGATCTTTTCTGAGGATCGTCGGTTGATGTCCGCCAGCTCCTTCCGGCTGTAGACTGACTTAGAAACCCCCAGTACGATGGGCGTGGCAAAGTGCTGGCAATTCAGCGTCCCCAAAGGGCGGTCAAGACTGCGATTGATGCGCTCCCACTCCTCATTGGAGAACTGCCGTCCCTGGATGTGGCGGTGGTCGGGGGCGCAGAGGCCGTGGGCGGAGATCTCCACACCATCGGCTCCAAACTCTCGTCCGGTCTCCTCCATCATTTGACTGTTGAGCCGCCGAACACCCTCCAGGATATTCATGCGGGCGGAGGAATCCAGGCGGCGGGAGTATCCGCTTTCCCAAGTCACCCGGCGCAGGCCGCTTCGGGCCATCTCCTTGACTGTTGAGCGCATTGCGCTCTGATAATCCACAACGCCGGTCTGCACATAGGTAATCGCCCGGTCAATAGCGGAGATGTAGTATTCCCTCAATGGGATGGTCTGCTTTCCACGCTTGAATCCAATCATGTAGGTGTTGGAGATATTGGATGTACCGTCCATAGCCTGACGCTTTGCGGCGTCCACAAAGGAGGACAGTACCGACCTGGCGGCGTAGCTCTGGAGCGCATCCATTTTCCTTGCTCTGTAATAGGTGTTGGCAAACTCCACATTCTCCTCCGCCACCTCCTCGAACAGCCTTTCCACTTCCTGCTGATTCACACCCATAATACGGGCAACTTCTTTCTGAATAGCCTTGAGGTCCGCCCCAGCATATTCGATGGCTGTTTTCAGGCGGTGAGCGTCCGCCGCGCCGATATCTCCAATTTTACGGATTCGCTCACAGATACGTTGAACAACATAGTTGTTCAGGCTCTCCAGGTTTTCCACGATGTTGTCCGGCAAGCCCTCCAGCCAGGACTCATTCATCAGTCGGCTCATTTATGATCGGCTGAATTGCCGCCTCCTGTATGTACTGGCTTCCGCCTTCTTCGGCAATCTCCTCCACGCGGGCCTTGGCCGTCTCATAATCCTCATCCATCATCCAGGCACGAACCTCCGCCTTATCTACAGCGCCGATTCCCTCCGCAACCGTAAGCTGATTGAAGTGCTCATTCAGTTGTTCGATATAAGAAGCGGACCAATCATAATGCGTCTCCCATAGTCCAATCGGGGCCAGATTATTATAATTGGCAATCACGTCCACAGCGTGGAGCAGATCGTCTGTCCCTCGTTCCAGTGCCCGGCGGAACTTGGTGATAACCGCAAATGTCGAGTTAAGCGCCGCCCGCATTTCAGTGGCGGTGGCGTAGGAGGTAGTCGGCGGCGTCAGTATTCCGGGAGACAGGCCACATAGGAGCTCCACCATCTTGTTGTTGACTGTAATTCCGACCTCCAGGTCTGAACCCCGTATCTCTGGAGAAAACTCTTGGATCAGTTTGCCGGGGTTGGCATTATCTCCGGCACCTCTCATCATCTGAAAGAAACGCCGTTTTTCCTGTGGTAGCACTACATTTCCGTTTTCATCCTTCACCAAAAGAGTCTTGTCGGCAAAGATCATAGTCTCCTTGGCACTGTACTCCCGATTGAAACGCTCATACGCCTCCACCGCCTTTGCCATAGGGCCGTCCACACCGGCTGTAATCTTCACGCCGTTTACGCCGTTCACGTCCGCCCGGTTGACCGCAGGCGACTTATAGCGGCCAAACAGCGGGCGGTCCACATTTGGGATGATCTGTTCCTCTGGGATGTCCTTCCAGGCTGGCACTTGGTCCAACCGAATCTCGTTCGCTCCCTTAAAGGCTACGTTACGGATGATAAGCGCGCTGGTTTCCTGCCCACTCTCAGTCTGTGCCTCCTTAACCATCTGAATCTCATATCGCTGATATAACCCGGACTCATTTTTGATTTCTCCGACCTTCAAAATACAGGACAGGATATCATTCCCGATGGACTCGCATACAGCGAAGTCTCCATTCTTCACGATATCTACGCCCAGGCGCTTGCCATCGGTATATGGCTTAACAATGCAATCCCCAGTTCCCAGAGCTACCTCAGCGGCCACATCCATTCTGTCTCCCAGGTAGTAGTCCAAAAAATTCTGAATAAATTTCGCTCTGGCACTATCCCCCTCAATTGTGATAGTGCTGTCCTGCATGGCCAGGGTCGCCACTTTGTTTGCCACAACCGCTGTTACGGAGATATTTGACATATCGCTGTAATCATCCCGGTATATTGGCTTATCTTGCAACTCCAGCCCGACCTTCTGGGCCAGATAAAGCAAAATGTTCTTCACAAATCCCGTAGGGTACACCCCCTCAATACATATACTGCTTGACAAAGTGATTTATGGAGTACCGTAGCTCGTCCATAGCGTGATTGTATGCGTCTACTGGATTCCCGTGCTCGTCCACGCAGTACATACCGATCTCTTTCAAAAAATCTATGTGTCCATATGTTTCATCTTCCACTAGAAAGAAACATCCGTCCTGAATCATATTTTGTGTGTACTCTATCCCGACCTTGATTCCCTTGCTACTCCCGCGGATATCGTGTGCATTATTGTCCGCGTTTAGTGCGTCGATTCCATAAAGTTCCAGTTCCTTTCGTAACGCCTTACAGGCCGGGTCAATATACCATGCGTCTTCCCGCATATTCCAGCGGTTGCGGCAATATGGGGCAAATTTCCCGGCCAATTCACGGGCCTGTACGCTCATAGCCTTGTTCCCGCCGTCGTAGTACCAGTTTGCCACACGGTATAGCGCCATCCCCTTCTTTGTGCGGCAGACCAGGTTGCAGGACACGCTTGTGGCATCCGTCAGGCCGCCGTCTCCGGCAAAGTACATCTCAATAGGGCGGGCATCGTTCGGCAGCCGGGTCAAGATGTGCTTAGTCGGATCAAACATGGAGTAAATCACACCCTGGGGGATACACCGTTCTCCCAGCCAGTCCCGCTGATAGAGATATGGATTTCTCTCCAGCGTCTGGCGTAACTCTTCCTTTCGCTCCGGTGTGATAATCGGGTTGTCATCCACCGTCCAATGTGTCCAGCGGGTGTCCTGCACATTGAACACATCTGTGATGACCGGGTGCATGGGTGCTGGCGGGTTCAGGTCGGCCAAATGCCAACGGATATGGGCGGCATACGTCCGGCGGAAGCACTCCTGAATCATGTTCATGTGCAGGATGTCAATCTCGCAGAAGTACACCCCGCCCAAGGATAGGCCACGGATGGTCTTGTCGCTGTCCGCCTTGGCTCCGCCCTTGTAATAGATCTTCTTTACGCCGGAACAGGTTAGAGCCTCCAGGTGGTCCCCATGGTCATCATGCTTCAAGTTCGCTTGCCTTCCAAACAAGTGGATCAGGCCATTTCCATCACCATCCATGACCAACCGAAACGCCTGCTGCTGTGATGCTCCGACCACCAGGAAATTGCTGTCCTTGGAGGTGTTCAAGAAGTCATAGAACCGCAGGATGCAGGCCGTTGTCTTGCCGCTTCTGGGCGTTCCCTCCGCCACATCCAACGTCCGGTCAAATGGGCGATTCAGAAAATCTATTTGCTTTGCGGAAAGGCTCATTATTTCCTCGATTCGTACATATCACGCAGTAACGGGTGAATCTCTTGCCTGTGCTCCGTATTCGCTGTAAATTTGTCAATCAGCGTTCCCAGTGCAGTGGTAATCTGCGCTGGACTGGCCTCCGCCAGCTTCTCTGGGTCGTTCAGGGCGGCCAGCCCTTTTCCGATAATCTCGCAGACAACTCCCTTTTGACTGTCCATATACGCCAGAATGTCGGCGGTGTTCTCGTCTTTTTTCTGATTGCACATTTCTGCAATATCTGCATTTCCTTGCACAATTTTCTTCACCGTGTTAAGAGAAACGCCATTTACTTTTGCTGTTGCGTTATAACTGCCCAACTGTACATAGTCAGCAATAATTTTCTTTTTCTGCTTATCCGTCAGCCGTGCAGCCATAACACCACCTTCCTGTCATACAAATCCGCCCCCGTCTCCCGCAACGAGGCACGGCATATATACCCCTTCCGGGGTATGCTCCGGGTTTGGTCAGGCTTTCCGGGGGCCTGCTCTGTAAGGACTTGCGTCCTGGTGCCACCGCCCGCCTCATGCGGCGAGGAGCGGCATATAAAGCACCACCACATGGATGATGCTTTGTCCGGCATACACCGGACTTCTCTGGAGCCGAGAGGCGGTAATGAGCCGCCACGACCTCGCCGCCGTTCCCATGGCTGCGGTCCGGCCTTCTGCTACAGCACTCGGCATATTTTTGACTATCTGATACAGGTACTCATAAAAATCATAAAAGACAAGTTCCAGACCATTCCAATCAGGTCATCTTTTTCCTTCGCTTTGAAGGCTAAATAAGCATTTGCAATCATAAGAACAAGGCAGATAAATTCTGCAATGATCATAAACACATCCACAAACTTTACACCAGCCCATCATAAAATCTGCTTTCAGCTATTTTATCTCGCTTTCTTTTCAGCTTGGGGAACTGTTTGGACGCACTCCTGTTAGCCTTGCACTGATTGCAGTTGTTCTTGTTTTTACAAAACCAGCACCCGTCCTGCCCCCACCAGTACCAGTCAGGCATAGAAGGTCTTGGCTTGCGCTTCGCCTTTCCCATGTTGCCCCCAGTCACACAATTTCGGCAGAGGACGTTAAACTAGGATAACCCGTCTGCCTATAATGCCTAGTATCACATGTGCGCTCATCAGCTTAGATTGTCACACCCGTACTAATGCAGGCAGTTTTCAGCGGGTGAGCGCTTTGCGGTCCAGCCACCTAGGATGCAGCGTCGCAATGCCGCTGGGCCGGGAGCGCAGATGCTGTCTTTCCAGCGTCATCCCCGTGTACTTTGGGGCGGTCTACTTTGCAGGGGCAGCCTCGAAAGGCATCCCTGCGCTTTGCCGCTTAGAAACATCCGCCTGGTCTTATCTGCCTCCAGGTCTGTACCTCTGCGGCCCCTGGTTCGGTACCCGTGCGCTCGTAGACACTGCCGGGGTTCCTTGACCGCCAGGAGGTTTTTGTGCGCCATCACTACGACTAACTTATAGGCGCACCTTGGAATGAACGCCGCATGGAGGGCGCAACCCTCCGGCCCGGATGTGTGGGCTGATGCGCTCGTGCGGCGTATGTACCCCGGCAAGCGCCGGGGTTAGCGCAGGGGCATACGCTCCCACACTCCCATTGTCGCATAATCGTCGGCTTTGCCTCCCACTTTTGTGGGAGATATTTTCTTATTTTTTTGAGATGATAAAAGATTATAGTCTATGCACAAACGGGAAGTTTGTTCGACCCATCAAGTAATCTGTGCTGACACCGTAATAATCAGCAATCTTATATAATGCGTCCATTGACGGCTCTACTTCTCCACGCTCATACCGCCTCAACATATCAGGGTGTAGACCCATTAGCTGTGATGTAACCGTCATGCTCCTGACCGGCCTCATAGACTCCCTTAACCTTCTTAGCCGCTCTGGAAACTCGTTCATCCTACCACCATCCTATAAATCCCTGCTGTTCCAGAGGGCAGTCAAAGGACACTCTTTTCTTTCGCTTGCCTACTTCCTTGGATTCACAGTGGTCTACATCTCCCACCCTACGGCATCCGGTATCCAATAGATGGTTGCAAAAGGGCGCATCCTTGGAATTATTGATACCTCGCCAGTAGACGCAGGTTTTCCCCTTGTCACAGATTTCGACCATATCTCTCCTCCCAAGGTTTAAACAGGTCATCTCCAACAATGGCCCTGATCTGCTCGTCAATCTTTGCTTTGGCATAGACGAACTCACCATCGTCCTGCTGATCCTCACAGACCATCCGTGCCATACCGTTCATGGCTTCTATGTATGCGGTGCAGAAAGCCTCAGACCTACCAGGGCCAAGCTGGAGGACCTCGTGAGCGGCAATCATGGCAGCATCTTGTCCCATCTGCATCAGCATGTCCATTTTCAGATGGAAAAGAGCGTTATATTTGGCCTCTATCTTGGATATCAAAGCATTTGGCTTCAATGTCCGCCCTCCCCGTTGTGGATGGAGCCCTCCATCTCAATCAAAAACGCCGCGTTTGTAGCCAAATGCCACAGGTGCGGAAGGCCGCTCTCCTGATCGCACTTCTCCCCCTTGAGATAGGCTAGCCAGTGCCGGTAGAGCGCATCCCGGTAACGCTGCGGCTCCACCTGCCGCCAGTTCTCCGGGTCGTGATACTTTTCGTTCCCGTACATGCGGACCGCCGTTACAGCGTCGATTAGACTGACGGGAGTAAGCGTGGGGCGAGGCTTTCCTGAGTCTGCTTTGGCTTGCTGGTCGCCAAGCAAATTAAAGTCCTTATTTTCTGTGCTCACAAACTCTACTTTCTCTCCGTTTGGAAGTTTATGTAGGCTCATTCCGCACCTCCGATGATTTCGTCAAGGGTGACGGTTTTGCCGGGGTGGAGGGAGGGGAAATGGTCTACGTTTAGCTCTATCATCGCACCAACAACAGAAATGGCCCCAGATTCGGCTTTCACAATCGCTTTTGCACATGGCCACAGTGTCTTGATAGCCTTCGCCCTCTCCACCTCCTGCTGGGTGAAGCGGGGCTTGCGGATGATGCGGTCGGGGTGGTTGATAATATATATTAAGTCCTTTTCATTCCAACATTGGAACCAATCTTTTTTGTCCTTGTAGTACCGTAATCCATCCGCGCCGATTTTCATCGTTCCTCTGCTTACCTGATTGCTATCAAAATCAAATTCAAATTCCTCGTCCACGTTAACCCCTAGCACATCACAAATTCTCGGCTTGTCCATGTTGGCCTCCTTCATCATTTTCGTGACCTCACGAAATCGTTCATCCTCCACCACCTCGAACCCCATCAGGCGGGCGGCTTCGTGGGGATTGTCTGCAACATACGCATAACACGGGTTTTTCTGTTTTTGATAGCTTTTGACCGGTTCTCGAAGTGCACAATCATTACAGTCTTCTTTGCTGTCGCAATAATAATCCATAGCCTCCAAAATCCCGATATACACTTCCCCCGTCTTACTCCGAAACTTCATTTAATCTTCCTCCCAATCCATGGCAAAAGCCAGCCGAATGTCAGCGCACCGGCCACATAGCCAAGCCATAGTTCACTGCTCATGATTGACCTCCTTGTTCTTTTCCATGTGTCCTCGGAAAATCTCATCAAGAGCCTTTATATCGTCAGGGCGCATCTCAATTTTCCCCTTCCATCCACAGGAGGGGCAATAAAAGGTATTTCCGTATCCTCCATTTCCGCAGTTCCCACCGCAGTTAGGGCACTCGGCATCGACAAACATCAGATCAGTCATGTTCGGCTCCTCAAAATAGATTCTCCCGCAGTTGTCATATCGCATCTGTTTTCTCTGTATTCCTTGCAGGATGATGTACGCCCGCCGAAGTTGGCCGATGTCAAAGTATCCGAAGTGGCAATCCTCAACGGGTATCTCCATTTCATGGGCCAGCCAGCAGTAGAGGTCATTTCTCTTCTTGTGGGCCTTTGGTTTTCCCTGCCAGAGTGGGTCAAAAAGAGCGTGGCACAGCTTCTTTCCTGTTCTCATGGGTTCATCAGCCAGCAGTCCAAGGGCTTCCCGTGGGCGTGGCTTATGCGTACCCACATAGGCCCCGCACGTTTCGCAGAGGTAGCAGTAGCCGCTCCCATACTCCCGGCCATACACCCGGGCATTTGAGCCGTAGGTCACACGCCCGCCGCAGATATTACAGCGGGTCGGATGGGTGTTTATCATGGTCTGCCTCCTTCCTCTCCCACTCCCTGCACCGCTGATTCGGCTCCGTGAAGTCGGCGCAGTACGGCGAATCCCCGTTGAAGCACACGCCCTGGAAGTCCTCGTACCAGGCGCAGGTGGCGCAGCACTTAGTCATAGGTGTTTTCCTCCCCCATGTAGCAATATCCATCTGGCGGGACCGTATCCTTGATGTACGGGCAGAATATCCCGCCGGGGAAGGTTTTGAATGCTTCGCCGTGCCTGCATCGGGCGCACCTGACCACAGGCACAGCATCGATGATAGGCATAGATTCAATATCTTCCCATAAAACTATTCTCAATTCAGCAGGGCTTTTTTCACCCTCGAATGTCATAATCCCCATAAGCTTATAGTTTGGCAATGAATCTAAATCAATCAGCCTCATGCTCGTCCTCCTTGTCCATGCGGGCACCACAGTTACAGCCGCTCTCTTTTAAATGCCATGCTCACTCCTCCTCCGGGCCGCGCCACTCCGGTGAATCACATTCACCACAACTATCGGCTTCTCTATCGTGCTTTTCACACCATTCGTCCGCGCTGTTCCAATACTTACATTCTGGACATCCTGTCCATTTGAATATTGTTTTTACCGCCGCATCCCTCTCCCGCTTCACCTGCTCCAGTTCGGCCTGGGTTGCATGGCAAACTGCTTTTTCTTTTTGATACATTTCCTGCAACCTCTTGTTTTCGGCCTGGAGCGTGGAGAGGGCGGTGGCGGCGTCATCCAACAGGCCAAATACGCCGCATTCAAACGGGGTACAATCATAATCCCTTTCAAAATCTTTTGCTTTCAGGTGCTCGATCAGCTTCTCACTGTCCATCAGGCTTCCTCCTCTCCCTCCGGCGGGCGGCAGCCAGGCGGCTCGGGCAATTCACACCACTAAGAAACAGCGGGCAAATTCTCCAAAGCATCAATAATTTCTTCCCAAGCATCATATTTTTCCCGGTCAGAGCCATAGACATAATTTCTCCCATATCTACCAACAGGGCAAAGCTCTTTCTGCTTCTCCTCAATAATTTCGATTGCCTTATCTAAATCAATCGCCCTTTCCATCTTTCAGTCCCTCCTCAATTTCCAGAATCAGCCTAACCGTTTTTCCATCGGTTGTTGTCCATTCATAACTGTGACGTGACAATTTCTTGCTATCAGTCTCTGTTTTTAAAAAATCTCTAACAGCACAAAGGGCTTCATCGGTACAATCTGTTTTATTTTTCCAAGTTATATATCCATCTTTAGTTGGCTTGTTCAGAGTTCCGCAATAGATGCCAAAAAGGCCAGAGCCTACATGATATTCAGCCATCTTTCAGCGCCTCCCATTCTCCATCACCATGTTGTCCACGGCCTCGTCCGTCAGTGGCTTTCCGCACACCGGGCAAAAGTCAAAATCCCCTTCTGCAAGGGCTTCCTGCTGGCGTGTTTCACTCACTGGATAGACCGCTGTAACTCCCCCGGTTATGTATTTCGCACCAGCGCAGAAATTGCATGGACTCCACACCTTCTCCACCCGCTCCCGGCTGACGGGGCGGAGGGCGGAAATAATCTCTAACGGGTCTAAGGCCGATATGACCGCTTCTGCGGCCTCTCTGCTGGGAGTATAATGGCAAAGATTAAAATCTGACAAAATTTCTTTCGCTTCTTCCCGCGTCATAGCTGGGCCTCCCTTCACAAATATCCATTATTTTTCCTCTTTGCTGCAATGTTTGCTATTACATCCCGCAAAACAAACGCATCTATATGGCATTTCCAATGATCCGCTCCATGCATCCGAAAAATACAGTTCTGGCAGGATGTTTGTCCTTTGCAGTAGTCAACAATGGTCTGCGCGGCATCAAGTGCTTTTTTGTTATTTATCATTTCCCTCCAGCAGCTCCATCTCACATATATCAACAATGTGGTCGCAAAGTGCTTCTGGTATCACTGCACGCTCCCGGCCCCCTTTTAGACCCTGTGTCCCAGTTTTTGCACCTCGTGGTGCGCTTATATGGCAAGGGTCTCCATTGTGGCATGGAGGCTTAAATTGGGGGTCTGGATGGTTGCTCCAGATATCGGTAGGTTTCATTCGAGTATCTCCATATTGGCAGTAAGTGACAGTGTATCTCGGCAGACCCTGCATCCACTCCATCTTTCGCATCCCGCCCCTTGGGTTTTCTATAAACCAAAGACGAGGTGAAAGTGTCATGATAAGCCCATGAACGTGAAGGTTTACTCGATCGCAGAACTTTGCGTAATCGCTGACCGCAGCAAGGTTTCCGTTTTCTTCTTTCCTTCGGTGATGGGAGATCGCTGCGATACTGTATGTACTGCAATCTGGACTCGCCCATATCACATCTGGTCGCCCAAAGTCTCGCAGGATCTGGTCTGCCGTCACAGTCAGTACATCTGCATAAAGGCTGATATCCGGGAATGACTTGTCCCACTCTATGCTATACGTCTGATGGCCTCTCTTTTCAAACGCCTTACTTACAGAGCGTGTTCCTGCAAATAATTCAAGTAGCTTCATCCAGCATCTCCATCTCCGCCGCCGTCAGAATCGGCGCTCGGGTGTTCCAGTCCCTGATTGCTTGTTTCTTGGTTGGATAGTCCTTCCCAATCCAAAAGCAGTCATTCTTCTTGCACTTGGCCGTGTATGGCTGGCTCCAGTCCTCTCCGGGATACTCATACACTTCTCCGGGGCAACCGCACTTTGGACACGCCAGCAGCACCCCCGCCTCCGTCAGCCGTCTGGCCGCCTCTTTTGAGCCGAGCATCGCTAATTTAACGTCATCCATGTATAAATCCACCTCTCTATGTCCGCTATCGCCTTAAAAACCGGGTAAAATTGCGCCGGGACTACGGCGTTACCCAGACATTTCAGACGATTTACGCGGTCTTTTACGCCCGTTGCTACACGGGGTATTCCATACTCCCACGAGCCATCTATCCATCCTCGTCTAATCTCGTCCAGCCAGCCGGGAAGCTCATCAATTTCTCCACCCAATCCGGGTTGAGCTGTCCGCCGTTCCCCGATGCGCCCCTGTAATCCCGCGCCTTTGGCGTAGGCCACATTCTCACAAATTCTTGCGGATTCGGAGTTTTTCCCTTTCTCCACTTCTCGCTCCTTCCATGCGTTCCCGTACCCGCTGTTGGAGTTCCAAGCCACAATGGCGACCCGTTCTCTTTTATGCGGGGCGTCGACGCCGCAAGCCGGAATAACAAACGCCTGGACGGCATAACCTTGGTTTTCCAGGTCAGAAAGCACTGTGTCGAGTGCCATATTGACGATTCCAGCAACATTCTCGCCAACGACCCAACGGGGCCGCAGTTCTGCAATAACTCGCAGCATTTCAGGCCAGAGGTAACGGTCATCCTCCTTGCCTCGTTGCTTCCCGGCAACACTGAACGGCTGGCAGGGTCAAGGGAAGCCTCCGCTGAGAACATCGACATTTGTCCGCGGCATTGCTTCACTTGGCACCACCTCCTTTGCTTTGTTTTTCTTGTGCCACTCGTGGTGGCATTTCTGGCAAAGCCACATCACATCAAGCGGCCTGTTATAATCGCAATGGTGCGCTTGTATTCCCGTTCTCCCATCCGAGAACGTATAAGACGCTCCGCAGCATTCGCATACAGTCTTTCTTGCCACAACGCCTTTTTCAATTGCCTTTTCCAGTATGTTTTGCGCTCTGTCGCTTGCTTTCGTACCCCTGTAAAAATGGTTTTCCGTTCCATATTTCTTGTTGTCCCTGAACTTTACACCTCTGCGCTGCAAAGACTTCCACATCGACTGTCTGCAAACACCGTAATAATCCGCGATATCCTCAACGGAAAACCCTGCTTCGTACATCTCAACAGCAGCGTCATAATCTTTTCTGTGTGCGGCCATATAAACCTCCTCTCTGAAACTCTCCTTTGTCAGCGTCCTAATATCTCTCCAGTGTGGCACATCTGGCCAGTGTTTTTCCAGCACCTTTGTCGGATAGTCCGCCCACTCGCATTGCCCTACGGTTTTAAAACCAGCCGTTTCCGCCGCAAGATCCAAGCCTCCAATGCCGGAAAACAGGGATAGATGGGTTAGCTTCGCCGCCTCTTTGTCGCCCAGCAGGGCGGCCTTCTCATCCTTCACGATATCTCCTCCTATGGTTTTTCTCCTGGTTCCTCGATCTCGATCTCTATCCTTGGCTTTCCCTTGTCCACAGCGAAGCTGTCAGAAAATCCTTCGATATTCTCCCAGCCGTCATTCCTCAGAACACCCATCTTCACTAAGGCGTCCTGGATAACCTTCCGGCCAAAGCTGGAGATGTTGTCCTTGTCCCGCCTCCGGTTTTTTTCCACCCAGAGGTATCGCATGAACACAGGCTCCCGCAAAGGCGTTCTGATTTGACGTCTAAGAGCTATGATTACCGATGTCTGGCAATCCCGTTTCAGTTTTGCCCCCTTCTGCCGGTGGCCCCGTTCCGCTTCTATGTACTCGTTGAGACCAGGCAGAGAAAACGGGATGATCAGCCGCATGTTTTCCTCCACCACTTTTCACGCAGTGGCTCTTGGGCTATAACGATATTTTCCACTGCTGGCGGGGCCTTGTATGCCTCCAACACAATTCGAAGCGCCTGCGCAACTTCCCGATGGTCTTCCGCGAAGAATGTCCCGGCTTGAATCAGCGCCTCTCTCCGTCTGATCTCTCCCTCTATCAGCTCCATTATTCGCGCCCTATCCATTCTTCATCTTCAACTCCCATGTGTAACATTTTGACGGGCTTCCATCAGCCTGGTAGAACCGCTTAGACGCTTCGTTGTAATCAAGCCGCACCCGATCCCTCGCTCCAAACTCTCTATTCTTCAGCACGGTCAGGAGTGTAGAATATCCCACCTCCCGCACCTTCTCCTCCGGTACCCGCTCGACCTTGAACACGTTGTCAGCCCGGTTTGTAATATCCGCGCTCCCACCTACATCGTCCGCTTCAATCGGGCCGTCCGTTTTCCTGGGATGCGCCACCAGATGCACATGGACATCCAGCCGCTTTGAAAACGCCACCAGCCTCCCGGCAAATGAGGACTGCGCCCTCCAAAATCCAATTTGCTGCTCGTTCTTTAGTTCAGCCGTCATGATGTTATCTACAAGAAACGTGTCACACCCATACCTCCGGTTGGCATACTCGAAAAGTTTGAGAATGTTGTCCTCGTCATGGGCATTCTTCTGCTGAATGTCCGTTAAAAACAGCATCTTGTCCCACCACTCGTTGATTGCCGGTATAACCCGATCCTCAACATCGTACATAACTCGGCCCGTCCGTTGGTCCTCCCGCCGCCGGGTGTGGAGATAACCCGCCGCCTGCTGGAGCAGCCCAAGTTTAAACTGCTCCTTTGGAAGCTCCCCAGAGTAGGCGCAGACGCAATGGCTTTGGTTCACCGCGTCTAACAATATCTGTCCCAGAATTGTGCTCTTGCCCTCCCCACGCTTTCCGGTCCAGACGGACAGCTCTCCGCCTACAAAGCCTCCAATGGCCCGGTCCAGGTCAGGGATACCGGACACCACCCGCTTGGCGTTTTTCCGCTGTGTTGTGTCCACATCCGCCAGGTTGAGCAATCCTTGAGTGGGCAGCTCCTCCGCGTTGAGCAACAGCCGGTCAATGGCTTTCAGGCCGCCCTCCTCCCGCAATGACCACACCGTCTCGCACCCCAGGAAGTCACGTGGCGCTGGTACCATCACCGGGATGGGCACTCGCGCGGTCAACTGCTCCGCCGCCTCATCCTGTGCGGCACCAGGTGGGATCGCCAGCAGGATATACGGGAACTGAGCCAGCCACTCCGTCCATCCGTTGACCTCAGACCAGGGTGCTGTCAGCGATTTGCACACCGCGTTGATCCTCACTGCGTCCACGTCCTCCGCGTTCCGTACCCACCAAAGCCCCGTGGGCTGGGATGGGTCTATGAACTCAGGACGGAACAACAGGGCGTCATTTGGCCCAGTAATCATCCTCTCCGTCCCCCTTCCGCTTGTCTTCCACCGCGTCCCAATCGGCTAAACATCGAACGCCTTGAGCCAGCTTGTTTTGCAGGATCGCCCGGATATATGACCAGGACGTTTTTTTCTCATCCAGGGCAATATCAAACGCCCTTTGACAGCACTCCGGCCCCATCTGCTCCACATAGCCCTTTAGCTCATCAAGGCTCTGTTGTGACGGATTGGCGTTGATTTTATCCAGGTACGCAGACATGACGGTGGCGATGGCTTCGCGCGTGCGTGCGGAGGATGTTTCCTGTTCTAACGATAAGTTATCTATATACGATGATGATGTTCCATTTCCTAAAGGTAATACCATGGTATTACCACTGGACATACCATCGTCATCCTTTTGTTTATTCCACCGCTTTGCCACATTCTCTCTTTGCCGTTGAGAGTGAGCCTCCCTTTTTTTGATCTCCTCCTCCATTCGGCGGTTGAACAGCTTGCCGTCCTCGTCCGTCTCGAACTTCCCCCGGACCTCCTCAGACAGCCTCCCGACCGCACGGGCTACCTCCCCCTCCGTCATGTGCCCCCGCTCCCTCTGGAGGCACAGAAGGGTGATGTACTGGCCACGCTCCTTCATATTCATCAGAGCCGCCCCGCCCAGGAAATCGGATGTATAGAACAAAACGGCGGGGTCTTTGTTCTTTGCCATCTTATCTCATCCCCTTAAAACGGGAGTTTGCCGTCATCGTCGGCCAGTTCAGAAAAGCCGTCCTGCTGGGGCTCCGGCGCTCCGTAGTCCCCGCTGGTGTTGGAGGTGTCCCCGCTCCGCTGAGAGTCCCCGAAGTAGATATGGTCGGCTACCACCTCAGCGCTGGTGCGCTTGTTGCCGTCCTTGTCCGTCCAGTCACGCATCTGGAGCCGGCCCTCCACAACAGCCATACGTCCCTTAGTAAAATAGCGGCTGACAAACTCCGCCGTGTTCCGCCAGGCCACCACGTCTATCCAGTCGATGGCTTTCTCGCCGGTCTGCTTGTCCTTAAAGTCCCGGTCCACCGCCAGACGGAAGGAGACCACGGGATTTCCTCCCTGAGTGTGGCGAAGCTCCGGATTTTTCGAGAGTCTTCCTTGCAGCACGATTTTATTCAGCATGTTTAAGCCTCTTTCTTCTAATTTTTTCCTTTGTTTCTTCTGAGTGATGAGTCCCGGTATGGTGAAATACTGTATGAGCGCCAACAGACATAAGGCATAGATTTTCAATTCTGTTGTCTGTTTTATCCCCGTTAAGATGATGAACGCAGCATCCAGATGGAACAGGAACCCCAGTCTCTTTTTCCCACACATAGATATGCTCCATAACATATCCGCCTGCATCTGCCCTCAAATGCTCAGGCACGAGGACCTGCCGATATCCCTTTGCTGTGTATTTAACTCCGCCTTTCCAGTTGCTTGCGTTTTCACGCCTCCGTGCCTCAGATCTGTTTATAAATTCGATGTTCTTATCTTTCCTAAGCCCGAGTTTATACGCTTTCTTATAGATTCATTGCTTTGATTTTTCTGGGATCATACTAATAAGCACCGAATTTGATACCTTGTTATAGTTTTCCAAAAGTATGGACACTTCCCGGTCCGTCCAAGTTCTCACCGTCTCACCCCCATTTGTGATACCTCACTTTCTCCTCGGTCCAGTCAGGATAAAAGCCTCTGAGATAGTTGATGATGTATGCCCTGATGTCCGCCTGGGAATGGAACCCCAGAGGCCGCAGACGGTCCATAAACAGCCCCTTGTCGAAAGCGTAGTGGCAGGGGCCGCACAGGGTAACGATGTTCTCCACCACCCCCATGCCGCCCTGGGAGCGGCGCACCACATGACAGTGGGGGCCTCCCGGAGCGCCGCAGAGGATACAGGTGGCGGGGCCGTGGGTGCAGTCCCGCGCGGCCACAGCGGCCTTGACACGGGCCGGGATGTCCGTCATTTTAGTCTGCCGGTGCATGGCCCCACTCCCTTTCTATCTGTGCGTCCAGAATGCGAATCTGGAGCTTATATCCGTTTACAGCCTCCAAAGCTGATTTATAGACTACATCCGCAACGTCCCGGTTGAATTTAAGACCGGCGATGGTACGGTCTCCCCGACATACGTCAGAGATGATAGTTACAGGTGTTCCCTTATCCCGCTCCAGCAGGATGCATTTTGCCAGCTCTACCCGATAGTCCTGCTCCGCCTGGGCATAGGCGGAGCCTCGGCTCCTTAGCTCCTTAATGGCGGCATCCAGCATCTTGAACTTCTGCCACAGCTCGTCCATCAGGTTGTCTCTCATCTGCGGTCACCTGCGTTGCCGTGTCTGGCCTCCAGGACAGCCTCATTCATGGTATTGGCCCTATCCTGCTCCTTCCTGGCACAGTCGATACAGATCGGCCGCCCATATGCCTCAATGGACTTCCTAGCTGCATCAGATGCTGAAATGATTGTCCCATCCTGTTTTCGGATTCCTTTGATACTTTTACCGCATAAAGCGCACACTGGAATGGTGTCGTACTTGCTCCGGCCGGCGGCCCAGTAGACATCCGCACCCATGCCGAGGGCCTTTGCCGCCACCCCGATGGCATCAGTAAGCGCCATCTTATAGCACTCATCGGAGGTATACAGACCGTTGCGCTCCTTTGCGATGAAAGAGGAGCCGCCAGTGCCTGGTATTCCATCCGACCACTCACCGTTTTGTTTGTAGTAGAGCATGATGTCCATAAAAGCGGACACTTCATCGTTTGCGCCCCGCTCCATCCACTCGCGCTCGATGGTGTACTTCCAGCCTATCCCACAAGGTCCGAACCGCTCCGTGAGGCACTGGATGCGCCACATGGGGTTTATGTCTGTAAAACCGTTGAGCCGTCCGCCATTGATTTGCTTTTTCGCAGACTCAGGGACTGTCCGCACGGAATTGAAAATTTCCATGTTGTCCATCTTCTCACCTTACCTGCATATTGGTCCGTTCCACAAGCACAGCCCCTGGGATATCAACTCCTCCTTTAAGTAGGTCAGTAACAGCCCGCTTGTCCACCGAGGGAGCCGCATATACCACCATGTCAGGGTGTCCATTACTGTCCAGCCATTCCGCCAACGAGGTGGTATCCTCTACTTCCAGGGCAGTAGACTTCCGGTAGCTGATGGAACACCGGGCAGTCTGAAACTTCTCGCCACAAAGAGCCTCACGCAAATAGTCTTTCAGTCTGGCCGCCTTTGCCTCTGTCCGCTGCCGACGCTCCTTCAGAACTACTTCTTCCTCCTTGATGGCCTTTGCGTCAGCAGTCAGGTTTTTGATCCACAGGGCCATATTCTCCAACTTTACTTCCCGCTCCATTTGGAGGGCGGCGAACGCATCATAGTCCATCAATTCCCCACTTTCAGGGTCTACTAGCGCCTGGATGGCGCTGTCGATTTCATACAGTGTCATCTGATTACCTCCTCAAAACATAAATCCTGCCAGCAGGGAGCACATAAAGATCATGCTAGACACCACCAGGCACCGCCTCACAATGCGGTTCATGCGTGCCTCACGCTCCCGGCGGCACTGATAGCAATATTCTCTAGCGTCGTGGTTTCGCTCCACCAGAGAGCGTCCGTCCTCAATGTACTTCACTTTTTCCGCCTCCTATCCCATATATCCCAAATGATTAGAACCATTGCCACAATGATACAGGCGTATGCGCCCATAAACAGGAAGGTATTCAAGGCTTGTCCTCCCTCCCTTGCTTCCAAATAACCGCAGCCTCAACCTACCTCAAAGGACTCTAATAGCTCAAAAGATTCAGATATTTTTGTCCTTCCCTTCTATCACCGCAGCCACATCCTCCGGTGTGATACCGTGGTATTCCACACCCCACATTTCACAAAGTTGCCGGTCGTTTAAAAACTTGGGGATATAAAATAGTCCCTCTTCAAAGGTACAGGTCCTTGGTATCCTGACTCGGCGATATGTAGTTGACCGGGCATTCGGCGCCCGCTTTGCCAAGTCGTCAATCGTTTCCGCCCTGCGCTCCAGGCCGTAGAATACTGCGGCTCTGAACACCCGCTCCATCCGTTGGACCGGGGTTTCTTTCAATTTCGGCATAAAGGCCCCTCCTCTCTATCTCGGAAATCTCAAAACTCTGTTTGTTCTAGCAGGATGGGACGAGCTGGAACAATGGTAGAAATGGCGTGCTTGTAGATGATCTGCTGTTTTCCATCACTGTCCAGGACTACGGTGAAGGCATCGAAGGCAGAAACGGTTCCCTGCATCTGGTAGCCATTCATCAAAAACACGGTGACGGGTTGCCGCTCCCGGCGGAGCTTGGTCAGCAAAATTTCCTGCAAGTTGTTTTTCTCTCTCATAGCAATCGTCCTTTCAAAGATGGATGTAAAAAAGTCGGGATAACTTCCTGACGGTTTCGGCCTCCTCCGCCCGCCGTTCTACAAGCTGTCGGGGCTTATTCCCTGGCAGGCCTCACTCCCGCCCTCACGGGCGGTTTTCTTATGCTCCTTGGTCCTCGGTGATGCGCTGGTCGGGGTGCTTTTTATTGTCCCTCCCGCTAGAATATGGTAGTATGTGGTCGAAAGGGGATGATCCATTTGATGGAGTGGATAACATTCGGTATTGCAGTTGCAGGTTTTTTGATGTCTCTAGCAACATGGATTCTCACATTTTTATCTCAAAGAAAAAATATAGGAATCAGAATTACAGAATGTAAATCGGATGACGAAATTACGCTTTGCTTTGTCCATATTGAAAATAAATCTCGACTTCCGATTGCTATCACACGAATTGTTTTGCTGTCTGGAGAAAATGAAGTAGATTGCGTCCCCTTCCCGACTTGGGTTTTGGATGATACCCGAAGAAGCGGAAAAGAAATCATATCAAGGAAAAGTTATTACTCAATGCAAATGCCAATCGCTATATCTGCCCTTGGAGCTGTGAGCGGATACGTTCTTTTTCAATCAGATCAACGTATGCTTCCAGATGATGCCAAGCTTCTGAACTTGAAAGTCTATACCAATCGGGGCCTGACAAAAATATGGTCAATTCCACTTTGATTGGAGAATTAACACCGCCATACATCTCTCGGATTTGATATGTTATCGCCCTCCCCTCCTTTTCATGTTCCCTAGTCATCGGACCGTTTGAATAGCGTTTCCTGATCCATGTCGGGGAAGAATTTTTCCAGTTTCGGAACTTTTCTTCCTGTATATTGTATAGAACAAATTTTCTATACAATATATTGATTTTTGTCGTCGGATATGGTACAATTATCCAAGAAGGGTAACTGTTTCTTGCCCTCCATTTTCAAGGAAAGGAGAAATGCCTTTTGAACATGGTTCCTGTCAGTTCCACTGATATTTCCAGCATCGGGTATGAAAATGGGACTCTCTACATCTCATTTCATAAAGGCGGCACCTATGCCTATTTCGGCGTCCCCCAGTCTGTATATACCGGCCTCATGTCCGCAGGGTCTCATGGGAAATACTTTCACACATTTATCAAGGGCAGGTATGGATACACCAGAGTCTAATCTATAACTACCAGCACCACCGCAGGGCCGTTTACTGAGACCGTCACATCTTGGTACGGTTCTGCGGTGTGTTTTTCTACTCCTTCCCTGTGGCTCAATTCGGCCACCAGATCACAGGTCTTTACGTTAGATAGGTTCATGGGAATCGCCTCCTTTCAGTCATCTAAGAACAGCTCGTATGGAACGCCAATACACTTACAAAGGGCTTTGTAATCCTCCACTGTCAGTGGAGATTTTCCGTTCAGGACGTTACTCAATCGTTGGGCTGTCCATCCGCACTTCTTAGCAACAAAAATCTGCTTAATACCGTGAGCTTCCATATACGCCTTGATAACAGGTCCGACTTCCACCCCTCTCACCCCCTCCCCTATTTACCGTCCCGTTTTATTGGACAAATTCTTTACTTTCCTGATTGTGACTTCGTTTCGTTGATTCCTATGGTTAACTTTGGTACAATTAAAATGAGGTGATTGTATGATCAGGAATCAAACAGATTATCGGAAAGCTATGTGTAAAATGATTCGAAAAATTCAAAATGCTAGTAGTGCAGAAGAAATTAATGATTTAAACATGAGCATTGAAGATGCGGAAATATTGAATGACTGTATAGAAAACGGATTTGTTCGAGGCAGAACTTCATATCGAAATCATAAGGGAGAAGAGATCGAACTTCGTACTATGGACGGAAAAGCACATTCGGAGATTTTTAACACAGTAATTACGCTTAAAGGTCTGGAGTTTCTAAAGCCAGATAGGACAAAAACGAAGGCCAATTTGGCTATTATCATTTCTGCTATAGCCGGAGCGGTTTCTCTCGGCTCTCTCTTGGTTTCTGTTCTGGCGAACCTGGATAAAATTATTAGAAACCTGGAGATTCTGAACGACCTACTTTTTTAACTTCTACATTCTTTCCAATGTCCATTTCAACCCGCTCGCACAAAAGGGAAATAGTTGCTTTTGGGCGATATGGGCCCTCTATTTTGACTTCACATGACAGACATTTATCGTTAATGCAGACTCCATTAAGATAGATGTCTGTTTTCCCATCTATAGAGCGAATTATTAAACCGGATTTCTCTTCTGGTCTTAACATCTTACTCCCCCCCTCCCCTTCTTGTTTATGTACTCCTCAAAATCTAAAAGCAATTTTTTGGAGAGTATCAGTTGTCGTTACCGCATCCGGGTTATTCTCCAAATTGGAGATTGTTGGCCTAGAAACACCAGATTTCTCGGCTAATTCCTCTTGAGAAATACCTTTTTCTTTCCGAATGCGCTTTATGTCTAACTTCATCTTATCACCTCCTTGCCCGTAGTATAGTAGACTAAATTCATTTTGTCAAGGGGATTTTGCGATTTTTCTTGACTTTCTTACTTTCCTCCGTGTATAATGAACTTGACAAACGGGAGGTGAATGTATGACGCTTGGAGATATTATCAAGGAATATCGGACTTCTCACGGCCTTAGCCAAAATATTATTGCAGAGCGTTCGGGACTTAGTAAAGCATATATTTCTATTTTAGAACGAAATCGAAACCCTAAAACAGGAGAACCACCGATTGCTACTCCTAAAACAATCAATGCTATTGCATTGGCAATAAATAGCGATTTTGACACTATATTTTCAAAACTGGATTCAAATTTAAAAATATCCATCGGGGAACAACTCCCTCAAGCATCTATCCCCCGTCCCCTTCCTCACAACATCACTGCTCTCCCAACCATGAAGGAGTGGCCGGTGCTGGGGGCCCCGGCCTGCGGCAAGCCCCTCCACCGGGAGCTGCTGGAGGAAACCGTTATGGCCCCGGCAGATATCAAGGCGGACGTGGTGTTCCGCTGCGTGGGTCACAGCATGATTAACGCCCGGATTTTTGACGGCGACGCCGTGTTCATCCACATCCAGCCAGAGGTGGAAAACGGACAGATCGCCGTGGTCCGCATCGGGGACGAGTACACCCTGAAGCGGGTATATGTGTACGGGGACTGTGTGGAGCTCCGGGCGGAGAACCCAACGGTCCGAACGATTACAGTCCGGGGGGCAGAACTGGACCCGGACAACTTTGAGATTGTCGGCCTTGCGGTCGCTTTTTTCAGTACTGTTTTTTAACCCAACCACCGGAGGGTGGAAAAGATAGAGAGGAGGTTGACCGTGTCTGCAAAAAAAGTAGAAAGCGTGATTCATGCTGACGGTGTGGATATTTCTGTGGTAACAACCGTTGGGGGCGAGGATGATTATATCTCGCTGACGGATATTGCAAAACATAGAAACCCAGAATTTCCGGCTGATGTCGTAAAGAATTGGATGAGGCTCAGAAGCACCTTAGAATTTTTGGGGCTGTGGGAAGAACTAAATAACCCCAATTTTAACATGGTCGATTTCGACCAGTTTAAAAATGATGCAGGCTCTAACGCATTTGTTATGTCCCCACAAAAGTGGATCAAAAGCACCAATGCAATCGGACTTATTTCCAAGTCTGGCCGCTATGGTGGGGGGACTTTTGCTCACAAAGATATTGCCTTTGAATTTGCTTCCTGGCTCTCACCTGAGTTCAAGCTGTACATCATCAAAGACTACCAGCGTCTCAAGGAGGATGAGGGGCACCGGCTCGCCCTTGACTGGAACGTCAAAAGAATACTGGTCAGCGCAAACTATAAAATTCATACAGACGCAATCAAGGAAAATCTTATACCGCCAGAGCTTTCTAAGCAACAGCAGGGATATGTATATGCAGATGAAGCCGACCTCTTAAATGTTGTACTATTCGGAAAGACCGCAAAACAATGGCGCATAGAAAATCCAGGCATTAAGGGAAATATCCGGGATTACGCAACAATTGAGCAACTTCTTGTCTTGACCAACTTAGAAAATCTAAATGCCTACTTGGTCAATCAAGGTGTGCCCCAACCAGAGCGCATGAAGAAATTGCGTGCCACAGTGGTCTATCAGTTGAAAACTCTTTCAGAAGGTAAGGGAGCAAGAGAGTTGAACTATATGCACAATCAGTTAAAACTCCCTGTCGATGAATAAAAATCCCTGCCCAGCACTTGCAACACTGAACGGGGGAGTAAAAGGATAATTACCTGGTGCCCCAACCGCCGGAAGGCGATAAATATAGAGAGGAGAATTACTACGGGACTAATTGGTAAGTTGGGCGGCTCTTTGGCTTCCGGTATGCTCGGTAATATGAGTGAGGTGTCTGTAGAGGATTTGACAAAAGAATACGGCGCATACTTGATGGAAGGTGAAACGATTCAAACTGGCTTCCGTCTTGTGCGTGACGTGTTACTGTTCACAGACAAGCGCATCATCGATTTTGACAAGCAGGGGGCTACTGGCCAAAAGATGCGGGTGGATTCCATCAACCTGTCCAGCGTTATCCACGTTTCCGCAGAGACTTCCGGCTTTGGGCTGGATGACAGCGAGATCAATATTTCGTACATCTGCGCCCTCATTGTATCATACATAGGTACGTTGGTGCAAGAGAAAGGAGAAAAAACATGGCCACCGCTAAACAGCTTCCCTCCGGCTCCTGGAGATGCCAAGTCTATGCTGGCACCGCACCTGATGGAAAACGTCAGTACCGTTCTTTCACTGCCTATACTAAGAAGGAAGCGGAGTATGCCGCCCTGGAGTGGCAGCTCCACTACCGGGAAATATCTAGGGACTCTTCTAATATGACCTTAGCCGAGGCGATGGAGCGATATCTGGCCTCTAAAGACAGTATATTGTCACCATCGACCGTCAGGGGCTATGACATCATACGCAGGAGGCACCTGCAAGGGCTCATGCAAATCCGCCTAAATCGATTGACACCATCTATGATCCAGGAAGCATTCAATATAGAGAGCAAGCCCTATACTGATAGTCAGGGCCGAGTCCATATGCCCACCCCAAAGTCTGTACATAATATTCATGGGTTCTTTTCTGCTGTTCTACGGGAGTATCACCCAGCTTTGCGTCTAAATATCACCCTTCCGCAAAAGGAATTGAACGAGCAGCAATACTTAGAGCCTGAGCAGGTAGGTAAGCTTTTACGGGCAATCAAAGGATCAGAAATGGAAGTCCCTATACTTTTGGCACTCTGGCTTAGTCTTCGATCTTCTGAAGTCACAGGTCTGACCTGGAAATATGTAGACTTTACACACAACACTATTACGGTTCGTCAAGCCAGAGTAAGGAATAAAGAAAATCAGTGGGTCGAAAAGTCTACCAAAACGACCTGCTCCACACGCACTCTCCATGCGCCTGAGTATATCATGGAACTGCTAAAGGCCAGCAAAGGCAATGATGGCCCGGAGGATCATGTAGTCAAAATCAAAGGAAATTGTTTACTTCAAAGGCTCAAAACAATCCTGCGCAAAAATAATCTTCCTCTTATCCGCTTTCATGATTTGCGGCATACCAATTGCAGTTTAATGAGTGCTCTTGGGGTACCAGAAAGATATATGATGGCCCGCGGTGGCTGGTCAAGTCCGCGGGTTATGCGCTCGGTGTATGACCATACGATGCGTAGTAAACAGAATGAGGTCGACCAAAAAATCGATAGATGTTTTTATCAGCTTATGAAAGAGGAGGACGCCTGATTTTAATCGCCCCCCTATCAATCTGTGTGATATTTCGTGTTGCATGATTGTTCGGCGTGTGATATTTACTTGCCTTTTTTCTCGTTAGAGTGTAAAATATGGAAAAAAGCAAGGGAGGGAGCAATCACCAAATCCCTTGTGCCGCAACGTTTTCAGGAAAAATGAAGAAACCAGGCCTTTTCAGACCTGGTTCTTCTTGGTGCGCGAGGCGGGGAGTCGAAGCCACCACCAACCAATACAAATCCACCAGAAAATGCCACGGTGTTTGGTAAGTAACTGCGTTTCCGATACCATTTGAACATTAATACTATTACTTCCACATTTTGGGCAAACCATCCTTCACTCCTCCAAAACACACATAATTCATAATATTTAGTCATCTTTGGCATAATAATAGCATAAAAAGTGTGTTAGTGTCAATCCCGAAATAGTCACTTTTGGGATAGGATTGATAGTATGCGATTGTTAACATGGAATGGAAAGTGCAACTGTTGTGGTGAAAGGGTCCGCCTTGCTCGGGAAAAGGCGGGATTATCACAAGAGAAACTGGCCGCTATAATCCAGCTTAATGGGCATGGTCTTACACAGAAGGCAATCAGCCGAATTGAAACAGGGGAGCGCATCGTTCCCGATTTTGAGATTCCGCTTCTCGCAACTGCGTTGAATGTAGATCCACTATGGTTGTTAGGTATAACAGAATGTAATAGAGAGTAGAGAAAGGCCAGGGATCATTCCCTGGCCTCTTTCTTTTTGTTGTCACTTAACCACCTTGACCATTAACGCCACCTCCTGGCGGGTAGCAAAGCTCTGTGGCCTGGTGCCGTCTGTGATGCCTTTCACTTTTGCCTGTTCCAGTCCAGCCTGTGCCCACTCATTGGCCGGTAGCTCCGCTCGCTCGGCCAGATAGCGGTCCATGTACTCCTTCCACTGCTCGTATGTCACAGTTTCATCCCCTTCTTCTTTGAGATCATATAAGCTAATCAGAGCAGACACCACTCCGCAAGCCGCCTGCTCTGCAAACTCATCTGTCAGGATGATCGGAGTGTCGGTGGTGCTGTCCATAAAGCCGAACTCCACCAGCACGGCGGGCATGGTGGTGTGCCGCAATACATAAAGGCTCGCCCGTGCCATGGGATTGGCCCGGTTGCCCCGCAACCCCGTAGCGGCCACCACGGACTCGTATATAGCCTTCTGGACCACTATGGACTGCTCCTGCGCTACGGGAGCCACATAGACCACACAGCCCCCGCCAGAGCCGCCGTGGATGCCCGCATTGTGATGGAAGGACAGATACAGGTCCGCATCCGCTTGGTTGGCCAGCGCCACCCTTTTGGATAGGGAGATCTCCTTCTCCCCGGTCACGTCATCCACCCGCATGGTAGCGCAACGATAGCCTCTCAGGCGCTCCTGCACCTTGTCAGCAATTCGGCTGTTCAGGACCCACTCCCGGGTCTCCCCGGGGTCGATGCTTTTCAAGCACCGTTTCCCCGGGGTATCTATGTAGTGGCCCGCATCAATAGCAAAGAGTGGGTTACTCATGCTCCTGCTCCGCCTGCTCGGCGGCCTCTTTGTCAGCCTGGATGCCAGCCTCAACGGCGGCCTCAAACGCCTCCTTGTCAGGGAAGGCGGCGGCCAGCTCCTGGCCGTGGCGGCCAGTAAACTCACGAATCTCCTTGGCCTCCTCATGGGTAATCTCAGGGTGCTTCTCCCGGAGCATAGGCATGCCTACGGTAGCCAAATCGGGGGCGTCGTTCTTCTCAGTGATTTCGTACAGTTCATACAGTAGTTCGGTGTTCATAGTTCAATCTCCTTTGTAGTCAAAAATATGTTGTTATTCCTTCATCTGCTTGATGGCCTGGTTAACACCAGTTGCCGCCAGACCGCTTACAATGCCCACGGCAACGGCGGTCAGCGGGTCCGTCGCCGGGAAGTCCTGGAGGCCGGTATACAGGGCCGCCACGCCCAGAACGCCGCCGCACAGGCCCACGATAGCCGGGATGTACTTGTTATCCAGGCCAGACGATTTGACGATCAGTCCCACCAGATAACAGATGACGGTAATGGCCGCCACGGATGCGATTCCAAAGTCCATATTTTCACCCCCTCTCAAAGACCTATCTTGTCTAACAGAAAGGCCATAACCGCTGTAATAACCGCCGCAATTACGGCCCAACTTATTTTGCCTTTCAGATCTTTCCAGGTTCGTCCAGGCTCTGCCTGAATGTCTGACAATCCCTTGGACAGTGCGCTCACTTTACCCGTCAGGTCCTCCAGCTTTTCGAGTATCGTTGTGTACTGCTGGCCCTGCTCTGCACGGGCGATCTCCAAGGCCCGGACCCGATTATAAAATTCTTTGTGCGTCTCAGAGGATTTCTGTTCGTTCTTTTCTACTCGCCGTTCCAGGTTAGCGATACGGGATTCCATGGGACAATCATTGCAATCCGGTGGCATGGCACACCGCCTTTCCATCTTAAACTATTGGTTAATAAATCCTGAAATCTCCAGTCACATGATAAGCGGCTCCAACTTGGCCAATAATTTTAATTTGAGAAATGTCACCAGAGAAAAAGGGCGAAGAGCGTGACACATCAAATTCGGCAATCAAAATCCCCGCCTGCATGGAATAGACTCCCGTCCCATCGATTTGCTTAGGCGTTCCATTTTCATCCAGAAACGTGTATGTTACACCATTTTTCGGCTCAAAATCCAGTGTTGCAGTCACGAGATTTGCACCGCCGCCCCCACCTTGTATCACCGGGTTCAGTATCATGCTGTAATCACCCCGTCTCCAGATACATATACCAAATTGGTCGTATGGCCACCACGAGTATATACCTCCGAATTTGCAACCACTTCTAATGCTCCGCTTAATGAGGCTTGTCTTACATCTCCTATCATTAGTGGAAGGATAAAAGAGTTTTTAGCTACTGATATAGTAAATTCTGTAGAGTTAAGTGGGGCATAGCCTTTTGTTCCGTCCGAAGTAACATAATGTATACCATAATCAGGGCTTGATATTGTATCACGGCTTTTTATAGTAACTGTAGTAGTTTCTCCGCCGCACTGTACCACTGGATTCAGTATCATGCCGCACTGCCTTTCATCAAATCAAACAATTTTTGGGGTATATGTTGTCCCGACGCTTTAATGCAATAAAGTTATACATAATGCGTAAACCTTCTATTATTGGAGTATGGTGATTTTCTAAGTTTTCGGCGGGCGCTCCTGGAGGCGACAGCCGATGGTGAAGTCAGAGTACGACCTACTGTAACCGTTCACATAGAAAGGCCCGTAATTCTGGTGGTGGTAATAGTCACTGCCATGGTACAGGCACGGGCTACCACCGTTGAAATTCCAGCCATCCGGGACATAGGTAGTCGTACTGCCAGAAGATTCGGTGGGGTAAAGCGCCCACTCCAGATTGCTTTGAGTCGGGATGGCGAAATCGCTGGGGTAGCCGCTGGTCGGCCTGCCCACCAGAACCCCGTTGGCGCTGTCGCTGAACTGATTGGGATTCTTGATGACGTTCAGGCCGTTGCCATTGTAATAGCAGCCGTCCATCCAGTCGTACACATTGTCCCACCAGCCCTCGATGTTCCGGTACTGTGTGAAACCGTAAGTATCCCGATTGGCCGCCGTAGTACCGGTGTGGTACCGCATGGCGTCCGTACGCCCGTTGTTCTCCTTGGAGTTGCTGGCCGAGCAGCCCCGGCCGATCCGCTCGCCGTTCCAATCCGCGAACTCCACCAGAAACAGCATGTTTACATACCACATCTGGGCAAAGTCCAGCTGCCAGATGTTGGCCCCCAGGTTGTGGATCTGGGTTCGTGCCGTGCTCCGGGTGATGCTCACCTGCTGGGCCTTGTTGGTCTCCGACTTGTAGGTGCCATTTGCGCAGTGATACCGGGCGATGTAGGAGAAGTCCAGCTCTCCAAGGCCGTCCCCACGGTCCATATTCACCGGGTCAACATGGAACCCTTCCACAGGGCCGTCTGCGATCTGGAGCTTCAGCTTCTTACCGCTCTTGGTCCACTTGTACCAATACTTGGGCTCCTTGACCATCACGCCGCCGGTGCGGGTCTCCTTGACCATGCCGCTCCAGGGGTACAGATTGTCAAAGGGCGAGGAGCCGGAGCCATTGTTCACCGCCGGGTTGGGGTCCCCAAAGCCCGCCGCTCCGTCGGTGCGCTTACCCTTGGTGGGGCCGCTGCTGGTCCAGTCCCATTCCACGCCGTAGATGGTCACGAACTGGGCATTGACTGCTACCTGCTTATCGGCCCCAGCCAGATAGTTGGCTCCCGCAGCTACTTTAACAATAATTGTAGTCGTGCCGGTGATGTTATTTACACTGTTCACCGTAACCTCGCCGGTCTGCTGATTGATGTTACCGATCGTAGCCACACCAACATTATTGGAAACGGCAGAGATCACGCCGTCGCCCTTTCGGGTCACGGTAAACTTGGCGCTTCGGGCGCCGGTATTCAGCGTCACACTTGTCGGACTTACAGATACGACCTGATCGCCCTTGCCGATAGCCCAGGTAGCTGTCTTGGCGTCCACCGTGCCATCCCACCACTGATGGTTGGAATCCGGTGTAAAGGCGGCAGTGTACCCTGTGCCGGCGTTGACCTTCGCCTCTACAGATACCGTCATTTTGTTTGGATCATAATTGGCGTCCCACACCGGAGTTTTGGGGTTCCCATCATACTTCAAAGCTCCGCTCTGGGCGGGAACCTTGGCGATGGAAGCTCGGCCGATGCTCCACTGAACGGTTTTATTGGTCGTAGAACCGTCCGACCACATGCCATTCAGAAGAATAAATGTGGCAGAGTGGGTGCCGGCATTGGTCTGTGCGGTCACCTGCACTTTGGAATTCACCTGGTCAAAGTTATCCCATTCCGGTGTCTGGGGCGCTCCCGTATAGGTCGGCGAGCCCTTCTGCGTAGGAATGGGTACAATAACGCTGGTGATGGTCCACTTGACCTCCTTGGCCTCAATGGAACCGTCCCACCACTTGTAGTTGGCGGTAGGAGTAAATGTGGCTTTGTAATCGCCTGCGTCAGTTCCAGATCGGTCTCCGCCAATGGTCAACTGACCGATGTCGTAGTTGGCCCAGGTGGGGGCCTGCGGTTTGCCGTTGGCCGCCAGTACATTGTTCTGCACCGGAAGAGAAGCGATGACCGCCCGGTCAATGATCCACTCAACCGTGGCCTCATCCAAGCCGCCGGGGAACTGATATCCATACGACAGATTAAACCGTGCGGAATAGGACCCAGCGTTCACGCCGTTGGTCGTGCCGGAAATGGTCATCTTCGACGGATCATACCCAGTCCAGGACGGAGTTTTACCAGTCCCGTCATAGGTAAGGACTCCATTTTGAACAGGGACAGCCACCTCAATGGGGTTGACTGTAACATTCAAGCTGGCGGTCTTGGTCACGCCCTCATAGGTATAACCGATCTCCACCGGACGGCTCCCCAAAGTAGAGAAAGCGGTCTTGGGATAGGTGTATCCCGAAACCTCCTCCGTAGAGTCATCCGAGAATTTGGCAGTGACCACCATTCCCGCAGGGGCAAATTCCTCCAGATAGTGATAGACCATCTTGGAGGGGTTGTTGGTAACGGCAATGGATACCAGCACCTTCTGCACAGTAACCGGCACACTTGCCGTCTTGGTGATGCGGCCTTCGGTATAGGTGATAACCACCTCCGTCACTCCATCCGTAAGGACTTGGGGAGACACGGAATATCCGGTCACATCCGAAGTGAGACCATACCCATAGCCCGCGGTAACGACCATGCCCGTGGGGTCAAAGGACTCTCCGGACTTGTAGGTGGTCTTTTGGGGCGGCTTGGTAATTGTCAGGGTCTCCAGCCTCAGAGTACCGCCTCCGCCGCTGCCGCCGGTCATGTTAAAGACCTTGCCGACGTTTGCATTACTCATTATTCTGCTCGACCTCCAGTCGCAAAATATAAATGGTCAGATTTTCCGTTGGAGTTACCTCGCAGTGAAAGGTGACCTGACCGTTAACGGTGATATTGTCAGCTTTCACGCCAGTCTCGCTGACTGCCATAAAGCAATCCGCGTCAGCGCACACAATATACCAGTATTTTTCGTCAGCCAAAAGGATGTTGTCCTTTACAGTCTGAGCTCTGCCGCTCCAGTTCTCGGCCGGCAGAGTAACGGTAGTACCGCTATGCTGTGCACCCTCCAGCAGAGGAATGATCGACTCTAAAAGCTGGTCGACGCGGTTCAGGGTATCGAGTTTTCCCCTTTCTGCCAGAGCCCGCAACTGCTCTAAGGTTGTGGCTTTGTTCTCTGCCATGTTAGAGCTCCTTTCCGAAAAAATAAGAGGGGGACAGGAATACCCCATCCCCCTCCGCGGTTATCAGACGCCAACAGCGGCGCCAAAGACCTCATCCAGCATCTGATTGACTTCCTCATCAGTCGCAACCTCAATGCTGTCCAGCTTGATCTTGTCCTCCTTGGACATCAGACCATTTGCCTGGCTGGTAGCAGGCTGATAGGTGGTGTCCTGTGCGGGGATACCGAGAGCAACGATATCCTCCTTGGTCACATCGTCGCCGATGACCGCATGACCCTGATTGTCCTTACCGACCTTCTTGAAGCCGGCTTCGACCGCCTCAGCGGCAGGGTGAGTGTAGACCACGGTCTCCTGGCCATTGATCTTGATGTTGCCGTTGACCTCGGACTTCTCCACCTTGGTCGCGCCGGAGGCAATGTCCTTCAGCGCGGCGGTGATCTTGCCTTCAATGGCGGCCATTACGGTGGCGTACTCGTCCTCGTCGCCGCCAATACCGGCAACGATACCGTTCAGCTTGGTGATGGCGGCGTTCATCGCGGAAGCGTCATTGGGGTGATCCTGAATCCACTGAGCAATCTCAGTCAGAGTATCCAGGGCCTCCTGGGCGCCCTCGGGGATCAGCTGAGCGGCCAGCTCCTCGTTGGCGATGGTGCGGGCGCTCTTACCAGCATCCGTACCGATCAGAGTGGCCAGATCGGCGCCGGAAGCCTTGCCGTCCAGCACAGTCTTCAGAGCGGTATCCAGATCGGCCTCAGAGATCTGAGCCTTGTAGGCCAGGGCCGCCAGACCCGTCACCGCAACATCCTTGCCGTTGACCGCCAGGGTGCCATTGGTGGCGCCAGAGGCGATCAGAATGTCCACCATCTTGTCGGCGATGGCCAGGGCAACGCCGTTGACCTTAACGCCTACCAGGGACTTGGATTCGACCTTGCTGATCTCACCCTTGGTGCGCTGAGCCAGAAGCTTCAGCTGTTCGAGAGTAGTGTGTTTAGACATAAATATGTCCTCCTTAAAAATATTTGTTTACGGCTCTTCGCCGAAAACATCATCGAGAATGTCCTCCACCTCTTCGTTAGTGGCGGTATTGTCCGGAGCCTCAGGATTTTCGGGAGGTATCCAGGAGGACTGGAATGCATTGTCGAGGACTTCCTGAACCTCTGCATCTGTAGCAGTATTTTCCCGGATGACCTCAAGGATCTGGGCCTTCACGTCTCCATCGATGTGGGTGGGCGGCATCAGTTGTGTGGGGTCAAGCGCGTACATGATCTTGCTGGCCAGACACCATACCGTGTCTTTCTGAACCCCATCCTTAATGCCGGAAACTCCGATTTTGAGATTGATTCCGGCCCGTTTCAAACACTCAGCCGGAATAATGCATCGGTCATCCGTCAACGCCACAGGCGGCTGCTGTACGCCGCCGGCTTCAAAGACAGCCGATTTGGCATAACCATCCCAGCTCTGATCAAAGCGGAACTCCACAATATAGAGCTTGTCGGAGTTCTGTACCAGACTCTCATCCTTGACCAGATGGGCATAGGTTGCTTTCACTGCGATCTCCATGGGCTTCGCCTCCTTGCTTACTGAATGGCCCCGTTCCCCGACAGCTCCAGCCGGATCAGGTTGACCGTCAGGTCCGCCGCCGGCTCTGTGTCGCAGGTCAGGGTGAGAAAGCCCGAGGTGGTGATGTTCTTGGGCTGCACATTGCAGTCGAGGAACTCCTCCTTACAGGCTTCGTCCGCGCTGAGGAAATACTTGTGGGTGCCCAGGGCCAAAAGCCGCTCGTCCGCAATGGTGACGCTCCCCTCCGACCACCCCTCGGCGGGGATGACCAGGTCGAAGGAGATACCCAATACGTCGCCGGCGCCCGTACCGTTCAGGCCGTTGTAGACCGAAATGGTGTAGGTAGACCCGTCTGTCATATGCACCGTGTAAATATCCGTGGTGCCCGGCGAGTGGTCACCCTTGGTCAGCCGGATGTCCTGGATGCCCACGCCGATGGGGCCTTGCAGCTCACAGCTGATGTGGCTGTCGTAATAGGCCCCTGTCTCCGCGTCCCAGATCCACCAGGTTCCATTTTGAGGCTTGGGCGGCTTGCCGCTGTACTGCTCCGCTTTGGCTGCGCTTCCGGCGGCCTCTGCGGCGCTGTCAAGGGCGTCGGCCTTGGCCTGTTCCGCGGCTGTCCTGGCCGCTTCTGCGTCCTCCTTGGACTGGGCGGCGGTCAGGGCGTCCTCCTCGGCGCTCTCTTGGGCGGACAGGGCGGCTTCCTTCGCCGCTTCCGCGCCCGCTTTGGCGTCTTCCGCCTTGGTCTCCGAGGCCTTTGCGTTGGTTTCACTAACCTTGGCCGCGTCCCGCGCCGCCTCCGTGGCGGTCCTGGCTTCCTGAGCCGCTGCGGCGTCTGCCGTGGCTTGGGCACCCAGGGTCTCCACCTGATTGCGGACCTCCTTAGCCCGCTCTTCTGCCGCCTTGGCTTCGGCCTCGCTGAGAGCAGCGGCGTTCTTGGACTCCTCCGCCTCTCTGGCCTGTTGCAGAGCCGTCTGCTCTGAGGCCTTGGCATTTTTCTCCGAGGCGCCGGCCCGCTCCGCCGCGTCAACGGCGAGGTCCGCGTACCCCTCCGCCGCAGTCTCCGAGGCTTTGGCGTTGGTTTCAGACTGGGCGGCTTTCCCGGCGGAGTCCAGGGCTTCAGCCGCCTTCTGCCTGGCGGTGTCCGCCTCGTTCTTGGCTTTTTCCGCGGAGGCCTTGGCGGAGTCCTTGGCCGTGGCGGCAAACTCCATGGCGCTGGAGGACTCCTTATTCATGGCGGCAAGGGCGTCGTGGATGGAACCCCGCACCTCCTCACCGTAGATCGCCTCCAGAATCTTCTTCAAAAAACTGCTGATGTCGGCCAAATCGGACCACCTCCTAATCTTCCAGCATCCAGTCGATGGCCAAAATTTCCTCCCCCGTCAGGTTCCCCTCCGCTTCGCTGTACTTGGCGGTCATCAGCTCCACCTCATGGGTCATCTCGTTGAAGGGAGCCAGCTCGTCACAGAACGTCTTGAAATTGGGGGACTCCATTTTGAGGACAAAGGTGGGCTGCCCCCGTTCATCCTTCCCTTCCTCTCCGTACTTCTCGATCAGGCTGAGGCGGATGGTCTCATATTCCACCAGGGAGTTGGAGAGAAAGCGGTAGTTCCGGGCGGCGATGTAACCGATCCGATCCCGCCGGGACAGCAGTGGCTTGAGTGAGTGAAGCCGCTCAAACACTTCGGAATTTTTTAACATTTTCTTCATGGCTGTGTCATGCTCCTGTTCCTAAATCCAGACCTTGGACGTCTGCGGCGCTGAAATCCACGATTCCCTCGAAGTAGACGATCCCGTTTCGTCGCTGGCCAATGGTGATGTATCCGCCGCAGGGGCTGTAAATGTTGATGAGAGGGGCGTCGCCCTCGAAATATTCGATGGCCAGCATGTGGTAACGGCTGCTCCCGAAAGGGCCGTAGAGGTTGAAGCTTCCGAAGTCGCTCCCGGCGACGATGTTGAATTCCTCGCCGTAGAACTCGCCGCCCTCGATGACCGGGGAACGGATCGTGGTCTGGTCGATGTAGGTGCTCTTGATGTACCCCGGCATCTCGATGGAGTCGGCCAGCTTGTAAGCCCGGTTCGCCCGGTCGTAGGCCAGCTCCGCCTCATAGTAGGCGTCGTCCGCCAGATTATAGGCGTTGTTCGCCAGGCTGTACGCCGGGTTGGAGTGGAGGTTCTGGTTGTTCACCTGGGCCCAGTTGATGGTGCTCCCGGCCCCCATGGTCACCTGGCCGTTGATGGTGATAAGGCCCGTCGGCCCCACGGCGAAGGTGACCGCCCCAGTGCTCTTGTTGGTGACGGTCAGGCCGTACAGGTCCAGATATCCGGCGGTAAACTTCTCTTTGGCCAGGTCCATCATGCTGTTGCCGTACTTGTCCAAAAAGTCCTCCGCCTGCACTGTGCCGCCGAAGGTCCCCTTGGCTCCTGCCAGCGTCCCCGCGAAGGTACCCCGCCTGGCGTAGAGGTTACCCTGCTCGTCCACGGTGAAGTTTCCGTTTCCGATGTTGATGGAGCCCTTCTTCATGGTCAGGGTGCCCTTGTCCAGGTCCAGGATCACGTTGGAGTTGTAGTCCCGGATGACGCCCACCCGGAGCACGTTGCCGTTCAGCACCCCCGCTGTGATGTAGTCGGCCACGATGGCCCCGTCCATGGTGATGGCCAGCCCGAAGGTCTTTCCCCCGTCGTTGGAGTAGCCCAGGCCGTTCATGTTCCACTTCCAGAGCTTGTCAGCCTTGGTGTAGTCCCGGACGTTGGAAATATAGAGGGTGTCCGAGCCGTGCTCGTCCCTCGTGATGGTGATGTAGCCCGTGGTGGCCATATTCATGATGTGGGTGGCGTTCTCCTGGGCCTCCTTGAGGATGTTGTGGGCCTTGGGGAGGTTTTCGATCTTGTCCAGCACGGCGGCGTTGGTCTGGTTGCTCACGCTGGTAAGGCTCACCTGTACCGAATCCCCCATTTTGAACTGGGTGTTCTCCGGGGCGTCCAGCGGGATCTCCAGCCTGGTCACCGGGAAGAGCCGGTCCAGCCCGTGGGGACGGGAGATGACCCGGATCTCGTCCAGCAGCTTCACCGCCTCAGTCTCCACGTCCAGATAGTGCAGGTCCAGGGCGGAAAGCTCCAGCTCCAGGTTGTCAAACTGAAGGTCCGCCAGATACTCCCTGGCCTTCTCCAGCAGCACCTGGGGGTCGCTCACATCGTCCCAGTTCACCGTCTTCGCGATCCAGCCATGGCTCGTCACTGCCTCGTCTGATTGGACGTACAGGCTTCCGCCGTTCACGCTCTCCACCGTCAGATAGGCGTCCAGCGCCTCGATGGGACTGTCGTCCAGCCGGTTTCCCAGAGGGACGATGGCCGTGGCGTACTCGGCGGAGTCCCAGTTCCGGACAAAGTCCAGCAGGTTGGACCCGAACTGGATCACCTGGCTGCATGTGTCCGGGTAGTCCTTCAGATAGTCCAGATACCGCACCCCGTCCGCCTTGCGCACCCGGAGATGGCCGCCATAGGCTTCCACCAGGGCGTTGAGTGACTCCAGGGTCTTGCCGTAGTTGGTGTAATAGGTGGGGAAGGCCTCATCCACCACCGTCACCGCCCCGATGGCGAACCGGCGGTTCTCACCCACCTGCCCGTTATGGACGGCGATGAGCTGGTCGAGGTACTCCCGGACCGATTTCCCGGCATACTCCGCCGGCGGCTGGACCGAGTCGTTGAAGAAGGCCAGCTCCCCCTCGCAGTAGAGCACCCGGTTGTTCCAGAAGTCCCGGCTCTCCGACAGGGCCCGTCCCGCCCAGACTTCTTCCCCGTTCTTCTTCACGGAAATATCTGTGACCATGCGGACGATGGTGTCGTAGGCCGCGTTGGTGGGCGGAAGGGTCATCTCCAGAGACCCGGCGGCGCTGTCCTCCAGAGTCAGCTTGGGGTTGACCACCTTCATGTTGTCCAGGGAAAAGACGTCGTTGTAAATGCACACGCCGTCTGCATAAATGCTATACATGGGTCACAACCTCCCCTGTCTGAAGTCCACGGAGACGGACCCCGTTCCCGTGTCGCACCACAGCTCCAGCGTGGCGCCCAGGTCGCCGAAGAACACAAACTCCGGGAACTGGATGACCCCGTCGGGGAGGAGCTTGGTCTCGTCCAGTCCCAGCGTGGGGTTGATAAAGCGGATGTGTACTCCCCGCTTATCCGAGCTGCTCACCCGGAACACGGGGCACACCGGGGCCCGCCCGAACAGCAGCGCCGCCAGCTTCACCGCCCGGACCTCCGTCGTCACCGCGATGTCCTTGAACACGGCGGGGCGGATGACGCCATTTTGAAAGTTGAAGGGGTCCCACAGCCAGTCGTCCGTGGAGGACAGGACTGACCACTTGTAGGGCCCCACGTCATAGTCGATGGTGATGCGCGACCAGTCCTTCTCCGACTTCCAGACGTTGACGGTGAACCGCCCCTCGTAAAAATACTCCGGGTCATCCTCCAGCACTGCCCGCAGCTTCTGCCCGTGCAGATAGTCCATGATGTCGGAATAGGCCATGTGCCAGGGCTTGAAGTCGTTCATCACGATAAACTCGATAGAGCCCGTCCGGTTTTGGTACACCGGATACCCGGTCAGGGATTGGGACAAGTCGATGACCCCATCCCCGCCGGGGATTTCCAGCGTCTTCACCTTCTGGGCCGGCGGATTGAACACGGGCCGGGAGGCGGGGACCAGCCGCCAATCATCCCAGGTGTTTTTCCCGCCAATGGTGATGGAATGATACACGGCTCAGTTCCCCCTTCCTCTCCGTGTCGCCCTCTGTCCAAGGGCGTTGTCCATGGGTCCCGCCATCTCACCGACCAGAGTGCCGGTGTCCAGCACGACCCGCATCCGCTCCATGCGCTCCGTCATCTCTGCCATTTCACTGCGCAGGGTGCGAAGCTCCTCAATGATGTCGTCGTTGTCTACCTTGACCGTCATCCGGTTCTCCCCGGAGGCGTTTTGGAACGCCAGGCTGGCCTGTCCCGCCAGGCGGATGGACCGCAGGGGGTAGAACAGGCTGTCGATCTGAGTCGAGGCCCCGGTGAGGTCAGACAGGTCCAGCACCGGGCGTATGGTGGGCCGCATCTCCGCCTCGCCGCTCAGCAGGTCAGGGAGTCCGGCAATGGCGCCGGAAAGGCCGTCCACGGCGGAGTCCGCCATGTCTGCGCCGGCGGCAAAGGACCTTTCGGCATAGCCGGCCAGTCCGCTGACAAAGCCAAGGCCGGTGAAGGACCCCAGCTCCCGGAAGACCCGGGAGGGAGAGTTGATCTCCAGCGTGTTCTTCACCGCCTCCACGCCCGCCAGCGCCATACTGGTCAGCTCGTCGATAAAGGTGGATTTGGACTGGGCCACGCCCTGGGCGAGGCCGGCGGGAATTTGCTGTCCCGTCTCTGTCCACCCGGCTTCCGACAGGATTTTCCGGGCCGCCTCGGTCATTTCCGCCATCTTGGCTTCCGTGTCCCGCTTGATCAGGCCCACATTTTCCGAGAATTCCTGCCGGAGGGAGGCCAGCTGACGGCTGGTATCCTCCTCCAGCTGGGCCATTTCGCTCTGCCAGGTCAGCCGGTACTCCTCCAGCTCCACCGCCGCGTCCGCCCGGAGCTGCGCGATCTGCTCCTGGGTCTCCACCCGAAGCCCCTCCAGTTCCGAGGTCGCCTGGTCACGGGCCTGGGCGTGCTTGATGGACCAGAGGGAGACGTACTTCTCCAGCTCGTCGTCGCTCATGGAGTTCAGCGCCCGGATCTCTTCGATGGCAGAGGGCCCCATCTCCTGAAGCTCCGCGATCAGGTCCGAGTCAACGCCCCTGGCGGAGAGCTGACCCAGAATATCCTGCCACTCGCCAAACTCCTGGACCTGACCCTCCAGATTCTGCATCAGCGTTTCACTGCTGACCGCTTCCTTCTTCGCGACCTCGTCAAAGAGGCCGTAGGACTGGTACAGGCTCTTGGTCCGGGACTCCACCGCGTCCTGATACTGCTGGTTCAGGGATTCGATGTCCCGTTCCAGCTGCTCGTTGATGGACTTGACCTTGTTGGCATAGGCCTCCTCCAGCTGGATGCGCCGCTGGTTGGCGGATTCCTGAACGCTCTGCACGTCGGCGATATACTGCTGCTGGGCCTCGTAGATTTCCTGCTCCAGCCGGTAGACCTCCCGGTCCAGCTTCTTCCGCTCCTCGGTGCCCTTGGCGTACCGGCTCTGGACCCGCTTGTAGGCGGCCAGCTCGTCGGCCAGGCTCAGACGGTTGTAATACTTTTCCTCCTCGATCCAGTCCATGGAGTTCTGATAGGACTCGTCCACAAGCTGGTTGCGGAGGGTGAAGACCTTCCGGTCCAACTCCATCCGTTCCTTGCTGCCCTCCAGATACCGGGCCTGCATCCGCTCATAGGCGGCCAGCTCCTCCTCGGTGCTCAGGCGCTTGTAATACTTCTCCTCCTCGATCCAGTCCAGGGAGGCCTGGTAGGTGGCGGAAACCAGTTCATTTTGAACCCGATAGACCTCCCGGTCGATCTTCATCCGCTCCTCACTGCCGGCCCTGTACTTCTTTTGGAGGTTTTCCCATCCGGCCAGCTCGTCCATCAGGCTCAGCTCGCCGTAATACTGCTTCTCGTTGATCCAATCCTCAAAGGCATCGACGCCCTTCTCGCTGACGGCGATCACCTCGTCGATCATGCCGGAGGCGGCCTGTGCGGCAGGGACGATGCTGTTGTTGACGCCGATGGCCAGACCCTCGCCCACGTTTTCGCCCAGATGGATGAATTCCCGGGAGGGGGAGTGGCTGTCCAGCGCCTTCTTTGCCGCTTCCAGAGCGGCCAGGCCCAGGCTTCGGCCGGCGGACCTTGCGCCGCCCAGCTTGGAGTTGATGCCGTTGATAAAGCCCTGCCCGGCGTTCTTTCCGGCGGTCTCGAACTCCGGCTTCATGCGGTTGATGTTGGATACGGCGGTGGAGAGCACCGTCCTCATCGCGTCCCCCACCGTTCTGGAGTGGGCCGTGATGGATGCTTCCATGGTCCGCATCATATCCGATGTCGATGCCCGGATGGCCGGGACCTTCCCGTCCACAATGTTCGCCAGCGACTGGACCACCGTCTCCATGGCCCCGTTTGTCACAGGGAGGTTGGAGAGGACGGCGCCGCTGACGGTGGACAGCATACTGGACACGGCTTTGTTGACCGTGTCGCCGCAGTTGTAGAAAGCGCTGGTAAAGCCGGAGATGCCGGCGTCTCCCATCTTCTTCATGCTGTCGGCAAAGCCGGTCAGACCGCTGGTGTTGACCCCTGCGGCCCCCTCAGCCAGCTCCAGCAGGCTCCATACCTGTGCGACCACGTCGGCCATCCGCCCGGTGTCGATGCCGGAGATTTGGCCGTAATAGTCCTTCATGGCCGCGCCGAACTTGGAAATATCCCCGCCAAAGGAGGCCAGCGTCTGGTCTCCGCCGAACCACTTGTCAAACAGACTGCTGTCCGGCAGGCCGGAGGCGAGGTTGGAGAGAGCCTCCGCCGCGTTGGCCGAGGCCGTCACCACGTCCGCCTTCACATTGCTGATGGCCTCCGCATAGGCGGAAAGGTCCGCGCCAAACAGCGTCAGGTCATCGCCAAAGGAGGCCAGGTCGGTCCCTCCGGTAAAGAAGGACAGCAGGCCGCCCGTGTTGGGAAGGGCCTTTGCCAGCTCCACCAGGGCCATTCCGGCGGAGGCGGAGCTTTCCACCGCTTCCGGCCGAATATCCGCCACAGCGTCGCCGTAGGATTTCATGGCCGCGCCGAAGGGGATGATGCCCGCCGCAAAAGCGGCCAGGTCCTGGCTTCCGTTGAAGAATTCCATCACACCGCCTACCAGGGGAAGGGCCTCTTGCAGCCGCGCCAGAGACTGGGCGGCAGTGGCTGAGGCGGTGATGGCTCCGGTGTTGATGTCGGCCACGGCGTCCCCATAGGACTTCATGGCCGCGCCGAAGGGTACGATGCCGGCGGCAAAGGTTCCAAGGTCGTTGCCTCCGTTGAAGAATGCCATGACCCCGCCCACATTGGGCAGGTCGGTTTGCAGCTGTGCCAGCGCCTGGGCCGCCACAGCGGAGGCCGTGACCGCGTCGGCGTTGATGCCGGAAACCGCTTCGGCATAGGACTTCATAGCGGCCCCAAAGGGCACGATGCCCTCCGAGAATACCCCAAGGTCATTGCCGCCGGTAAAGAACTCCATAAGCCCGCCCACCTGGGGAAGGGCCGCCTGGAGCTGTGCCAGGGATTGAGCGGCAGTGGCAGAGGCCTCTACCGCGCTGGAGTCGATGCCGGCCACCGACTCGCCGTAGGCTTTCATCGCCTCGCCGAAGGGGATGATGCCCTCGGAAAATTTCCCAAGGTCATTCCCGCCGGTGAAGAATTCCATGATGCCGCCTACATTGGGGAGGGACGCCTGGAGCCGGGACAGCGCCTGAGCCGCAGTAGCGGAGGCGGATACCGCCCCGGCATCGATGCCGGATACGGCGTTTCCGTAGGAATTCATGGCCTCGCCGAAGGAGAGAATCCCCTCTGCGAACAGGCCAAGATCGTTGCCCCCGGTAAAGAAGCTCATCACCCCTCCCACATGGGGAAGAGATGCCTGGAGCTCTGCCAGGGCCTGGGCGGCGATAATAGAGGCGGAAACCGCCCCCGCGTCCATTCCGCTCACCGCGTCGGCATAGGCCTTCATGCCCTCTCCAAAGGGGAGAAGGCCGTTTGCGAAGGTCTCCAGGTCGTTGCCGCCGGTAAAGAAATCCACCACGCCGCCAATATTGGGCAGCGAGGCTTGCAGCTCCGCAAGGGCCTTCGCCGCAGTGGCGGAGGCGGTTACGGCTGCGCTGTCCATGCCGGTCACGCTGTCGGAGTAGGCCTTCATCGCCTCCCCGAAGGGCACCAGCTGTTCCCCGAAGGTCTCAAGGTCGTTGTCGCCTGTGAAGAAGGCCACCAGGCCCCCGGTGTTGGGCAAGGTGTTTGCCAGCTCCACCAGGGTCTGTCCGGCGACCGTCGAGCTGGCGACTGCGTCGGTATCCAGCCCAGTCACCTCCTGGGCATAGCTTTTGATGGACGCCCCGAAGGACACCAGCTGCTCGCCGAAGGTGGCAAGGTCGTTGTCGCCAGCGAAGAAGGCTACGGCTCCGCCGGTGTTGGGCAAAGTAGCCGCCAGCTCCGACATGGCCTGTCCGGCAATGGCGGAATTGGTGACCGCCTCCACATCAAGCCCCTTGACCGCGTCGGAATAGGCTTTGATGGCCGCTCCGAAGGGTACGAGCTGTTCGCCGAAGTCGTCCATGTCGTTGTTGCCGGCAAAGAAGCCCACCGCCCCTCCTGTGTTGGGCAGGGTGGCAGCCAGCTCCGCCATGGCCTTACCGGCGATGGCAGCATTTTGAACCGCGTCGGTGTCCAGCCCCTTGATGCTTGCGGCGAACTTCATCATGGAGCCGCCGAAGCCCACAAGCTGGTCGCCGAAGGTCCCCATGTCATTCTCTCCGGCAAAGAATCCCGCGATGCCGCCGCTGTTGGGCAGGATCGCGGCCATCTCAGCCAGTGTCTTTCCAGCGATTGCCGCCGTGCTGACCAGGTCGCCGTCCAGTCCGGTAATGCTGTGGGAGAATTTCTTCATAGCCTCGCCGAAGGGTACCAGCTCCTCGGCAAAGGTGGAAAGGGACGAGCCGCCGGTGAGCCAGGAGGTCAGACCCTCCAGCAAATCGGTCGCCGTAATCAGCATGATCGCCCCGGTGAGGGCCTTGACGCCCTCCAGCATGGCCGGGTCGATACCTCTTGCCCCGTCGATAAAGGGCTGTATGTTGGTCATAAAGGCGGCCAGGTCCATGCCGATCTGGGGGAAGGAGCCGGATACCCCGCTCATAAATCCGCCCACGATGCCGCCGATAAAGCCGCCAATGGCGTTCCCGATGGTCTGCAAGAGCTGACCACCCTCGCTGATGAGCCACTCCAGGCCGGGGATCTGCGCCAGCGCGCCCACCGCCGCCAGAACAATGGCCAGCTCTGCGATGACAACGCCCAGACCAAGCACACCCACCATGGCGGAGGGGATCAGTCCGGCCAGAGCGCCCAGCGCCACCATAATGCCGCTCAGCAGGCCGATTCCGGCGATGCCCTTCAGCAGCGCGTCGGTGTCGATGCTTCCCAGCGCCGATACGATGCCGGAGAAGAAGGACATCAGCAGGTCCACCACCGACTGGATCAGGGTGGGCATGTTGCGGGCCAGCCCGTCGATCACCGCGATCAGGAACTGCATGATGGAGTCCACGATCTGGGGCGTATAGGCCACCAGGGCGTCCAGCACCCCGGCAACCAGCTCCAGAGCGCCCTCGGCGATGGCCGGGACACACTCCACCAGAACGTCCACCATGGTGAGGACAAGGGTCTTGACGGCCTCGCCAATGGCAGGAGCGCCATTCGTAATGACCTGTGCAAAAGCCACCACCGCCTCACCCAGCTTCTCCGCAATGGCCGGGATCAGCGCCGCGATGCCCGTGATGATAGAGGTCAGGCCGGCCACGATAATGGCTACGCCCGCTCCAAGGGAGGTTGCCAGGGCCGTAATGCCCACCGCAATGGCGGATAGGCCGGTTCCGACAAGGAGCAGACCTGCCCCAACGCCGGCAACACCAACGCCGATCAGAGCGAAAGCGCCGCCCAGGCCAAGAATCGTCGGCAGCAGCGGAGTGAGCAGTGCGCCGGCCGTTCCGATGACGGCAAAGGCGCCGGCCACCGTGACCAGCCCCTTGGCAATGGCTTCCCAGCTCATGCTGCCCAGCGTAACCAGCACCGGCGTCAGCACTGCCAGCGCGGCGGCAGCCACCAGCATGGCGGCGGAACCGCCCAACGTGCCGTTCATGAAGTTCAGACCAACGGCCAGCTCGGCCAGAGCCCCGCCCATGGTGACCAGGCTCTTTGCGACAGACTCCCAGCTCATGCCGCCCATGGACCGCATGGCGTCGGCAATGATGTTCAGCGCGGCTCCCACCGCGATCAAGCCCGCCCCCATGGTTACCATGTTCCGGGGCATAAAGCGCATGGCCACAGCCACCTCTGCCAGGGCTCCGCCCATAGCCAGCAAGCCCTTGCCGATCTCTGCCAGAGACATCCGCCCGAAGTCCGCCATAGCGGAGGCAAATATCTTCATGGCCGCGCCAATCTCGATCATGGCGGCTCCGGTGGTGATCAGCCCCTTGGCGCTTCCGGCCAGCTTGGTAAAGGCCATGATCTCCAGCAGGACCGCGCCGATGGCGCTCAGCCCCTTGACCAGCTCGCCAACACCCATCTGGGCAAAGTCTTTGCAGGCCGAGGCCAGCACCTTCATAGCGCCGGCCAGTACCAGAACGCCCGAGGCAGTGACCACCGACCTTCCGCTGAACTTGGCCGCGTTCATGAAGAGCGATACCTCTGCCAGCAGCACACCGACGCCGATCAGACCCTTTGCCAGTCCGGCAAGGTCCAGCTGGGCCAGGTCGGCGCAGGCCGAGGCCAGTATTTTGATTGCCGCGGCAAAGACCACCATCTGGGCAGAACCCTTGATGATGGAGCTTGAACCGGAGCCCAGCACCTTCGCGGCTGCCACCAGGGCAGCCATAAGTCCGGCGATGCCCGCAAGCCCCGCCGCCATCTGTTCCGGTTCCAGCGTGGCAATGCTTTTCAGCGCGGAGGCCAGAATCAGGACCGAGGAGGAGAGGGCGATCATTGCCGTGGAGCGCTTCATTGTTCCGCGGACATTCAGGTCCAGCTTTCCGAACACCGCCATGGCCGCCATCAGCTCGGTAAAGAGCACCGTGATGGCCCCCAGGGACGCCGTCAGCTTTTCACTGTCGATCAGGGAAATGGTGAGAATGGATGCGGACAGCACCGCGACAGCGGTCGCGATCTTCAGCAGGGCCTTGGCGTTGACGTCATTCTGCCAGGCCTGGAAACAGCCCTTTACGCCGTCCAGAATCCCGATCACGCCCTCCTTGATGCTGCCGACGCTGTCTGTGACCTCCCGGAAGGAGTCCAGGAACTTCTTAATGCCCAAGGCAATAGCGCCCAGGGAGACGCCGTTCAGAAGGTCGATAACGCCGCTGAAGTTCGCGTTGCTCAGGCTCTCCGCCAGCGCGCCGGCAAGGCCGCCGAATACGCCGATGATGCCAGAGACCAGGGTCTTTGCGCCGTTGAAAATGGTCTGGAGCATTTGCAGGAACTTGCTGTTCTCCAGGGCGGAATCCATAGTGTCCGCCGCGTCGCTGACCCCGCCGCCCAGGCCGCTCACCGCGTCGATGACCTGCCCGATGCGGGTCTGGATGCGTCCTAAAAGCGCCTGGAAGGATTCCAGGCCTGGGGCAGCAAAGGCGTCGGCGAGAAATCCGGTCAGTCGCTCGATCCCGGACACAACAAACTCCAGCGCCGAGGCGACCGTCTGGGCCACCGTTCCAAAGAACTCTCCCTGCTTGGCCGCCTCGTTGATGCCGACCAGGAAATCTCCGATTCCTGCGGTTATGGTGAGAATGCCGTCAGCCAGGGAACCGGCTCCGCTGCCCAGAGGCGCCAAAGCGTTGAAAATCGCCAGAGCGCCCTGCCGCACCAGGTCCAGCACCGAGAAAAGCCCCTTGAAGGTGCGCCCCAGCTTGTCCGCCCTCTCCTCGGAGAGGGTCAGCCGCTCAGAAAAGCTGCGGAGAGTCTCCGTAAGAGAGTACAGCTGGTCGGTGGTTGCTGGCGGAAAGATTTCGCGGAATGCGTCCTTGATGGGGGTAATGACGCTGACCAGGCCCTTAGCCGCATTCCAGACCGCCTGGATCAGGTTTTCCCGTCCGGAGGGGCGCAGGATCTTTTCCGTAAACTCCTCCATGGAGACCGAACCATTTTGAAGTCCCTTGTCCAGGGCTTCAATCTGCTCGATCATCTCCGCGGTGTATCCGGCCGCCTTGCGCTCCTCCTGGGACATGCCGGTCATCTTCTCCCGCAGGTTATGGACCGCCTGCGTCAGGGTCTCGGAGGATACGACCCCGTCCGTCAGCCCCTGCTTCAGCGCGTCACTGAAGCTCTCCGAGTCGGCCACCAGCTTGTCAAAGGCGTCGCCGCTCTCTCGGGCCACCTCCTGGATGGATTCAATGAACCCGCCCTCATCGGCGATGCCCTGGTCCAGCAGCTGCTTCCAGCCGGAGCTGAGACCGCCGCTGAGTAATTCGTTTCTCGCCTGGGAGGTCTCGCTGATCACGCCGCCAATGGCGTCGGACACCTCGGTCAGCACTTCCTTGGCTTCCTCAAAGTCGCCAACCAGGATTTCCCATGTGGTGGTCCAGCCGGACTGAGCGCTCTCCTTCAGGGTGTCCCAGAGCTGGGTAAAGGTCTTGACCTTGGTGGCGGCGTCCTCCGCCGTCTTCGCCATTTGGGCGATGTCCCGGGCCTGGGCCTCCGAGAATCCCTGCTGGATCAGGTCGGCCTCGCTGTACGCGCCGGCAAACTGCTTCAGGGTCTCGGTAAGCACCTCTGTGGTGAGCCACTCGCCTCTGGTGAGGGACTCCCGGAAGGAGCCGTACATATTGATGGCGTTCTGCGCGCCGGTGCCCAGCAGCTCGGAGGTGCGCACCAGGGCGTCCTGGAACACCTTGCCGCCCATACCGGCGTTGACCACAGAGTTCCAGTCCATCAGGGAGACCTTGCCTGCGGCCAGGGCCTGGGAGAGCTGGTACATGGCTGTGGATGCCTGCTGGGAGGTGGAGCCCGAAATGGCCGCCAGGTTAGCGATACCCTTGATGGAGTCCACCGAGGTCCGCAGGTTGACGCCGGCCGCGGTGAACGTGCCGATGTTCCGGGTCATCTCGGTAAAGTTGTAGATGGTCTTATCCGCGTAGGTATTCAGCTCATCCAGGGCCCGGTTCACCTGCTGGAGGTTGGTCCCCTCGTGCTGGGTGTTGGCCAGGATGGTCTGCACCGCCCCGATCTGGGTCTCATACTCCTGAAAACCCGTTTTAATGGGGTCGATTGTCAGGGCGGACACGAGCCGCTTTCCCGTGTTCACCGCCGAATTGGTGATGTTGGAAAGAGTCGTCATGGCGACGACCTGGAACGCCGAAAATTTGGCCTGGACCGTCTCCACAGACTTGCCGAGGACGGACATGTCGCACCGCTTCGCCGCGTCCCCAAGCCCGTCAAGGCTCTTGGCGGCGTTGTCCAGGTCCAGTCCCCGCTTGAGTTTGTCCAGCGTAGACAGGCTGGTCTGCACGTTCTGCTCGAACTGCCGGTTATCAAACCGCATTTCAACGATTCTCTCGTCGATCGTCCTGCTCATGACCGAGTCACCTCCTTCCAGGCGTATTCTGCTATCTGGTCAAAAATAGGCTGGATCGCAGGGTTGATGTAATCTCTTCCCTGTACCCAGCCTCCGGTCCCCGTGCCATGCCCGTATTGGAGAAGGATGGCGATGGGGACTCCATTTTGAATGTTGGAATTGTGAAACGAGATGGTGATGGTGTTGTTCTTGTTGGTAATCTCGTAATACCAGGAGGCGGCCGTTTCTCCGGAGTCAACCGGGGTTGCGGACGAGAGGGCCGCCACCCCCGCCCGGCCATACTTGTTCAGATCGCCGAGACGGACGGCCTCCTTTGCCCGTTCCATAAACCGGGTCAGCTTCGAGAAATCCCCCGTATGTCTGAAATGGATCACGTTCGGCCACCTCCTTCAAGATCAGCTTTTCTGTTTCCAGCCCTCGATGGCTTCCTTGAATTTATCGAAGCCGAACATGGCCGCATAGGCGGACATCAGCCCCACCACGATGGCGGCCGCCACCATGTACCAGGCGATGTCGATGCCCTTTACCGAGGCATAGGCCCCTCCCAGGGCCAGCGTCAGCGCCTCTGATACGAACAGCGCAACCAAGTTTGTGGGAATTTTGTCCCAGGTGATGCTCTTGACCACCTGCACGATGATGTTGGTCAGGATGGTGATTCCGCCAACAAGCATCAGCAGCGAGGAAATGATTTCCGCAGTCATCGATACTCCTCCTTAAATTGCCGGGCTCTCCACGGAGCCTACCGGCGTCTGTGAAACATTGGTGTTGAAATTGGCGGCCTTTGCCGTTTCAAAGGTGATGCCGCCCTCCCGGTGGTCGGATTTGCACAGGTTCAGATAAAAGCTGCACACCATGCCATGGGCGCCCCAGGGGAGCCCCACCATAGCGCCGATCCACGGAAGCGCGCCGGTGTATCCCTTGTAGACACAGTAAAAGGCCAGTAAAAAACCGCCGACAGTCACGACCCACAGCAGGGGACGAATGTCGGCGATCATCCATTTTGAAAACTGCGACAGGTCCGGCTTTCTTCCAGCTTTGCCTCCGGTTCGGCTTGTACGATTTCTCATCACGCAAGCCCCACCATCTTCGCAAGCCGGTAGAAGAGCTGGGCGGCCTGTTCACGGGTCAGCCCGGACGGCCACATCATGTTCGGCTTTCCGTCCACTGCGGTTCCGTTTCCGGCAAACAGCCCGACGCTTATACACCAGTCCCGCGCTTCCTGGGACCAGTCGCCGCAGTTGTTGTTCTGAAGACCTTTGAGATAATCCGTCATGGCGGCGGAGAACATCTCATTGAATTTTGTCTGGTCCATATCCTCGTCCTCCTCAGACAGTTTTGCATTTACCTCATCGGCGATCTGCCCGTGGCGGCTGTAAAGCCAGTCCCCTGGGCACGCCTTTGCCGCAAACCAGCGGTGGACGGTCATGTTCTGCTTATCCACCTGCCCGATCAGCGACTTGTCGCCCTTCCAGAGCAGCCGTTTGATCCCGTTTCTCCGGCAGATGTCCACCAGGAGGGCGATCAGGGACCGATAAGCCGCGTCAGATACCGGCCATCCCTGGTTGGCTCCCCCATTGTTCGCCACCTCGATGGTAATGGCCCGGTTGTCGTTGGAGCTGGAGGAGGTGCACCAGGAGCGATTGCATTCCTCCACATAGAGTCCGATCCGGCCGTCGCTCCCGATCCCGTAATTGCTGCTGGCCTTCCGGCTTGGGCTGGCGAACAGGTTTCCGCAGCTCTCCACCGTCAAATCACCGGCCATACAGTGGATGGAGATGGTATCGATGGCGTGCTTGCGCCTACCGGAATGGTTAGGGGACAGCTTTGTGTAGGAGACCAATGAACTGTTGCTCATGGCGGCCGCCTCCTTTCCTGCAAATTGGTCGTAATACTTCTGCCCGTAGGCAGCCCGGCGGGCTTTGGCCGTCTCACTCTGGTCGGCCGGGCGTTCAAACTGGAGCAGGACCGCGTCGGAGGCGGCCCGGACAGAACTGGCACTCAGCAGCATCTGCGCCAGGGAGGCGTAGCTTTCCGTCAGCTCCTTCCACAGGAACTCCAGCTGCGTCTCCAGATCGCCGATGCTCTTCTCCCTGCTTTTGGCAAAGGCCAGCAGGTTCTGCTTCCGGCTCCAGAAGGTCCACTGGGCAAGGCCGTAACCCGCTCCGTCATGGACAAAGTCGGCGTAAAGTCCGAAATCCACCTGCTGGGTGTATTCCTTGTCCGAGAGCCCCAGCTTCCTCTCATGGGTGTTCTGGAGATTGACGGGGTTCAGCCCGCTTTCGGCGTAGAGGTTTCCCATCAGTCCGGCGGCTCCGCAGTCGGAAAGCAGCTTCCCCTTCAGGAATCTCCAGATCCGTTCTTCATACATGGCGTCACCCCCTTGTGTTTCCTCTCTTCCTTCGCGCCGCGTTCAGGGCGCGGTTTTGTGCGAAAATATCCTTCTGGCTCATCTTCTTCTGCGGGCCAGTCTTGGCGCTGCATACGTTGATGAGCGTCATCAGCCGGTTCAAATGCCACTTCTGGCACTCGAAGGGGATTTGGTGGGAGATCATCCAGTAGTAGATGATCTCCGCCGTCACGATTTCCCTCCCCCGGCGGCCTCTCTGTTCCTTCGAGAAGGTGGTGGCCGTCATGGAGTCCTCGATGTAGTCCTTGACCACCGCCAGCAGCTGGGGTGTAATGGCGGTATAGACATTGGGGTCAACATTCTGGGTCAGGGTCATGCAGCGGACGTAGTCGATCTGCTCCTCCACCGTCTTCGACTTGGTGGACAGGTATGGCTTGTGCCACTTCGCCTCCCATTTTGAAAGGGAGACCAGAGAGTGCTCCAGACGAAGGGTCTGTTCCTTGGTCGTAATAAAGCAGCCGCTGTCGTCGTCATACTGCTCTGATTTAGGCACCACAAGTTCCAGCATCTCCGGCCCCCCTGTTCAAACTCAGTTCTGCGGGGCGGGCGCGGGGGCCTTCTTCGGCTGCTGGATGACGCCGTTGACGAATGCGGCCGCGGCTTTGGCGTCGGTGGCCAGCTCCATGAACAGGTCGCTGTACGCGTTGGTCTGGGCGAAGGCGTCCCGGATCTCCTGATTCTTGACGAAACGCTTGCCGTCGGGGGACTTTTCGCCATAGGCCCGCAGGATGATGTCCTTGAACACGTTGATGATCTGCTTTCCGTCCTGGGCCGCGACCACGCGGTTGATCATCTCCACCAGACCGCCATCCACGGAAAGCTCCATCTCCGTCACCTCAGCGGGGGTCAGATTGAAGTAAAAGTCCTCGGTGCGGGGAACACCGTTGTAGTCCTCGTAAGTCATGGTTTTCTTCAGCATTGCAGTTTTCTCCTTTCAAAAATAAAAAGAAAGCGGAGCCCTCGGTGAATGATATGTACCCCCTTTACTGGACACCCAGTAGGGGGGGTATTATTATGCGGTACACGTATGAGTACAAAAGGAAATGTGTAGAACTGTATCGAGAAGGAAAATGGCCAGAAACGCCGGAAGGTGTTAGCGATAAATCCTTTCGGGATAAAGTGAGACTATGGGTAAGAGCAGAGGATAGCCGCGGTCCAGAAGCACTGAAACACAAAAATTTCAACAGGAACTGGACACCAGAAGAACGGCTGGAACTAGTATCCCAAGTAATGTCCGGAAAATCCTGTGTGTCAGTGGCAATCGAGGCCGGTATTCAAGATAGACTATTGTATCAATGGGTTCAAAACTATAAAACAAAGGGGTATAATGGCCTGGTAGAAATGAAAAAAGGTCGTCCAAGTAAAGGGGTACCCCAAATGAAAAAGGAAGAAGCAAGGCCACTGAATGAATCCGAACGAGAAGAATTGATCCGGCTTCGGGCAGAAAACGAGTATATAAAGGCGGAGAATGAAGTTATAAAAAAAGAGATCGCCTTGAGAGAAGAGAGGCACGCAGCGCAACTCAAGGCGAGAAAGCAGCGATCATCAAAGAGCTGCGTGAAAAAGGATACCAATTGAAATATCTGTTGAAATCTATGCAGATGGCACGGTCTACCTATTATTTTGAGTTGAGCAAGGCCGATCAAGTTGCTGTTCGAAACCATTGCTTGGCAGATGAAATCAAAGACATTTTCTCACAGCATAAAGGCCGCTACGGTGTGCGAAGAGTATATCAGGAACTGATAAAGCGCGGCCACAAGGTCAATCATAAGCGGGTACAACGGCTTATGCACACTATGGGGTTGGCAGGAAAGCGCCCAAAGGAAAAGTATCATTCCTACAAGGGCGAGGTCGGCAAGGTTGCTGAGAATATCCTTGACCGGGATTTCAGCACGACAGCTCCTATGCAAAAATGGACTACCGATGTATCTCAGTTCGGTTTTTCGTGGGGGAAGTGTTATCTCTCTCCTATACTCGACATGAACACAAACGAAATCATTTCTTATGATTTATCTCAAAGTGCCAATATGGAACAGATCCAGAGAATGTTGGCCGGCGCCTTTACGAAGTTTCCCTCTGTAGATGGCCTGATCTTTCACTCTGATCAAGGGTGGCAGTACCAGCACGTGTACTTCAGGCAGGCACTTAAAGATCACAAAATCATTCAATCCATGTCAAGGAAGGGCAACTGTTACGACAATTGCATCATGGAGACCTTCTTTGGACGGATGAAAAACGAGATGTTCTACGGGCATGAAAAAGAGTATTCCTCTTTTGAAACATTTGCCAAGGCTGTTGACGGCTACATAAATTACTACAACAACGAAAGAATCCAAGAGAAAACAAAATGGATGCCTCCTACAAAATTCAGAGAGGCATCCATGTGCACCTAATTCAATTTTTTATGTGTCCAGAATTCTGGGTACATATCAGAAGAGAGCCCCGCTTTTGGGTTGGGGTGGTTAGGATTCCAGGGTCAGGTTGGTCAGCGCGTAGGTCTTGGTGACGGAGGAACCGTCCTTGGTGGAGGTCACCTTGACGCTCTGGGTGTTGTTCTTGATCAGCAGGACGATATTCTTGTCGGCGTCCAGGGTCACGGGGCCCTTGGTGCCGCCCACCAGCTCCACGGTGGTGACGGCGTCAGTCGGAGTCACGTCGAACTTCAGGGCCAGGTAATGGCCGGACTGCTCGGCGGGCTTGCTGCTGAACTCGGTGTAGCCGGTCACGTTCTTCAGCGTACCGGCGATGCTGTCCGCGCCCACCGCGACATTGGTCTGAAGGTCGGACACCTTCTTGCCGAACAGGGTGGCGTCGGCACTCTCAGGAGAGGCGGTCACAGCCACGGAAGGCTTGAGCAGCTGAATGACCTCCTCAGGCAGAGGCAGGCGGGCGTCCTGATCCTCGGTGCCGTACAGGATGTCCTCCAGGGCCTTCAGCTTGGCGGGATCGACCTTGGTGGAGGTGATGATCAGGCGGGCAGTGGGCTTGTAGCCGGGAACGTCCACGGGAGTGGTGGTGATCTCCCAGCTGGGGTTGATGGGCTCGGGGGAGTCGTTGACGGTCTGATAGCCCCGCTCAGAGGGAGAGGCCAGGCCGCCGTAGACCAGGTGCAGCTTGTAGCCGTGGTCCTGACCGTCCACATCGTTGCCCAGCTTGGTGCGGTAGCTCAGGCCGAAGACCTTGCGGTTCTGCTGGCCGGCGACCACACCGGGGGCGATCTCGGCGGAGCCGTCGCACTCCTCCCACTCGTCGGGGTAGGTGTAGCACTCGACGGTCAGGCCGAAGTCCTCAGCGCCCACCAGCACCAGGTACTTGATGTTGTCGGCATAGAGGTTGTTGGGCTCCGCGCCGGAAGGGCTCTCGGTGATGCCGGTGATGCCGTTCCAGGGCACGCCCTTGTTGTAAAGGCCGGCGGAGCTGATGGGGTAAAGGACAGCGCGATCAACACCGGTTTCGTAAAAACGCTCACCGGTCTTGTCCCATACGATTCTACTCATTTCGGATTTCCTCCTTTAATAGTACAGGTTGAAAATATCGTGGTTCAGGTTGTCCGCTGTAAAATGGCGGTCATGGGTGCACATGGGCAGCATGGCGAGGCGGTGAGGGAGGTCGCTGTCCGGGTTCTTGTAGATGACTGTCACCTGGTAGCGGTCCAGCAGGCGATAAGGGGCGTTGTCCGCGTGGACAGTTTCGATTTCGCTCCGCTCATAGACGATGCAGTCATACCGCACCTTCAGGTTCTCCGGCGGCTGGAAATACACATTCCCGGAGCCGAGAATGCCCTCCAGAACCGCCTGGAGCTCATAACGCCTATTCATGGTACAGCCCTCCGATGGTCAGGATCAGCCGCGGATAGCCCACCTCGACCCTTGAAATTTTCCACTTCGCCCCCATGAACGTCACATACCGCATTTTGTGGAAATTCTCCCTGGCGAACGGATCGGCGACTATGCTGATCTCGTTCGCGACATTGATGTCATCGTTGAACGACTCCCCAGACTGAAGCTGGCGTGCATTCCGGGTCAAATCGCCGTAGTACGGATACTCAACGATCTGCTCCTCATGCACGCCAGGCGCGGTCTGAATGGTCTCAGCATAGCCTACCGATCCATAAAATTTCGCCATTTTGAATCTTCTCCTCAGGGAGTGCCGGCCCCGCCGCCATCGCCGCCAGTACCGCCGGAGGCGAAGGCAGCCACGGGCTCCTCCAGAGCGATGGCGGAGTAGACGCGGGTCAGAGCACCGGACAGCCGAGTCTCGATCAGGTACTTCTGCTGGTTGAAGTCGATGTCGAACTGGTCGAACCGGGCGATCTCGCCGCCCTTGGTGGAGCCCACGGTGTAGTCGGTCAGGTTGACGAAGATGCCCAGCAGCTTGTGCTTGTGGCCCTCGTCATCCATGCGCACCAGACCCTCAAACTGCTCGGCAGTGTAGAGCTCGCCCACATTCAGGGCGGCGGCCAGGTCGGCCTTGGAGGTGTAAATGCGGCGGCCGTTCATGTCCCGGGCCAGCAGCATCACGTTGACCATATGGGGCGTGCAGAAGAAATCGGGGGTGCCGGTGCCCTTGTACTTCTCACGGGCATAGAGGGCGGCGGCGATGACTGCCTCAGCATAGATATAGTTCTCGCCGAAGCTCATGCTGGTCTTGCTGCCCTGGAGCTCGGCCTTGGCGGCCTCGATGTCCACGTCGTAGTGGATGGTGTAGAGGTCGTTGTCGTTCCAAATGGAGCGGATGTGATCCTCGGAAATCTTCATCTCATCATCCGGCTCACGGCCATCGCCCACCATGATGGCGGTAGCGACATCTTCATTGATGTTCTCCCGCATAACGGCGTACTGGTACTCCACCACATCGAAATCGGTGATGTCGATGATGTCGTCCCGGTGCAGGGCATCGGTGCGGTACACGGTCTGGGGATCGGTGGTCCGGGTGATGACGTTCATGTTGCCGGAGAGCTGCTTACGCTTGCCCTTCTGATAGCCGTGGGCCCGGATACTGTCCTTGCGGGTGTCCGTCTGGCGGGTGCGGATGCGGCTGATGGGGCTCTTGTGAACCTTGCGCATGACAACGCTCACCCAGCCCTGGTCACGAGCGACCCGCTCAGGAGCGCCGGGGCGCAGATCCTTGTAGTCGGGGAACAGGCTCTCGATGTTGTCGATGCCGTGCTTGAGTTCGTTCTGATCAGCGTAGATCTTCAGAGCAGTCCGAAGGCTGCCCACGCTGCTGCTCTTGGCCAGAGCAAGAATGTCAGCGCAGTCGGAGTGGCTCAGAACGGTGTCCTGAGTGTCTTCGGTGTCGAACACATTGTGCTTCATGGTCTTGTTTCCTCCCTTAGATTTGTCGGATTTGTTGTCGGGGTCATCGGGGTCCTCTTCCTCGTCATCCTCGGCGTTGTCGTTCACCTGCTCCGCGGCAGCAGCAATCAGAGCGTACATGACCTTCTTCTGCTTCTCGTTCATGGTGTTGACAACATCCTCGATGGTCTCCTCGTCCTCGGGCTTCTCTTTGCCCTTGGGCTTATCGCCATCCTTAGGTTTGTCCCCGTCTTCGCCCGCGTTGGGCTTGTCATCAGGCTTCTCCTTGGTATCGGCCTTGTGGATCAGCGGGGGCTTCTCATCGGGACGGTACAGGGAAATAGGCTCGTAAGCGGACAGGATCATCTCCTGCTCACCGCCTTCCCCATGAGCCATGTCCACGAAGTCAATGAAGGCGCCGGGATTCGCACCGGCCACTACCAGGCTGACCTCGCGGATGTCGCCGTGCATGACGTCCTTGTTCGGCGTCTGCCGGAGCCCATTGGCATAGATGGAGAGGGACACAATGTCCCCGTGCTGCACCAGCTCCTTGGCCGCTTTGCCGCTCTCACTCTCGTTGAACGTGCAGTATGCATAGACGCCGTCCTTGCGGTTCTCCAAGAGGGCGTGGCCCAGGATGTTGGTGGGTTCGTTGTGCTGGTGGTTCCAAACAAGAGGAACCGTCTTCCCGTCGCAGTGCTCGAATGCGTTGTGGCGAATGGTTCGCCCATCAGCGCAGACAAGATCGTTTCGGGTAGCCCAGCCACTAAAGTCAAACTTCAGATCCATTTTGAACATTTCCTCCTTCGGATTCAGATGGTGGCTGTTCGCCCTCCCCTTTCGGGGCGCTTAGGTTACTGTTCCGGAGCTCGTCCGCCTTGGGGTCCTTCGACGGCTTCATACCGATCTTCTGCCGGATCTCGTTGGAGGTCATGATCTCGTTGCGAGTCATCTTGTCGGCAATTTCGGCGATGTCGTTGATGGGCACCAGCCTGAACGGGTCTCTGAAGAACAGGATCGACTGCTTCTGTGACCGAGCAGTTTTGGTGAGGAATTTCCTCTTCATTTCGTCAACAATGGCGGACAGGATGGGTTCGATAGTCCGGTTGTCGTAGTTCAGCTTCGTCCGGTCATCAGCAGTGCCGTCCAATATCCCCTGGGTGATTCCCAACTGGCTGTAAAGCATACTCGTCAGGTATTCAATCTGGGACATCAGATTGTTGTCGATGGGCCGGTTCAGCTGCACCACATGCTCCGTGCCGTCGGTGTAAGCGACGCCATACTTGGAGCCGGACAACTGTTCCTCAATATCTCTACGGCGTTTTTCCGCCTGTTGACGTCTCGCTTCCGTCTTGATGACGTAGGGGAGCTGGATGATCAGATTGAGCTTTCCGGAGCCGCTCTGTTCGTCGATGGCGTCCAGAATGTTCAGCTTCCGGATCAGCCGCTGCATGGTGGAGTTGGGCTCGTTCATGATTGCGAAGAACGGGTTCTCCACCAGGGCCACTGTGCTCTTGGGCAGGATGATGTCCTGCTTTTCACCCCGCTGCTCGTTATAGACCCGCAGCTTTACGTGCTGTGGATACCATTCCAGGACCTTGCCGACCCGCAGCTTCTCGATTTTGTAGGAGCCGTTTTCCGGGTCGATATCGGTGTCCGTGGGCACGATGGCCACGCAGCCCTCGTCCAGCATGGACATGACCACGTCCTGGATAAAGGCCCGTCCGGTCTGGTCCAGATTCGCCTCCAGGGACAAGCAGGAATTCAGCGAGGAGTCGATCACCTCGGTAAACCGCCCGTCCTCATCCAGCCTCGCGTGCTGGATGGCGATGGAGGACGCGTCCAGCGCGATCCGGTTGTAGACCGATGTGATGATGGACCGCTCATTGCCCCGGCTGAAAATGGGCCGGTCCGGACGGTAGGAGGAGCTTGGGCCAAGCGGGTATCGGAACCCAAAGGTTTCGTTACCCAAAAAAGCGTTCCAGGCATGTTTCAGCCTGGAACCAAATGCAATTTCCATAATCTCTCACCTCCAGTCCGCGCTTGATGAAATTATGTCGTTGCTCTGTGTGTTGAATTTTGGGCATAAAAAATCCGCAGACCCGGTTAAGAGTCTGCGGCATGGTCCATGGGATTACAGTTTCTTCATGTCTCCAGGACTGAGGTTGCTTCTCATGGGGTTGGTCCCATAAATCTGTCCATCGTCTGTGACGAGATACTGGGCAGGGGCTGTCAGTCCCGCTGTGATAGACTGGGTGTTAAGAACGATGCCATTCGGCTTGTCCCAATACCCGACAACCGCCTTATCGGGGAACTGCTTTGCGAAAATAACAATGGCTTCCTTTACGGTCATGTTTATCCTCCCTCTTTACATCTTTTTAGGTCGTTCAACCGCGGCCAAGGCATAGGTGGTTGGCTCGCAATTATCAAGGCGGTTATATGTGATGGTTTTCAGATTGACAAAGTCCATGAACGATCTGGTTTTCGACGGAGATTGAGTAATCTCTTCTCCGCTCTGACCGTCATAGATTCGAGTTCTGCCGCCCTCATTCTTCCAGAAAAGACTATGCTTACCCCCGAGTTTCCAAGCCACGGTCAGATTGCCATAGGACCCGTCGCCGGTCTGCGAAAGCGTATCGAGAACGGCTTGCCCCGACTTTTTCCTTCCCATTTTGACCTCAGGGGAATTGAAAGTGGCTTTGAAAAAGTCATCAGAAAAGAATCCATCACTGACTTTTGTCGCCTGCACGTCATATCCCTTCTCTCGAAGGGCCATGGCGGTTGTGCAGAAGGTGCAATTCATGGTGGTGCCCAAATCAGGATAATCCGGATTGGTTACTTTGACGCTCTCTTCCGCTTTCATCTTCCGGGGGAGGCGGGGGCACTCGTCAAAGTCTTTAATATCCTTCTCCCGGTTGAGCCTATCCAGCTCTTTCATCCGGCCTTTCCGCAGCATTCGGTTTTGTACCGCTTTCACGGCGAGAACAGCGGCAAATGCGGAAACATATGTAACCGCCTGGATTGCGAGATCTTCATTTACAGAACCGGTCAATTCGGAAACCTTTTTGGAACCCACACTCTTCAGAAAAGAATCAACCCCGTCCTGCTGGTTCTGACTATACCGTTCTTTTCCGGCTTTTGTCAATGTACCATCCTTGTTCTGGTAACGACGTACGCCCCATTTCATACCCTTGACGCCGTAGTGCATCAGGTATTCTTGGGGAGAAAAAGGTTTGTCGTAAGGACCCATACTTTTCCTCCTTCGCTTAGTGGGCGTAGTACGCTCTCAGCCGTTTGTTCTCCCTGCTCGTCTTTGCCGCCAGTAAACCATTGACAATCGTTCCGCCGATCGCGATGGTCGATGCGGCAATATTGGCAACCTCCTGGTTGTTCAGTTGGTTCGCGAGAAGTCTGGACACCACGGTGCTTCCAGCAATGATAACGCCCTCGGCCAAATAGGTCGCTTGGGTGTTTCCCGAAATAGTTTTTCCACTCTGGTAAAGCTTCTTTCCTTCATCGGCCAGTTTGTCGGTTTTCAGCTTTTCATAAGCGTTTTCCATTTTACGCTTCTCGGTCTTAACAGCGCTCTTGGCATCCTTGACCTGCTGACGGGTAGCTTGACCGGATTTGTAGGCGGCCCTGGTTTCGTCTGCTTTCGACTTAGCGGTTTCGTAGTCCGACTCCGCTTTGCGATACCGTTCCAGACCCTTGCGGGTGTAAGAACCGTCGTAGTTCTGGTAGCGTCTTACGCCCCATTTCATACCCTTGACACCGTAGTGCATCAGGTACTCCTGCGGGGAGAGAGGCTTTTCATAGGGCTTCATAGTACCCCCCCCCTTTTTTTTTTATTCAAATGCTTCTGGATTGTGCTTATAGGCCACATACGCATCCATCATGGCCGCCACAGCGTCGATTTTCTGGTCGGACCGTTTCTTCAGCAGCTTCCGGTTTCCATTGGTGTCCTCCATGGTGATGCAATTTCCCATGGAGAAGGTGAGCAGCTCCTCGTCAAAGAGCAGCATACGCTCTCCGGCCAGCTTTTTCAGCTCGCCCAGAGGGACAGATTCCGTCCGGGAACCCTGTCGGACCACTTCTACGCCGAAGGGGCCGTTTTCATCTGTCCACCGCTTGATGAACTCCTGGGCGTTGTATGGGTCGTAGCCAAAGCAGCGCACGTCATAGCCCCGGTTGATGATGTGCTCGTCCAGGTCATCGTAGACCTGCATCATGTCCAGAACAGTACCCTCCATGACGATCAGGCTCCCCTCCGCCATGAAGTCCTCATACTTCACCCGCATGGCCGCCGGCAGCTTGTGCAGGGTCAGCGATGTGATGTAGTTTCGGGTCTTGACGCCAAAGGAGCCATCCCGAAGAGGAAACAGGAAGGTAAAGGAGCAGAAGTCGTCGCCCTGGGAAAGGTCTGCCCCCAGGGAGCAGGGCATCTGCCAAAATCTCTGCCGGCGATGGGGGAGAGTCTCCTCATAGGTGAAGTAGTAGGTGTAGCCCTCCATGGGCAGCCCGAACCGCTTTGCCAGCATATCGTTGCGGGTGGCGGGGGCCGTTTCTGCCCGGTCAACGTCCTTCTGGTAGGTCTCGTAGGTCACGGTCTTTCCCAGATTGGGGTTTGCCTTGATCCACATGTCCGGATAGGCGACCTCTTCCACGGAGTCCAGCTTGTACCACCAGATGGACACGTGCTCCTGGGGAGGGCCGATACCCTGAAGAATGTTCATCAGCTCCATTTTGATGGTATCGCCCGCTCCGTTTCGGACCGTGCCCTCGGAGCTGGTGGCGATGATCAGGTAGTCGTCCAGCTTGGATGCGCCCTGCTCAATGGCACCGATGACATCCTCCCGGGCGTCCGCCGAAGAAAGCCACTCATCCACCGTGGCCACTTTGCAGCGGAGTCCCTGGAGCTTGTCCACCGACATGGGACGGACCTCCACCAGGGAGCCGGAGATGAAGTTCTCGATCCCCTTCTTTGTAGAGGCCAGCTTGACGCGGTTGGCTCTGGAGCCGGTGGTGTTCTGCAAGGAACCCTCGGTCATGAACTGAAACACAGGGCCTCTCGCTCTGGTGATGGCGGTCTTGATGGGGTTGACGATCTCCTCCGCCTGCTTCATGGTGGGGGCCGTCGTGATCTGATGGGTCGTCGAGCCGTCCACCACACAGAAATAGGCCTGGATGCAGGAGTCGTAGAGGGACTTGGCCGCGCCTCTTCCCACAATGAGGTACTGCTTCTTGGTCAGCCGCTGCTTGACCCGCTTCGTCACATACCGGCCGCCCCGTCCATCCGGGTTCGGCACATAGACAGAGCGGTCGTCGAAATAGTACCATCCAAACACCTGTTCGCCCCAGAGCTTGAAGGTATCCAGAAGATGCAGGTCGGAGCCATCAGTTAGGGTCAGCTCGTTCTCGCAGAACTCAATCCATCCCTCCACCGCCCGGTCATCGTAGTAATATCCCGGTGACTCGATCAGGCGGTCGATCCGCCACATCTCCATCGCCACTTCCTTGCAGACGTGAATATCCCCTCGGAGAACGGCGTCCCGAAATGCTCCATAATAACGGGGGACGGCGGTGTTGGATAACATGTACGCACCCGCCTCCCGTTACAAGCCCAGCAGCTTCCGGCCGACCAGGACCAGAGTGGAAAACTTCTGATCCGTCAGATTTGTGCGGTAGACGTCTTTCGGGACCACCTGCTCCATATCGAACACGATAATGGGTGACTTGGCCTTGAACCCGCCGTATATGGCGTCGTTCGTGTCCAGAACTGCGCCATAACCGGCCTCCTTGCACGCATGGAAGAACTTGGTGCGCTGGTTATACATATCGCGTCCCTTTCGGCTGTCGCCCTGACCGTCATAGGGGATGACGTAGTTGAACATCCGGTACACGGTCTGAAGGTCATCGGAGGTCGGCTTGTAGTCCGGCTCCCGCATCTTCCCAAGGACGGCCGCTGCTTCGCGGTAGCCCTTGAACTTGTACTTGTCGTTTACAAAGTACCCCTGCATCCGCTCCCGGTCAGTGACAAAGTTGTAGAAATCCCGGTCCTTCTTATAGAGGTCCATAAAGACCTTGGCTCCGGAATCCTCGCTGGCCACCTTCAGGTCGGTCTTGAGGGAATTGTCGATCCGGTACTTCATGAACGAACCTGTGCCGATCGCCTTTCCATCCTTATCATAGACCGTCTGGGGAATCGGCCGGTTGAACAGGGCGTTGTACTGGTGTTTATCCAGAGCATGGTGGGTGGCGTAGAACATATCGGCGTTCTTGGTCCGGTCCTTATCATAGGACAGCGTGCTCAGCGTGGTCTTATCAACCTTCAGCACCTCATCGAAGTGCTTCTTGTTGTAGATGCTGTTGCCGCTTTTGCGTTTGTTGGAAATGGCCTTCCGCTGGGACGGAGTATAGTCACCGCCGCTCAATGGATAGGGCGGGCCGTTGCGCACGCCCCATTTCTGGCCCAAAATGCCGTGGTGGCGCAGCTCCATACCGACTCACCTCAGCCCTTCAGTTCCTTGATGGCCAACGCGATGCCCAGTGCGCTGCTGCCAATGGCCAGAACGCTGCCGGCAACTTCCAGCGTGGTCTTGAGCGCTTCGCGGCCCTTGGAGACCTGAGCGGCAGGCACTTCCGCGAACAGCTGGTTATACTGCCGTTCCAGCAGCTCCCGGTTAATCTGATCCCGCATCTCCTTGTCGCTCATCTTGGACAGGTCCATCCGCTTTGGTGTCGGCTTGGAAGTGGTGCTCTCGTCCAGCTTCTTCAGCTCCTTGGCCAGGTTGGCGCTGGCGTCCACGGTGCGCTTGGTGCGCTCCAGGTCCTCCTTTGCCCAGCGCTTCGGATCAGGCTGGGAGAGGTCAATCCGGTTTTCCTTCTTCTTGGCCGCGTTCTCCCGCTTGTCACGGTCGTAGCGCGCCTCTCCTTTGGGGGTCAGCGAACCGTCCTTGTTCTGGTAACGGCGCACGCCCCACTTCATTCCTTTGATTCCGTAGTGCAGTAATGCATCATGCTCCATTTTGAAGTTCCTCCTTCCCGCTGGTGGGTTCGACTGGGTCTGCCGCAACGAAAAGCCGCCACTCAAACTCGCTGATCTGCCGGTTCATAGACTCGACGGCCGCAGAGCTGAGGGGCGGGTCAAACAGCAGGCGCACCTTCAGGCCGACATAAGATTTGACCAGGGGCAGGACGGCCCCGCCAGAAATGAAATCGGACCAGCCTTCGTCTTTCCCCGTAATGGAGAATCCGTTTGCCGGCCCGACCCCCATCTGTGTCAGAATCGAAAACACGCTGTTGATGTGCATTACAATGTCGGCGTCAAAGTGCGTGTAGCCTTCGTCGATCCCCAGCAGTTTCTTGACAGATGTCAGGACGCTTTCTGTGATCTCCATAGCACTCTCCTTACCGGCGGATCGCCACGTACTTCTTCGGACAGAACCCGGCGACGCCGTTTCTGGCGAGCACCCGGTAGAAGTCCTCCGTTGACTTGTCCATATCGACCAGAACTTCGGTCAGGACCGATAGATGTCCTGTGACCTCCGCCTCATTGCCGGGGCTTTTACGGATGGTCAGGTCGAGGCAGTTCACCACGACTCCCACGAGCCTGGGTGCCCTTCCCGGATTACCTTCCATGGCGCCGCCTCCTTGCTTATAGCGAAAAGTTGTGTTGTCATAAGGTGCGCCCGTTCCATGCCGCTCCTGGGCCACATGATTGATTCATCCCTGCGAAAGGAGGTAGAAACGACATGAAACGGTTAAGCGCAAAAGCTGCTAAGTCCAAAAGTCAGGCCGGAAGCGTGAAGGTTGTCACAGTCCGCATTTCCAGCGGAACAACGGTCACGGGAAAGCCAAGATCAAGACTTAGCAAGCCGGAAAAGAAGGGCGGAGTGTCGTCCCTCTTTTCTACATTTTCCAGAGGCAGGTGTCGTTGGGCCTTCGTACGACCGGCTCCGGAAGCAGCAGGTTCTCATCGCCGTAGTGAATGGCCAGATGAGTTTCGTGGATGGTGGTGATCAGGTACTCCGGGTCGAGGATCATCTCCACCCGATCCCGGATGTCCTTTGGACTGATGGGGTTCATGTGGTGAATGATGGGACGGCGGAATATCTCCCGTCCGGCCACACCCAAATCACACCCCAGGTCCCGGGCGATCACCGCGTCACGCACCCGCCGCCACTCCGGCGACTTGTAAAAAGCCTGATTCATATACCGGTCAAAGCCGAAGGTCTCCTCTCCGACAACGCCATCCAGACGGAGGTACTGATAGCGGTCCAGGAAGGTGGGGAGTTGGATCAGCTCGGAGTAGCACCTAATACTCATCCTCGTCCTCCTCCTGTCCGCTGTATCGCTTGAACGCGGCCATGGCCTTCTCGTAAAGCTCATCCATCCGGACTCCGGATTTATAAGCCTCGGTCTTGGCCTGGACCAGCTCCACCTCCTTGGCCAGCCGCTCATTCTCAAGGCGGGCCCTCGTGGTCCCCAGCTTCAGGATGGTGGTGACCTCCTGAGAGGAGGCGGTCCCTTCCAGCAGCCGCTTTTCCACAAGAGATACCGCCAGGTCGATTAGTTGGTTCTCGCGGCCCTCCGGCGTCAAGGCGGCGCGGCGTTTCCCTGCCTGACTGCCGGAAGACTTGATGGGTTTTGCCACGCTTGACGCCCCCTCTCCATAACTTCTGTTTTGTTTTCCATGTGTTTATGGGTAGTTCAGGGCGGCATTTGAAGAAGCCCGCACAAACGATCCGCCGGCAAGTGGAGAAAAATGACATTGGAGGTAATGCAATGCCTCTGGAGGAAAAAGGAGGTTCCAACCAGATAAAAAGAGTCCTTGCCAGTGAGTGCTCGTCTTGCGGGCTTGTTCAAACGCCGCCCCAAACCGAACCCATTTTTCAAAAATATCCCCCGGAGAATTTTCAAAGACCAGTGCGATGCAGAGGGGGTACCATTTCGGAGGGACCCCCTATACCCTTTGAATGAGTTCGAGGCCGTGATCCGCAACCGGTGGGTTGAATGTGTCCCATAAATGACAAAAAGAAACGCACTCCTGATGAGAGAACGTTTCTTTCCCAATGGCTACCATCGATTTACCATCATGCGGTCACGGCAGGCTCGGATTGCACGATCTTCTTAACCTTTTTATAGATGCCCAGGGGGTCGTACTTGATGATGTCGTTGATTGCTCGCTCGATTTCTTCCTGGTTCTCCTTGTCAGAAAGCTGATCGGAAGTACGGGCGATGCGCGCTAAGAAAGCGCAGGAATGATAGCCGTTGTCTTCATCAAACCGATACCACGCTTCATACTGTGTAAAAGGGTCGTAGGGGTTATCGGTAGTAGTAAGCATACACATTTCCATTCGCTCTCACTTCCTTTCTTACTCATTGAGATACTTGGAAACGACAGAAGGCGAAATGCCCAAAGCATCTGCGATTTCGGAGTTGGTGCTTCCAGAATTGGCCATCGCTTTAATGCGATTGACACGAGCTTCAGACAACTGCGTCGATGCTCTTGGGGTTGCGCGCTCTCGGACGACATCGGGATCAGAGTAACGAAGAATCTCTTTCAAGGTTGTATCAGAGATCGCGCCAGCTTGGATTGCTTCCCATTCTCCATCGGAGATCGTAATGCGCGTTCCTTTTCCGCTTGCGCCAGTGGAAACGCGAGCGTCACTGATCGCCGCACGACGAATCTTAGAGATTTCGTCTTTGTCGGTGACATTGTTCGCCTGAACCTTGGCCTTTACCTGAGCATTGGCGATGCGCTGGGCCTCACGTTCCTTAGGGGCGTTAAGCTGCGCAGTCTTCAGTGCACTGGTCAGCCTTGCGACTTCAGGCGCATAGGTTTTTGCTGCACTGGCGTTCCGTACTAATGTCGGCGTATCCAGATACTCAAGTCTCGCCTTGTTGGCAAGCGCTTTCATACGATTGGCATAGTCGGCATAGGCATCTTCCTGAACAGTGCCGGAAGACAGCTTACGGACGTCATCGGTTGCCTCTAATAGTTTGATTTTGGTTGTGGCCTTGACCGTTTTACCAGTCTTAGGGTCTACATAGGTTCGACCAGACTCCTTATAGACGACTTCACCTGTCTCCCGGTCAATGCGCCCACTGCCCTGACGCTCCGGAACCTCGACGGTCTGCTTGCGCCTGGAGAGTAGGGTGGAGGCTCCGCCCACTTCCTTACCGGTTTCGGGGTCTGTGTAGCCCTGCCACCGTTTACGGAGGGTGGGGATGTCGTTTTCGACTTCGGACCGCTTATAGTCGAGCTTATGCTTGGCAGCGTCAATGACGACCATGCTATGCTTGACGGCCTTTGTAATCTCCTCCTGGGGGGCCCCTTTCAAGGTCATGTCGGTGATGAGGTTGGAAATCTTCCCCATCTCAATCTGGGTGCCAGCTTTAGATAGGAGCCGGACGCCAGTCTTGCCCTCGGTGGAATATTCTGTTTTTGGGTCAAAATCCTTCAACCCATCCAGGGCGGGGGTAGATTTTACAGAAACCTTTCCGCCGACAGGAATGACAACGACCTGGTCGCCATCAAAGTCCGCGCCGGACAGCCGTTCTGCCACCTTTGGATTGATGCCGACCGCATCCCTGATGTTCTTGCCGAGAACGGAAATGGCCGTCTGATTCTTGTTGTTGACCGTCAACTCCGGAATTTCAAAGGTTCCGCCATGGGGGTAGCGGATCAGCACAACTTTCTCACCGTTACGATAGTTGGGGGCATAGATTTCCGTTTCCTTCATCGCTGTGATAGGCAAGATGACCTGTGTGCTCTGCCGGGGGAGGGCGGCCGCTTTCAGATGGACAACGGCAGAATCGCATTCATCTGCAAAGTCCATAAGAAGCTTCCGCTTGATAGTCGGGTTGTTCAGAGAGCAAATCTCGGCGAATTCATCGGCCGCATCGGCATAGGTCAAATCCAACTGCTTCTGGATCAGCTTGATGGGCTGCTTGGATAGGAACTGGGAGGACAAGTTCTTACTCATCTTGTCCCAGTCACCCTCCTCCTTCAGCTTATTGATGGCCGACAAAGATTTTTTCTCGCCGGTAATCGGGTCTGTGTACTTGCCATTCGGGTCGGGGTAGTAGCTCTGACCGTTGGCCTTGATGAATGCGCCGAAAGGATTGTCGGGGTCGTCCTGAATCTTTTTGAATACATCCATCTTGGGCGTTCCGGAGTGCTTGTTCGTGTTAAACACGATGTCGCACCCCTCCGGCATGTCATCAGAATACATGGCCATGCCCTTGAGGTAATGCGTCCCATCCACAAGAATGCGTACCTGCGCATAGTGAGCGTTTCCCAGGTCGAGGTCTGCAACGCCACGACGAATTTCAATGACTCCGTCCTTGTTCGAGCCGCCCTCATCCCCATAGAGCACCTTGACTCGGCTTGAATCGATGCTTGCCGGATACTCGCGCTTATCCCAAGATGCGCCTCCATCCGAAGAGTGATAGTCGCCCACCGACTTGATGATGTCGAGGTTCTGGTAGGCATCTCTCTGCTCGATGTCGGGAACCGAAATAACCGGAGTGATTGTCCGCTTCTTGGGGTCGTTCACCTGAGGGACGCCAACGCCATATCGGTTATAGCCTTCCGTTTCCAGAATGAACAGAGCTTCCTGAAGAACTCCTTTCGAGACGCCAAGCTGCTGCTCTACGCCCTCGCCAACATCAAGAGCCCCTTTTACTGCCAGCTCTTTCTTCAATGCCTCGGCGGTAGCAAGGGCCTTGTTCTTGTTGCTGGCGGTGTTTTCATTGAGAAGCGCACGAACCGAGGAGTCGTTGTTGTACCCCATGATTTTGGCAATCTCATCGAGAGTCTTTCCTTCTTCACGAAGGGACTTGGCCCGTTCCGCCTGGAGAGCCCGTCGCTCATGCTTTGCCACCCGAACCTGCATACGAAGGTCAGTAGTGGACATCTTCAGTTCTTCGGCAATTTCTTTTTGGCTCTTTCCCATGGCTTCGAGTTCTTCCACTCTGGCCAGAAAGTCGCCGCCATGCTGATAGGGGTTTTCACCAGAACCCCAGGGGTAGCGCCCAGAGCGCCGCTTGACGCCATAGTGCATCAAAATATCTTCCGCGATGGGGTTCATGGCTTACTCCTCCTCTTTGATACTGTTGATGATTTTATCGAAGGTTATGATCCGGTCCATGATGGGGAAAATATCTTCGATCGTGGGCTGGTGACAAATGATTCCGTCATTCTGATAAATACGAAGCTCCATTTGAATCTCGTTCGGCTTGTAGTTATACTCCAAGCAAAAGAGCGCCGCATAAATCATCAGCTGTTCCATGTGTGTCGGACTTTCTCCAGTTTTCAAATCATGAATCCGGAGTATGTCGCCTCGAAATGAAATCGCGTCAGCGGTGCCGAAGCAGTTCGGGGAATAGTAGAGGATCTGTTCCGGCGTCATCTTGTAACCGATTGCATCGTTGACATACATGTTCAATGTCTTTTGCGACTTGGGTAGCCGCTGACCCAGCTTGATGCACTGGGCGGCAAAAGAGTGAAGGACTGTGCCGCGCTGGGCCGCACGATACTTGGCGTAGGCGTCGGCCACCTTCTCTTCCGTGTAGTTGATCCAGTGATAGGTGCTCGCGCCAAGAAAAGCATGTTGACCCTCAAGGTTGGAATGCTTTACAAAGTTCATCCAACACTTCCTCCTTGTTCTCCGGGGAGATGAATCTGGAGAACGACATCTCGTTCATCTTCCCAACGTAATATTCCTGGTTCGGCTGTCTCTTGGCTTTGTTAGATCTCTTGCATTCAAGGGAGGCCCATTTCTCGCCGTAAAGAATCAACAGGTCGGGAATGCCCTGGCGCTGGTCCATCTTAAATATCATGCAGCCAGGGAATCGTGCTTTCAGCGTGCTGATGAGCCGGTCTTGAAAACCGCTTTCCAGTCTTGCGCTTCGGGCCATCGAACGGCCTCCTTTCCGATAAAAGTGATAGAAAGAACAAGATATGCGCGACATATCTCTCTCCTCTCCATAAAAGAGTCTGTTTTTTTCGCGGAAAGAAAAACAGCCTTAAAATATCAATTTGGGCAAAAAGAAAAGAGCCGCGGCTGGCGGCTCTAATCTTTAATCGATACTAAATCCTATTTTCCGTTTTGGCTTGCTATTCTTCTCGGCAATCTCCTCGACCTTTGGTTTGCCAAACGATTGCCAAATCGTGGCTCCGGCGCATGATCCAATCGCCGCCGCCATCGAAGTGGTAAACGTTATCAGTAGTTGGGTCGAGTCTTTCATGTTCGGTTTCATAACATCGCCTCCTCATAAAGGCGACGGTTTTTCCTGCGAAAACAAAAACAGCCGAGACACCCGTAGGCACCTCGGCTAAACGCAGAATATCAATTTGTTTTCCATCAGCTGTTGTTCCGCAGATACCGAATCAGAATCCAAATCAGCCAAAGACCTCCCGTGCAGATGGTCAGGATAAGGTCCAGCAGCAATCCGCCGCCGCTGCGTTTCTTTCCACTACTCATAAGAATCCTCCTCGTCAAACTCTTTCTTTTTGTTGTCTCGATGAATGATCTTCTCAACGCCGGCCTTTGCTTTGACGGCAGTATCACCAGCATGGGTTTTTATGTGCTCCCATTTCTCGGCCCGCCTATCGGCTCTTTCTTGCTTCAAGGCGGCTTTCTGCCGCTCAGCTTCTTCAAATATCCGTAGACTCTCATCGATTACCTCACGAGTCACATACTGGATAATAACAACCTCTCCAGGCTTAAGTTTTGAGTTGGCCTTTTTATTGCAGGCAACGACCTGAAGGTCAAAACAATCCTTGTATCTAACATGCGCATCTCTGATGCGAACTTCGATAGGCAGCGCTTTCAGACCGTGGCCCTCTATAAGTTCTTTAGCTTCGTCCAGTTTCAAAGGGAACTTTTTGGAACAGAGCTCCGGCATGGATATCAATTCTTCAGAGGGCTCCGTTTCGTCTTTTCTGGGGATTCGGTCTATAAACTCAATCGCAACTGGAGTCACAGCACTAACGATTCCGGCGACAAGTCCGAGCTTCCCGCCAATATTGGGATTCGGTTTGTTAGATCTTCCCATCAGCCTTCCCTCCTTTGGGCAAAATAAAAGAGTGCGCCTCAATGAAGAGACGCACTCTGCAACTAAAGCGCATCTCTCATTGTTGCCACACAATCTCGTTACCCGGCTACGGGCGCATGAGTATAGAGAGAAGACACTTGTTGCCAAGATGTGTTCTCCGTAGCCGAATAATTCTTTATACGATTGTGTGGCGGATTCAGTATATCACAATGCATCGTGAAATGGAAGAGTGAACTTTGCAGTCACGTCATCTTGTGAAAATGGCTCGAAACAGCCTCAAAACTCACTATTTTGCCCTTGCTGGCCAGTTGGCCACTTTTTTCTTCCACTTATATATAATTTTTAATATTTTTTTCGCATTTAATTAAGAAAAAAAGTGGGCAAATGGCCAGAAAACCCGCAAACCCTTGGGGCGCAAGGGTTTCAGCCTGCCCACTTTTGAAATAAAAGTGGGCAAAAAGTGGGCAAATGGCCAGTTTTTCACCAATTTTCCGTCCGTACACGGCTATCCAACCTCCAAATTTTCGCAAAATCCGAACCCAAAGTGGGCAAATGGCCAGTTTTACAGACCAAAAGTGGCCAGCAAAATGACCTGCTACTAACAGTAATAGTAGCAGCTTTTGACCATCTGGGCAGAGATTTTCAAGCCGTGTACGGACGAATTCTATTCTAAGTTAGCCTGTTTTCTATCTTAGATTAGAAATATCCAGCCCCATTCTCAATAGGAACGCCGCTGGTAAGGCCTGTTTCGAGGGGCAATGGGGTGGTAATGATAAGCCGGAAACGCCTGGTACGGACGCTTTTTGAGCAGAGACATGCCGTACTTTTTCGGCGGGACAGACTTCCGTCCGGGCCAAATATCAGGGCTGGAGAAGACCTCCTCCCACATCTTTGCAAATGCTTCGGCCGCATCCGATATCGATAGAGCCAAGGCGTCCCAGGCCTTCTGTATCTTGGCGACCGTTTCCAAAGTCTGTTCAAGTGTCATACTCGACCTCCACGTAATGCGTGTTTTGGAATCTGTACGGCTCGACTCAACTGATCAACCAGTTCCGCTGTTGGTGTGGCTGACAAATCTACCTTCACTTCAACATTTGCTTCCGGCAGTGGTAAATATCCAAGCGCCTCCATTCGCTTATGGTCGCAGGTGGATACGTACGGACACGCTTGGCATTTCTTCGCCAATCTTGATAGACTCATTCCACTCACCTCCAAACCTTTCCGGAACGCTTATCCACAAGAACGATCCGCCCCTCGATCTCGAAGTCCGACAAAGCGCAAATATCAAAGATCATATGGAGCAGCTTGTGGAACCGTTCCTCCTCGGTCTCGATGTTCTTCAGGGCCTGATAGGCGGTCGGATCAGAATATCCCTCTGCGTTTTTTCGGTCGTTCCAGGACAATCACTGTCACCCCGTTCTTTCATAAATTTGATAAGCGATTGAGCGTGCATGTCGCCGATGCCGTATTTTTCTTGCAGCTTGGAGACGAACCAATCGGGAACAGGTTTTCTCCCGCACTCGATGGCAGACAGCTCAGCCGGTGAAATATCAAGGTCCTTTGCCATGTCATAGAGCAGGAGCGCCCTGACTAAGCGGATGTTCCGTACTGTTCTTCCAAAATCATCAAGTCCCATGCTCACTCTCCTTGTGCCACGCCTCCACATCGACGCCGATTCTCTTCAGCATCTGAGTGCAGAGCCAAATATCATCCTGGTCCTCCATCTCATAGCGGCTGACCAATTCTTTGATACGGTCGTGGAAGGCGTCGTAATAAGTTCGGAGCCGCTGAGCCCCGAACCCGAATTGCTCATGCAGCACCCATAAAATAGTCGCGTCGATCTCGGCGATATGCTTTCGGTCGTACTCTGCCAGCTCCCGCTGGATCTCCAAGTCCATGGCTTTCTTCTCCGCTGCGGTAAGTACGGCCCCGTACACCTTTCCTCCGGCTTTCTTGACCTGCATAGCTGTCTCCCATCATTCCGTTGGTTTCAGCGAAGACCGGCCCGAATATCACTGCGGGCTGAGCAAGCACCAATCGCCATAGAGGCAGCATTGGGGTCGGGCGTTTCCATCCCTTTCTCCTCATCCATCTCCAGAATGGTCATGATGGCGTAGTTGGCCAGATCCATCAGGGTGTCCCGAATGGATTCGTCCGTAACCTGCTGCTGACCGGCGTCATTTGCAGAGAGGCGGGAGAGGGTCTTAAACCGGGAGAACTTGTCCCCCAGCCGGATACGGGTCATAGCCAGCCCCTCCTCTACAAAGGTCTGATGGAAGCTGTCGCCGTAGTCGTGGTTCTTCCGTTCGTACAAGCTGTTCAACTCGTCGCAGATCGCCTTATGGCGCATCACTTTTTTGTTCATTGGTTTATTCCTCCCGAATAGTAGTTATCGAATTGTCCCTGTGTCCTGGCGGAAGTATGTGCATTTCAACTCCACCGGCTCGATCCAGGGAATATCATGGAGGCGAATGCTGCTGATAGACTCGTCATCCTTCGAGGGCCGGCGGACGCTCACCTCATCCACAGCAGTTTGTGCCGCCAGATACTCCGACTTGTACTGGCACACGTCCCTATGGCTGCATCTGGTGCAGCAGGTTTCCTTTACTCCAAACATACGAACCATCTCCTCATAATTTCTATCAATCGTTGCCGCTTTGACATTCAGTTGATGTAGAGCCATTTGCAGCTCATCCACCAGGTAGGTTTTGTCATGGTCTTTAGGCTGACGAACCAGGCCTCGAATCCAATCGGCGACAGTAACGGGCGGAGGAATCTGCAAACCAAGGTCGCGAGCCATACTATCGATGTATCTCGCCATCTGGCAGGTCGGCGCCACAATGACCGCGCCTGTATCTGCGGATTGCCGAATCAGAAATGTGGTTTTGCCCGATTGTCTTCCTGAAACATAAATAGTCATGATGCGTTTTCTCCTTCGACAACAGATTCGATGATGGTTACGGTCCCCTCAAACACGCCGAATTCAGACGATTGCTGAAACGTGTGGGTTTCCGGCTCCTCGTCATCCCGCATGGGTCTGGTCAAATACCACAAGGAATCCTCCTTCCAGGTAATCATCTCCAGTTTTTGCCCGGGTTCAAGCTCTAATGTCATATCGCCACCGAGAGAGCGAGCGACGCCTTGGTCACATCCGGTCAAAAGTCCCAACGACAAAATAATGCACAAGAGTGTGCCGACGTAAATGCGTTTCATGTGTCCTCCCTTCAAAATATCAAAGGACCTCCGTAAGAATTCGGAAGTCCTTAAATATGCCATCTTCCAAAGTTACTTCGACGGGCTTCCCAAGTAACTCGGAAACATAGTTTACCTTTGCATCCTTGAGAATTTTTGCCACATGGTCAAGGGATTCCGCAAGATTAGTGTGGCGAGTTCCCATTTCCCAGTGGCAGTCGGGAGACATATTCACCGTATATTTACCACCATCCATGATGCCGTTGCCGGACATCGAGAAACCAAGTTGAAGCCCCAGTTGAAACGGATAATCCTTCATACTACCAAACTCGGCAAAGTCGATTTTACCTAATCTTTTTTCAAGCATTTTTCTCTTCCTCCCCGACCAGTTTCCGATACAGCTCTTCCGCCTCTTTGCCTTGGAACTGATTGATGATGCGAACATTATCGCCAGGTGCTTTCCTCCCAACGATCAATACCGCAGGGTCGCCGTGGCTGTGGTCAAATCCCACCAGCATCGTGTCAAAATTTTTCACAGTACCCACCTCACAAAGTCAAACAGTAGTTTTACAAGGAATAGAACGCCGAGGATGGCCAGAACAGTGACCAAGTTGAAGATGAACCTTAGAATATCATCCCAGCCGTTTTTCATTTCTTGGTCACCCGCTTCGCCTTCCGCTCCTCATATTCGGCCTTTTCAATCTGGACCATCTTGCCGTCCTCTTCCTTGAAGTAGCGGTTAAGCTCCACCTTCTTGTCATCGGGCGTAAGAATATAATGGTAGCCAACTGTATCGTAGTCGCCGTTCTTAGGATCGACCAGAAAGTCTTCCGAAAACACGCGATACTTCTTGCCGGCAGGCAGATAGGGCATGGTGATGGGGAAGATCTTATCCACGAGCCGGGTCATAAAGCCATTGCTGAAGGCCGCATTCGGAGTATTGATGTTTATGCCGCAGACCCGTTCGGTATCGGAATAGGTAGCTGTGCCATCCGGAGCAACTTCCTTGAACAGGGAGGACATGCGCTTGCACTGGTACTGCTGATATCCTTCTTTCCAGTTGCACTCACTGGTGATGTCGCTCCAAATATCAGGAGTGTCCTCAATGGGCGTCAGGCACTTGCCGTCGATCAGACGGTTCAGAATGCTCTTAGTAATCTGGATGCTGAAACCGCTGTGACCATCCCTGTAAAGGCACTCGTAGGCCCTCAGAGCGCTCTTGTAGCAGGCCACGCCATAGTCCCAGTCATCCGTATCCTCCGAAGCCTCTTTTTCCCGCTGACAGGCCATCTCGACCTCCTGAGAGGCCCAGCGGTTTTCCTCTTCGTCCATCAGCACCGCCCGGTCATCCCAATACTCATTGGCAAAGACCTTCCGGCAGTCCCCGCCAAAGGCCTCGACGATCTCAGGCAGGTTCTCGTTGACTGCGTCCAAGTGAATATCATGCTCCTTGCAGAAGCCCACAGCCTTCTCCAGGGGCTCGCCGACACGGTTGGTCCAGAGGATGACCTTGGTACCATTGGCCTGCTCCTCTTTCAGCCGATTGATGTTCTTCCAGATGGGCTCTCCCACCTCCGGCCACTTGTTGACCGCAAGACAGCCATCGAAGTCCACAGCAATGATCTTCGGAGGGGTAGACGCCGTAGCGTTCTCGGGTTCCTTGGTTTCGACCGCATTTGCATTCATTTCGTTCATGGTGTTTTCTCCTTTTCAAAATATCAATCGATAATGGTGAGTTCACTCATCGGAACGGTTGCCAGTGCTCCGTTCGTTTTCTTGATAACGGCCTTGTCTGCGAAGAGACCAACGCCGAGCTGTAAAATACCAACCTCTTCGGCGCGCTCTTTTGCCAATCTGAGGCATCCCGAACAGGCTCCTTCGGGAGCCCACCCCAAATTCATACAAGCGATGCAGTCGGGCACACTCTGATAAATCCCTTTCATGCCGCCCCTTTCCAGAAAACATAAATGCCCCGAACTGCTGTTACACAATTCGAGGCATTCTTTTTTTTTCGTATTTTGTTTAATCCGAGGCTTTGAAGTTGTAGACCGGGCGAATACGCTCCACAATGTCCGCTGTGGGGCCGATTTGTGCGATAATCTCATCCATGCTCTTATACGCCATGGGAGATTCGTCCAATGTATCCGGCACCACACAGGTCGTATAGATGCCTTCCATTTCCGACCGGAAGGTTTCCATAGACAACGTATTGAGCGCAGCTCGCCGGCTCATCAGTCTTCCCGCGCCATGCGGAGCGGAGCAGTTCCACTCTTCATTTCCCTTGCCAATGCAGATCAGGCTTCCGTCACGCATGTTAATGGGGATGAGCAGCTTTTCGCCAGCTTTGGCAGAAACGGAGCCTTTGCGAAGGATCATGGCGTCCGTATCAATATAATTATGGATGGTGGTGAATTCGTCCGTAATCGTGAATCCCATCCCGGACACGATGATGTCCGCCATAGCTTTTCGGTTCAGAACGGCGAAGCGCTGGGTCAACTTCATGTCGTGGATGTAGTCGTCGAACAACTTACCCTCCACATAGGCCAGGTCTTTCGGAATATCCAACACGCGCTCTTTCTTCAGCGCCGTAATGGTCTTCTGAATTTCCTGGAAACGCCCCTCCGCTTTCAACTGGGCAATGGTCTCCTGAATCTGATGACGGGCTCCGCCCCAGAGTGCCCGGCGGCCTTCGTTTTGATAATAGTCGGCCACTTCCGTTCCGAGATGTCGGCTCCCGGAGTGAATCACGAGAAACAGCCGCCCGTCCCCGGCTTGGTCTACCTCAATAAAGTGGTTACCGCCTCCCAAAGAGCCGATGCTGTGAACTGCTCGGTCAAGATTGACCTGGTCGGCACAACGGAGCTGGGTCAAGTCGATTTCCGAATTGAGAGGATGGGGAATATCGCGGATTTCTCGGCCGTAGGGAATCTTCTCCCGAATCAGCGCATCCAGCTTGGCGAAGTCAATCTCGCGTTCGGCCAGTTCCACAGTTTCCATACCACAGCCAATATCCACGCCTACCATACCTGGGACGATCTTGTCCTGAATGGTCATAGTGGTGCCGATGGTACAGCCTTTACCCGCATGGACATCGGGCATAATGCGGATTTTACAGCCTGCAAACTCAGGCCGGTCACAAACAGCTTGAATCTGCTCCCGAGCCGCTCCTTCCAGCTCATTGGTGTAGCAAATAGCAGTGTTGTATTGCCCTTGAATTGTTATCACAGTTTTTCTCCTTTCCTGTGGGCTTAGAACTCTAAAGGCTCATAAATATAATTACTCTTCCACGATCTCGAAGTTCTCAGGAGGGTACAGATAATCTTCATCGCTGTCGTCGACCAGCCTATACCAACCCTTTTCCATGCCAAGAACGGTATAAACTTTATCGTGTGTAAGCATCAGGAACTCGGTTTCGCCTTTCCAGCGTACTTTCATAGCGTTCAAATATCAATCCTCTTCGATGTCTTCCTGGCGAATCTCCTCCGTATCCCAATCAGGACCGGGTAAGTCAATATCGGCCAGATAGGCAACACCTTCCTCCAAGACCTCGACAATGGTTGCTGTCCTTCCGTCCTTCAGGCGGACTTTGTCATACTTTTTAACCATGTGAACTCCTTTTCACCTTCCGGTTCAGACTAATGCTCGTTAAATCATGAGTTAGAACTGCACGTCAACCGAATCGAAAATATCACGAAGGGAGCGTCCATCGAAGAAGTCGTCCGAAAGAAGGTCATCTATGTCTGAATAGTCTTTCCAGGTCTCGCCATACCACATCGCATAGGTGGTATTTGAATCGCTGGTTTCTGGCTCGATGCCACATCGCTTGCCGTTGTACTCAAACTCGGCCGTGGCATACTCATCGCTCAGAATCGCTACAAACTCTTCTAAAGTCATAAAATATCATCATTCTCCTTCCTTAAATCCTCCGGTATCTCTTCCTGAGTGCTACTAATTCGTTTTCCGGTTTCACGATCCCACTCATAATAATGAATGTGCTCGCCATGACTTCCATACGAATGGTGTTTGGGATTACCATGATCGCTCGTGTGTATTTCTGAAACTTTCCATCCGTCACCATCGTAAAATGCGCGTGTTTTCACTTTTCCATCAGAAGAAATGTGATCAACGACACTGTCGGGTTCATCCTGTTTAGTTGGTCCAGCATGTCCTTTGATGGTTTTTGTTACTATTCTACCAGACTTCTTGCTTTTATCAAGCGGATACGGCGGCCCATTACGAACGCCCCACTTCTGACCTTTGACGCCATGATGAGCAAGGACATTAAATCCAAGCCGTCCCCGGAGTTCCCAGAGAATATCTTCCACGGTTTCGCGGGTCTTCGGGTTCAGTTTGATATAGTCCTTATGTTCATCATACCACGAGAAGATCTCGCTCAGATTACCTTCCGCCCAGCTGAAGGCCCACCAGTCGCAGATCATCTCAATAATATAATTGTAAGGCATCTCCAGCAGGACTTCGCCTTCACCGGGGTCATCGTTGATTAGAACCCAGTGCTGCCAGTGATGGGGATTGCGGTGGATGTGCAGGAGCCAGGCTCTTTGGAACGCCTGGACAACAGCATAGGAGCGGTTGCCTCCATAGAAATAAGCGTCATAGGCCTCGTACTCATCCGGCTTTGATTTGGACGCATCATGCTCGAACTCGGTCTGCCAAGCAGCGTCCGGTTTCCCCTCAAAGAGCCAGGGCATGTTGGTCTGAAGCCAGTCAAAACCCTTTTTCACGTTGGCCTTGTGCTTTTGTAAATATAAATCGTATTGGTAACTCACGGGCCGCACCTCAATTCTTGATGCCAAGTTTCAGTTTGGCCTGCTTGAGCGTCAGCCCAACAAAGTCGTTCGGTTTGATGATGGCAGGCGCCTTGGAACGGGAAACGGCTTCCCCATACTCCAGAACACCTTGCGTTCCGTCGTCGTAGAGAAGCCGCAGCCGATCGTTCAAAATATCACGCTGAACCATCCTGATTCGCTTTTGTGCCATATTGCCCTCCTGTGTTTTAAGTGGTGTATGCTGCGGAACGGTCTTTCTTACTCATCCGTACCCTCGTAACAAACAGGTTTATGCGAGTGCAGGTTTACTGGATGCTCCAGACACTCGTCGCAGGGCGGTTCGTTTTCCTCCAGCTTCTCATGCTTGCAGGTTTTGCAGTATTTGTCAAACCGGACAAACAGGTAGTCATCTTGGACGTTCATGACGGCACCTCCTAAATATCATTAGCGCTACGATGCAGGCTCTGCTCCATGCTGAAACCGTCCGGATACCGTGCCCTGAGTTTATCCACATTCATTTGCAAGATGCTCTCCAGGTCGTAGCCAATGGCGTCTGCGCTGACAGCCAGATACCAGGCAATGTCGCCCAGCTCTTTGGCCATGTGCTCCCGGTCGAACTCGTGGCCTTGGAACAGCACTTTCTTCATCAGGTCAATGGCCTCGCCGGCCTCGCCGTTCAGGCCCATAAGCCCTTCCAGAACGCGAATATAAGGGACGGGGTCGGTGGTGATGCGTGACTCCGTGCGCAGCGCAAGCGCCTGGTATTCATTGATGGTCATTGTAGAATGCTCCTTTTCGTGTGTAGTTGCTTGGTCAGTATGCGGGATTCTGGCGGCGAGTTGGTCGATGAGGATCTTTTGGTTGATCGGCTCGACAATTTCATCCAAAACATGCTTTTCATACAGCTCCCGCCAAAATTTTTCCCTTTTCCAGAAGGATAGTTTTCGGATTTCCGCCATCAGGTCGATGCAGACCATTGCCTCTACCATGCCCCACCGTCCGTCACAGGCTGTGAACTCCTTAAAGGTCAAAGTATCAATCCTCCCTCTCTACAAAATAGACGTTGCCGTTGTGCTCCACCTTCTCAAAGCCGTTGGGGAAGGTTGGAGCATTGATTGCATGGGAAATATCAGTGGTATGCCGGCAATCAGGATAGTGACACCGGTCGCCGCATCGCTTACGATCGCAAACATAGAGCTTGTCGCCAGAATTGAGCTTTCGCATTGGAACCCCTCCTATGGCTCGATGATTTTGTGAAAATCAGGCTTTGCTTTTTCCTTGATTTCGGACCACAGAGCCTCGCTGGCCAGTTCATGCGTCCAGACCGGCCTGCCGAGGAGTTTTTCGATGTACTTGTGCACTTCGGAAAAGTCGCACATCAAAATGCCGGTGTAAGCAGAGAGAACAACTTTTTCATGAAGCGTCATCTTTTTGTCCTTTCTCCGGGCGAAGCCGTGAAATATCAATATAGTTTGGACAGTGCAGAGATATGCCCATTTCTTTCGCCATCATTTCATACATGAGCAGGGTGGGTTTCAGCGAGCAAACTTTGATGTGGATGCAGGTCAAGCATCGTATTCCTGGAATGTCCATGCTCAACCCTCCTTGATATCAGCGCTCACTTCCGGAAACTGATGCTCGGTCGGGCCGTATCCCTCTGTCCTAATTTTGACCGTCAGGTTTACTTTGGCGCGATCCACATTGAAGTGGTCTGCAAGTGCCTGGACAATATCTTGTTCGTTTAGTCGAAGTATTTTTTCCATCTGATCGACTCCTTTCAAATATAAAAGAAGAGAGCCCACGTTTCCGTAGGCTCTCCCTTTGGTCGAGGTTTAGAACTTCAGCTTTTCATTGATTTTGCGAATCTGTTTCTCAACCTTTTCCTGGATTTCGGTGTTCCCGGCCTTGATTGCCAGATCCAGGACTTCCTGCCAGTCTTCCAACTGGTCCAGAAGCATACCCTTATACTGGTTGTCTGTCATGCCCATGGGATCATCACCACCATCCAGAAGGTGAGAATTGTTGCGTTCAGCCATAGCTTAACAACCTCCTTCCATAATAGGAGCTGCACTTTTTGCGCATAGTTGATGCTGTATCTTCGACTTCATGATACCATGCTTGGCCGAAGAGTGTCAATTAGGTCTTGACAGGGGAAAGTCCAATGCTCTTACGGTAATCATTGTAGGAGATTTTGCCCTGTTCATAGGCAACTCGAAGTGACTCCTCATCGGGCCAAGGGGATACGCTAATGGACATTCCACCATCCGGCGAAATATAAATGGACACCGACCGATTCCCCTTCGACATAGCGTCATCCACGATGGTGTGAACCTCCTGCCAAGAGGTGATGAAATTACTCTTTTCCATAAATATCATTCTCCTTCTTTGGTAATCAACTCGCTGTGCGGCAACTCCTCAGTGATGTATCGCCCACCACAAAAGCATACAGACAGAGAACTTGGCAAAGAACCACAGAAACTCCCCTATTTTCTGCATCAAAAGCCACGTTATGGGGTGCTTTTCGATCCACTTCTGTTCCTTATTCATCATTTAACCCTCGTGTAATTTACAGAAATGATCGAACTGTGCATTCAGTTCCTCATGGACTCTTCGTTTTGCCTCTTCCATGATCTCATTACTAATGGGGATATCTTTCAAGCTGGGGCCAGTAATCAGCTCATTGTACGGCAGACCCTCAATCCAGTCGCAGAAGGTGTGCCACTCGTCCAGCTTGTGGTTCCGCCGGCTCTTGTAGATGTTGGCCAGCACTTCATAGTTGAGCATGACCGTTCGCCGCTGGTTGTAGGAGGAAGGGAGAAGCTGGATCATCTGCCACCAATACTCTTTGACATGATCTTTAGCAAATTGATCGCCAGTAGATGCCTTTTGTTGATAATCCAGATACAATTCTCTGGCCTTATTAAGCATAGCAATGGTGAGGTTGAGAATATCAATCGGTTCAATTTCGCAGATACCTTCTGTGGAATAGGTCCAACAATCCGTATCTTCACCATTCGCGGAATCGAATAAATGCTCACACGAGAAATCTTCCAGCGTGAACTCCTTCGCTGCAATTTTGTGCATGGTGGAGCAAGAATTGGCCACCGTTCCTACCTTGTAAGTATCAAACTCCTTCCACCAGTACAGCGGAGCCGTCAAGTCCACATAGACCGTAATCATCCGCATGAACTTCCGGTGGTCGGTGCCGGCGTTGCGAAGACGGCTCATCAAATCCGCATCATTAGGGCCGATCCAAAATTCAGAATCATCAAAATACGAAGCCAGAATATGACTTTCCCTCTGAGCTGGAGCAACATATCTCCAACTGGAATCACTCTTCTCCCAAGAGTTCATCGGATTGCGCATACCTCGAATAGCGTGCTCCCAGCCAAGGACTTCGGTGTTTTCAATTTTCAGCATTGGGTTCAACTCTCCTAACTTTCAAATTTTCATCAGCGACATTATGCTCCGGAATGATACTCATACTGACCAACCTACCAGAATCGACAACAGTGATATGGTCCTCCACATGCGTCTTGATCCTGGTATAATATCCGCCAACGAAATACTCGTTTCCAGGGAGAATATTCGTATCGAACAATGATACCACGCCTTTGAGTCCGTCCTCCACCTTGGAAATATCAGCATGTCCGATTATTTCATCCATATCGAAGTTGTAGGCTACCGGGATTTTCTCGGGGAACGTGATCTTGCAGTCCGGGGCAAATTTTCTATTGCATTTATCCACGGTGCCAAATTTTAAGACCTGACCTTCAAACTTAATACCCATTAGTTTCTCCTTTCAAACAGGCGTAGAGCCTTCTAATCGAATGAATATCCCATATTCATTAAAGTTCGGATCGCCGAGCGTTGCTCCTGAGAACAGGGCAACGACTTCTTCCATGGTCAACTCAACGATGATGTTGCCATAACAAGACGTGCAGCGTTCTCGGTCTTCCGCTGTCTTAATGATCAGCATCGTTTTCTCCTTTCAAATATAATGCCTGAGCATCTTCATCCGGAACGCACCTAATGACAAGCGGACCCCATACTAAAAATTGTCCAAAAATCATATGTCCAAGATGAAGAAGCACATGGTCGCCAATCGTTTCATCTCCGGTAATGCCGATAACAATATCGCGGACGTCTTTAACGTCGTTGCTTACCATGGTGTAAGAAGGGTTTCGCGTCCAGTCTCTCACAACGAACATCAGTTTTCTCCTTCCATAATCTCTCTGTAACGACGGACATTTTCTTCCTTGATGATTTTGGTATTAGGATAAAAGTGGTCCATGGCGTCGAGTTTCATTCGAGCGACTTCACGGTTGCCGTAAATATCTTCCCATTCATACCACTTTCCGTCTACCCAGGAGCCATCATGTTCCAACTTACAATCAACATACCGACAGGGATGCCATTCGTTATTCATGAGATTCTCCTTTCATCTTCGCATTCCACTTTTGGATCGATTCCGCTCTAGACTTCCGTGACCTCTCTAAAGAGATGGGGCAGTCCGGATTGATGCACCCGCATAAATATCCATCCCGCGAATGCCAAATATGTGCCGGGCGTCCGCATTTGCAACGAACTGCTGCTATCTGCTCATTCTTCATAGATGATGAGCGCACGATCCACGATGATTGATTCCGAAGGAACCCCATTCGTAAACTTGAGCGTCAGGTTCATGCTCTGATACTTGATGTCGATGACCTTTTTGTCAGCGATAAAAGCATTGATCGAGCTTTGAAAGGCCGCAGGGTCATCATTCGATAAAATACAAACTTTCATGTGTTTCCCTCCTGATGGTGTTTTGCCATCTCTGTCAACAAGGCATTCTCCTCATCGCAGAACTTGATCTTCGACGGGTCTACCCTCCGGACGCCGTCCGTAAACTCGACGATACCGTAGACCTGCCCAATCTGGCCTCCAGGGTGACCACCCCGCAGCGGACTCGCATCTATCACATTGGACCAATGCTCCCAGCAATGGAAATATCCAAGCTCGCCATCTACCTCACAGAGCCGGGTTTCCCATCTGATTTCACAATTCAATCCAGCCATAGTCTTACCTCTTAAATATAATTTTTCGTCCGTACCCTACTTAATGTCCGCAATAGACTCCACAAAGCAGTTATAGTAGGTGTAGCGCTTCCCCTCATAGTCAAAGAGGACGTAGCCGCCGTCATTGCCCTCAATGTCAATTTTCCCAGTGTACTGTGCAATGATCTCACCATCTGCCGTATAAATCGTCACCGTCCGTTCGAGCCCATTGTCCAGTTCGCTTTTCTGGTCGGTCATTGCCCGTTGACCGCTGGCGGTATTCTGATAATACCAGCGCATCCCGGCAAAGAGTCCGATGATGAGGAGCATGGCGGCTACAATGCCAAGAACCTTCCAGACAATCTTTTCAAATATAATTGCTCCAAAGATGCCAAACGAAAGAATAAAGAGAGCAAGAATCCCAAAGAGAACCCATCCCTGAATCGTCATAATGTTCTCCTTTCACTGATCCGGAGTGGAGCTGCTGTTTTTGTTGCCGTAAAATATGGCCGCAATAAAGGCTTGGGTCAGCCGCATGGCCTCCTCCGGAGTTGCTTTCGCCGCCAGGGTGCTCCGATAAAAGAGAAGGGCCGTTTCCGCAATCGACCCAATGGCGCTGATAAACTCTTGTAGCTGCTTTTTATCCATTGGCAGTGCCTCCTAATAATAAGAAAAGACCACCCCCAAAGATGAGGGTGGCCCCGATTTGCGTTTCAACAATAGTTTTTCTCAAAGTCTTCCAGAATATCAATGAACTCTGCCGGCAGATACTCTATTGCTTTCAGTCTAAGGTCGTTCGGGACGCCGTAATAGGCTCCCGCGATCCCGCCGGCAATGGCCGCGATCGTGTCGCTGTCCCCACCGAGGGAGACCGCGATGCGGATGGTATCTTCAAAATTTTCCGACTCCAAAAATGCCTCGATTGCTTGAGGGACAGATCCCTGGCAGCTTGCGTCAAAGCGGTACTTTGGGCGGATCTCGTCGATTGCGAAGTCCAGAATATAATATTGATCTTCGATTCGCTTTTGGATCATGCTTTTTGTCGCGCCATTCAGTGCACCCCAAGTAGCCAAAGCCGCAGCCTCCGCGCCTTTTATCCCCTCTGGATGATCGTGACTGACCTGCGTTACTGCTTTGGCAAGTTGGATACATTCTTTTTCCGTTTTGGCAACATAAGCCACCGGGCTTACCCGCATGGCGGAGCCGTTTCCGTAGCTCCGGTAGGGCCCCGGGTTCTTATGGTGGAGCCAGAGGTAGAATATCTGTCCGTACCCGGCGTTAGGATACTTTTGCCCAATCTCCTGCATACACCGAATAGCATGATTGCTGAGATCAGTATAGTCGCCGTTGCATTCCAGCAGAGCCTTCGCAATGGCAACCGTCATGGCGGTATCATCCGTAAACCCGCATTGGTCCGTGAACAGTTCAAAATCCTTTGACTTGTGGTTATGCCGTTCAAAACGGGAACCGACAATGTCGCCGATAATTGCTCCGAGCATGTACTTTCACCTCTTGTTCAGTAGAATATAGGGATGAGCAAAACTCGTGTTTTATAAAACGCTAACGCAATATATAGAAACTGTGTGCGATTTTCTACACCGTATATTGTGCCTCTCTATAAGCGAAATGGAGTTTTGCTCAACCCTAGTAGAATATAATAAGGTAAGGTCACTTGTCAATTTCCAGGATGTGCGCCGCGATCATGTTGGCAGTATGCGTCCAGAGGATGTTCGGGCACATGTGAACAGCTCTTGTGTAGTCATTCCATTCCTTCTGGTCTACAAAGGCGCCCATGTGATAACGGATGCACAGGATTTCTTCCATGGTAAGGGACAAATGCTGAGAAAGCAGCATCACCGACTTCTCCCCGTGCCCTTTGAGAACCGCATCGGGGTCGTACTCCCACTCGCTTTCATCAACAAGAGGGATCGGGGCACTGCCACCATAGAAAGTCGCGTCAACCGGATGCCGGTATTGATCCTGCTTGCAAATATCATGGAACATGCCGATGATGTAAGGCGATTCCGGGCGTCCCCACAGCAGGCCATTCCGCTTTGTGAGCTCTACCAGAGAGATGGTCACATTCAGACTGTGCTCGAACAGACCGCCCTCGTATGCTCCATGGTATTTGGTGCTGGCCGGGGCCGTAAAGAAGCCGCCTCCTTTCAACCTCTCAACGATGCTCTCCGGAAACAGATGCAGAGCAGGCTCCATGCAACTGCGAAAAGCGAAAACGCGACTTTCAACATCGCTATGGTCTGACGCAAATTTAATTTCGTCATTCATCGTCTTTCTTCTTTTAGAGTTTAATTTCAAGCTGCTCACATTGGATGCAGAATCCTCTGTCCTTCATCGCAAGCAGCTGTCGGGCCTTATTGACTGCCCAGGGGTCATCCAAAGGCAGGTTCATACCAGTCGAGTGGTCGAAGTCTTTGAATTCTTCTGCATAGGGAACCTTGGCGGCGATGTCGGGGTACTTCTTCTGAAGCTCTTCCAGCTCCGTAGCCCATGCCGACCAGGTGCTATCCGAAATGAGGTTATCATCCATTTTGTAATAAATGATGCTGTGAACGAGAATTTGTCTCCGCCTGCGGTTAAGCAGCTCTGCGACGTCTTTCCTGTTCATGACTCTTGGGGTTCACCTCCAACGGCTTTGTGGCCCAACCGACAAACTTGCCCTCATTGAAGTTCTTCTTCTTGGACAGAGCCTTGCTGATGGCGAGGTCAATCCCGGAAAAGCTCTTCAGGTGGTAGTAGTTGAGATCCCGGTAGGGTGTGTTCAGCCGGTCAATCCGTCCGGCCGCCTGCGTGGCAACCTTGTAGGAATACTGCTGCGAGTAGAATATAATGGTGTCCGTGGTAATGCAGTTCCAACCCTCACAGCCGGCGGTGTACTGGACGAGGTACACCCACTTTTTTCCGGTAGGGATTTCCTGGTGCTTGTGACCGTTCCACTCCGCAACCTCCGTACCCTCCGGATACCCGAGTGAACGCAAAATATCCAGCTCATAGTCGTAGCTGTAAAAGATGATGGCCCTGGGATGGTCCTCCATGATTTCCAGTATCGCAACAGACCGGGATTCATCCGAATTGGTCACCCGGCGAAGCGCCATGCAGAGTTCGGCTGCGGTTTCAATGGGCCTGTCCTCCCAGGGATTCCATCGCGTCCGCATGATGTCCTTATACCTGGAAATATCATACGAAACCCGGATGTCCTCATGATGGGATACTGTCTGCCGCTTGAAATCCATGTTGACCAGAATCCTGTCCCGAAGCCGGATTAGCCTTCCGGTATTGCGGTAGCCATCAACCTTCGGGTATTTGGCCCTCCAATCGTAGATCACATGCTGGTCCACAAAGTCGGTCTTGTTGCGGTAGAACCCGTTGGCGATGAAGACCGGAATATAATCCTGCCAGGTATCGCCAGGCGTGGCCGAGAGCAGAAGCCAGTCATTCGACTTTACGATTTTGAGGAACGCCTTGGTCCAGGCGCCATACCCCACCACCCGCTGTTCATCAAAGATAAAGAAGGCATCCTTGATGTCAACGTACTTACCGATGTTGTTCCAGGAGTCGATGACCACTTTGTTTTTGTAGTAGTTGGCCTCCAGAGTGGGGGAGAGCAGGAACGGAGCCAAATCGCCCTGCCATTCACAGGTGTCCCGTTTTCGTGCAGTGGTGATGATGTAGAGGTCTCTGGGATTCTTCATCGGAATATAATCGTCCGTACCCACTTTGCCGCCCTCTTGCACATAGTAATAAGCGAGGCCGGTCCGGGACTTCCCCGAACCAACCCCGCCGCAGAGGATACAGCCGTTTTTCATCCGATTCAGCGCTTCGAGCTGGTAGTCATATAACTGGATGGCCACGGGGCATCACTTATCCTCTTTCTCAAGATACTCGTCCGTCCACTTTGCAATGACATTGTAGTAGTTGCCCTTGTTGCCGAGAGCTTTCTTCGCAATCGCCATAGCAAGCCCCTTCTCCGGATCGAACTCGTCGTAAACGGCTTTGACCACAGTCTTGGTGCCGTCGGCCCAGAAGACGATAGTGGCAGGCTCGTTGAACATCACGTCCAGAATCTCCGGGACAAGGGCGCTATCGTCAAACCTCCGCAAGGCCTGAACCATAGCGCGATAAGCTGCCGGCGGCTGATTCATCTCCTGGACAGACTCGTAGTAAATCTTGCTGCGCCCCCGGGGCAGAAAGTTGCTTCCAGCAACGCAGGTTTGACAGACGGGTGCTCTAAGATAATTGTCGCGCACGCAGTCCTTGCATCTTGGCCATTTATTCATGTTGCATCCTCCTTAAACAAATCTATAAACGTCCGAATGGTTCTTCTTGTGTGCCATACATCAGAGAAATACATGGGCGTGAACCAGTAATTTTCCATGCTGTCGCCAGGGGTCATTGGCTTCGTAAGGGCGTTTCCGACCTTGATATAGCCAGCGACCCCGAGCAGGGAGATCTGAATATAACACATCAGTGCCACCAGTTCCTCGATGTCCTGTCCGATGATCAGAATGTGGTTCTGAAAGTTCAGGCCCGCATCTTCCAATTTGCGTCGGGCGGAATTGATTGCGGCAATTAGATTTGCTCCTGCTCCACAGCAGCAGTCATTGATGGAAACATAGCCCTGCTTGTCAATCTGCTCAACAAGGTCGTCCATCGTGATGTCCGCCATCAGTTGGCACACGTGGTATGGCGTAAATATCTGTTTCAGCTCCTCATAGTCGAGGTGCAGATCCATAAACATCTCGCCGAGAAAGTCCTGTTCCGGGTTTTCATCCAGAGCCAGGACCACAGCGGCATAGAGTTTGGGGAAAATATGCTGCTGAGATTCTTCGTATTTGTTGATGATTTCCAGATACCGTTTCTCCCGCTCATCATAATGGGCTTTATCCACGGTATTGGACATTGCGCAGGCCACCATGACGATGAAATCCCTCCAAATATCAATCGGGCGACATTTTGGAGAAAGCAGCTGCTGAAAATTGGAGCGAAACTCGTGATAATACTCGCTCTTTCGCGTCGACGGCCTGGCTGGAATGTACTCTTTCCGGACGGGACGAGCCGATTCCAGCATCTGTGTGATGGGTGTTCTTTCTTGCCCAATCGCTTTGGGCGGAACAGCCATGGGAGGTTTCCACGGTTCCTCCATGGACTTCGGTTTTGCCCGTGTTCTCGGTTTCTGCTGGGGAGGCGTGGAAGGGTTCTTCGTTTTCTTCTTCCGGGAATTTTTCCAGAATGGCTTCATTCCACACCCTCCTTAAATATCATGCGGCAATTTACCTCATTTGCCATGGTTTTTCTCCTTTCAAAAATAGGAGAGGGCGCCGGCTATCTCCTTATTCACCGACGCCCCCACATTGGTCTTACTCCTCCGGATACTCGTCGCCGGCGTACTTCTCGGCGAACTCATCCTCTTCGATGACCACGTACAGCGAACGCAGGTAGGCCTTAACGCCGCTCTTCTCGTTCTTGGTGCCCTCCTGAATCACCCAGTTGTAGGGGCGGATGGTCAGGTCCACATTGCGGATCTCCGCGAAGTCGAGGGTGTCGATGGACTCCTCATCCAGCTTTACCTTCTTGCGCTTGGTAATCATGTAGACCGTGGGCGGAATGTTCTCAAAGCTGACCGCCACCTGAATATAATAGCGGGGCTCCTCGCCGTCCTCACGGGGCGGACGAACACGGACATTCCAGCCGTCATCGATCAGCTTCTGGGCGTCTGCGGCATCTTCGATGTAGACGCAGAAGTTCCGCTGTCCGGCGCGGTTGTACTTGCTCTCTCTGCCGGAGAAGTTCCGGAAGAGCAGGCGGGCGTTCTCGATCACAAGGTTCTCATTCACTCTGGGATTAGCCATAATAAAACTCTCCTTTATTTATCGTTGATTTGGGAAAGGTGTTCGCAGATAATCGTGCCCCTGCGGAGCAATGCGACTTCCTCTTCCAGCTTCTTGACGCGGTTCAGTAGACGGCCCTCATAAACCATGGCTATGAAAGCCAGCAAAACCGCCAACACGACATTGACGCCGCATAGGAAGAACCGCTTGGTGGCGGCGCAAATGAACGCAGCCAGAACGTCGAACCAGAATATAATCAGCACGATGCTCATCGTCTTCACCTCACATCAAAGGCGGTAGCGTCATCGCCATGGGGCTCCCCGGGGCCGAACCAGGGTGGCGTGTCATCGTCCGCTTTCACATAGGGGTCGTCGGATACGAACCACTCGAAGTCTCCGTATTGGGAAATATCCGCAACGGCGGCGTCCACCATGGCATCGTAGTACCCCCGGTCGATGCCGTCTTCCTTACCCAGATGCTTGACCATCTCGGACTCCAGCCAACGGTAGCCCTTGGCCCCGCCAGCAGAGGCATAGCTCTTTTCGCCGGTCTTTTTGTCCACGACCTCCCGCAGCAGCAGACCGCCGTTGCAGCCGGGTTTCATAGGACAAAAGGAGCCAACCTTGCCGATGAAAATATAATTGTGGCCCGGTTCGATTTTGGCTTTCAGATCCGCAACGACCTCGTCATAATCCATGGGGTACTGTCCCTCTTTGTCCGGCCATTTTTTCCGCAGTGTTTCAAGCTCTTTCTCATACTCGGATACATCCGGCAGGGTCTCGTTCGTATCCAGGTACAGCGCGGTGGTGACCGACTTGGTCTCGCACATATCCTCGAACACGATCTCTTCCCTGGAGAACAGCTTCTTGAACACGTAGGGGATCTGGAACTGGGTGCCGGTGGCGTTCCATTCGCCGGGGTGTTTCCGAATATCACCGGGCACATAGCCGTAAGCCAGCTGGCATTTCTCCGCCGTGGCGTACTTGGCGATGTAAACGGCGTTGTTCACCAGGCACATCCGGTCGTAGGTAGCCTCGTGCTCAAAGGTATAGCCGTACTTCTCACCGTACTTCATCACAAAGTCGATGATGGCCGGCGTTGCGTCCGGGATTTTGATGGAGTCCGTCTTGATGTGGGCAACAGTAAAGCCCCGTTTCTGGACCTCGTGCTTGAGGTTGACCATAAACAGGGCTCCGCGCTTGGCGACGATATTGTCTTTGTTCCGGTTGTCCCGGAAGGGATTCTCGAAGTTGGCCGAGGTCAGGCCATAGACCGAGTTGATGGCGATTTTCAGTGCCTGGGCCAGAGCGTCTGCCGAACCCTCATCCGTCAGATACTTGGCCAGTGCGCCGTTCAGCATCTTCCGGGCCTTCTCAAAGTTCTTGTGTTTGATCTCCACACGGGCGTCCTTGATCTCCTGGAACCGCTTGGTGTACTCGGGGCCGAACAGCTCCTCCGCGATGATGCTGGAGGGGTGCATGGAGGCAATGTCCAGCAGGGCGATGTCGCCGTACATACCCGGCTCGGCATAGACGTAGCCGCCCTCGCCAACCTCCTCACCGCGATAGAGGGACTTCCCGCCCTCGAATTTGTATCCGGGGAAGATGGGGCGTCCCTTTTTGTCAAAGGCGGTGAACTCGTCGAACTCGGGTTCTCCCATGGTAAAGGGCAGGTCCCGGTTTGGATCATGGATCTGCGTCGTGTCGCCCATGTTTCGATAATTAAACTGGTCCTGGGGGCGCTTGTTGCCGCCAAATATAATTCTGGTGGTGAGGGAGTTGGTGGTGTCATTCACCGTCATCCCGGCCACGTCCGCCAGGATCTCCCGGGCCACAAAGTCGGCTTTCCGGGCATTAAAGACGGCCTCGGTAGCAATGACATCGTTGTCGCAGTATTCCGCGACCTTCTGCCACATCTCCTCCGGAACCGGCCGGTCCCAGGGAAGACCCAGCTCCTGGTGATGAAGACCCAGCTCGATCTCCCATTTCTTCAGGCTCTGCTTGACCGAGCAGAAGTCATACACGTCCGTATAAGAGACGTTGTAGGCCTCCCCAAAGAAGCAGTTGGCGCTTCGGGCCTTCTTCTCGCTGTTGATGATCTTCTGGGACAGGTTGTAGAGCTGCTCGTTGGTGTAACCCATCAGCCGGGCGTACAAAATATGATTGTCGTACCGGCGGCAGTTGAACCCCACCAAACGGAACTTCATCAGCTCCTCGATCTCCGTGGGCTTGGGGTTGATCATCCGGACCACGGTTTGACCGGGGCCTTCGATCTTCCAGTTCACCAGGAACAGATTGGGGAATACCTCTACATCATAAAAGACCAGCTTGGCCTCGTCGTTTTTCACCCCCTGCCCGTCCTCGGCGGATTTGAAGGGCATCTTATTCACCAGCTTGATGCAGTATTCCGCCTGGTTGGTGCTGTTGGCGGCGAAGGCCAGGACCGCGTTGCGCATATCGGTGACGTCGTAGGGCATACCGCTCTCATAGGCGTCCGTCAGAATCTTGTGGATAAAGTCGATAGAGGGCTTAGTAGCCGGATGGATTTCCTTATTGAGGTTTCGCTTGATCTGAACTCTAAGCCCTTTTTCGCTTTGAATGACTTTGGAATTTACCACATTGTTTTCTCCTTTCAACGGTAATCCAGAGCTTATCGTAGCGATAGGCAGGTTGTTGCATTTGGAGAGCTTGCGGCGCAGGGAGCTGTTGCCGGTAAAGACCTTGACCTCGATGTGGTCGTCGTAAATCCGGCTGAGCCGCGCCGGGTCTCCGGAATAAATATAATGCAGGTGGATGCCGCAGCCACTCTTGCTTACCTCCGCATAAGTGGCCGGCCACTTGCTCGCCTCGGCCAGATTCCGCTCAAAGGACTTCTGGCCCTGCTCGTCCGGAATATCAAAGTCGATGACGATGTGGTTTTCCGGGAGCTTGACGTAGTGCAGCTTGCTGGTGTCCAGGGCGGACAGCTTTGTCCGGACACGCTCCCATTTGTTACGGGGCGTGCCTTCTCCGCCTGCATACTGGGCGGGGCAGTCGGCGCAGTCCTTGTCAAACGCCGAAGCCTGCCCCTCCACAAAGTCGATGGTGGGGTGAGGGGGCGACACCGGCTTGTCCTCCGGCGCCTGTTCCTCAAATTTTTCCGTCCGAAACCCGCTGTAATAGTTCCGAACGCGGGACCCGTCCCCCATGCTGAACCGCTCCTCGTAACACCGGAAGTAGTTCTTCAGCTCCTCCTTAAATATCATGCGGGAGACGGGGTAGGGCACCTTGGCGTCCTCGCAGTAGACCTTATACATCTCCCAGGCCGACTTCAGGGACACGCCATCGTCCCGTTTGAACACATGATAGGAGTCCACGATGAAGTTATAAAAGTCATTGGAGGCCCCCATCATGGCGATGGGAATATAATCGTTGTAGTAGTCCGGGTCCTCCAGATAGACCTCCTGACAGTGATAGGCAATGCCGCCCAGCTCGAAGGGGATTTGCCGGGTCAGCCTCCGGTACTCGTCCGGCGGAACCTTGTCCCCGGTGGGCGTCACGTCGATCAGCCTTCGGATGACGCCGGATTTCGCGTCCGTAATCTTGACCGGCTTGTTGGTTCCCATGATGAGGAAGCTCTTAAAGCGGTTGGAGTAGGCGGAGCGGAACTTTTCGTTGACAGTCATCATCTCGTGGGACACCAGCGAATTGATGCGGGTGTTGTCCTCGATGCGGGAGAGGTCGCCGTCATGCTGAATGGCCACCAGCGGATTGGCGCGGAAGGCCTCCAGAGCAAAGGCGTTGCTGGAGGAGCCCAGGTCCTTGGCGCTGAAGCTGGTGTGGTATCCCTCGAAGAGCTGCATGATCACATTGATGATGGTGCTCTTTCCGGTGCCCACCGCTCCGTAGAAGACCAGAAACTTTTGCAGCTTCTTGGACTCCCCGGTAACGATAGCCCCGATGCACCACTCGATCTTGTGCCGCTCCTCGGGAGAATATAATGTGGAGACCAGACGCTCCCACGCCGGAGTCTCCCCCGGCTCCAGGGGGTAGGGGAGGGACTTGCTGGCGTAGTCGCGCTTGGTCACTTTCGTGTTGGAGAATATCAGCTTTTCATCGAGCATATGGAACTGGTCTTTCATCTGCTTCTGGCAATACTTGTGCCAGGTGTCGATCATGCCAGTTTCCGCGTCCCACATATGGAGGACGCGAATGTTGCCGTCAAAGCGCGTGCGGTTTTCTTCTGCGTATCGGTCCAGCTCACGGTCGATCAAGTCGACCGCGTCCTGTTCATCAGTCGACCACATACCCCGTTCGTCAATCCAGATTGCATAGAAGTCGCCGCCTCTGATCATGAGGTCGCTACTTTTCTTGATGATAAACTTGGGATAGATCTCGATGATGCCGCGTTTCCCGCTGCGCGTTGAAATCATCAAGAAGTCCAGCATCGGGTCACTTACTCTCCTTTATCATACTCCAGCTTTTTCACACGGACCGAAAGCTGGTAGACCTGTTCCTCCCGCTTCCGGTTCTCCGCCGCCAGGGCGTAAACGCCCACAACTGCGGCAACGGCGAGCACGGTCAACATGCTGCTTTTACGGCTCAGCTTGGCCACCCGCTTCTCAAAGGCCTGGAAGTTGTGGTTTACCAGGGCCGTCAAGTCCTCCAGCGTGCAGATATCCACGAATTTTCCCTTTTTACTCATGCTAAATGCCTCCCTCCCTGATGATTTCGCGCAGGTAATAGTTCATCTGATACCAGATTTCCGTGTTCCGCATGTCGCGGCCGTTGTCCACGGTAAAGAGCCCGCCTTCGCCGTTGCGTCCGTACCCGCGTTCCAGGAACCGCTCCAGCGTCTGATCAACAAAATATCGGTCAAACTTCCGGTCGTCCATGGAGCCGAGCCCCAGGCTCACCAGCATACTCCAGAACCACTGCCCCGTCCGGTCTCCGGCGTCGGGGTCGTCCATGATGTGCTCCTCGCAGCGGATGGCGAGGGCGATCATCATTTCCAGAATGCTGCACGGGCGGTCGTCCAGGCAGGACGCGACCATGGCGTCAGAATATAATTGCTCGCGACCGAACCGATATCTAAGGTCGATGCCGTCTTCGGCCCGGTTGCCGTCCATCGGAATCGTATAGGTGAATTCCGTATCGTAAAGCCGCGCAAACAGCTTACGATAGGACTTGTTAGAATATCGGTCGTCGACCACGAGCTGATACATCCAGTCAAAATACTGGTCAATCAGTTCATCCCGGGTCAAGCGTCAGACCTCCCTTTCAAATTTTCGGAGGAAGGGTGGATCGGAACTCCGCGTAGCTGCGCAGGTCCCGCAGGATCTCGTAGTCGCACCGCTTGGGGTCGCTCCGGACAAAGACGGAATCCTCCTCGTACTCCCCGAAGTGGTTCAGAGCGTCCCCAACAATATCCTTCGGCTCGTCGATGATGACCCCGTTCTCATCGGAAAGGATGCCGTCGTCAAAATAGGTCAGGCTGATCTGGGTGTAGCCATCCATCTCCCCAAATTCCCCCGGGGAGATGACATAGGGGGCCTCCACCTCATGCTCCGGCTTCGGGGGCACCGAGGTGCGGGAATATCCAACCCGGCTGACCATCTTGGCGTAGTCGTTGATGTCGCCCTTCTCCTGGTTCTTGTTGGCCGCCAAAACCGTTTTGGGCGCCTCCTCCGGCTCGTCCTCTTTGGCCAGATGCTCCTTCAGAGCGGCGATCTCCTCCTTCAGCTGCTGCTCCCTGGCATAAAAGGCCTGCTTGGCGGAGTCAATCTCCTGCTCGGAAAGCTCGTCGTACCGCGTCTTGGCGACATACCATGCGGAAACGCCCCCCAGTGCGGCGCCTGCGAGAAAGGCCAGCGCTGTGCCAAGTTTACTCATTGTAGTCCTCCTCTTCGTCTTTAGTGCTCATGACGGTAATGGCAAGGCCCCCGAACAGCAGCGCTGCGCTGATCAGGAGCCCGCCGGTGATGTGGCGTTTTCTTCTGGTGTTGACCGCGTAGTCCAGCATGGACACCAGATTTGCAAATCCCTCCATACCGCTTACCTCCTGGACAAAATGGTGACGCCGCCGACCAGGCAGAGTCCCGATACGGTGGCCAGGGCGTAGGACAGCAGGGCTTTGATGCAGGTTTTCATAATGCGCGCCTCCTTTACTCATAACTGGAAAAATAATGCGCCCCCACCTGGAACAGGGGGACGCCGTAGGAATGATAGTGGCCAGTCCGGAAGAAGACCACCTCGCTGTTCGTGCGGTTCTCCAGCTCCTCCCGGACCAGCTGAACCAGCTCTTCCTTCACATAGCAGCGCTCGATACGCTCTCCATACATGCCGGCAAACTGGTTCTTCTGATAAATCACGTCGTGGACATTGCCGGGAAACCGGGGGTCGTCCACCCGGTTCAAAATGGTGTCGATAACCAGCCGCTGGCCCTCCTCCGGCTCGCCTTCCGCCTCCGCCATCACGCAGAGGGCGATCAGGTCGATCTCCTCCTGGGTCAGCGTGACGGCGTTGGGCTCTTCCATCGGTTCCTCCGGCTGGACGACAGGGGCCTTGGAGACCACAGGCTGAGGAATATCAGCCCGTTTCTCCGTCAGGTTGACCTGTTCCGCAACCGCATGGACCGGGGTGGCAACCGGCTCCAAAGCGGCGGCAGGCTCATACTCCACACAGAAGGACGCTCCGGTGAGCATTACGGCTGCAAGCAGCAGGGTCGCCAAAAATTTCTTCATGGCTCAGCCCTCACAGCGTCTGGTGGGTGGCCAGCGCGTCGGTGATGTCGCCCACCACGTTGAAGTCCAGGATAAAGGACCGCTCGTAGCCGTTCACGAAGTCCACCGCCTTCTCGCGGCACACCTCGAACATGCCGAAGTCCACAAAGTTGTCCCCCATGGGCTCTCTGGGGTCATAGATCCAGCCCACCACGGCGCCGGCCTTGGTCAGGCGGAAGCCCAGCATCTCATAGACCTCGTTGAGGAACAGGTGGCCGCGGGACTTGAGCCGGTCGTTGGCCTGGGCCTGAAGGGCCAGCAGGTAAAATTTGTTCTGCTCGGCATCCTTCATGTAGGCGGGGTGGCCCTCGTCAAAGATACGGGCATAGGGGCTGTACTTGGAGGGGTCCCAGCCCTCGGCGGCTACGTCCACCGTCTCCTTGACCTTCTTCTCCTTACCATTCTCGTCCACCACCGTGGTCTCGATCTCCTTGGCCTTGATATTGTAGCGCAGCTCCTTCTCCACCTGCTCGCCGAACCGCTCCAGCACACGGCCGCGGTAATCCTTAAAGTGTTTGTCCAGGGTGGCATAGGCCGCCGCCAGCGCCATGTTGCGCTTTCTCATGAGCTTGTGGCTGGTGAGGATGCAGGTGATGGACGCCGCGCCCAGCAGAACGGCGGGGGCATACAGCCTGATGTACTGGAAGCCGGTGTGGGCGTAGACCTGCATACGGTCGCCGCGGGCGTCCTCCTTGGTGTAGGTCTCTCCGGCCTGGGTAACGCCGGAATCCTCGGCGCTCTGAATCCGTTCGACGTCGTCCTGGGTCTTCTCTGCCACCTTGAGGGCCTTGGGAGTGGCTTGGCAGGCCATGACGGCGCTCACCACCACGCCGACCACGCCGGCGGCAACCAGGATTTCAGGGCTCTTCTTCTGAAGCTGGAACCCCACCTTGTTGAAGGTCAGGCTCACAGATTTCATGATTTCATTGGTTTTCATCGTCAAATATCCTCCTTAGAAAATGATCTCGCAATAGATTTATAGATTTTCCCCACGTTCTGGAGATTTCCGTTGAACTCCTCCAGCAGGTCGTCCAGCTTGTCGTCGAATTTCTCGGCGATCTGCTCCTTGGCCTTCTGCACGACCTCCTTCTTGAGCTTGCTCTCGTCGATCCGGGCGACGTTCTTGGCGATCTGGTCTGCCACACCGTCCGAAATCGCGTCATACTGGGCCTTTACCGCCGTGCCCACCCGGCTCTCGATCTCCCGCTTCGCGTCGGCCACGACCTCCTCCGTGGCCCGCTTGACCGCAGAATAGGACTCCCGCTCTACGGCCTTCTGAACCGCCTGGTCGATGACCTTTGCGGGAATATCGATTTCGGTGTTGTTGGCCAGGTTGTCGATGCTGGTGTCCAGCCGGTCGCACATCACCTTCATTTTGGAGTGGACGCCGATGGCGTAGCCCACGCCCACAAGCCCCAAAATGCAGATGCCGACGCCTACAAATGAATCCGCGTTAATCCGCATGGCGCTCCTCCTCATGCTCTCTCATGTACTCGTAATACTCGGTGTCCGTGGCGAACAGCATCCACCGGCCGCATACCAGACCCTTGTAGCCGCTGGAGGTCAAATATCCATACATGGCTGTGGCCTCCTTTTAGTTGATCTGAACCGTCCTCGGAAGCTGCAAGGTGTAGCCTTCCCGGGTCCGGATGACCTTTGCCGACTGAATATCCGTCCAGCCATAGCGGTTGGCCGTGTAATTGCGGCAGGTGATGCCCGCCAGGTCGTAGAGGTCGGCCACTGACGCGATGCCGTAGTTGGCGATGGCCGATTCCAGCTGATCCAGCACCAGCTCGGCGTCCCCGCGGGTCTCAAATATAATGTCGTCATATTCAAAGCCCGCGGCAGCTCTGGGCCGTCCGTACTCTCTGCGGTCATCCCGCCTGTCGTCCCAGTAGGTGAGCCGGGAGCGTCCGTCCCGCTTGCTCCTGCTTCCGCCGATGCGCCCGGAGTCGCCGAAGTGCACAATGCTGATCACGTCGGCGATGGCGTTCTTGATGCCGGGGATAATCACGTCCATCATGATATAGGACTTGACGTTCTCCCCGTCCTCCGGGACAAAGATGTTGACGAATTTCCGGGCCTCACTCTTCTTCCGGGTCTTGGCCGCTCCGGTCACCACCTTTTCCAGCTTCTTTTCCGCTTTTCCCGGTGCGGTAGAATCCGTTCTCTCCCTTGCGCTGTGGGAGTTGTTGGGATACTCTGCCATTACGGTTCCTCCTTGTAAGTGATGGGCTTGGGCTGGGGGAGTGTGATGATATAGCCGTCGTCCGTCTGGACGATCTCCGCCCCGTCCACGGAGGTCCAGCCAATTCTTGTCATCTCGTATTTGAAATCGTGGGTGCTGGCCAGCTCATACAAATCCGCCGCCGTTGCGTTGCCGTAGGTGCTGATGAGGGTCTTGAGCCCGTCCAGCACCTGCTCGGCGTCCTCCCCGGTCCCAAAGATGGGCTCTTCGTACTTCACACGGTCGTACCTGTTTTCCACGGCATACCGGATCGCTCTCCGTGTCGCCAGGCTCCCCAGCGCCATACCGCCCAATAACAACAGGGTGTTCTTCAAAATACCTCTCATGATGCAATTTTCTCCTTTCAAAAGCAAAAAAGGGAAAGCACCTGAAACAGGTACTCTCCCCCGGCGAACCTCTCTTCTGCTTACTTTTCAGAGTTCCCCTCGTCGGAATCCTCCGCAGTCTCTTCGACATCGGTGTACTCGACGTCTACCGCGTCGGTCCCGGCCTTTCTGGCAGCCTTCCGCTCGGCCAGCTTGGCGCCCGCAAACCCCCAGAGCTTCTTCGCCCCGCCAATCACGGCGTAAGCCAGGAAGCCTCCGACGATTCCTGCGACCAGCGCGCCAGCGTTTCCGCTGTCAACGGCCTCATCGACCTCCACGCTCTCGTCCATAACCTCGTTCTCCATCACTCTTGTGTTCATCTCTTCCATGTCAAGTTCCTCCTTGTAAAGTTAGGTTCATTGGATGGTTCTCCATAATAGGAGATGCAATTTCTGCGGATGTCACCAGCCCAGATAGACCGGCGGGACCCGGTGCCCCAGCACCAGATAAGGGACGCCGTCCACCAGCTGGGAGCTGAAGTCCAGCTCGATGTAGCCCTTGTCGATGTCCCACCCCATGGTCTCTCCGATAGAGTCGTCGCAGGGCTCCAGGCCAATCTCCATCAGAAACTCATTGACGGTGATCTTCACCTCGTCCCGCATCCGCTTGTTCAGCGTGTTTTCCGCCCGGCGGAGGCTCTCGATGTCCGACTTGAAGCAGGTGTTGGTCAGCGGGTCGAAGCAGGGGGTCTCGCCCCGTCCGGTGGAAATGAATTCCCGCTCTTTGACATTGGCCTTCTCCAGCTTGTCCTTGGCCACCGCGTCCCGGATGGCCTGCTCCTTCTTCACGCCGACCACCTCAACCGCCTTGTCCCGGTACTCCTTCAACGCGGTCTCCGAAATGGTGTAGGCTGTGACCAGGGCCGCGTTGCGCCGTGCGCTGATGGAACTGGCCCCGATGATGCAGGCCGCGGAGCATACGCCGGTGACGACCGGGGGAATATAACATTTCCAGGTGGTCTTGACGATCTCGCCGGTGGTCAGGCGCTTTCCGTCCCGGATTTCCTTTTCGTCCACCATCCGCAGGGCCTTGGGGGTGGCCTTGACCGCCATCACAGCGGCGGCGGTCATCCCGGCGATGCCGATGCCCGTCAAAATCTCCGGGCTGTGCTTTTTCACGGTTTTCTGCAACGCTTTCAGGGCGTTTGAAATTGCTTGTTTGTTCAATACGCCATCTCCTCTCATAAATATCAATGTTTTCATCGCTCCAGCTTCTCGATCTCATCGAGGAATCCCCTCACGGTTTCGGCCGCGATCCGAAAGATCCGGTGCTGCTGGTCCGTGACGCAGGTCTCGGCGTATAGCCCCAGCTTCGCGGCGAAACGCTCTACCGTCTCAGAGGCCAGTGTCCACGGGTGGTCCCAGACCTGTTGCAGCAGCTCCTCCACCGCCCAGCGGGAAAAGCTGACTTCCTCCGCCTCGTGCCTGGGCCAGTCGGACCTTGGCGGCTCCTCAAAGCCGTTCAGGACCTCCATGAGAAAGAGGATCGCCTGTTCGTTCATGGACAGCGGCTCCTGCAAAAGCAAAGAGCCCCGGTCAGGGCTCCTCGCTTTCCTTTTCTCCATGTTCACGGGCGGCCAGTGCTTCATTTATTTTCTCCTCGATAATCGCGTCCTGCTCCCTTCCGTCAGCCCAGGCGGACAGCAGTGTGCCGATCCCGCCCAGGGCCATACCTACAAAGGACAATACCTTAAATATCGTTTTCGAGTCCATAAAGTCAAACCTCCTGTTAAATATAGATTCTCCATAATAGGAGATGCAATTTCTGCGGAGCCCTCAGAGCTCCATGTCCTCGTATTCACGCTCGCTTACCGGCGGGAAGGGTGCGTCGATGATGTAGCACTCCACCTCGCCGTTGAGCCCGTCGTCTACCACGGTCTTTTGGTGGTCGAAGTCCACCCAGTAGAGCCCGTCCGAAACCATCCAGCCCACCTCGTCCCCGCCGGGTACCGGCTCGATGCCCAGGAACTCGTAAAACTGGTTCAGGGTAATGAATCCTCCGCCCAGGGCAAAGTTCCGGTTGAGGTGGTATTCGGCCTGGAGCACCTGGCTGATGGTGGCCTGAAAATACCGCTCCGAGATGGCGTCGTAGAATAGCCGCTCTTCCTCGCCGGCGTCCTCAAAGTCCAGAGAGGACGACCCGATCAGGGTGCCCGCGTAGATGGGCTGCTTTTTGCTCTTTTCGGCAGCCAAGGCTTCCATGATCCTCCGGTGGGCGTCTACGCCGTGGAGCTCCTTGACCTTGCGCTGGTAATCGTTGTAGGACCGGCTGACCAGGGCGTAGGCGCTGACCAGAGCCGCCTGCTGACGCCGGTTGAGGGCATTTGCTCCGAAAATACACCCGATTACAGCGATTCCCGTGGCCGCCGCCGGTACATAGCATTGCCAGCAGGCTCCTATCGTCTCCATTCGGGTCAAATTTCCGCCATTTTCCGCCTTTTTGACCGCTTTTGCCGCCTCAATGCGCTTGAGGGCCTTGGGTGTGGCCCTGACCGCCAGAGCCGCCGTGGCCACCACCCCCGCCGCGCTGACAACGGTCAATATCGTCGGCGCCGCCTTTTTGACCGCTTTCCCGGCTCCGTGGAGCAGGGTCGTTTTTGCGTTCACGTCCGTATCCTCCTTAAATATAATCAAAGATGTGGTGCTTCCGGCAGATCTCGCAGAACTCCTCCTGCAAAGCCCGGCGCACCTCCACAACAACCGGGACTGCGGGCGGCTCCGGCGTCTGAATGGAATGACCCAGCTCCTGTTCCACGAAATCCACTACCTTTCCGGCCGTACCCTCCAGAACATAGCCGGTATAAGCGGTAATGACCAGCTTTTCCCGCTCTGTCAGCTTGGGCTTGCGGCGGAACCGGCGGTATTTCTTGAGAAGCTCCTGAATACCGAAGTCCTCAGCGGCCTTCTTCCAGTCCAAATGGCGCTTGTCCGCATCGAGCACCACCATGCCGTACTGGATGGCCCGTACCACCTCCTCCACGCTGGCTCCGTACCAGCACATATCTCCGATCAGATTGGTGGTCTTGCCCAGCTCAATCTTGTGCTGGTTGGGGTGCTTGAAGACCGGCATTACCTGGCCGGGAATGGCGTACTGGCTCTTGTAGTCAAACTTCTGGAGCTCCTCAAAAGCCTCGTCGGTCAGGAAGGGGCGGACGCCGCGCTCGCTCAGAATATCAAGATAGGTCTTAGCCATGATGTTTTCTCCTTTCGAGTGTTAAATCTGAATCACTGCGTCGGGATTGAGGACCACAATGGAGTCACAGTCCCACCCATACAAAGCGAGATATAAATCATCGGCCCGCTGGTCTTGGTATTCCTCCCCATACCAGCAGAGTTCAACAGCGTCAATTCCTCGCCGCAGACATTCCACAAAGTCAATTTCCTCCCACATGCCGGGCGGAACGTCTCTCACCATCGGAAGCTGTCGCAGATCGTTCAAATTATGAATGACCGCTACTTTTTCCGGATTTCGCATGATAAACTGAAATGAGGGTTCTGCGGCGCAATCCCGAAAGGAATTCTCCTCGCACCATTTGGCCCAGCCGTAGGACGCACGTTTTCTCGATGCCCATAGACCTCCGTAGGGCTTTGCCCAGGAGTATTTCGTGTTTGCCACCGGAAACCCATGGCTCGGGTCGAAGGCGTCCGCGCCATAATGAATGTAAACTTCTCCAGTCATTGTTTCTCCTTTTCCGTTTAGTCAAAATATAATCCGTCCAGGATGGACTGGGCCGCGTCCCTGGAGATAGAAAAGACGAACCGTGGGTCGTCCTCTTTTGCCGTGGCAGACATCCTCCCCACAAATCTCGCTACTACGGCGGTGGGAGAGTCTCCTTCATGCCTGCCAATCTCCTGGAGCAGCTGTTGCAGGGTAAATTTCTGAATGCTGAGCTCCTCGAAATACTGGTCGTTGGGCGGAGCAAGCTGCATGTTGTGCTCGATGTCACCGATAAGGTCCTGGATGAAATCTCCCATGACCGCGTCGGGATATCCAATTTCCGCTTTCATGGCGTCAGGGCTCGTAGGGGACCTGCTCCACGTCCCCGCCAGGAACAGTCACCGACCGCATCAGCCGCCCGGTCACCTCGTCAAAGTAGATGGTGTCCGCCATGTAGTCCCAGTCCTCGAACTGCTCCGAGATATTTTTGCCACGGGACCGCCGCAGGGCAATCAACTCCTCGGCAATGACCCGCCGCCACGCCCTGGCAACCGGCTTCCGACTCTGGGCGAGGACGTTGTAGAGTCCGCTCTCGGTGAGGAACGTCACCCGCCGGTGTTGACCCGCCACTTCCGATGACAGCACCAGCCTCTCGTCCTCTTCGCAAAGGTTGGTCAGGTTCCAAATATTGTTCGGCCCATAGTCCATCAGCTCAGCGACGTCCCCCGCCTTGAACAGGGGCTCGTCCAAATCCCGATACACCGGGAGGGTACAGGTCTTGAACTTGATCTCGCCCACAATTTTAACTTCCATGCTCATTTTCTCCTTTCAAATATTGCTCCGTTTGTATTCTTTTGCCCGGTCCCGCAGCTGTTGGAACAGAATATCCGTGAGACCCATCGCAAATTCATTGATTTCCGCCTGCTCCCCGTCTGGCAGAGAGGCAATGCTCGACACGTTATAGGTGGCGAATATGGCCCGCTTTACAATATCCCAGCCCGTCTCTCCGGAAATCCGGTTTGGAAACACAAAGGCGCGGTCCTTGGGATGATGATACGAGCGGTTGAACTCCCTTGCCAATTTGAAAAAGTGCTGATGCGCCGGCCGCAGGAAATCCCTCTGTTTGCACTTTTTGCAGTCCGGACCGGCGTCCGTAAATCCGTTCAGTTCGTATCCGCACGACCGAACCAGCTTCGCAATGTCGTCCAGGGTCTTTTCCCCAGCGCCCCTCGCCTTTGCAATGTCGTCGCGGGTCAAATTCAAAATATCCCCTAACGTGCGAAGACCGAGACGATGCGCCAGAACATTGTAAGCGCGTACTGAGAACACATCGTCTTCGAGGTGCTCGCTCCAAAGAACTTCAAGCTCCGTGTCCAGCGGCCGTTTCTCCATGGTAAACTCCTTTCCAAACTTGTTTTTTTCTCCATGCAAAAGCGAAAGAGAAAGTGCCGGACTCGAACCGGCGGCCTCAGACATTTCAGCCTGCGCTCTACCACTGAGCTAACTTCCTCTCCATAATAGGAATTGCAAAATCTGCGAAAACCGAAGAGAGGCAGGTGGGTTTCCGTCTTGCGTTGCCTACTACCACCCTCGCTTCGTAGCTCGCTGTATGCCTCTCCACAATAGAACCTGCGGAATCTGCGGAAGAAAGACAAAAGCCCCTGTTATGGGGCCTCTGCCTCAGAGTCCGACGCTCTTCAATAATTTGTCAAGCTCTTCCTTCGTGAGCTCCAGATCGACGTCCAGATGTACGTGTGTCTTTTCATCAACCACCGTTGTCCGCAGCCGGTTGAGCCGAATATCCATATCGTAGCCCAGCTTCTTACGTACAACGGTCCTTGCGATTTTTGATACAAGTCCTGTTGTAAATTTCGATTCCAGTCTCATTTCGTCCATGCTCCTTTACCTCCTTTTGCGAGCATCGTTCTCCGTAATAGGAGCTGCGAAATAAGCGCAAATATAAAAGGAAAAGCCCTTGTCCGGGCCGTTTCCTTTAATAAATCCAGTTTTCTTTTGCAAAGAACAGCGGAACTGCAATCATCCCGATAAATACCAGCGCCGTGGCGTCCTGCTCCAGGAATGTCGGAACACTCCCGCAGAGCATCAGCCCCACAGCGTACAGCTTGTTCTTGAATGTTTTCATAAACCGCAACCCCTTTCAAAATCAGTTGGTTTCTCATAAAGGAGGTTGTCAAATCGGCGTATGGTCGAAGACCGTCTCCCAGGGCTGCTTGGGTAGGGGCTTCATCTTCAGCGCCCACATGATCTGCCGGATGGTCACGGTGGGGTAGAGGCCGTCCGTACCCGTCCCGGCCCGGCGGTCAAAGAACGCCCGAAACCGGGGGTGCAGATATAATGGGTCCGTCAGCCACTCGTCTACCTCGGCCCAGAAGGTGTGCTTCGTCTCCGGGTCGTACCGCTGCTGAATCACCGCCAGGCCCCGTTCGCCGACAAGGAACAGGGTGCAGTGGTTATAGACCGGATGGTCGCAGCAGTAGCGCTGTCCGTACATGGAAAGATAAATGGGCGGCTTCTCGTAGTGATAGCGCATGTCTGCCTCCAAATATAAAAGAGGAAAAGCCCCTGTTACAGGGCTCCTCCTCTACGTTGGTCATGCTTAGTCGTCGAACATTCTGCACGACGGCTTGCAGTAGGGGTATGGGCCTCCGCACGCTCTGCACCCGGCGGGCGGCATGTCGTTCCGGAAGACCAGGTAGTCATCGCCTCTTTCATCCTGTACGAGCTCCATCGGATCTCCACTCTCATACTCGTACTCCATCTCGTCAATCTCCCATCCGCAGGACGGGCAGGCGTAAATATCACAACCTCCTCTTGGGTCTTCTCTCCGGTCCATCACCGCCCCGCACCGGTTACAGATCGCGAACCCCCGGTTCAGGTAGTCCATCAGTTCGTCTCCTGCCGGCCGAATGACCTTTTTACCCTTCTTACGCATTTGCATTACCTCCTAAGTCGTCCGGGCCTTGCGGCTCCGGCTGATATTGAGGTAAAGAGCGCTCTCTCCTCATAAAACGCCTTGTAAATTTGGCGAGGACTATGGTAAAATGGAGACATCCTTTATGTATGGAGGGGCGAATATGGCTGTTTGTATAGAATGCGGCAAAGAGTTTGATGTTGCCGCCGTGAGACGAAAGCTCAGTCGAGAATATTATAAGGGTGTTTACGACGATCAATACCCAGACGCCAATGTTTGCTATGATTGCGCTCTTCCCGACATCAGCGCCAGTTGGGGGACAGGAGAAGACCAAATCAAAGACATGGGCTCCGGTTGGGACCCGGATTAAAAAAGCAAGAGCCCTTGTCTGGGGCCCTGCTTTTTGGGGTTCACCCGTTTCTTGCCTGTCTCTTTTGGTCAATGATTTTGAAGTTCCTAATCCACTTTTCCATCAGCGCGACAGGCCGCCTCACAACCGCCGCAATCTCCTCTGCGTTTTTCCCTTCGTCGTATAAGCGGCGTGCTCGGCCAATGTCGACCCTCAGAATGAATTGGCGCTTTTCTTCTTCCGTCCATTTCATAAACAGATACCTCCTTGAAAATATCGGGTGTTCTCCATAAAACGCCCCGAATAACTCGCGGATAAAACGAAGAGACTGTGCTGTCTGCACGGCCTCTTCATTTTCTTTTCGAGCCTGTTCGTTACTTTGTCGGCCGAAAACGGCTGAACAGATTCCTGAACGTGGTGGATGAGTAAACCCCGGACTCCTCAAACTTGAATCCCCGTCTCATCCAGATGCCGTAGAACATCAGCGGCAACACCAGTTCCGCGCCGGCCACCGCAATGCGCACATACCGGTCGATCTTCTGCTCCCGAAGCTGACGGTTCTGAAGCTCCTCCTCGCGGGCGCGGTCGGCATCTTTGCAGGCAAGCTCCTCCCTGCGCTGTCTGCCGTCCATCTCCCGCCGCTCGGACTTCTCATCCACGTCGGCCTGGGCCCTGATCTCCTCGATACGCAGCTTGTGCAGCGCCGCCAGATCCCGGATCGCTTTCGCTCTCTCCTCGTTTCCGGACGGAAGGGTCCGCAGATTCGCGAGCTCCGTCTCGATCACATCATCCAACAACGTTTTAATCTCTGCCATATGCTTTTTCTCCTTTCAAAAATCAGAATTGGCTCCATAATAGCCGATGTTATTCGTGCGTACCCGGCGTTCGATGTCTCTTGCGGCCGCAGGGCTGTGGTGCTATACTCATAAAAAGAACTATTATTCTTCGGAAAGGATGGCTTATACCCATGACGATTTATGCTACGCAAGAGAGACCTGGCCGTGTCACGCATAGTTATTATTGGAATGAGTATCGCCTGGAAGATGGCCAAATTGTCCTTTACAGATGTGGACGGAAAAGGATTTTCGATGGTCGGGAAAACGAATGGGTCCATTCCGAACGGCGAAAGACCTCCTGGACCATTGACGATCCTGATTTGCCGGATTGGTTGCACAAGTATATATCGAAATGAAAAGAAAGGGGCGCCCGTTATCGGACGATTCCCTTCTTTTTCGCGTATTTTAACAATTCATCGTCATCTCTGAGAAGGTCGTCGCCCATATCGACCCCTTTCCAAATCATACGGTCTCCCAGTTCCGTCAAGCAGGAGCCGATATCGACCAGCCACTGTGTCATCCAGAGTTTCAATTTCTTCATTACAATACACCTCCATAAAGGCCCGTGTCATTCGTGCGGCAGGAAGTCCTTTACCTTGACCCGGAAGACCACCCGTTTCTTCCGCATAACGGTTCGTATATCCGTATCCAGCTCAAGATATAAATGAGGGCCTTCGTCCGCGAAATCGGAATGGTCCACCCGCAGGTCGCCGACCGGACGATCCTGGAACAGACGCATACCGATCAAAATTCCGATGCAAAGCGCCGCAATCGCCGCAATAATCTCCAAATTCAATTCCTCCTTTGACGCTGTTTTCTCAAATTTTTCACCCGGGAATTTTTCAGGATATCACTCTAACACGCTTTCCGGCCGGCTGCGTATGGAAAATAGAAAGCAAAGGGCCTGCTCAGCCCTTGCTCCTGGATTTGAGTTTCCATTTCAGCTGTTCCAGCTTTGTGGAAGCCGCGTTCCTAACCTCCGGAATGGACGCCAATGCGACCGCCATCGTAACGGCGGGCACGATCACCTGCCCGATCCAAAGCCTCAGCTCCCGGCTTGCCTCGATTTGCTTGTAAGTCATAATGGTATCACCTCCATAATAGCCGCTGCCGTTTCTGCGAAATACAAAAAGGAAAGAGCCCGCGTTTCCGCAGGCCCAATCCTTACTCTTCGTATTCTTCTAATGCTTTTTCCAATTCGATGATGTGCGCTATCCGAAGTATGATTTCATCTAATTCGTCCTCAAGCGCAAAACTGTTTTCCCATAAGTCTTCAAATCCACCCGGGTCCTTGTCATTTTCCCGAATGAATCGGACTAACTGTTTCACAGCATTGAACTTATTGTCCGCCACCTTTTCCAAAATCGTTTTCTTCATGGCATTTCACCTCCATAAAGGAGCCTGCCTATTCCGCGGACTTGTCCTCGTACACAACCCGTTTCCTTAGGGCACTCCATGGAACATACCGCTCCTTCCGGCAGACCGGGCACCAGAACCGGCTTGTCTTTCCGCCGATGTCCACCAGATCGCCGCAGTCGGCCTCCAGCCTGCTCCCGCAGTTCGGGCAGTTGAACCGGTAGCATTGCCGGACAGCCACGTCCACAACCCGCAACCTCAATCCCTCCTCTTGCTCAGCAGCCAGAAGAACCGTCTGTACGCGGCGTAATAGACGTCCCGGCAGCAGGGAATATCATACTTCATCTTCAGCGCGTCATAGGACAGCTCCTCGGTCACGCCCCGCAACAGATAGGGGTAGAGGTCGGGCTCCGCCTCGATGGCCGCCTGCTCCACCATCTCCATGCGCTCCCCGAAGAATATCCGGGACTGGGCGCACCGCTCCGTGGGGTCACCCTTCACCTGCCCGCAGCTCACAAAGACCTGGAGGTCGGCCGGCCGCCTGCTCAGCCCATCCAGGGCCAGTCGGGCCTTCTTCCAAATGGGGTATTGCAGGCAGAAATGCTTCAGCTCGTAGTAGCGGTGCTTGCCGATCCAGTAGGGGTTCTTCTGCGAAAGCTCCGGGCGCATGTCATTTCTCATCGTCGTTCTCCTCTCCAGAAATATCCGGTTTCCTCGTACAATCGCTTTGGCGAGATGTAAAAATTGATCCGGCCGTACCGGGAATCCATCTCCTCAATGCTGGCCACCAGATTGCCGTTCCGGGTCGCCTTGCCGATGGGCAGCCAGCCGGAGATAATTCCGGCCCTCACCCAGGACGCGTCTTTTCCATAAACACGGGCCACCACCGCCACAGGGACGGAGCCCGGATGGAACTCTTGTTCATTCATCGGCGTCTGCCTCCTTTCAACGGCTATTCTAAGGGCGCAGCCCCGTTTTCGTAAAAACAACCTCGGTGGAAAGAAAAAGAAAAGGAGCCGCCTGTTGCAGCGGCTCCCGCCCTTTAGAAACGATTCCTTTTCCGGGCCCAATGGTTGAACGTCTTTCCAACCGTCTTCCGAATCCCGATCCACCAGGCCGGCTCAAACATGGCAATGATATACACCGCGCTGAAAATCGCGCCGATGACTGTCACAATGCCGCTGAGTTTGAGATATCCGCCCCAGGTGACCGGCTTCTCTGTCCATTTCTGCTTGTTCATCCTTGATTACCTCCTAAAAAGTTTTGTCTCCATAAAGGAGACGGCCTTTTGTGCGGATGAAAAAAAGGAAGAGCCGCTGCGTCAGCGGCCCCTCTTTGCCTTCTTGAAGTCGACGAATATGATTTTGTCTGACTTCGGGTGTGTCAGTTTGAGCTGTACCATTTGAAACTTCCTGTTCAGAACCTTCGTCCATAGTGCCGCGCCTGCCGTGGATACCGCGCCCACAACCGCGAATGTTCCGATCGCGCTAAGAATTTTCCTGGTGTTCATAACCTTCACCTCCATAAAGGCCCCTGTTGAATCGGCGCGAAAAAAGAAAAGGAAACGACTTCAGGGTCGGCCCAACGAAAACCGTTGCCCGGTGGGTGCCATCTTTGATTAAGTTATTACTTGGCGGCACGCCTTCGTGTCTCACCGCTGGATTTCCACCAGCATCTATCCGTTTCCTTTCCATAATAGGAATTGCAAAATCTGCGGGGCCTGTTTTCTAACTTAGGTTAAATCGGGCTAATCTAAATTAGAAATATAACCGCCGGAGACAAAAGAAAGAGCCGCCGCGAGAGCGGCTCAATCTGTTTTGGCCTGTTCAATGGTCCTGTTCCAGCATATCAGCGACCTTTTCCGTCATGCTTTCGTATTCGTCCGGAAACGTCTCGCACATCCAGCGTTGGCAGCCGCGCACACCTCTGCCGTACAAAAACTTGCCCCACAGAAATGCTCCGGCTACAATGGCCAGTGTGCCCAAGCCTACCCGTCCGAAGTCTTTTGCCATGACTTTGGTGTTGAGTGCTTTGATTTTGTCCATTGAAATCACCTCCATAAAGGGCTGTGCAATTCCTGCGTCCGAAAAAGAAAAGAGCCGCCTGTTACGGCGGCTCGATCCTTTGTCAAACATCCCTGCTCAGGAATATCTCATTTCCACGACGCCATACCTTGACCGGACGCTTCGACCGCTTGATGGCCGCGGCCAGACAAGACCGGCAGACCGCCGGGGATTTATAATCGGTCTCGCTAAATTCCACCTTTACGATTTTAGCGTCGCCGTTCGTAAACTCCTCGATCAGCTCTTGCAGCTTGTGATAGCCGTTCATCTTTGGTATCTGGTCCACAGGTGTCAGTTTCATGCTCATTTACTCCTTTCGCTTATGGATTTCTCCATAATAGGAGCTGTGCTTTCTGCGAAAGCCACCGGAGCATGGTCATCTCGCAGGGGTAATCCTCGAACCCCAGTGTCTCGCAGGTGATAAGCCCCTCCAGTACGCCGAATATCACTTCGGCCTCGTACTGCTTGTAGGGGAAGAACAGACCGCCCAGTTCCCGGTGGATTGCCCCGCAGCCGGAGCACCGCAGGCGGCGCATGGGAACTCTGGAGGTTTGCCGCCCTTTCGTCCGTACCAGTCTGGGCACGCTGTCGTAGTATTTCAACCGTCCGCCGCACCGGGGACAGGCGGAGCACTCGTTCATCACCATATCCAGCCCTCAAATCTTAATCAAAAATATTGTGTAGGAATATGCTTGACAATTCGTACACTTATCATATATGATTAGAGCGGGCGGCGCAAGGGGCAAAAAGAAAAGGAGCCGCTGATTAAGCGACCCCAATTCCTATTTAGTTCTTTTGCTTGTGTGCTCTGATGATTGCCCTTGTGATCTGAACGCCAGCAATAATCGCCGCGCCAATCATCATACCATGGATCACATTTTTGGCGCCTTGTCTCATTCCTTCGTTATAAAATGCTGTCAAAGCCGCCCCATGCTTATCCAAAAGCAAATTAAGCTCGTCGATTTGTGCATTCGTCATGTATTTCATATAGAACACCTCCATAAAACCCACTGTAAATCTTGCGAAAGGAGACACCCAATGAAGAAACACGTGAACCCAGCCAAGCATTTGCATGAAGTCTATACTATGCAGGGCGGCGTAAAAGAGTACAACAAAAATCAGCGAGCCTGGGGTGCGCTACTATTTGCGGGCAGCGTTTTTCTACTCCATGCGGTAGGCGGCCGTATCGTTGACAAAATCGAACGCCGAGAAATTAAAGCCTTGAAAAAGAGGGATGACCTATGCTGACCCAATGCCCAGAGTGCGAATTGCCAGTGAGCGATAAGGCAAATGCCTGTCCTCATTGCGGATATCCTCTGAAACCTTCTGAAAAAATAAAAAGACCTCGCAAATCCAACAAGCGACGGCGATTGCCGAATGGCTTTGGTCAGATCAGTGAGATCAAAAATCGTAATTTGAGAAATCCATTCCGAGCCATGGTAACTGTGGGGAAAACTTCTGATGGCAGACCCATTTGCAAACCGCTCAAGCCGGAATCATACTTCGCCACCTATAACGATGCCTATGCCGCTCTGGTGGAATATAACAAGAATCCATATGACCTTGGAACAGCCATCACCATGCAGGAGCTCTATGACAAGTGGCTTCCAGAATACGAAAAGACCGTCAAGAGTACAAAGGCGGTGACCAGTGCCTGGCCTTACTGTTCGGCAGTTTACAAGATGCGAGTTATGGACATTCGAGCCCGTCATGTAAAAGGCTGCATGGAAGAGGGCGTGGCCACTGTTCGAGGCAGAGAGCAGCATCCAACAGCCACCATGAAGAACCAAATCAAATCCATGTTTAACATGATGCTGGACTATGCGTTGGAATATGAGTTAGTGGATCGAAACTATTCCAGAACCTTCAACCTCACGGAAGAAACCGTCAAAGAGATCCAGAAAGTAAAGAAGGGGCATATCGCTTTTACAGATGATGAAATGGAATTGCTCTGGAATAATATCGATGAGAAACATGGTATCGACATCCTGCTTATCCAGTGCTACTCCGGCTGGCGCCCTCAGGAACTGGAACTACTGGAACTAAAGGATGTGGATTTAGAGAGCTGGACATTTCAAGGCGGCATGAAGACGGATGCCGGTGAGAATCGTGTTGTCCCCATTCATTCCCGTATTCAGGACCTGGTACTCAAAAAATATCGAGAAGCAGAAGCAATCGGAAGCCCGTATCTGCTTAACTGGGCAGACCCCAACAACCGAAACAAGAAGAACTTTGAGTTGACCTATGCTCGGTATCAGAAAGCCTTCGAGCGTATCCGTGATGAATTGAAACTAAACCCCGAGCACCGTCCTCACGATGGTCGCACCCACTTTGTGACCATGGCAAAACGCTATGGGGTGGACGAGTATGCCATCAAATATATGGTAGGTCACAAGATCTCCGACATCACAGAAAAGGTCTACACGCGCCGCGAATTTACTTGGCTTCGAGAGGAGATTGAGAAAATAAAATAGACCTTGCCAAGCTCGCTTTCAGTGTAGGAGTATAGGTGTAGAAATAAAATCAACCACATCAAGAAGTGTAGGAATATGGTTGTATGAATGGTACAGAAATAATATACGAATTACCTACACTTACCCGCTTTTAACTACTCTTATCTGTTCTGAAAACCATTGGTATTACAGCAGTTAACAGCACTTAGAAGCAGGTAAAAGTGTAGTTAGTTTCTATTATATAATTTCTAAAATATAGAGGGGCCTTATTTTAGAAATCTAATTGAAACTGAAATATTTAATGATATAATTTTAGAATAACCAATATTTTGATTAAGAAAACTAATTGCAAGCAAAAAAACCGTGTTGCATTATTGGAAAAAAGAGGTCTTATATGCTGAAAGGAAAAGACCTCATACAAAACAGGAGTTATTCTAAATGGAAATAGAGAGAGAAGAAAGAAATGGGAGCGGCTACCAGGAAAAACAGGAATTTATTACCGGGATTTACTATGAGTATGAACGTCTGATGTTTGCCACGGCAAGGCGGTATATCGACGACCGGACAGAGCAGGAGGACGTGGTACAGGAAAGCCTGAAAAAGCTGATTGAAAAGCAGGAGAGACTAGCTGGGCTTGCCCAGGCTGCTCAGGCCGGGTATGTTGCAACTACGGTAAGAAACACAGCGATCTCGATCCTCCGGGAGAAAACAAAGGGGAAAGATAAAATCCTGAGCCTGGATGCCTTGGGGGAAGATGCCCTGCGCCGGTATATGATCCCCATCAGAGAGGAGGAGATGATCAGGCAGGAGATGGCTCGGCAACTGAGAGAGGGACTGGAGCACATGGAGCCTCAGGAGCGTGCCCTTTTGGAGGGGAAATACATCCTGGCTCAGAGTGACAAGGAATTGGCGGCGGACTTTAAATGCAAGCCTGACAGCATTCGGATGAAATTGACCCGAGCGAGAAGAAAATTGTTGGACATCATGAAGAGGAGCGAAGAGGATGACTAACCACGAGCGGCTGACGGAGCAGTATGAAGATGCTCTGTTTGCCCTGTTGATGGATTCAGTGGCCGAGGAGGAGGGCAAGCAGGCCCTGGAGCTGAATGAGCGGTTGAAGGCAGATCCGGCAGCAGAGGTGCCGGAGTCCGCACGGCGGCGCTGTGAGGCAACCATTCGCCGGGAATTTAATCGAAAAAGGGCGAAAAAACTTGGAAAGGTGACATGGAAGATCGTGCGTCGGGTCTCTGTTGCCGTTATGCTGATGGTGGTGCTGCTGACGACCGCAATGGCGGCATCGGAACAGTTTCGGCTGGGTGTGCTTAACGCCGTGATCAATACTTATGACCGGTACACCGAACTCACGTTCAAAGGGGAAGACGAAGTCGCTCCACGAGATCCGACCCCCGAAGAGGCGGAACAGAACGAAGATTGGACCTATTACTATGGAGTAGGCTTTGAGTGGATTCCGGAAGGCTATGAAGTTGGCGATGATGGTTGGTCCAGAACAAATGGAACACGTGGACTTTCACTGTATGATGGAGCAAGACATGCCATTGATGTGGATGTAATCAGATATTCTGGGGGGTTTTCCCGACAAATCGATTCCGAGGATTCATCCGTGATTAGTTTGGAAATTCAGGGATTTCCAGCGACATTATATATAAAAAATCCCGATCTTTTTTACAGCCAAATCTTGTTTTGGATCGATGAGGAAAATCAATTCATTATCCAGATCACAGCAACTGGTCCAGCGGATGGTGCCCCTACAACAGAGGAGATAATTGCCTTGGCTGAGGGGGTGCATTGGGAAACATAAATTTAAAGTTATACTCTATTTCAAACCTTATTACTGTAAACATAGCTCAAAAAATAAAGGGAGTGTCAAATAATGAAAAAACAAAAAAATACAAAAAGATTCTGCACTGTATTGTTGGTGCTATGTGTGCTTCTGTCAATGACTACTGTGATATCGGCTAGATACACGGCCATAAGGTCATTAACAGCGGACTTGACAATCAGCAGCGGCGGTTACGCTTCTTGCCTAGGGGATTGTACGGTGCGGTCAGAATATGACGCAGAGGTGATATTGGAACTCCAGCAGAAGAAGGGGTCTTCCTGGACGACCATCATGGATTGGAGCGACAGCGGAAGAAGAGTTTCTTTTGATAAAGGGCAGTTCGTTTCCCGCGGCTATGACTACCGGCTAAAAATTTCCGCAGATATCTATGATTCCGATGGAGATCTTGTTGAAGACGCTACCTCGTATTCCACGATTGAAAGCTTCTAAACACAAAAGAGATGGGCCTGGATGCACATACTGGCATCCAGGCCCGCTTTGCTGCTGCGAATCGTACGCCGGTCCCTACTCTGGGGCAAAGGCAGTCTTTGAGAGCGCTGCAGCACGATATGCGGTCAAAAAAACAGAAAAATATCGTGGATATGTTGCACTTGGGAAAACTGACCGTCTATAATAATAGAAAGGCTCGATCATTTTTCGTTAAAGGGGTGGGCGGTTGTGAAAAGAATGAAGCAGAAGGGCGGAATATCGGCTGGGACATGGAGGGAATACCTGATACTGGCTGCTGTCATGTTGCCGCTGACATTTTGTGTATCATGCGGCCAGACGGAGTTGCCCCCTGTGAACGACGAGGATAGCAGCGACATCAGCATCGCCCATATCATCGAAGAGGAGCCGGAGGAGAACAGCAGCGAGGTGACAGGGATCGCACTCCCGGTGGAGTCAAGTGCTCTTTTGTATGTGAACCAGCGGCTTGGGTTCACCATCGAGTTCCCGGTGGAATGGGCTGGCCTGATCCAGCTGGAGGAGGAGTACGATCTGCCGCACCAAAATGGAGGGAACTGCATCACGATCTATCACCGGGAGACGCTGGAGAAGGAGGGCCACGGGGCCCTGTTTTACATCGACTGCTATCCCGGTGTGTGGGCGGAGGACGACCGGCCAGTGATGGCCGGGGCGAGCCGGCGGGCACTCCAGACAGAGGACTTCGCGGTCTTTGTCCGTGCCCCCAGCGGGGTAGAGTTCAGTGAGAGCGATGAGGCACTGGCGGCCCGCTACCAAGCACTGTCCAGTCAAATGGAGTACCTGGCCACCCATATCAAGGAGATCGAATAAGGGGGTGAAGTGCCTGGAAAATGGGTGGGTCTAAAAATGCAGGATAAAGCACGGGTCCAGAACTTAGGTTCTGGGCCCGTGCTTATATCGAAACATTATAGCAGTCATAATCGGTGGTGCTTCAAACTTCCGAGGTACCATTTCTGATAGTGAAAGGGAATATATGAATTAATCAATATTGTACTGTTGCATTTGGATTTAATTCTGCGTTTTATATAATAAAAACACATAGAGAGAGGGTGTCTGTATTCATGCTCTGCAAAAGAAAAAAATATTTCCTCATCCGGCGATGCTTCTACCTGGCGCTCTGCATCACATTCGTGATTCTCAATTTTTTCCCCGCGAAATTTGATTCTTTTGCCGCAAACCAGGCGATCACTACTTTTTACGACTCCTATTGTTTGATTGCGCCAAACGGCGACCTCATCACCTGGGGCTGGAATACGAATGGTCTGGTGGGGAATGGAGCCTTGCCTGTCTACCCCTATTGGGCGCGTAAAACACTTTTATCCCATGTAAGCGAGGTATATTCCAATCGAAGGCACTGTTCCCTGGCCCTTGACGATTCTCATACCTTGTGGGGATGGGGCGGATATTTCAGTCTCCTTTTACAAGAGAGACGTGTTCCCTTTGATCGTCCAGTCAGAATTATGGATGGCGTTGAAAACGCCGCTGTCGGCTCCTCTCATATTTCGGTCGTAAAAACCGACGGAACACTCTGGGTATGGGGAGATAATAGCGGAGGCCAGATGGGGGTAGGAAATTGTAGGATCGAGGACAGCGCTTCGTATCCACAGAAATTGATGAAAAATGTACGTGCAACATTTTCCTGGTTTGATACGACATTTGCCATCGATAATAATTATGATCTCTATGTTTGGGGAAACGAGGCTTCGGTCGCCCCCAGCGATGGAGCACTCTATCGCCCCGACTGCATCGCATCACAGATTCAGGACGTTTCCTATGTGGGAGGACTGAAATATCTGCTTCTGACCACCCGTGGGGAGGTCCTTGTACTCGATGCTTTTAAGGCCGCGCAGGAACAGGCATACCAAAATGCGATATTGCCGGATGTCTTGGCACAAGATGTCACACAATTTTGTTATCAGGGGTTCTTGACTTCGGATGGGGACCGGTGGATATGTGAGGTCGAGCGCGAAACGATAAAAGTGACATGTGCCGATGACCGAGAAGCCGTACCTTTAGACAGCAATCTCTGGGTCACTCGGTCGGGGCACCTAAGATTCCAGGGGATATGCAGCACTTTTCCCCTTGAAGATGTGTCTCTGAATACCATCGTTCCGATCCTTCGAAATCTATTTTTTATTGCAATATTTTTCGAAATTTGGATGAAAATATTTGTAGGGCGGGGCTAAATTTGCCCCGCCCCATGTGCTGTATTAAGCCTGCCCCACAGAAATCATCTGAGGAATCTTATGCTGAATCGTTGTATGAGCATAAAAATCATTGCCATACAGTTCAGTAGAAGCGCCACCATCCAGAAGAATGGCTCTTATATAAGAGTTAGATGCGCCGTCCTTCAAACCGAAATAGTCCATAATGATTTGGCGGAAAGAGATCAAATCTGTAGAAGCAACTGGAACCGCAAACAGATATACGTCTTTAGTGTTCGTATTTACTACCATGCCAGATCTGGGAGCGGTCCCCTTGGAATAATCCTCGGTGGTCATCGGTTGATTTCTAAAAAGAGAGAGCCAGTTAGAATTACCCAGGAAAAGGCCCATGCCGCCCTGAGCCCAAGACCCAGATGTCTTCGGCACACGGCTGTCACTGGAGTCCTTAACCCCCTCCGCATAATATACAGACCCATTCTTATAGTAAATCAGACAATCGCCAACCCGATTTTTCTGACCGTATTTATACTGCGACAGGGCACCCAGAGGCTTTCCATCCTGATATGCAATATTGAGAATACAGGAGTAAATATCGCCGCCTTCCTTGATTTCTTCATACCAACTTGCGTTCATTCCATAGTATCCAGAGTTTTTGATGGTCTTGCCCTTGGGGTAAGAAGAGCTGGTGAGATTCACAAGCTCAATGTTCGATGCCTTGGTCTTGACGATATATACATCTCGACCGGTGTTGTCATCCATATATCGAATACACGTATGAGACATAAAATTTCTCCTTTCAAATGTTTGATCTAGTGGGCCCCTAGACAACAATAAAGGAGAACTTTTTCTCAAAAATGTAAATTCTTCCTTTAACCAGTATGCGGTGGCGTTCAATGATGAATTCATTGATGTAT